>Ga0073934_10001112_pt1 | contig 67968 bp, 63 predicted proteins | sample LarsenN4metaG_FD_76834 | JGI IMG/M metagenome (GOLD analysis project Ga0073934, IMG submission 76834) | Hot spring sediment bacterial and archeal communities from British Columbia, Canada, to study Microbial Dark Matter (Phase II) - Larsen... ... | reverse complement strand
GTCAGAAGGTGAGACCCGATCCAAAGGGGATCGAAAATGGGGGACGAAATGGGGGACGTAGGTTCTAAAACAACTTGCCATCCGTCGTCCAAAAAGCTACGGTCCCCGCATGCCGAGCCAGCCGCGCCTGGATGCGCCCAGGACCCTGCACGAGGTATTCTGGTGCGAGGTGAGGTTGTTCCTCGGGATGACGACCTTCGCGGTCACCCGGTTGGCTGTTTCTGAGGAGCTGCCCGCAGGGCGGAAATACCTGAAAGCGCTTTAGAACCTACGTCCCCCTTTTACGGCATCGCGAATAGCTCACTGATCGAACTCACGCCCAGAAAACTGCATCGACCTCCAGTGATCCCGAGCGCTCCCGATACTCACCGTCTGTCGGGTACACGGCAATGCCTGGGGTGGCGCGAAGTGGCGCGGCACCACCCTTGGGGCCTACGTTTGTCAGACCTATCTCGGCCTTCGAAACCCCGCAAGAAACCTGAATAAATTTCCTTGACAAGGCGTTTCGGCCAAGTATAGTGTGCGCGAATTGGTGGGATAAAGTGGGATTCTATGGGGAAGAATCCCACCGAAGCCCATGCCTGGCTGTCAAGGGCGGACGATGTTCCGAGGCCAGTACGAGCACGCCATTGACGACAAAGGGCGTCTCAGCATCCCGGCGAAGCTGCGCGAGGCGCTGGGGAAAGACAGGACACTCGTGCTCACGAGCTTCGACGCCTACATCACGGCCTTTCCCATGCGGGCGTGGCGGACCATCGAGGAGCGGATCCGCGCCAACCCGACCTTCAAGCGGGACATGCGCGACTTCCTCCGCCTCGTCTATTCCTCGGCGGAGGACGTGGAGATCGACTCGCAGGGGCGGATCCTGATCCCGCAGCCCCTCCGGCAGCGCGCGGGGATCAGCCGCGAGGTGGTGATCCTGGGGGTCATGGATCAGATCGAGATCTGGGATAAGGCGCGGTGGGCGGCCAAAGTGACCGCAGCGCCGTCGCCCGAGGAACTCACGGCCAAGCTGGGCGAGCTGGGGGTGTAGAGCCGCAGGAGGGATTTCCGCGTCAGGTCCGAAGGGGGATCCAGGCGCGGACCCCAGAAGGGAGGGACCGGTGGGAAAAGGAGGAAAGATGATCCAACGGCGGAAGCAGACGGTGCGAGGGCGTCGCCAGTCCCGTCAGCGGTGGACTCTCGGAAATGAGGCTCCCACCTGGTTCCGCCGGATCTGGCGGGAGCGCTCCCGGGAGATCCCCAAGACGTCGGCGCTGGACATGGATCGGCTGCGGCGCATCGCCTATCTCTAGCCCGGATTATTCGCGAACCCGTTCGCGAATACTCGCGGGAATGACCAATTGCCAATGCTCAATGACCAAGAGCGAAGAGGGTACGCCTCCGATGCCCTGACAGGGCGCGGCGCGCTCCGCCATTGGGAATTGGAAATTGGTCATTGGTCATTTGAGTGGAAAAGGTGACGAATCCCATCGTGAAGTATGCACCCTAGGGGGAAACCATGCAAGTCCGCTGGTCGGAAGCCTACAAGGTGGCGGTCATTGATCCGCAAGGCGACCTGGGCATTCGCACCATGGTGGAGATCAAGAACAGCATCGGGACGCTGCTGCGCGATGGCTGCCGAACGCTCATCGTGGATTGCCGAGGGGTAAAGCGGGCGGAGGCCATGAGCCTGGGCGTCTTGGTGGAGCGCCTGTGCCGCGCCCGGGACCTGGGCGGGACGCTGGCGCTGATAAACTTGGGCCCAGAACTCGCGGGGCGGATGCGGGAACTCCGGGTGGATTCCCTGTTCCAGACCTTTGACTCCATTCAGGCTGCCCTGGACGGGTTGGTCGGCAGCCACTCCGAGGCGGCAGCAGTCCTGGCCGCGTAGTGAACGGCCACGTCCCGGTCCTCCGGGAGGAGGTTCTGGCGCTACTCCAGCCCGGGCCGGGAGGCCGCTACCTGGACGCCACGGTAGGCCTGGGGGGACATGCGGAGGCCATCCTCCAGGCGAGCGCGCCAAGCGGCACGCTTCTGGGGGTCGATCGGGACGGCGAGGCGCTGGCGCTGGCGCGGCAGCGGCTCGCCCCATTCGGGCGGCGGGTCTCGCTGGTCCCGGGCAGATACGAGGAACTTCTCGACCTCCCGGGAATCGGCAAAGCCTACGACGGGATCCTGTTCGACCTGGGGGCCTCCTCGTTGCAACTCGATTCGGCCGAGCGGGGGTTCTCCTTCGGGCGGGAGGGTGCTCTGGACATGCGGATGGATCGGAGCACAGGCCAAACGGCGGCCGATCTGGTGAATCGCCTGTCGGAGCGGGACCTGGCCAACCTCATCTTCCGCTGGGGAGAAGAGCGTTGGTCCCGCCGAATTGCGCGGGCCATCGTCAAGGCGCGCCAACAAGGGCCGATCCGGATGACGACCGAGCTGGCCAACATCGTTGCCGGGGCCATCCCCCGCCGGGCGTGGCCCCGCCATATCCATCCCGCCACCCGGACATTCCAAGCGCTCCGCATCGTGGTGAACGATGAGCTGACCGGTCTCGGTCGCGCCTTGGAAGCGGCGGTGGGTCTGGTTCGCCCCGGGGGGCGCGTCGCCGCCATCAGTTTTCACTCGCTGGAGGATCGGATCGTCAAACAGACCTGGCGGCGGTTGGAGTCCAGCAGGCAGGTGTGCGTTCTGACCAGGCATCCCATCACGCCCAGCGAGGCCGAGGTGGCCGACAATCCCCGGGCGCGCAGCGCAAAGCTCCGGGCGGTCGAGCGGGCCCCACTGGCGCCGGTCGGCTCCGCCAGAGGCGAAGACTCCTTCGGGCAGGCGGCCTGACATGCCCCAGGCGATCGGTAGCGTGGGCCAGCGAGTGCAGTCGGCTTCCCGGACCGTCACCCAGAGGCTGTGGGTCCGTGATGAATCGGCGGAGTTCCTCTCGACAGTTGCCCTCGGGATCCTGATCCTGGCCGGCGCACTCCTGTACGTCTGGCAGCACACCTATGTCGTCCGCCTGGGGTACGAGGTCGAGCGGCTTCGGGAGCGGCAGGCGATCCTCGTCCAGGAGCACAAGGGGTTGCGGCTCGAGCTGGGGCAGCTCCGTTCGCTGCGACGCGTGGAGGAGATCGCCCGGAAACGCCTGGGGATGGGCACCCCCAGGCCGGGACAGGTGATCTTGATGCCGGAGGCGACAATCCAATAACCCCCGCGAAGTTGTCAGGTCTCTTGTCACCTCCGCGGGGGAAACGCCGTTGGATAGGTCGGTCGTTCGGTCGTTCTTCCGACTCCTGAACTCCCGAACACCCGAACTGCCGAACCACCGAATGCTATTGCAAGGGAAGGACATGCGGTCACGCATTCTCGGGATCTTCTTCGTGCTCCTGCTGAGCCTTGCGGGCATCGGGGCGAAGCTCTTCTTTCTGCAGATCCAGCAGGGCCATCGTCTCGCGGAGCGCGCCACCAAGCAGTACGAACGTCGCCTGCCCATCGTATCCAGGCGGGGCACCATCTACGATCGGGCCGGTCGCGAGCTGGCGGTGAGCCTGCGGGTCTCCTCCGTCTTCGCCCAGCCGGCCGCCATCGAACATCCGGCCGGCACGGCCAGGACCCTGGCCCCGATCCTGGGTCAATCCGTCAAGGAGCTGCAGGCCCGGCTCACCAGTGACAGGCCGTTCGTCTGGATCCAGCGCCAGTTGGATCCCGCCCAGAGCGGGGCGATCACCAACCTCAACCTGAAGGGCATCGGCCTGTTCCCGGAGAGCCGCCGCTACTATCCGAGACAGGAGCGGGCGGCCCACATCCTGGGACTGGTCGGCCTGGACGACCGCGGTCTCGAGGGGCTGGAATTCCAGTACGACGATCTCCTGGGGGGGCAGCCGCAATTCATCGTCGCCCAGCAGGATGCCCTGGGGCGGATCGTCTTCCGCCGGGAAGGACCGAAGCCGCAGCCTCCCATCTTCGATCTCACCCTGACCATTGACGAGGTGCTCCAGTACATCGCGGAGCGGGAGCTGGACCGCGCCGCGGCGCGGTCACGGGCCAAGGCCGGCACCGCCATCGTGATGGACCCCTGGACCGGGGAGATCCTGGCCCTGGCGAACGTGCCGACCTACGATCCCAATAATTACCGGAAGGCGAGCAGCGCCGCCCGTCGCAACCGCGCCGCCACGGACACCTTCGAACCCGGCTCGGCCTTCAAGGTGATCCTGGCGGCCGGCGCCCTCGAGGAAGGCGTGGTCCGCCCCGGGGACTGGTTCCACGGAGAGAACGGCGCCATCGAGGTGAGCGGGGTCACCATCCGGGATCACGAGAAGCACGGCTGGCTTACCGTCCAGCAGATCCTCGCCCAGTCGAGCAACGTGGGGGCCATCAAGATCGGCCAGAAGCTGGGGAAGAGCCTCTACTATCATTACATCAGCGGATTCGGCTTCGGGACGGTGACGGGCCTGGATCTTCCGGGCGAGACGCCCGGCCTCATGCGACGGCCCAAGGGCTGGTCGGGCCTGTCCCTGCCGGTCCTGTCCCTGGGCCAGGAGATCTCCGTGACCCCCATCCAGGTCGCCACCGCCTTTGCCGCCGTGGCCAACGGCGGGAACCTGCTCCGTCCACACGTGGTCCGCAGCTTACGGGCTCAGGACGGTTCGCTCCACCGCCAGGTGGAGCCGGTGGTGATCCGCCGGGTGATCTCCGCGGAGACGGCGCAGATCCTGCTCGCCATGCTGCGGGCCGTGGTAGAGGAAGGCACGGGCAAGGAGGCGGCCTTGGTCGAGTACACGGTGGCGGGCAAGACGGGGACGGCCCAGAAGCTCGACCCATCCACCGGACGCTATTCCCAGCAGCGCGTGGTGGCCTCCTTCGTCGGGGCGGTTCCGGCGGAGCGGCCTCGCCTGGTGATCCTGGTGGTCATCGACGATCCCGAGACGCTCCGCTGGGGCGGATCCGTCGCCGCGCCGGCGTTCCGGGAGATCGCCCGGGACGCGCTGAAGTACCTCCGGGTGCCGCCCTCGCCGATGCGGGACGTGCGGCTGGTGCGCGCAGGGTAGCCATGCGCCTGGACCAGCTCCTCTCGGGCTGGACCGGGCTGGAAGTCTCCGGTCCCACGTCGGTGAGCATCACGGGCGTGGGCCACGATTCGCGGACGGTCTCCCCCGGGGTCCTGTTCGTCTGCATCCGGGGCTTCCGCCACGACGGCCATGGCTTCATCGCGGATGCGGTATCCCGGGGCGCCGCGGCCGTCATGGTGGAGCGGGATCCCGCCGCGCTCACCATCCCGGCGGGAATCACGGTCATCCGGGTGCCGGACAGCCGCGTGGCCCTGGCCGCGGCGGCCTGTCGGTTCTTTGACAATCCCAGCGCCTCCCTTCGCCTCGTGGGCGTCACCGGCACCAACGGGAAGACGACGACCACCTACCTGGTGGAAGCCATCCTGACTGGGGCCGGCCGGTTGACCGGCCTGCTCGGCACCATCGAGTACCGGTGTGGCGCCGCGACCTTTCCGGGGGAGCGGACCACGCCGGAGTCCAGCGACCTGCAGTCCCTGCTGGCACGGATGCGGGATCTGGGGGCGTGGGGCGCGGTCATGGAGGTCTCGTCCCACTCCCTCAGCCTGCACCGGGTGGATGGGTGCGAATTCGATGTGGGCATCTTCACCAACCTCACCCAGGACCACCTGGACTTCCACAAGACGATGCAGGGCTACGCCGAGGCCAAGGCCCGGCTGTTCCAGATGCTGGGCCGGGACCGGAGCAAACCGGGCGATGCGGCGGCCGTGCTGAATGCGGACGATCCCTGGTCGCCCTTCATGCTGCGGCAGACGCGGGCGCGGGTGATCCGGTTCAGCCTGAGCGGGGAGGCGGACCTCCGGGTTCGCCGGATGTCCCTGACGCTGGACGGCATCCGGGCGACGGTCGAGTCCCCCTGGGGGCCCCTGGAGATCGCCTCGGCCCTCGTCGGGGCGCATAACCTGGCCAACATCCTGGGGGCCGCCGCGGCGGCTCTCCACCTGGGGGTGGATCGCCCGACGGTGGAGGCAGGCATCGCCAATCTCCGCGCCGTGCCGGGCCGCTTTGAAAAGGTGGAGGCCGGCCAGCCCTATGGCGTCGTCGTGGATTACGCCCACACGCCGGATGCCCTGGAGCGCGTGCTCCGGATCGCCCGGGAATTCAGCGCGGGCCGGGTGATCGCGGTGTTCGGCTGCGGCGGGGACCGGGATCGCGGCAAGCGTCCCCTCATGGGCGAAGTGGCGGCCCGGCTGGCGGATTACGTGGTCCTCACCTCGGATAACCCGCGCAGCGAAGACCCGCTGGCCATCCTGGAGGAAATTGAAGTCGGGGTGAGAAAAGCGTACGCCGGATCGGAACGGCATGCTAAAATTCCAGATCGTCGCGAGGCCATCCATGCCGCCTTGGCCCGGGCGCAAGCCGGCGACCTGGTGGTGCTGGCGGGCAAGGGGCACGAGACCTACCAGATCCTGCGAGACCGCACGATCCCCTTCGACGATCGGGTGGTGGCAAAGGACGCGTTGGCGGCCCTGGGGTATGCTGCGCGCGGAGGCGAGCGCCCTCCGGGGGGCCGCTGATGGAGCCGCGTCGTGTTGGTGCGGATCAACGGCTTGGAGACCTACTACGCCGTGGAGGGTCAGGGCGACCCGGTCGTCCTGCTCCACGGCTGGGGCGCCTCCAGCCAGAGCCTGAGCCCGCTCAGCGAAGCCCTTGCCACCATGTTCCACGTCCTGGCGGTGGACCTTCCGGGCTTCGGCTGGAGCCAGCCGCCCCCGTCGGCATGGGGAGCGCGGGAGTACGCCGTTCACATCCGACGCTTCATGCAGGAGAGGGGGATCGACCGGGCGGCCCTGGTCGGGCATTCCTTTGGGGGGCGCGTGGCCATCGCCTTGGCGGCCGCGGAGCCCCGGCGGGTCTCCCGGCTGGTCCTGGTGGCCAGCGCCGGGATCCGGCGGCCGCGGGGGGCGGGATATTACCTGCGCGTGGCCACAGCCAAGCTGGTGAAGCGGTTTTTTTCCCTGCCCGGCTGGGGCGCCATGGGTCAGCGGGTCATAACGAAGTGGTACGCCCGGTTAGGGTCCAGGGATTACCGGACGGCGGGGAGCATGCGCCCCACCCTGGTGAAGGTGGTGAACGAGGACCTGACGCCCATCCTGCCGGCGATCCAGGCGCCCACCCTCATCCTGTGGGGAGACCGCGACTCGGAGGTGCCGCGAAGCGCTATGGAGACCATGGCCACGAAGATCCCGCACTCGCGCCTGGTAATCTTCCCGGGGGCCGGCCACTTCCCCTTTCTGGATGCGCCGGAGGAGTTCGCCACAACCCTGAAGGAGTTCCTGCGGGCGGGAGGGATGGCGTGAGCGCCTCGACCGGGCAGGGGCTCGGGACCATCCTCTGGTGGGCGGCCCGCATCGCGCTGCCGTACGCCGTGGTGGTCGTTCGGCGCCACCTGGACTGCGTTTACATCCTGCAGCTCGAGCGCTACAAGCCCGACCGGTACGGTCGCTGGCTTCGCGGTCATTGGCGACAGCTCATTCCGGGGTTGGAGATCGCCCTCCAGTTGCTGCTGGTGGTCTCCGCCCCGCTCCTCATCGTCAGGCTGGGGATGCACTGGGCGGCGGCTTACCTGCTCTGGCTTGCCGCCGGGCACCTCATCTTTTGGCGACACCGCTCGCTGCAGGTGAGCCAGCGATTGCAGTACACGACGAGAGCCGTCCGGCTGTCCTTGGCCGCCTTCGGGATGAGCGGCCTGCTGGGGGCGGCGTATGTGGGGCTGGTCGTTGCGTCGCTCCCCCCCCTCGATCTGCCCGCTGGCCTGACGATCGGAGCGATGGGCGCGGCCGCCTGGGTGGGAATCTTCGCGCCCGGCATCGTGCTCCTGGCGGCGTACGCGGTCCGGCCGGTGGAGCGGAGGATTTACCAGAGGTTCCTGGGCGAGGCGGATCGCCGCATCCGGACCTTTCCCGGCCGGGTCATCGGCATCACCGGTAGCTACGGGAAGACCACGACCAAGTTCATCACCGCCGATCTCTTGGCGGCCAAGTACCGGGTGCTGAAGACGCCCGACGGCGTCAACACCACCATGGGAATCACGCGGATCATCCGGGAGGAGCTCTCCGACCTACACGAGATCTTCGTGGTGGAGGTGGCCGCCTACGGGCCGGGAGAGATCCGCGAGGTCTGCGAGATCCTGCGCCCCCGGCTGGGCATCCTGACGTCGGTGGGGGTGCAGCACCTGGAGCGTTTCGGCACGCCGGCTCGGATCGCCGAGGCGAAGTACGAACTCCTGGCCTCGCTGCCGCCCGGCGGGACGGGCGTGATCAACGCCGACGATCCTGTCTGCCTGGAGCTGGCGGAGCGGGCCCGCGCCGAGGGCAAGCGCGTGCTGCTCTACGGGATGGGGGAGGGGACGGGCGATCTGGCAGTTCGCGGGGTGGATGTCAAGGTCAGCGGCCGGGGGACCCGCTTCCGGGTGATCACCGGCCAAGGCGCCTCGGCCGACTACGAGACGCGCCTGCTGGGGCGCTGGAACCTGTCCAATATCCTGGCGGGCATTGCGGCGGCTGTGGAGTGGGGCGTGCCTCTCGAAGCGATGCAGGACGCGGTGGCCGCCCTGCGGCCCGCCCCGCGGCGGCTGGAGGTCCGGGAGGAAGCCGGCATCGTCAAGATCCTGGACATCGCCAACGCCAACCCCCGGGGCGCCCAGATGGCCCTGGAGGTGCTTGCCCAGTTCACGGGCGGCTCGCGCATCCTCATCACGCCTGGGATGGTGGAGCTCGGACCCATCGAGGCCGAGGAGAACCGCCGCTTCGGTCAGGCGGCCGCGGCCGTGTGTGACTACGTGGTCCTGGTCGGGCCGGAGCAGACCCGCCCCATCCGGGACGGTCTCGCGGATGGCGGGTTCCTCCAGGATCGGATCCTGGTGGCCAGGAACGCCGAGGAGGTGGCCGATCGTCTGGCCGGGGTCGTCCGCCCGGGTGATATCCTGCTCTACGAAAACCGACTTCCCGATACCTACCTGGAGGTCGGGGTGTGAGGAAGCCATGAAGCGCGTCGGCCTCGTGTTCGGCAGCCGGTCGGTCGAGCACGAAATTTCGGTCACCACCGCCGGCAAGGCTTACGAGGTCCTCCGCCAGCTCGCGGGCGAGGTCGAGACGGTGCCCCTGTACGTGAACAAGGACGGCGCCTGGCTGACCGGAGGCGCGGTGGCACGGCTCCTCCATGTGGAGGCCGAGGGCCGAGCCACGGAGGACCTGGCGAAGCGAAAGACCCTGCAGCAGACCTTCAAGCAGGAACTCGAAGGCCTGCAGCGAGGGGCCGGATCAGGCGAAGTCGAGCAACTCTTCCTGGCCCCGGATCGTTCGATTCGCCATCTCTGTGAGCCTCCGGACCGCCGCACCTGGTTCCGGGGGCGACTGCAGGCGCGGCTGGACATCGCGTTCCCGGTCGTCCATGGCACCCATGGCGAGGACGGGACGCTGCAGGGGCTCTTCGAGCTGGCCGACATCCCCTACGTCGGGTCGGGGGTGGCCGCCTCCGCCACGGGCATGGACAAGATCCTCTCCAAGCTCATCTTCCGCGGGGCGGGGCTGCCGACGGTCGAGGCCATGTGGTTCACCCGGCGGCAGTGGCTGGAAGACGAGGCGGCGGTTGCCGCCCGGGTGGAAGCCAGCCTGCCCTATCCGGTGGTGGTCAAACCGGCCATGGCGGGCTCCAGCGTGGGAATCGCCCGGGCCGGGGGAACGCCGGAGCTGCGCCGTGCCGTGGCCCAGGCCGTCCAGTTCGGCTCGCGGGTCCTGGTGGAGCGGGCGGTGGAGGACCGGGTGGAGGTCCAGTGCGCCGTCCTGGGGAATCACGACCTGACCGTGTCCGAATGCGAGGAGCTGGTCCGGGCGGCCGGCATCGTGAGCTATGAGGACAAGTACCTGCGCCGGGTGGAGACGGCGGAAGCGATCGACATTGCGCCCAGCCGCATCCCCGCCCGGATCCCGGCGGATCTGGCCCGGCAGGTGAAGGAGCTGGCGATCGGGGCCTTTCGGGCCCTGGATGCCCGGGGGATCGCCCGGGTGGACTTCCTGGTGGACCGGACCTCCATGCGGCCCTATGTGAACGAGGTGAACACGTTGCCGGGATCGCTGTGTCTGCGCCTGTGGGAGGCGAGTGGGATCAAGCCGGTCGAGCTCATCCGGCGGCTGCTCGCGCTGGCCGTCGAGGCCCACGCCGAGAAGGGCGGCACCCGCTTCGAGTCGCAGGAGGGGACGACGCTGGTGGACAAGAAACACCTCATGAGTCCACGCAAATAGCATGGTCAAGATTCAACGTTCAAGGTTCCAGGTTTCATCCCGGCTGGGCGGGGCACCTCGAATCTCGCACCTCGCACGGTGGACGTTGAACCTCGAACCTTGAACCTCGCACCGTTTATAGGATAGAGATGTGCTGTACCATTTGCTGGTCCCGCTGACCAAGCTCTTCTCGCCGTTCAACGTCTTCCGGTACGTCACGTTCCGGACGGCCGGCGCGTTCCTCACGGCGCTGTTGGTCTGCCTGATCCTGGGGCCGCCCATCATCCGGAAGCTGACCGCCATGCGCGCCGGCCAGGTGGTCCGGAATGACGGGCCGCAGACCCACCTGAAGAAGGCGGGCACCCCCACCATGGGCGGCGTCTTGATCCTCTTGGCAGTCGTCTCCGCCACGCTCCTCTGGGCCCAGCTCACGAACCGGTTCGTCTGGCTGGTCCTGTTCGCTATGCTGGCGATGGGAGCGGTGGGGTTCGCGGACGACTTCCTGAAGCTGAAGCGGGCCACCAGTACGGGTCTGCGCCCCCGGCAGAAGTTCTTCTGGCAGATCCTGATTGGGCTGCTGGTGGGGGGATACCTGTACCTCTTCCCCACGGATCAGTTCACGACCAAGCTGGCCATTCCGTTTTTCAAGGCCTGGCTGCCGGAACTCGGCGTTTGGTACATCCCCTTCGCCATGCTGGTGGTGGTGGGGTGCGCCAATGCCGTGAACCTGACGGACGGCCTGGACGGCCTGGCCATCGTCCCCACGTTGATGGCGGCCGCGACCTTTACCCTGTTCGCGTACTTCGCAGGCCACGCCGCCTTTGCCCGGTACCTGCAGGTGATCTTTGTCAAGGGCTCCAGCGAGCTGCCCATCTTCGCCGCGGCCCTGGTGGGGGCCAGCCTGGGGTTCCTCTGGTTCAACGCGCACCCGGCCCAGGTCTTTATGGGAGACATCGGCTCCCTGGCGCTGGGCGGGGCGCTGGCCACGGTCGCGTTGGTCACCAAGAACGAGTTGATCCTGGTGGTGGCGGGCGGGTGCTTTGTCGTGGAAGCACTCTCGGTGATCATCCAGGTGCTCTGGTTCAAGCGGACGGGACGTCGGGTCTTCCGGATGGCCCCCATCCACCATCACTACGAGCTGAACGGGTTGCCGGAGCCGAAGATCATCGTCCGGTTCTGGATCGTGTCCTTCGTGTTGCAGGTGATCGCCCTGACGACGCTCAAGTTGCGCTAACGCGCCCCCTCACCCTCACCCTCACCCTCTCCCCCAGGCGGGGAGAGGGGTAGGGAGAGGGGGGCGAAGCGGTGGGAAACCCAGGTGACTGAGCAGGAATTTCGGGGGAAGCGGGTGACGGTGGTGGGTCTCGCCCGGAGCGGCGTGGCCGCGTGCAAGCTCCTGGCGGAGCGCGGGGCGACGGTCCTGGGTACCGACCAGGCGCCCCCCGAGAGGCTGGCGTCAGACCACTCGGACCTCGCGCGGCGCGGCGTCCGCCTGGAGACCGGCGGCCACAGCCCGGAGAGCATCCTGGACGCGGAGTTGCTCGTCGTGAGCCCGGGGGTGGACCTGCGGCTTCCCCTCTTGGCCCGGGCGCGGGCCGCGGGGATTCCGATCTGGAGCGAGGTGGAGCTGGCCTATCGCCTGACCGCGGCCCGCTTCCTGGCCGTGACCGGGACGAACGGAAAGAGCACGACGACGAGCCTTTTGGGGGCGATGGTGGAGCGGGCGGGATTTCCCAGCGTCGTCGCGGGCAATATCGGCACGGCCCTGTGCGAAGTGGTGCCGAGCCTGACATCCTCCCACTGGGTCGTGGCGGAACTGTCGAGCTTCCAGCTCGAAACCATCGTGGACTTCCGTCCCCACGTGGCGGTCCTGTTGAACCTGGCCCCGGACCACCTGGACCGCTACGACAGCCTGGAGGCGTACTACGCGGCCAAGGCCCGGATCTTCCTGAACCAAACCGCGGATGACTTCGCCGTGCTCAACGCCGACGATCCCCTCGTCCTGACCTATGCCCGGGGGATCCGGTCCCGGGTGCGCCTCTTCAGCCGGCTCCGGACGATGGGGGATGGGGCGTTCCTCCGGCGGGACCGCCTGCTGGTGCGTCGCGACGGTCGGACCGAGCCGGTGTGCGAGACGTCCGCGATCCGCATCCAGGGGGTGCACAACGTCGAGAACAGTCTCGCGGCCGCCGCCGCGGCCTCCGCCATCGGCGTTCCGCCCGGCGCCATGGCCTCCGCCCTGGCGAGCTTTCCGGGGCTGCCCCACCGGCTGGAATTGGTCGCGGAGCTGGACGGCGTCCGGTACGTCAACGACTCCAAGGGGACGAACGTGGGTGCGGTGCTCAAATCCCTGGAGGGGTATGCGGGAGGCCTCGTCCTCATCGCCGGAGGCAAGGACAAGGGCGGGGACTTCACCCCCCTCAGGCCTCTGGTGGAGACGCGAGTGAAGACGATGATCCTGATCGGCCAGGCCCGGGCGAAGATCCGGGCGCATCTGGATGGCGCCTGCCCCATGGAAGAGGCGGCGTCCCTGGAGGCGGCGGTGGCGCGCGCCGCCCAGGTCGCGGCCCCGGGGGACACGGTGCTCCTCTCCCCTGCCTGCGCCAGCTTTGACATGTTCCGAGACTTCGAGGAGCGAGGCGAGGTGTTTCGCCGCGCGGTGCGGGGGCTGTGTTCGCGGAGGAATCCGGTTGGACATCGCGGCTGACCCTTGGCCCGGACCTTCCCGGGGAGTTTGCCGGGGACCGGAACCCCGCGGGTCGACCGGTTCCACCTGGAACTGGCGGGCCCTCCTGCCGGCGCGGGGATCAGAGGCCAACCGGCCTCCCGCGGATCGCCTGCTGCTCGTGGTGACGCTGGTCCTGGTCGGGCTGGGGATCGTGATGCTCTACAGCGCCAGCGCCATCCGCGCCCAGGAGCGATTCGGCGACCCCGCCTTCTTCCTGAAAAAGCAGTTTGTCTACGCGGTCCTCGGCCTGTTGGCCATGGCGTGGGCCGCCGGGCGGGACCTCAAGACCTTCCAGCGGCTGACGCCGATCCTGTTCCTCGGCAGCCTGTTCCTTCTGCTGCTGGTGCTGGTCCCCTACGTGGGCATCCGCATCAACGGTGCCCGGCGGTGGATCCGGATCTTCGGCCTCTCCTTCCAGCCGGCCGAGCTGGCAAAGCTGGCGGTCATCTTCTTCCTGGCGAGCTACTTCGCCCGGAGACAGGACCGCTTGGACAGCTACCTGGACGGGCTCGTTCCTCCGCTGTTCCTCACCGGGCTGATGGCGGGCCTGATCATCCTGCAGCCGAACTTCGGGACGGCCGCCATCCTGGTGGGTGTGGCGGCCGTGATCTTCTTCGTCGGCGGGGCCCGGATCACGCATCTTGTGGCCACGGGTGTTGCGGTCATGCCCGTCCTCCTGTTTCTGATCCTCCGCTCCTCCCACGGCCGGACCCGGCTCCTCGCCCTCGTGGATCCGGGCCGGGCGTCCGCCACGGCCACCTATCAGGCGGTCCAGTCGACCTATGCCCTGGGGCCCGGGGGGCTCCTGGGCCGGGGACTGGGTGACAGCATGCAGAAGCTCTTCTTCCTGCCGGAGCCCCACACGGATTTCATCTTCGCCATCGTGGGCGAGGAGATGGGATTCCTGGGCTGCATGCTGGTTCTCCTGCTCTTCGGGCTGTTCCTGTGGCGCGGGACGCGGGCGGCGGTGCGGGCCGGCGACCCCTATGCCTGCTACCTGGCCATGGGGATCACCGGGCTCACCGTCGGCCAGGCGGCACTCAACATGGCGGTGGTGAGCGGTCTCCTCCCGACGACCGGGGTGCCGCTGCCCTTCGTGAGCTTTGGCGGGTCGTCCCTCACCATCATGCTGTTCGGGGTGGGCATCCTCCTGAGCATCTCCCGAAGGTCCGCCCGTCCCTTCGGTGACGGCAATGCAAAATGGAAAACCGACAACTGACACTGCAAGACCGATGGCAACGGGTGACCGGCTTTTCGGCCGCAGGCGGATTGGTCGTCAGTTTTTCATGGGTGATGAGAAGAAGCGATGCGGGTGGTGATCACCGGCGGTGGAACGGGGGGGCATCTCTTCCCCGCCCTGGCGGTGCATGGGGCGCTCACACGGCGGCGGCCGGAGGCCACCGTCCTCTTCGTGGGAGCGTTGAGAGGCGTCGAGGCCACGATGCTCCCCCGCCTGGGGCTCACCTTTTGCGGCCTCCGGGTCCGTCCGGTGCAGGGCCGGGGGTGGCGAGGCCGGGCGACGGCGCTCCTCGGGCTACCGTGGGTGGTCCGCCAGGCCTCGCGACTCCTCCGCGAATCTGGTGCCCAGGTCGTCCTGGGGGTGGGTGGCTACGCCTCCTTTCCGACCGTCCTGGCGGCGCGCATCCTCGGCATCCCGGCCGTGATTCACGAGCAGAATGCCTATCCCGGCTTGGCCAACCGCTGCCTGGGAAGATTCGCGTCGGGTGTGGCCGTGTCCTTCGAGGCGGCGGCGGGCTTCTTCCCGGCCGGCCGGGTCACCGTCAGCGGCAATCCGGTGCGACCGGAGATCCAACCCGGCGACGCGGGGCAGGCACGCCGGCGGTTCGAGCTCTTGCCCGAGCGGTTCACGGTCCTGATCTTCGGGGGAAGCCAGGGGGCCCACCGCATCAATCGGGGGACCGTGGAAGCCCTGCCCCGCCTGTCGGGATCGAAGGAACAGATCCAGTTCCTGCACGGCACTGGGGAGCCTGACCTGAACGACGTGCGCAGGGCATACGAACAGGGCGGGTACCGGGCCCGCGTGGAGGCCTTCTTCCAGGACATGGCAACGGCGTACGCGGCGGCGGACTTCGTCATTGCCCGGGCGGGGGCCAGCACGATCTTCGAGCTGGCCGCGATGGGGAAAGCGGCGCTCCTGGTTCCCTACCCCCACGCCGCCAACGACCACCAGCGGCTGAATGCCGAGGCCATGGTGAAGGCCGGGGCGGCCTGGACGCTGCCGGACCAGTACTGCGACGGCCAGCGCATCGCCGCCAGCATCCAGGCGGCCCTGGAAAAGCCCGAGGTGCTCGCGCAGATGCGGGGAAAGGCCCGGACCCTGGCGAGGCCGGACGCGGCCGACCGGATCGTGGACCTGCTGGAGGGAGCCATGGCAACCCGTCGCCCACCCCCGCGGTCGCCCCGGGCGCCCTCCGGGTGAGGGAACCGGAAGCGGGTCGGGTGAGGGGAGGAGATTCCATGTACAAGAAGATCCGGCGCATTCACTTCGTGGGCATCGGCGGCATCGGCATGAGCGGCATCGCCGAGGTGCTCCACAACCTCGGCTACGCGGTCACAGGGTCGGACAGTAAGGAGTCGGAGAATACCCGCCGCCTCGCCTCCCTGGGGATCCCGGTGGCCATCGGCCACCAAGCCGACCACATCGGCGAGGCGGACGTCGTCGTGCGTTCCTCGGCCGTCCTGCCGGACAACGTGGAGCTTCTCGCCGCCCGCCAGCGGCTGATTCCCGTGATCCAGCGGGCGGAGATGCTGGCCGAGCTGATGCGCATGAAGTACGGCGTGGCCGTGGCCGGGACGCACGGGAAGACCACCACGACCTCCATGGTGGCGGCGGTCCTGGCCCGGGGCGGGCTGGATCCCACCATCGTGATCGGCGGGCGCCTGAACGCGCTGGGGACCAACGCCCGGCTGGGCCGGGGCGACTTCCTGGTGGCGGAGGCGGATGAGAGCGACGGCTCCTTCCTCAAGCTGTCCCCCACCATCGCGGTGGTGACGACCATCGACGCGGAGCACCTGGACTACTACCGGGACCTCGCCCACATCCAGGACACCTTCGTGGAGTTCATCAACAAGGTCCCCTTTTACGGGCTGGCGGTGCTGTGCCTGGACCAGGAGAACATCCAGAGCCTGCTGCCCCGCGTGGAGAAGCGGTTCGTGACCTACGGCCTTCGGACCCAGGCCGACTTCATGGCGCAGGATGTCGCCTTCAAAGGGATGACGTCGGAGTGCATGGTGCTCTGGAAGCATCGGCCCCTCGGGCGCCTGCAGCTCAAGGTGCCGGGGCTCCACAACGTGTACAACGCCCTGGCGGCCACGGCCGTGGGGCTCGACCTGGATGTGGACTTCGCCACGATCCAGGAGGCCCTGGGCGACTTCACGGGGGTCGCCCGGCGCTTCCAGATCCTCGGGGAGCCCCGGGGGATCATGGTGGTGGATGACTACGGCCACCACCCGGCGGAGATCCAGGCGACCCTGAACGCGGCCAAGACCGGCTTCGACCGCGGGGTCATCGCCCTGTTCCAGCCGCACCGCTACACCCGGACCAAGGCCCTGCTCCAGGAGTTCGCCACGGCGTTCTACCAGGCGGACCGGCTGTTCGTGACCGAGATCTATCCGGCCGGCGAGCGGCCGATCCCGGGTGTCCACGGGGGGCAGATCGCCGAGGCCGTCGCGACCCATGGCCACAAGAGCGTCACCTACATCCCGGCCAAGGAGGACCTGGTGGACGCGGTGCTGGCGGTGGCCCGGCCGGGCGACATCGTGCTGACCATGGGGGCGGGAGATATCTGGAAGATCGGCGAGGAGCTCGTTCGGAAATTGGAAACTGAAGGCTGGAAACGGGAAAGTGGAAATCGGAACCCCGGGGCGGGAAGCTAATTTCCTCTAGTTGCGATCTTCCGGTTTCCACGGCGGGGGTGAGGCGGGAGTGATCACCGCAAGGGACCTGGGGGAGGAGCTGCGCGCCAGGCTGCGGGGGAGGGTGCTGACCCACGAGGCCATGGCGCGGCACACCTCCTTCCAGATCGGAGGGCCCGCGGATCTCCTGGTCGTCCCCGAGGACCTGGACGACCTGAAGACCGCCCTGGCCTTCGCCCGGCACGAGCACCTGCCGGTCCTGGTCCTGGGCAGCGGGAGCAACACCCTGGTCCGCGATGGGGGGATCCGCGGGATGGTGATTCTCCCGAGCGCGTTCCAGGAGCTCGCGCGGCAGGGCACCGAGGTCACGGCCGGGGCCGGCGTCCGGGTAAGCCGCCTGCTGGCGTATTGCAGCAAGCAAGGCCTCACCGGCCTCGAGATCCTGAGCGGCATCCCCGGGACGGTTGGGGGCGCCGTGTGGGGGAATGCGGGAGCCTGGGGCGGCTCAGTGGCGGACTGCCTGGCCCGCGTGCAGGTGGTGACCGAGGCGGGTGACGACGTGGTCCTGGAACGGGGCGCGGTCCCCTTCGCGTATCGGCACTCGGGCCTTCCCAAGGGGTGGGTCGTGGTCGGCGCGACCTTCGCGCTGGCGCCGGGGGATCCCACGGCCATCCGGCAGCAAATCTCCCGATGGCTGGTCCAACGGAACGCCACCCAGCCGGTGGAGTTCCGATCGGCCGGCTCGATCTTCAAGAATCCGCCCGGCGACTATGCAGGACGGCTGGTGGAAGTGGCGGGGGTCAAGGGCGCCCGGGCGGGCCACGCCATCATCTCCGAAAAGCACGGGAACTTCTTCGTGAACCTGGGGGGCGCCACGGCCGCCGACGTCCTGACCCTTATCGCGCTGGCGCGAGAGCGGGTCCGGGCGACGTCTGGGATCGACCTGGAACTGGAGATCCGCGTTGTCGGCGAGGACTAGAAACTGGAAAACGGAAACTGGGAACTGGAAGCTGGTCCGCCCATCCGGTTTCCAACTTCCCGCTTCCAATTTTCACCTTGCGGAGTCGGTGTGATTCGCGACTACAACACACCCAGGTGGAAGAGGGGAGGGATAGGGCGACATGAGCGGTTCCCCCGCCTCGCGCGGATGCTCAAGGTCCTGGGGGTGCTGCTCGTGACCGGAGGCGCGGCTGCGGGCATGTGGGAAGGGTACCGGGCCGTCGTCGGCCTGCCCTACTTCCGAGTGGCCGAGGTCGAGGTCGTGGGCAACCTGCAGGTCGCCTCCCAGGACATCGTCAAGAGCCTGGAACTCTCGCCGGACACCAGCATCCTGGAGGTGGACCTCCCCGCCCTGACCCGGCGGGTTCTGCAGAATCCCTGGATCAAAGAAGCCTCGATCCGGCGCCGCCTTCCGCTCTCCCTGACCGTTCAGGTCGTGGAGCGCATGCCCGAGGTGGTCTTTATCGCGGACCGGCGTTACCTGCTGAGCGGCGACGGGGTGGTCCTCGCCAGGCTGGACGCCGACGAACTGCCCACCCTGCCGACGCTGCGGGCGGCTGTCCCGCGCCGCGTGGCGGTCGGCGAACGCATCCTCAGCTCCGAGATGGTCCAGGGCCTGGCCGTGTGGCGTCAGTTCCAGCTGGCGAACGCGCTCAATGGTGAGCGTGCTCACGAAATCGCCATGGCGAGAGATGGGAGCTACGTGGTGAACCTGGGGGGGCGGATGCCGATCATCCGGCTGCGTGCCGAGGACATGGAAGGGCAGTTGCGCCGGCTGGGAGCCGCCCTGGCGGCTAGCGGTCAGGGGCTGGAGCGGTTCGGGGAGGTGGACCTTCGCTTCCGAGACCGGGTGGTCTTCGCGCCGGGAAAGCTGGTGACCGCTCGCCCATGACTGGGCGGGGGGGCCGATCGAAGGGGGAGGTGACGCGGATGGCCAAGGACAGGAATCTGGTTGTCGGGCTGGACATCGGCACGACAAAGGTCTGCGCCATCGTGGCCGAGATGAACGGCGGACCGGCGGTGGACATCATCGGCGTCGGCCACAGCCCCTCGCGGGGACTTCGAAAGGGCGTGGTGGTGGACATCGAGGCCACTGTGGACTCCATCCGCCGCGCCGTGGAGGACGCGGAGCTGATGGCCGGCGTGGAGATCCGATCGGCCTTCGTCGGGATCGCCGGTGGCCACATCAAGGGGATCAACAGCCGGGGGGTCGTCGCCGTCTCGGGGAAGAACCGGGAGGTGAGCCGGCAGGACATCGACCGGGTCATCGACGCCGCCAAGGCGGTGGCGCTGCCGGTGGATCGCGAGGTGATCCACGTCCTGCCGCAGGAGTTCATCGTGGACGATCAGGGCGGCATCCGGGAGCCCCTGGGGATGACCGGGAGCCGCCTGGAGGCCGAGGTCCACATCGTGACCGAGGCCGTCGCCTCGGCCCAGAACATCATCAAGTGCGCCAGCAAGGCGGGGCTGGAGGTGCAGGACATCGTGCTCCAGCAGCTTGCCAGTTCCGAGGCCACCCTTACGCCGGAGGAGAAGGAGCTGGGCTGCGTTTTGGTGGACGTGGGCGGCGGCACCACCGACGTGGCGGTGTTCGTCGAGGGTAGCATCTACCACACGGCGGTCCTGGCGGTGGGCGGCGACCTCTTGACCAACGACATTGCCATCGGCCTGCGCACGCCGCACCCCGAGGCGGAATCCCTCAAGCGGAAGTTCGGCTGCGCCCTGGCCGCCATGACCCGCCCCGACGAGAAGATCGAGGTGCCCAGCGTGGGCGGTCGCCGGCCGCGGATCCTCACGCGCCAGACCCTCTGCGAGATCATCCAGCCCCGCCTGGAAGAGCTGTTCTTCCTGGTGGAACGGGAGATCCGCCGCGCCGGGTACGCCGGCCGGGTGAACGGCGGGGTGGTGGTCACAGGCGGCTCGTCCATCATGGAAGGGGTCCCGGAGCTGGCGGAGCAGATCTTCGACATGCCGGTGCGACGCGGCATCCCCCGCGGGGTGGGCGGACTGACGGACGTTATCAGCAGCCCGATGTACGCCACGGGAGTCGGCCTGGGCCTGTATGGTGTCGCCCATCGCGACCGGCGCAAGTTCCGGAAGATCACGGATCGGAACATCTTCGATAAAGTTGTTGATCGAATGAAGGAATGGTTCGGCGAGATCTTTTGAGGCGGAGTTCGGAGGCCAGGGATGGGGAGTCGGGGACGGTCCCCGATCTCAGAAGGGAGGAAGCTGAATGAACATCAGGCTGGAGGAGCGGGTGGAGGCGCCGGCCAACATCAAGGTGATCGGCGTGGGCGGCGGCGGGTCCAACGCCGTGAACCGGATGGCCACGTCCAGCATGACCGGGGTGGAGTTCATCGTCGTGAACACCGATGCGCAGGCCCTGCGCCATTCCCCGGTCCAGTGTAAGCTCCAGATCGGCGAGAAGCTCACGAGGGGATTGGGGGTCGGGGCCGACCCGGAGAAGGGTCGCAAGGCCGCCATCGAGGACACCGACAAGATCCTCCAGCACCTCCAAGGGGCCGACATGGTCTTCCTCACGGCCGGGCTGGGCGGCGGTACCGGGGGCGGGGCGGCGCCCATCATCGCCAACCTGGCCAAGGAGATGGAGATCCTGGCGGTCGGGGTGGTGACGAAACCCTTCGTCTTTGAGGGGAAGCGCCGCGGCGACCAGGCGGAGCGGAGCCTGGAGGAGCTCAAGGCCAGCGTGGACAGCCTGATCATCATCCCCAACCAGCGGCTGATCAACCATGCCACCAAGAACACCGGTGTGAAGGAGGCCTTCGCCATGGCGGACAACATCCTCCGCCAGGCGGTCCAGGGCATTGCCGACATCATCGTGAAGCCCGGCTACATCAATGTGGACTTCGCCGACGTCCGCACGGTGATGTCGGAGCGGGGGCTGGCCATGATGGGGATCGGCGAGGCATCGGGGGACAATGCCGCGGTGGATGCGGTGCAGAAGGCCATCAACAGCCCGCTCCTGGAGAACGTCTCCATCAAGGGGGCCCGGGGCGTCCTGCTGAACTTCACCCATGCCTCGACGCTGCCCATCTACCAGTTGAACGAGGCATCCAAGATCGTCCACGACATGGTGGACCGGGATGCCAATATCATCTTCGGAGACGTGCTGGACGATGAGATGGGCGAAGCGGTGCGGGTCACCGTGATCGCCACCGGCTTCGACGAGACGCACGGGGAGGCGGTCGAGGAGGTGCCGCGGATCACGGATCTCCGGGCGTACACACCGAAGACGGCCGTGGCCGCGGCCGCCTCCGCCCCGGATCGCGGGGGGTATCTCCGGAAGGGGAAGAAGGTTGTCGGCTCGCAGTTGGTGCTGGAGGAGATGAGCGAGGAGGTGCTGGACATCCCGACATTTCTTAGACGGCAGGCCGACTGACGGCACAGAGCCAATGCAAAACTGACAACCGACAACCGACAACTGGCTAACGGTCTTTCGGATTCAGTTCCATCTGGCCGGGGTGTCGCGTCATCAATCGGAGATTCGGGAGACTCTCCCTTTGGCGGGACACAACCCTTCGTCGCCCCCTCTTCCCTGCACCTTAGTTCCTCAGCCCGTCTGCCCGTCTGCCCCTCTGCCGATATCCTGACCGTCCTCGCATCCCCGCCGGTGTTTCCCTCGTGGTGTTCTCGCGGTAGGCGTTTGGCTGAAACGACCCGTCGGGCGTGCCCTATCTGGCGATGAGACCGGACATATCTAATCCCAAATATTTCACCGCTGAGGACGCAGAGACCGCAAAGGTCTGGCAGGCCTCACCAGAACGAAGGAATATGACTGTCCAGAATTTTCGGGACTCCCTCTGGGATTTCGGCTCATCGGAGTTGGAGAAATCAGAGGGTTCTCTGCGTCCTTTGCGGTTGAATTGCAATGTCTGGGCTAATACGCGCTTCGACCAGGAGGCCGAATGGTCGGCGACCTTCCTTCGTTCTACCGGATCGGCCCAGATGCGTGCCCCGTTGAGTTGCCAGCGGGCTCACTGAACCTGTAACTCGACAAGCTCGGCTGCTGTGCCAACCTGTGCTTCGGCCGCGGTCCATTCGTTAAAGAACTTGCTTTCATCAATTAGGCTCTCGACTGCTTCCCGACTGGCATCATGTGCGCTAAATGACTGGATGCGACTCAGATTGGCGGCCAGGCCACCCAGGCGGACGGGCAAGTTGTCGCGCAGATAGCGGGTGCGGATTGCAGCCCAGTCCTTCATACGCCACCCGACAGTTGGCCAGCGATCCCAGCTTCCTCCCGGACGACTTGTCGTACGGCATTCAGCATTGACTGCTGGTGAATGTATGCGGCGAGGGCGTCGTTGATGAGGGTCTGATAATTCCCCCCACCCCCCTTGTCCACCAGCGCGCGGAAATACTCAAGCACCGCGTTGTCGAGCCGAATGGGGATCTGTGCCTTTCCTGGCTCCAGCGGAACAACTGGCCCGCGCTGGGCACCGGAAAAATCGATGTCGCGGTACGGTTCAGCGGCGGCTCTTTTCCTATTGTACCCTCTGCCTCCCATTCGCCTTCCAGGCAGAAATCAACGTACCGACCAGTCATCGAAAGCCCTCGGCGAGCAGGCCCTGGTAGTGCAAGAGAGCGATCGCCCCGAGCGGCTGTAACGTCGGGCCTCCTGCAGAGCCCAAGTTGGGGCCATCGCAGTGCACCTGGATCTCAGCGGTCCGCTTGTCCCCGGTTTGGGCGACCGCATCGTTCAGTGAGAGATAGATGCCCGTATTTGCGACTGGGTATGCCCATTTGAAACGTCCAGACGGTTTGAGCGGCGGCAGGAGCTGGCGCGGAGCAACCTCGCGACCGGGCATGGTCGCCAGCCGCGCCAAGTACTCCTGGACCTCCGGCGTGTCACAGGCCCGCGCAATCTCCGGAGTCCTGTTGATTGCCTCCGGCGACCATGTACTCGGGTCAAACGATTCCCCACGTGCCTTTGCTGTTCTTGCTGCTGCGGCAGGTGATAGGTAGTCCAGAGTCTCAGGAATTGGCAGCTTTTCGAAAGCCAGGATCCGGACGCGGGGGTAGTCCAGAATGCTTCCAAACGCGCGGCCACAGGCTGGGCAACGATGGGTGCGCTGGCGCATATGGGAGAACCCCTTCTTGCCTCTCCGGGATGACCGGCGGAACCCATTCGACGAGATGCGTCCCCTGCCGACGGGAGCAAATCACCAGGCAGAAAACCAGTGCCTAACGTTCACGTTGACCGGCCGCGGCGAGCGAATGCGAGCCAGCGGCCCGGTCGAACGTGGGGTTCGGCGTGAAGCCGCTACCTGTAAACATCGCTTCGGTGGCGCACAACGCGGATGTCGACGAGGCGCGCACTGTCGTCGATCGAGTAGACAACACGGTAGTCTCCGATCCGGATTCTCCAGAGATCGGCCGCTCCCTGCAGCTTGACGCACCCGTGTGGCCTTGGATCGGTCGTAAGCGCCTCGACCCGCGAAATGATCCGTCGGGCCACGGTCGCCTCAAGGCCTTCGAGTTCCCGGCGGGCCGAGCGGGCGAAGACAACCCTGTACTCAGCCACGCCGCCGCCGGCGTCCGAGCACACGCCGCTTCACGGCCTCCAGCGGCTCGCGGGGCTCAGAAGCGCGCTGCTCGGCCAGTGCACGGTCGTAGAAGTCTTCCCACAGCCGCGCTCGGCTCTTCAGATCGATCTGGACGGCGGTCTTGCGCCCCGTGTCATCCACGAGAAACCGAACTCCTCGAACCATGCTGTATCCCTCTCTTCCTCTACGCCGAACTACAAGTAGGCAGACCTGTCTATTTCCTTTAAGGCTGCGGGGTGCTGCAGCCTATTTCCCAGGCCTTGGGTTGGGCTTATGAGTGTATCCGATTGATTGTAAAGGGCCGGTCCCCCGGGATGGCTGTCTGATCTTGTCGCGTTAGGCTGCGGGCCCCTGCAGTCAGACCCAGGGCCCCAAAGCACGACAGCCCTCCAGGGGTTTCGGTACCCTGAAGGGCCGCACACAGCGCTTTTGCCCGCTCAATGCGGAAAGGATGCAGTTCCCTAGCCCCGCGGGCCGCCATGCGCTCCCCCTCGCCTGGATCGCACCCGGGGTACCGATTACGAGGCGGAGCATACCTTGGCCCACCACGGGAGTCAATGCCTTGATCACATTTCGTTCTCCTGTGTTCCGTCTATACGCGCACCTCAGCTCCCCGGCCCCTCTGTCCCTCTGCGGATGCTCCAGCCGTCCCCGCCCCCCGCCAGCGTTCCTCTCGTAATCTCCCCGCGGGTGGGAAGCTGCCTTGTGCCACCGTGCCGTCAGGCCTTCAGGGTCTCCTTGAGGAAGGCGAGTGTGCGCGACCACGCGAGATCGGCCGCCTGTTTGTTGTAGCGGGCCTCCGACGTGTCGTTGTTGAAGGCGTGATTGGCGCCTTCGTACATGTGCAGGGTGTATCTCTTGTTGGCCTTCTTCAGCGCGGCCTCGAACGCCGGGATGCCTGCGTTGATGCCCGCGTCCAGCCCGGCATAGTGCAACAGCAGCGGCGCGCTGATCTTCTCGACCTCGTCTGCCTTGGGCTGCCGGCCATAATAGACCACGGCCGCATCCAGGGCGGGGGCGGTGACCGCCAGCTCGCCCACCATGCTGCCGCCCCAGCAGAAGCCGATGGCTCCGACCTTGCCGGTGCTGTTCGCATGCATTTCCAGGAAGGTCACGGCGGCGGCCAGATTCTGCACCGTCTGCTTCCCCTCCAGTCTCCCGATCATCTCGCGTGCGGTGTCCTGGTTCGGGGGTGTGCCGCCCAGCGGCGACAGCAGGTCCGGCGCAACGGCGAGGAACCCTTCCAGAGCCAGGCGTCGGGTGACATCCTCGATATGCGGATTGATCCCGCGGTTCTCATGGACGACGATCACGGCCGGCAGCTTCGGAGCCCCCTTGGGGCGCGCCATATACGTCTGGATGTCACCCGTGGCGCCGGGATAGGTCATGCGACCGGTCTCGAGCCGAGGATCGGCCGGCGACACCATCGCGGCACGTGCGTAATTGGCCTCAAGGAGGGGGAGCAGCGCCGCCGCGGCCGCACCGCTTCCGGTCAGCCTGGCCAGCCGCTCCAGGAAATCGCGGCGGGCGAGGGGGGCGTGGGTGTACTCGTCGTACAGGTCGAAGATGCGTTGATCCATGCTGGTCTCCTCCCATAGCGGTGGCTGGGGGTGGATGCCGCAGCCCTGACATCCGTAATCGGCTAAGGGTCTCTTGTCAATCAGGGAAGGGGACGGGAAGGGGCGACCCCCCCGGAGCCCAAGCCCGGAGCGCTGCAGGCGATCGGCAGCGGCGGGAAGGAAAGTTGGATCGAGTCAACAGGAATGCACAAAGGTACAAACGCCTTGATGTCCATCACTTCCGCTGCTAGCATGCTTACACTCTTGGTTCGGCGAGCGGGGTACGCTGCCCCCGGTGGGTGCATGAGCTGGCAGTTCAAAGAGAAGGCACGCAAGCGGCTGGCCGGCGAGACGGGGACCGTCACCAAGGACTGGGGCGGACGTATGCGCATCGCCCTGGTCTTCCCCAATACCTATTATGTGGGGATGTCCAACCTCGGGTTCCAGACCATCTACTGGCACCTGAACCAGCGCCCGGCCATCGTATGCGAGCGGGCCTTCTATCCTGACCCCGAGGATCTTCCCGAGCACGAGCGCCTGAACGTTCCCATCCTCAGCCTGGAGTCCCAGCGCCCCCTGGCGGAGTTCGACTGCGTCGCCTTCTCCACCACCTTCGAGAACGATTACCTCAACATGCTGCAGATCCTCCAGCTCTGCCGCATCCCGGTCCGCGCAGCCGACCGGGGGCCGGCCGATCCTCTGGTCTGCATGGGCGGAGTCTGCGCCTGGTCCAACCCGGAGCCGCTGACCGCTTTCGTGGACTGGTTCTTCCTGGGCGAGGGGGAGGAGTCCAGCCACGAGGTCTTCGAGCTGTGGCAGCGGATCCGCGAGGCGGAACGGCAGCCCGAGGTCGCGCGCGCCCAGTTCTTTCGGGAGGTCGGCCGCATCGAGGGGATCTATGTCCCGCGGTTCTACGACGTGAAGTATCACGAGGACGGGACCCTCGCTGAGGTGGTCCCGTACGAGGGGGCGCCCCTGCCGGTCCGAAAGCGGCGCCTGGCGCGAACCGACGACTACGACACCCTGTCCATGGTCCGGACGGCTAACACCGAGTTCGGGGAGATGGCCTTGCTGGAGGTGGGGAAGGGCTGCGGGCGCGGCTGCCGCTTCTGCATGGAAGGCGAGATCTACCGACCGGTCCGCCACCGCCACGTGGACGCGATCCTCCGCGCGGCCGAAACCGCCCTGCAGCGCGGCCGACGTATCGGACTTGTCGGGGCCTGCGTCTCCGACTACCCCTGGATCGACGAGCTCATCGCGGCTTTGCGAACTCGGGGAGTGGAGGTGTCGCTCTCCTCCGTCCGGGCCGACAGCCTGACCCCCGGCCTGGTCCAGGGCCTGGTGGAGAGTGGCAGCCGGACCCTGACCATCGCCCCCGAGGCCGGGACCGAGCGCCTTCGCCGGGTGATCCACAAGGAGGTCAGCGATCCGCGCCTGTTCCAGGCGGTGGACCTGATCGCGGAGTCGGGCGTGCCCAGCGTCAAGATCTACTTCATGATCGGCCAGCCGACGGAGACGGTCGAGGATGTCGGGGGCATCGTCCAGTTTGCCAAGACGGCCCGGCACCGCATCCTGCAGAAGCGGCGCGATCCGAAGAGCCTGGCGGAACTCACCGTGGGCGTGAGCTGCTTTGTCCCCAAGCCCTGGACGGCCTTCCAGTGGTGCGCCATGGCCGAGGTCCGAGAATTGGAGGGGAAGATCCAGCATCTGAAGCGGGAGCTGCGGCGCGTGGGCATCCGCTTCACCCACGACGTGCCCAAGTGGGCCTACCTCCAGGGCGTGCTGTCGCGGGGCGACCGCCACGTCGCCGACCTGCTGCGCCTCGCGCTTGTGCATCGAGGGAATTGGAGGCGGGCCTTCCGCGAGTGGCCGCGCAATCCCGACTTCTATGCCTGCCGGGAGCGACCGCTCACCGAGCGGTTCCCCTGGGACCACTTCGAGGTGGGGACGAAGCGGGAGCGGCTGGAAGTCGAATACCAGCGGGCCATGGGCCTGTTGGCAGAACGGGCAGTGAAGTGGAAGGCCTCCCTGTCATGACCACTCCACCAAACCACGAATCCACGAATTCACCACTCCACCCCTCCACCAGTCCACCCATGCTGATTCAATCCGACATCCTCGGAGACTCGAATCGGGTCGTGCACGCCTTCAGCACACGGCAGGGCGGGGTGAGCCAGGGGCCCTACGCCACCCTCAACCTGGGGGCGAGCGTCGGCGACGATCCAGCCGCGGTCGAGGAGAACCGCCGACGCTTCTTCGGAACCTTTGGGATCCAGTCTTCCCAGGTTGTCCGGGTCAAGCAGGTCCACGGCGACGGCGTCCTGACCGTGACCGATGGCCTGGTGTCCCGCCGGGGTTTCCCGGGCGTACTCTTGGATGAGCGGTATGAGTACGATGCGCTGGTCACGAACCTCCCGGAGCTGGCCCTGGTGGTCTCGACGGCCGACTGCCTGCCGGTCCTGATTCACGATCCGGTCCACGGGGCGGTGGCGGCCGTCCACGCCGGTTGGCGAAGCACGGCGAAGCGGATTGCGGCGCGGGCACTGGCAGCCATGGTGGCCGCGTATGGGACGGACCCCAAGGACTGCCGGGTGGCCATCGGCCCCGGTATCCGCGGGTGTTGCTACGAGGTGGGCGAGGAGGTTACGAGAGCCATGGCAGTTGCCCTGCCCACCTGGGAGGGGCTTGCGGAAGGAACGCGTCCAAACCACTGGCGGCTGGACCTTGCCGGGGTGAACCGCACCATCCTGGAGGAGGCCGGGGTACGGACCAGGCGGATCGCTGATGTGGAATTGTGCACCGCATGCCGGACAGACCTCTTCTTTTCCCACCGAGCGGAGAAGCCCCGAACCGGCCGGATGATGAACCTTATCTTAATAAGAGGTGAGAGCCGAGAGCCCCGAGCCCTGGGCCGGGAACCGTCAGGCGTGAAACGTCAGGCGTAAGGGGATTTTCCCCGACCACTCACCCCTCACGCCTCACGAGATGGAGGGGGGAAATGCTGATCAAGCGCGCGCCCATGTTCAAGGCGTCCGAGATAACCGATCCGAAGCTCTATTTCAACCGGCGGGAGTTCATGGTGGGGGCGGCGGCGCTCGCTCTGTGGCCGTCAGGCGCCGCCGCGGCGCCCGCCGCGCCGGCGCCAGGCACCCCCCTCAAGGCGACCCGGAATCAGGCCTTCAGCGTGAGCGACCCGGCGACGAAATTCGAGAGCGCCACCACCTACAACAATTTCTACGAGTTCGGCGTCAACAAGGAGGACCCCGCGCGGCTGGCCAGCACTCTCCGGACCCGGCCATGGACAGTCCAGGTGGACGGCCACGTGGCCAAGCCCAGGACGTACGATGTCGACGAGCTCCTCAAGCTCTACCCGCTGGAGGAACGGGTGTACGCCCTCCGGTGTGTCGAGGGCTGGTCCATGGTGATCCCCTGGATCGGGTTCCCTCTGGCCTCGCTGCTCAAGCGGGTCGAGCCGACCGGCCAGGCCAAGTTCGTGGAATTCACGACGCTCCTGGACCCGGAGCAATTTCCCGGGCAGCGGAAGAGCCTCCTGAACTTCTCTTCCCTGGAGTGGCCTTATGTCGAGGGGCTCCGGATGGATGAGGCGATGCACCCGCTCACGCTTCTCACGGTGGGGATGTATGGGCAGATCCTGCCGAACCAGAACGGCGCGCCGATCCGGATCGTGGTGCCGTGGAAGTACGGCTTCAAGAGTGTCAAGTCCATCGTCCGGATCCGCCTGGTCAGCGAGCAGCCCAAGACCGCGTGGGAGAAGGCCCAACCCAATGAATACGGCTTCTACTCCAACGTGAACCCCAGCGTGGATCACCCCCGCTGGAGCCAGGCCACCGAGCGTCGAATCGGCGAGTTTCTGCGCCGGAAGACCCTGATGTTCAACGGCTACGCCGACCAGGTAGCTTCGCTGTACGCGGGAATGGATCTGCGGAAGAACTACTAACCGCCAATGACCAATGACCAATGACTAATGACCAATGCGTTCCCAGATCTGAGTTCACGATTCTCATTGGTCATTGGGATTTGGACATTGGTCATTGTTTTCAGCAGGGCGTGGTCGCGTGAGCCGCCGATCCCGGGTCGTCCTCAAGACAGGGGTGTGGATCGTCTGCCTGCTTCCCCTGGCCTTTCTTGTCTATTGGACTGCCACCGGCAACCTGACCGCGAACCCGATCAGTTTCATCACCAATCACCTCGGCCAGTGGACCTTCCGGCTGCTCCTCGCCAGCCTGGCCATGACCCCGCTCCGGCTCCTGTTCGGACGCTCCTGGCCCATCAGCCTCCGCCGCCTGCTGGGGTTGTTTGCGTTTTCCTACGCGTGCCTCCACTTCAGCGTCTGGATCGTGGTGGATCACTTCTTCAACTGGGACCAGATGCTCGCCGACATCGTGAAGCGGCGGTACATCACGGTGGGCATGCTGGCCCTCACCCTCCTCGTGCCGCTGGCCGTCACCTCCACGAACGGCATGGTGAGGCGCCTGGGGGGCGCCAACTGGCGGCGCCTGCACCGGCTGGTGTACGTGATCGGCATGCTGGCCGCCCTGCATTTCCTCTGGCTGGCCAAGAAGGGCCGAATTGACCAGTATGTCTATGCCGCTATCCTGACGATCCTGCTGGGCATCCGGGGCTGGGACGCCGTCCGGCGCGCCGTGCGAAAGCGCCGGCAGCGCGATGCCATGGCGAAACCCGCCCTGGCTTAGTCGAACGTCCGCCGCTCCGCTTTCCCTCTGCGTCGTCCACACCATTCGCCTGAAGGGGATGGGACCGACCCACGGTCGCGACGGGAGGAAACCGCCTGGGCGCGTTGCGGAGTGGGGAGATACTACCGAGGTTCGGTCAGCAGCAGGCCCAGGGCCAGCGAGATGGTCCCACTGGGCGAGGTGAAGCGCAACCCGTGCTCGGACAGCTCCCCCGCTTCCTTCCCGTTCCGGGACTGCGCCCAGACGACCTCGCCCTCGACGATCACGGTCCCCTTGGTGGTATGCAGGGTGACTGCCAGCGACGTCCCGGGCGCGATTCTGTGGGTGAGATAGAGCAGGAGCCCTCCCCGGTCCACGTCTCCCGTGCGGCCCTTCACCGCCGATCCGGGCCGTCCCTTGTGCCGGCAGGTGACAGGGACCTCCAGCGGAAGCCGGCCCCCGGCATGCGGCACCATGCTCAAGGGAAGGAGGAGGTCGCGGAGGGCTTGGAGGTGACCCGGGGCGAGGTTGCCGAATGCGAGGTTGTGCAGGACATCTCGCCCGAACTGCCGGGTTTCCTCGGCCCAGGTGACCCGGGCCTCGATCTCGATGGAGCCAGTGTCGGTCCGGAGGCTGAGGTGAAGGGGGGTGTCTGGCGGGACGCGATCGTCCAGCTCCACGAGGGCGCCGCCCTCGCTCAGGTTTCGCGTCCAGCCCACCCCGAACTTGCTCATGGGAGCGCTGAGCTTGTAGAGCAACGGAAGTTGAACCTGATATCGGGGCAGTCGGCGCTTCGGCGAATCTTCGGACATGATCGCACCCTCGACAACCTGACGAAGCATAGCGAACGCATCGAGCCTGCGCAAGGGGGGGTGGCAAGGAGACGGCGGGAATGCGGACCCTTCTGCCCCGACTGCGGTTTCCGCGGTATTCTTCGACGTTGTCAAGCGGAGGGAGAGCCATGAAAGGATGGTGTGGCAGGCAGCCCTGGATGAAGCGAGGGTTGTTGGCTCTGCTAGGCGTGGGGGCCGTTCTGGGGGGCCTCGGTCCTGCGGGCCAGGCGGACGCAGCCGAGAGGGTGGCCGGTTACGTGGTGACGGTCGAGGGATACGGCGGCGATCGGTTGGGGGCCGGAGAAGGCCGATCCATCCCCCTGGAGCCCCGCCGGAACGTGTCCGATGGGGATCGACTGACAACCCAGGAGAAGAGCCGGGTCCAGCTCTTCCTGTGGGGCACCGTCGTCTTCGTCCTGGGGCCCAACAGCCAGTTGGAGTTGCCAGCGCCGAGTCGCGGTGCGCGCGAGCAGGTCCTCCGCATGGGCCCGGGCTCTTTCCGGCTTCTGACGCCGGCAGGTCGGGCCCGAGTGGCGCGCCTGCTGGTGAAGACTCCGACGGCCGTGACCGCGGTGCGCGGCGCAGAGATCCTGGGGGAGGTGGGCGAGAAACATACGGCCATCGTGGTCGTCCGGGGGGAGGCAGAAGTCCGGGGGACGGCCAAGAGCGTCACGATCCGGGTCCGCGCTGGCCAGGGCACCGACGTCGCTGACGGCCAGGATCCCACGGAACCGGTCGAGTGGGATCCAGAGCGGCTGAAGCGGCTGCGGGACGCCACTGCTATCAGCCTGTTCTGGTGATCCCCCCAAAGGCAGGGAGACTCGGCGATCAGGCAACCTGGCCATCGCAAGCCTCAGGCAACCTGGTCCTTCTTGCCGCCCGCGCCCAAACGTGGTAGGGTGCCCCGACTAGAGAGCCGAGCGCCGAGAGACAGGAGCCGACAGCGACCGAGACACGGCCGGGGAGGGGATCCCGATGCGCAGCGATACGATCAAGCGGGGCTATGAGCGGGCGGGCCACCGGAGCCTGCTCCGTGCCGTAGGGCTCAGCGAGGCCGACTTCGGGAAGCCGTTCATCGGGGTAGCCAATTCCTATGTGGACATCATCCCGGGCCACGTCCACCTCCAGGGGGTGGGCAAGGTCGTGAAGGAGGCGGTCCGCGAGGCGGGCGGCGTCCCCTTCGAGTTCAATACCATCGGGGTGGACGACGGGATCGCCATGGGTCACGGCGGCATGCGCTATTCTTTGCCCAGCCGGGAGCTGATCGCCGACGCCGTCGAGACCATGGCCCTGGCCCACTGCTTCGACGGCCTGGTCCTGATCGCCAACTGCGACAAGATCGTGCCCGGGATGCTGATGGCCGCCATGCGGCTGAACATTCCCTGCCTCTACGTCAGCGGGGGGCCCATGATGGCGGGCAAGACCAGCGACGGGCGGGTCATCGACCTGGCCACGGTCTTCGAGGGAGTGGGGGCCTTCTCGGCCGGGAAGATCGACGAGGCGGCGCTCCTCGAACTGGAACGCAAGGGTTGCCCCACCTGCGGCTCCTGCTCGGGGATGTTCACGGCCAACTCCATGAACTGCCTGGCGGAGGCGCTGGGGATGGCGCTGCCCGGCAACGGGACAATCCTGGCGGTGGACGAGAAGCGGAAGGACCTCTATCGGGCGGCCGGGCGGCAGATCCTGAAATTGGTGGAGATGGACCTGAAGCCCCGCGACATCGTGAACCGGGAGAGCGTGGACAACGCCTTCTGCCTGGACATGGCCATGGGCGGCTCGACCAACACGGTCCTGCACACGCTGGCCATCGCCCACGAGGCGGGGGTGGCGTACTCCCTCGACCGGATCAACCAGCTCTCCGACCGGGTTCCGTATCTCTCCAAGGTGAGCCCGGCCGGCCACCACCACGTGGAGGACGTGGACCGGGCCGGAGGCATCAGCGCGATCCTGAAGCGGCTGGCGGACAAGGGGGATATCCTGAAACTCGACCGGCCAACCGTGACCGGCAAGAGCCTCGGCGAAAACATCCGGGACGCGGTCGTCAAGGACCCGGACGTCATCCGCGCGCTGGAGAACCCGTACCGCAAGACGGGCGGCCTGGCGGTGCTGTTCGGGAACCTGGCCCCGGAGGGGGGCGTGGTGAAGGTGGGAGCCGTGACGCCCACCATGCTGCGGCACGAAGGGCCGGCCGTGATCTTCGAGTCCCAGGACGAGGCGCTGGCGGGCATCCTCAACGGCAAGGTGAAGGCCGGGGACGTGGTGGTGATCCGCTACGAGGGGCCGCGGGGCGGGCCGGGCATGCAGGAGATGCTGTCGCCCACCTCGGCCATCATCGGGCGCGGACTGAAGGACAGTGTCTCCCTCGTCACCGACGGCCGCTTCTCGGGCGCGACTCACGGGGCCTGTATCGGGCATGTCTCGCCCGAGGCCGCGGCCGGCGGCCCGATCGCGCTGCTGCGGCCGGGGGACCGGATCCGCATCGACATCGAGAAGCGGCTGTTGGAGGTGGACCTGTCGGAGACGGAGCTGAAGGTCCGCCGGGCGGCCTGGAAGGCCCCCGCGCCCCGCGTCACGCAGGGCTGGCTGTACCGCTACTCCAAGATGGTCACCTCGGGGAGCCAGGGGGCCGTCCTCCGGGTGGATTGAACCTTCAGGGCTCGCAGGTCATCCCGCGGGGGCGCGTCCGGAAACTGGATGCGCCCCCGTTCTTTGTTTGGCGGGAAGGAGTACGGGTGCGACGCACTGCGGACGTCGCCATTCCCCTGCAGGCGGGCGAGGGCGCCGACGGGGCGTACGTCTGGCGCCTCGTCGCGCTGTTCTGCGGGGGCTGGGCCGTGATCTACGCCGACCGGACGGTCCTGTACCCGCTCCTGACGGTCATCGCGGGGGAGTTCGGCCTGAGCGGCGTCCAGACGGGGTTCATCACCGCGACCTATTTCACCGTGTATGTCTCCGCCCAACTGATCTCTGGTCTCTTGGCGGAGCGGTTCGGCCTGAAGCGGACGCTGGTGGTCTTTTCCCTGGTGGCGGCCGTGGGCATCGCCGGGTTCGGCCTCGCCGCGGTGAATTACCCGGCGCTGCTCGCCGTGGCCGGGCTGCACGGCGCCGGCGCCGGTGCCTACTACACCATGGCCTACAGCATCACCATTCACACCGTTCCCAACACGCTGCGGGGGATCGCCTCGGGGGTGATCAACGGGGGGATGTCCCTGGGACTGGCGGCGGGGCTGGCCCTGGCCGGGCCGCTCTACCAGGCGACGGGGAGCTGGCGCATCCCGTTCCTGATCCTGGCGGTCCCCACCTTCCTGGCGAGCGGCCTGTACCAGGGAATGATCCGGGAGGTGCGGCTCTCGGCGCGCCGGACGGTTCCCCTCTGGCATTTGATCCGCGATCCGACGCTCCTCTGCATGAACCTGTCGGGCTTCTGCGTCCTCTACGGATGGTGGGTGCTGCTCTCGTGGGGCCCGGTCTTCTTCCAGACGGAGCGGGGGGTGAGCCTGACGATATCCGGCCTGTACACCCTGGTCATCGCCGTCACCGCCATCCCCTCGGGCCTACTCCTGGGTCGCCTTTCGGACCGCATCGGCCGGAAGCGGATCATCCTGTTGCTGCTTCCCCTGATGGCGCTGACCCTGGGGGCGGTGGCGCAGGTACACTCGCGAACCGGGATGCTGGCGGTCCTCCTGGCATATGGTCTGGTGGGGAAGCTGGCGTGGGATCCGGTGGGGATTGCCTGGCTGGGCGATTACCTGGTGCGGAAGCATCCTGAAGGCATCGGCGCCGCCGTGGCCCTGTTCTCCTTCACCAGCGTGCTGTCGGCCGTGGTGGGCCCGCCGCTGACCGGATGGATCAAGGACCTCACCGGGTCCCTCACCGGTGGTTTCTACCTGGCGGCCGGGGTTACCCTGGCCGCCTTCTTTCTCACACTGCGCCCTGAGGAGAGCGGTCGGGCGGGGACGCATCGGTGAAGAGGGTGAGGGGGATGCGGGTTGGACGGTGGCTTGGCGCCCTCGGGCTGGTCCTCGCCGCGCTTGGCGGGATGGATCGGGTCGGGGGGGAGGCGCCTGGCCCCGCAGGCATCCGGATCCTTGTGGTCCGGACCGAGGCCGAGGCCCGGGATGCGATCGCCGCGGTTCGCGCAGGTGCGCGCTTTGAGCGCCTGGTTCGCGAGCGCTCCATCGGACCGGAGCGGGAGCGGGGTGGGTACCTCGGCCGTATCGATCCGGCGAGTCTTCCCCCGGCCGCCCGGACAGCCCTGGACAAGACCAAGCGGGGGACGCTGTCGCCGGTGTTTCCCACCGACGAGGGATTTGCCGTCTTCCAGGTACTCACCATCCAGGAAGAAGAGGAGCTGGAGGCGCGGGCCAGGCGCGCGCCCGAGGCCCAGGCGTTGCTCAAGCGGGGGACCGAGTCCGGAAAGGCCGGGGACATGGAACAGGCCGCCTCCCTGCTGCAGCGGGCCACCGAACTGGACCCGGACTTGGCGGACGCTCATTTCAACCTGGCCATCGTGGAACGGAGACGCGGACGGCTGGACGCGGCTATCGCCTCGATGCGCCGGGTCATCGAGCTGTACCCCGAGGATTTTGACGCCCACATGCGCCTGGGGTCGTGGCTGACCGAACAGGGCTCGCATGCGGAGGCCACGCGGATGTACGAGCGGGCGGCGGCCCTCCAGATGGATTCCAGGGAGGCCTGGCTACGGCTCGCCCAGAGCTACGAGGCAGCCGGGCGCGCCCGGGCCGCGGTGAGCGCCTACCGACGGGTCATTGGGTTGGTCGATGGCGATGACCCGGCCCTGTCCGCGGCGCTCTTCCGGGTGGCCATGCAGGCCGGGGACGGCCCCATGGCCGTGGAGGCCGCGCGGAAACTCCTGGCCTCTCGCCCCGGCCATGAAGGATTCATGGCCCTGGGGGAGGCCCTGCTGCTGAACGGCGAGGCGGATGCCGCCATTCTTGAGTATCAGAAGGCGGTCGCCCTGGCTCCGGCCTCGGTAGCGGCCCACGTTGCCCTCGGCTCAGCCTATGCACGACTGGGACGGGCGGAGGCGGCGGCCGAGCGCTTCTTGCGGGCCGTGGAGCTGGAGCCCGGCAATCCGATTCACTACCGGAGCTTGGCGCGCCTGTACGAGGGCCAGGGACGGCTCGACCTTGCCATCGTGGCGCTTCGGGACGGCCTGGGCGCGGCGGCCGCCTCCGCTCCGCCCGGGCTGCAGGCGGACCTCCGCGAGGAGCTGTCCGCCCTCTACGAGAAGGCCGGGATGGCTCGGGAGGCCGAACGGGAGCGGCGGCGCGCGAAATCCCTCCGTCCCTGAAAGTTCTCTCTTGACAGCATGCACGTGGCAGTAATAGACAGAGGAGAAAATAGGGCCAAAAGGATGGGAACAATCCCGATGCTTTCCGGTCCCGCCTCAGCGTAGCGATGGCGGGAACGGCGCGCCATAGAGAGGGGCAATATGCAGATCGACCATGGCAAGTGCGTCGCCTGCGGCAACTGTATCCCCGTCTGTCCCATGGGGGCCATCTATATCGATCCGGGCGTGAACCGGGCCACCGTGAACCTCGACGAGTGCGTGGAGTGTTACACCTGCCACCGGGGGATGAGCAAGGAGCATCTGAATCCCACCGTCATCCGCACGATCCGGGGGCTCCTGAAGCTGCTCCGCATTCGGTTCGACCCCGAGCCGGACGTGTGCCCTACCGATGCCATCGCGCCCCACGACCTGACGTGGCCCCGGGTCGTCCGCCGGGCCTTCAGCGATCCGGTGGTTCCCCACGAGGCCACGGGGGTCCACGGCCGGGGCACCGAGGAGGTGAAGACCAACGACGTGACCGGCCGGGTGAACGAGGGGGAGGCCGGCTTCACCATCGAATTCGGCCGGCCCGGCGTGGGCGTGCGCTTCCGCGACATCCAGAAGATGACCATGGCCCTGGCCTCGCTCCCCGTCGCCTTCGAGAAACGCAATCCGGTGTTCTCCCTGATGTCCGATCCCGCCACCGGAACGATCCGCGAGGACATCCTGGATGAGAAGGTCCTGTCGGCCATCGTGGAGCTGAAGACCGCCCTCGAGCACGTCCCGACCGTCCTGGCCCGGGTCGAGGAGGTCGCCCCGCAACTGGACACCATCCTCTCCATCGGCGTGGCCACCCGGTGCGACAGTCAGGGGGGCAACCAACTCGAGCCCCTGCTCAAGGGCGAGGGCTACGACTTCTACCGAGGCAAGACCAACCTGGGCCTCGGCCGGCGGGCGGCGGTGGCGGCAGCTTGAGTTGAGAGGAGAGCGGCATGACGAATACCCTTCACCGGTTCGGCGACCGGGAGAGTCTCCGGAACGATTACATCATCTTTGCCATGGCCGCGCGCGGGATCAACGACGCCGACGCCCCGCCGAAGCTGCAGGCATTCCTGCGCCTGGCCTTGAGGCACAACCCCATCAACGTGGGCAACGCCGTCAAGGGAGGGATCTTTCGGGCCTCCCCGCGGCTGACGCCTCTGGCCCACTGGCGCCGCCGGGAATTTGTGGACCCCATGGAGGTCGTCCAGAGCGTTCAGAGCTGCACCACGGTCTCGGCCGTCTTCGACGATCCCACCAGGCTGGAGTCCTTCCTGCGCGACCTGAAGGCGGCCGACTTGGGGCTGTCCATCAACATCGCCGCCCTCACCGACGAGGCCCGGGACTGCTGCCAGCGGGCAGGGATCACGCGGCACAGTGTGGAGTACTCCCTGGGCTTTCACGGCGACCTGAACCTGCTGCCGGACCGCCGGGTCCTGGAGCTGTCCACCATGTGCGGTCACGGCATGATCTCCCACAATTTCGCCAAGAAGATGATCGACTGGGTCAAGGAGGGCCGCCGGGATCCCCCGCAGGCCGCTACCTACCTCGCCAAATTCTGCACCTGCGGCATTTACAACACGACCCGCGCCACCCGCATCCTGGAGGAGGCGCGGGTCGGCCGATAGGATCGGTATTGAGCCCCGGGACGGCGGAGGCCGGAAGAATCCAGGTGATGTCCCTGGCAGACAGAGGAGGGGGGAGCGATGCAATCAGAGAGGAGTGGACGCAGGCTGAGATGGCTCGAGATCCTGGCGACCTTGGCTGTGCTGGTGGCAGGCGTTCCTGACGGAGCCGCCTGGGCGGCCACGGTCATCAAGCTGGGTCACGTGGCTTTTCCGGGGTCCCTGATCGGCGCGACGGCCGACGAGTACGCGAGACGGGTGAACGAGGCCCTCAAGGGCCAGATCGAGATCAAAGTCTTCCACTCCAGCCAGCTCGGGACCGACGAGCAGATGATCAAGGGGGTCAAGATCGGCGCCCCCGAAATGTTCGTCCCCTCCACGATCATGAGCACGGTGGATCAGCGATATGGCATCTTCGAGATGCCGTACATCATCGTCAATCGTGCCCACATGAAGCGGGTGACGGAGAATCCTCAGGTCCAAAAGGCTCTCATCGAGGGGCTCCCGGCCAAGGGGGTGCGCGTCCTCGGGGTCTGGGAGAATGGGTTCCGGCACATCACCAACAACGTGCGCCCCATCGTGAAGCCCGAGGATCTGAAGGGAATCAAGCTGCGGGTGCCGGGCGGCATCTGGCGGGTCAAGATGTTCAAGGCCTACGGCGCCAACCCCTCGCCCATGCCCTTCGCCGAAGTGTATTCGGCCCTCCAGTCGGGCGTCATGGATGCCCAGGAGAACCCCTTTCCGCAGATCTGGTCGGCGAAATTCCAGGAGGTGCAGAAGTACCTCTCGCTGACCGGCCACGTCTATACTCCCGCCTACTTGGTGGCGGGGGAGGATTTCTGGCAGAAGCTCCCCAAGGATGTCCAGGCGACCCTCGCCAGGATCGGGTGGGAGATAGGTGACTTCGCCCGTGCGGAGGGCGAGCGGCTGGACAAGGAGCTGATGGGAAAGCTTGCCCCACCCATGAAGGCCAATGAGGCGGACAAGGAGGCCTTCATCAAGGCCTCGGCGGCCATCTACGAGGAATTCGGCTCGCAGGTGGCGGGGGCGACAGAGCTCATCAAGCTGTTCCAGTCGCTGCGGTAGCAGAGCCATGACGCGGGTCTCCGGCGCCTTCCTCGGGAGGGCGAGGGATCCGCGTCTTTTTCGCGAACCGGGGGAGCCGGGATATGGGGCGATTCTTCGGGCGACTCATTGACCTCGTGGAGTGGTGGGCCGTCCTCCTCCTGGTCCTGATGGTGGTGGTGGTCTCCCTGGGGGTCTTCTTCCGGTACGTCGTGAACGCGGCCCTGGTGTGGTACGACGAGTTCGCTTCGTACCTGCTGGTGTGGCTGACGTTCCTGGGGGCCGTCGTGGCGTCGCAGCGCCGCCGTCATATCGGCTTCGAGCTCCTGCAGTATCGGTTGGGACCCTCCGCTTGGCGCGCGCTGGACTGCGTCAGCGAACTGTTCGTCCTAGGCTTTCAGGGCGTGCTGCTGTGGTACGGGTGGCTTCTCACCAGGAAAATGGGCGATGAGACGGCCATCTCCCTGGAGTGGGTGAAGATGGGCTGGGTCTACAGCGTGCTGCCCCTGTCAGGCGGGCTTATGCTGCTCGTCAGTCTCGGGCGCCTCGGCCGCATCCTGTCCGGAACGGAGGATCGGGGGGGAGGGGAAAGGGTGTGGAGTGGCTCATCCTCGGAGTGATCGTCCTCCTCACGGTGATTAACGTCCCCATCGGCTTCGGCCTGAGCATCACGACCATCCTCTTCCTGCTCTGGAAGCAATCAGCCCCCCTGAGCGTTGTCCCCCTGAACCTCTTCTCGGGAGCCTCCAGCTTTCCCCTTCTGGCGATCCCGCTCTTCATCCTGGCCGGGGGCCTCATGGAGACGTCGGGGATCTCCCTGCGGCTGGTCAACCTGGCCAGCAGTCTGGTGGGGTTCATCCGCGGGGGATTGGCTATGGTCACGGTCGTCGCCACCATGATCCAGAGCGAGATCTCCGGCTCCTCGGTGGCGGATGCCGCGGCCATCGGCAACGTGGTCATCCCGGCCATGGAGAAGCGCGGCTACCCCAGACCCCTCAGTGCGGCGATCGTCTCGAATGCCGCCTCCGCAGCAATTCTCATTCCGCCGTCCATCCCGATGATTATTTACGCCTGGATGGCCGAGACCTCGGTGGCCAAGCTCTTCTTTGCCGGGTTCCTCCCGGGCGCGCTGGCCTGCGGCGCCATGATGGCTCTCAGCTACTACTACGCCCGCAAGCTGGACCTGCCCATGGAGCAGCGGTTCTCCCTCGGTGATGTTGGGAAGAGCACCGTGGACGCCGTGTGGGCGCTGACCATCCCGGCGGTGATATGGGGCGGGATCTTCCTGGGGGTCGCGACTGCCACTGAGGTTGCGGCGCTGGCGGTGCTGGCGGCCTTTGCCATCGGCGTCTTCATCTACCGGGAGCTCTCTGCCGGGACCATCCTTCACATCCTGCGAGAGTCAACCACGCAGACCGCCACGGTCATGCTGATCGTGGCCTCCTCGGCCGTCCTGGGGTGGTATCTCACCAGTGAGCAGATCCCCCAGAAATTCGCACGGATGATCCTGGAGACCACCTCCAATAGGTACCTCATCCTGTTCTTCCTGAATATCTTCTTCTTCATCGCGGGGATGTTCCTCCATTCGGCCGCGGCCATCATCCTCATCGTTCCCATCGTGATGCCCCTCATCCGGCAGATCGGGGTGGACCCGATCCACTTCGGAATCATCGTGACCATCAACCTCGGAGTGGGCCAGCAGACCCCACCCGTGGCCACCGTGCTGTTCACCACGGCCGCCATCGCCAGGATACCCTTCTGGCGGGTCTTCGAGGCCGGCTGGCCCTTCACGCTGGTCCTGGCCCTCGTGACCCTCCTTGTCACGTACGTGCCCTGGATCAGCCTGGGCCCGCTGAATCTTATCACCTGGTGGTAACCCGACCGGCCTGGGATCCTCCCCCTGTGCCACGGGCGTCCGCGTTTCTCCGCTTGCCCTGCCCCTGCCTCTGCGGCTACCATCGGGAGGTGACCGGCCCGACCCTTTTCCGTGTGGTCCGCTCGGTTCAGGCGGAGGAGTGAGGATGCACGCCCGGCGACGCTGCATGACTCGCCAGGAGGTTGAGGCCTGGCGTGACCGCGCGTTCCATCGCCTGCCCCACCTCAAGGTGCGGGGAGAACGGACCGCCCTGCAGTTCGTAAACGGGACCGGATTCTGCTTCACCCTGAGCGATTTCGGTCTCCCCGTGGCCAGCCTCTACGTGGCCGTGTGTGGCCGCCGCCATCCCCGTTGGCCCAAGCACACCCACCACGACCCCGAGATCGGCCTGACCTGGGACCTCAAGGACCGGCTGCCGGCCAAGCGCCTGACCTATTACGGGAAGCTGGTCCGGGGGAAGCCGACCCTCGTGTCCCTGTCTCTGCTGCCCGCCTTTTGCGCCCTGATCCGTGACGGGAGGGGGAGCGGCGACTACATCGTGGACTACCGCCAGGGACGCATGACCCGTGCGGCTGTGGCGATCCTGGAGGCGTTACACGATGCAAGCCCCCGGAGCACCCCGGAGCTCCGCAGGGCGGTGGCGATGCGCGAGCCGGACCAGACCGCCGAGTTCGACCGGGCCATGGCCGAGCTGCAACGCGGGCTCTGGATCGTCAAGGTCGAGGAGGTGTACGATCCGGATTTCTACTATCGCTGGGACCTCCTGGACAATTGGCTGCCCGACCCCGTCGCCGCCTCCCTGGATCTTCCGCGCGGGACCGCGGTGGAGCAGTTGGTGGCGTCCTATCTCCGCGGTGCGGCCGCCTCCCAGCCTCGCTTCCTGGCCGGTCTCTTCGGCCTCGCCATCGACGAGATCGAGGCGGCGCTCCGAGGGCTCGCGGCGGAAGGCGTCCTCTCCCTTAACCGGCGCATTCGGGGGATGCCCGGATCGTGGGTCGTTTGGACTGGGGGACAACGGGACGCCGCGAGCCGAGACCCGCAAGGGGTGAGGCGTGAGGCGGAAGGGGGAGACCCCGAAGCCGAGCCTCAAGGCGGTTGCGGTATCCCCTCCCGCCTGACGCCTTACGCCTCCCGAAGTGTAAAGGTTTTGATTGATGGACGGGATACAGCGGAGAGTATGGGATGGACGAGCTGGTGAAGGCGGTGCTGGCGTTTCGGGATGAACGGGACTGGAAGCAGTTTCACAATCCCAAGGACCTGGCCATCTCCATCACCCTGGAGGCGGCCGAGCTCCTGGAGCACTTCCAGTGGAAGCATCCTGGCGAGGTGGAGGCCCTTCTCGCCAAGGAGGAGAACCGCCGGCGCCTGGGGGAGGAGATGGCCGACATCCTCATCCTCCTGGTGTCGCTGGCGGATGCGATGGGGTTGGACCTTGTGGAGGCCGCGCGGGCCAAACTTCGGGAGAATGCCGTAAAGTACCCGGTGAACCGGGCCAAGGGGAGCGCGAGGAAATATGACGAGCTGGCGTCATAGGTGGGCGCGTTGGTGGGCGGTGGCCGGCCTCGCCGGATGGCTCGCCGCCTCCTGCGGCCGCGACCTCCCGCTGGAGGAGCGGGTGGACCGCCTGCTGGCGAGGGGGGACCCCGGCCGGGCCCTGGCCCTCGTGGCCGGGGAGCTTCAGGAAAAGCCGGAGGCGTGGCCGATCCATGACCTGCATGTTCGGGTGCTGCTGGCGGCGGGGCGACCCGACGAGGCCCTGCGGGCCTACGCTTTACGGTCGAACCGCGGCGGCCCGGAGGCGCCCTCCGTCTTCCGGCAGATTGCCATCGCCTTCATACAGGAGGGTCTCGCAAGCGACGACGGCCTCCTGCGGACGCGCGCCGCGGCCGCCCTGGCCGCCCTGGCGTCTCCCGATCTGTTGCCCGTGGTCCAGACCGCGCTGACCCACCCGGATCCCTCGGTCCGGGCGCTGGCAGCCCGGGGACTCGGTGCCGTGCCGGGCGACGAGGCGGGACGTCTCCTTCAGGCGACGCTGCAGGACGCCCGGGCGGAGGTCCGCGCGGCCGCGGCCGCCGCCCTCACCGGTCGCGAGGATGCCGAGACCCGGGGTGCGCTCCGGCGCGCACTCGGGGACCCGAGCCCGGCGGTCCGCCTGCGGGCAGCCGCCGCGCTGGCGCGTCAGGGAGCGCCCGACGCCTTCCCGTTGCTCTCGGGCTTGCTCCACGACCCCGACGATTCGATCCGTATCCAGGCCGCCGAGGTCTTGGGCCACCTGGGGAACCCGGAGGCCATTCCGCCGCTCCATTCGACGCTTCAGGATCCGAATCCGTATGTCCGGATCTACGCCGGCGAAGCCCTGGCGCGCCTCGGCGATGCGCGCGGACGCGAGACCTTGCGCCGAGGCCTCCGGCACCCCAACCAGTCCGTGGCCATGTATGCGGCCGAGGCCTTCTCGAATCTTGGCGACGCAGCCGGGACCTCGCGGCTCACCGCGGCGCTGGCCCCCGGAGGGGATCTCTCCCTTCGCCTGTATGCCGCTTGGACCCTGGCACGGTTGGGGGACCTCCGGGGACAGCCGATTCTGGAGGAGCTGCTCCAGCATGACGACGTGCAAGTCCGCATGCAGGCCGCCTGGACCATGGGGCAGATAAGTGACGATAGGGGAATTGCCTCGCTTCGGCGGGCCCTCCTGGATGACGCGCGGCCAGTGCGCCTGCAAGCCGCGTGGGCCCTGGCGGAAACCATGAAAGCCAACTCGGGGGAGAGGGGCAACCTTCCTAGCTCCTGACCCCAATCTGAAATTCATCCCACTCGAAACCCAAGATTCGATTTCCGAAGTTGAAAGAGGGGTTGGTCCCCCCAAAGGTGTGCCGGTTGTGCATATGCGTGACCAGACATTCAATGCCGAAATGTGCGCATCTGGCTCACACCGGTACCGGCGCTCCTCCCAGCCACGACCACGTCATTGAAGGGGCATCCCCCCGCCAGCCTGAGCTTCCGTGGATCGTGAAACGACCGTCGCTTGCCGGCCACGCATCCGCGAGGCCTTCCTGGTCCCGCCTGTCTTGAGATGATGCACCCGCCCGGCACGGCGGTCGCATACTCCTGCGCGGGCCGGCGGGGGTCGGCGGCAAACCCGGGAAAGACATACGTTTGGACCGAAGCTCTGGCCCGACCGAGTTTCTCCTTGACACCTTGTAGGGTGGCTGGTAGGCTGCGCGAGACTTCAGGCCACGACGCAACACCGCCACGTGGTTCGCCTGCCCTGTCATAATACCGTCGTTCTTCTCCGGCTCCTCGATGGGAGCCGTGCTCTTGACTTGGCAAGGTTGTGACCGGTTTCTTTGCCGACCGAATCAGGACGCATTCTGGCGTGCAAGGAGGCGGGAATGGCCAAGCGCTTCTACACCGTGCTCATTCTGCCGGATGCCACCTCACCGGCGCGCAAGCTCCACATCACCAGGTCCGTCATCACGGCCGCGTCCTCGATCCTGGCGATCGCCGTCCTCGCCTTTGCCTTTTTTCTCTACCAGTACGTGAGCCTGAACGTGCGAATGCTGGAGTTGAGGCAGCTGCGCCAGGAGGCCGGAGATCGAAACATCCTGGCCGCCAAGGTGAGCCAGCTCGAGGGAGAGCTGTTGCGCCTTCGCGACCTGGATCGCAAGTTGCGCGTGGTCGCCGGGCTCGACAAGGGGGAGGAGCAGCAGCCCGACATGGCCATGGGTGGGGCCGAAACGCAGAGCCGGTCCGCCCTCTTGGATGCCTTGAAGCAACAGACCGGCCGCCTGGTGGACTGGGTGACGCGCGACCTGGAGACGCTGGGCCAGGAGATCACCTCCCGCGAACGGAGTTTCCGGGAGCTGAAGACCCTGCTGGAAGAGAAGCGATCGCTCCTCGCCTCGACACCCACCGTCTGGCCGGTCAAGGGCCTGGTGACGGCCGGATACGGCTACCGGAACTCGCCCTTCACCGGGCAGCGCGAGATGCATGAGGGGCTCGACGTCGCCGCGCCCCACGGGACCCCCATCCTGGCCACGGCGGATGGCGTGGTCTCCTTCTCGGGGCCCCTCTCCGCCTTCGGAAACGTGGTATTCATCAACCACGGGCATGGGTTCACGACCTTCTACGCCCACAATAGCAGCAACCGGGTGCAGGAAGGGCAGGTGGTGAAGCGCGGGGAGGTCATCGCCTACGTCGGGGCCTCCGGCCGCACCACCGGACCCCACGTCCACTACGAGGTGCAGGTCAACGGGGTCACGGTGAACCCCATGAAATACATCATCGATCAATCGGGGATAAGGTTCGCCAACGAGGGAGAACCGGGCGGCCAGTCGTAGGCCCGTGACGGGAAAAGCTTGCCGAAGCCTCGGGACCCTGGTCCCGAGGCTTCTTTTTTGGGGCCCTGCCGGGCAGGCCGACTCGCCCCGGGTCGTTGCGGGGGCGGGGAAATGAATTGCTGCTCCCCGGTTTGTCTGGTACCATACGCAGGTTGACGGACCCTTTTCCGGAGGGCGTTGCCACAACATGTTCAAGCGCCTGATGCGGAAGATCATCGGGACCAAGAACGAGCGGGAGCTGAACCGCCTCCGCCCCCGGGTGGAGGCCATCAATGCCCTCGAGCCGGAGGCGCAGCGCCTGAGCGACACGGACCTCAAGACCCGCACAGCCGCCCTCCGCGAGCGGGTCGCCCGGGCCGCGGCCGAGAACGATGGAGAGGTGAAGGGGGTCCTGGACGAGATCCTTCCCGAGGCCTTCGCCCTCTGCCGGGAGGTGGGCCGGCGCGTGCTGAACATGCGGCACTTCGACGTGCAGCTCATCGGCGGGATGGTGCTGCACGAGGGGAAGATCGCCGAGATGGCCACGGGCGAGGGCAAGACCCTGGTGGCCACGCTGCCGGTCTACCTGAACGCCCTCACCGGGAAGGGGGTCCACGTCGTCACGGTCAACGACTACCTGGCCAAGCGCGACACCCAGTGGATGGGCCCCATCTACCATGCCCTGGGCCTTTCGGTCGGCGTCCTCCAGCACGAGGCGTCCTACCGCTTCGACCCGACGGTGCGCGCCGCCGACATGCGGATGGCGAACCTCCGGCCCTGCTCGCGCCAGGACGCCTACCGGGCCGACGTCACCTACGGGACCAACAGCGAGTTCGGCTTCGACTATCTCCGCGACAACATGAAGTTCTCGTCCGCGGAGTTCGTCCAGCGCGACCTCCACTACGCCATCGTGGACGAGGTGGACAACATCCTCATTGACGAGGCCCGGACCCCCCTCATCATCTCGGGCCCCTCGGAAGAGTCCACGGACAAGTACTATGTCATCGACCGGATCATCCCTCGGCTCAGGCGGGCAGCCACCATCACCAGCGGGAAGCTGCACGAGATCGAGGCCACGACCACCGGCGATTACATAGTGGACGAGAAGGCCCGGACCGTGGCGCTCACCGAGAGCGGTGTGCTGACCGTGGAGAAGCTCCTCGGGGTCAAGAACCTCTACGAGCCCACCAATATCGAGCTGGTCCACCACGTCCAGCAGGGCCTGCGGGCCCACGCGCTGTACAAGCGGGACGTGGACTACGTGGTCAAGGACGGCGAGGTCATCATTGTGGACGAGTTCACCGGCCGCCTGATGCCGGGGCGGCGGTGGAGCGATGGGCTGCACCAGGCGGTAGAGGCCAAGGAGAAGCTGAAAATCCAGCGGGAAAATCAGACGCTGGCCTCCATCACCATCCAGAACTACTTCCGCATGTACAGCAAGCTGGCGGGGATGACCGGCACGGCCGACACCGAGGCGGCAGAGTTTGCCCAGATCTACAACCTGGACGTGATGGTGATCCCCACCAACCGGCCCCTCATCCGCACGAACTACAACGACGTGGTCTACAAGAGCCTGCGGGAAAAGCTGAATGCGGTGGCCGACGAGATTCAGGAGCTATACGAGGTCGGGCGGCCGGTCCTGGTGGGCACCACCTCCATCGAGAAGTCCGAGGCCCTGTCCGCGCTGCTGAAGCGGCGGGGGATTCCCCACCAGGTCCTGAACGCCAAACCCATGTACGCCGAGCGCGAGGCGGAGATCGTGGCCCAGGCCGGCCGCCTGAAGGCGGTGACCATCGCCACCAACATGGCCGGGCGCGGGACCGACATCCTCCTGGGCGGGAACCCCAAGTTCCTGGCGTCTGACCTCGTCCGCCGCGGACAGGTGACCCGGGACGGGCTGGATCCGGGCGAGTATGACCGGGTGCTGGCCGAGGTCCGGGACATGCAGCGCTACGGCCTGCTGGAGACCGACGACCCCGGGAGCTATGCGGCGGCCCTGGCGCGGGTCCGCCGGGAGACCGAGGCGGAACACAGAAAGGTGGTCGAGCTGGGCGGGCTGCACATCCTGGCGACGGAGCGGCACGAGGCCCGGCGGATCGACAACCAGCTCCGCGGCCGGGCCGGCCGCCAGGGCGATCCGGGGTCCTCGAGGTTCTACCTGTCCCTGGAGGATGATCTGCTGCGCCTCTTTGCCCAGGAACGCATCGCCAAGATCATGGACAAGCTGGGCATGCAGGAGGGGGAGCCCATTGAGCACCCCTGGGTGACCCGCGCCATCGAGACGGCCCAGAAGCGGGTGGAGGCCCACAACTTCGAGATCCGCAAGCACCTCCTCGAGTACGACGATGTGATGAACACGCAGCGCAAGATCATCTACGGCGAGCGGCGCAAGCTCCTGGAGGGAGAGGACATCCGGGAGGTCGTCGAGGGGATGATCGAGGAGGTCCTGGACGGGCTCCTGGAGCTGTACACCAGCGAGGACACCTACCCGGAGGAGTGGGACATGGTCGGCCTGGCGGAAGCGATCAAGCGCCAGTTCGACCTCCCGGTCTCCTGGACCAAGGAGGAGATCGAGGCCCTGACGCGGGCGCTCCTCAAGGACGATCTGCTCCAGAAGATCCAGGGGGCCTACCGGGCCAAGGAGGCGCAGGTCGGCACCGACATGATGCGCTACCTGGAGCGGATGATCCTCCTCCAGGTCGTGGACACGTCGTGGAAGGACCACCTCCTGGCCATGGACCACCTGAAGGAGGGCATCGGCCTCCGGGGGTACGGCCAGAAGGATCCGCTGATCGAGTACAAGCGCGAGGGCTTCGACATGTTCGAGGCCATGGAGGCGCGCATCGCCAAGGACGCCATCGAGTACCTGATGAAGGTCCAGGTGGCGGTCGAGCCGGAGCGGGTCGCCCGGGCCACCGACCTGTCCGCGCTGCCCCTCAGGCCACCCGGCGATGGCCGCCGCCGCGAGCGGGAGTTGACACCCACTCGCAGCTTGCGGCCTGCGGCCGCGCCTGCCATCACCGCCGCCCCCCGGGCCAAGGTCGGCCGGAATGAGCCCTGCCCCTGCGGCAGCGGCAAGAAATACAAGAAGTGCTGCGGGCAGTAGCGGGAATTGGGGAATGCCAGGAGCGCGATCGACTGTAGATGCGCATGCATGAGGAGGGCAGTGCGTGCCCGGAGGTTCCAGGTTTTGCGGTGGATCGCCCGCGGGGGGAGCCAGAGGTTCCCCCCGCTTCGTTTTTGTGGCGTGTCCGGGATCAGGACGTGAACGGTAGGGTGGGAGACGCGAGGAGGGGGCATGCTGACGATTGCGGGAATTCAACTGGCCTGCGGGGTGAACCGGGAGGAGAATTTCGCCAAGGCGCTGGACCTCGCCCGGATTGCGGTGGAGCGGGGGGCCAGGATCGTCTGCTTCGCCGAGTGTTTCGCCTGGCCCTGGTTTCCCCGCAAGGCGGTGGAGGCCAACCGCACGCTGGCGGAACCCGTTTCCGGCCCCATGATCCGCTCCCTCCAGCTCTTCGCCGAGCAGCGGGATGTGGCGGTCCTGGCCCCCATCTTCGAGGCGGGAGACGACGCGGCCCACTACAATACGACGGTGGTGATTGATGCCGGTGGGCACCTCGTGGGCACCTACCGCAAGAACCACATTCCCGACCTTCCCAACTACCGGGAGCGATTCTATTTCCGGCCGGGGAATCTCGGGTTCCCCGTGTTCCGGACCCGGTTCGCCACCCTGGGGATCCAGACCTGCTGGGACAACTTCTTCCCGGAGGGCGCGAGGGCTGTGGCCCTCAAGGGGGCCCAGATCATCTTCTGCCCGACGGCCTGCTCGACGCCCACCGGCGCCTCCAAGTGGGAGCGGGCCATCGTCGGCCACGCCGTCTACAACTCCCTGTTCGCCTTCCGCGTGAACCGGGTCGGCACCGAGGGCTCCATGACGTTTTACGGGAAGAGCTTCTGCGTGGACCCCAACGGCGATTTCGTGACGGAGCCGGCCGGGGCGGACGAGGGCGTGGTCCTGGCGGACGTGGACCTGAACCGGATCAAGCTGGTCCGCGACGACTGGACATTCTTCCCGGACCGCCGGCCTGGCATCTACAAGGATCTGGTCCAGGCGTAAAACGTAAGACGTGTAATTGCCTTCTGCCGGCTGCCCGCTGCCACCTGCCTACTGAGTCCGGGGCAGCGCCTCTCTGATCTCCGTGAATGCCTTCTGGCCCGCATCCACCAGCCACGTCACCTCGTTCCCACAGCCCATGAAGCGCATGCCCTGCTGAATCCACTGCTTCGCCGAGGCCACGTCAAAGGTATGGACGCCGCACGGCATGTTGACGCGCCGGCACGTCTCCAGGGCGCGCTCCACGTATTTGACGACATCGGGATGGCCGGCATCGCCGGGGATGCCCAAGGTCTGCGAGAGATCATTCGGGCCGATGAAGACGGCATCCACGCCGGGCACGGAGATCAAATGATCCAGGTTTTCCACCGCGCTCTTCGACTCGATCTGAAGGACGATCATCGTCTCCTGGTTGAGGCGGGCCGTGAGCTCGGAGCCCTTGTACCGCCCCCAGGAGGTGTGGATGTTCCGCGTGGACATCCCCCGCTGGCCCGCCGGGAAATACTTCGTGGCCTGGATGATGGCCTCGACCTCGTCCTTGGTCTCGGTCTGAGGGCACAAGAGTCCGGTGGCCCCCAGGTCCAGGGTCTGATATAGCCGCTGCGGCTCGTGGATGCTGGGCACCCGCACGATCGTCGGCAACTGGACGCCGCGGGCGGCGATGCAGAAGTCCGCCAGGCTTTCCGGGCTGAAGCTCCCGTGCTCCATGTCTACGAAGACGAAATCCCAGCCGGCGTTCTTCATCATCACCGCCACGGCCGGCAGCCGCAGGTGGACGACCATCGTGCCGATCACAACGCCACCGGCTTTCAGGGTCTTCTTCAGGGGATTCTCGAGGATCATGGCAGCCTCCACGGATACGGGGGTCGGGGGGTCAGGGGCTGGGGGGTCGGGGTTCGGAGCCGCCGTTCAGAATAGCCCAGCCCGGGGAGAGCACAAGAAAAAAGGACCAGAAATCTGTTCCCCTCTCGTATGCCCGTAGGCACGCCTAATGAGGCCCCGCTTCGCCGTGACCGAGGACTGGTCGGGTCTGCGCGTCAGGCGGCCTGGCCGCGCTTTCGGCCGAGGATGAGCGCGTCAAACCGCCGAGCGACCTCGGCGCCCAAAAGTCGCTCACCACATGCAACGCAGCGCTCGTGCGGCACGCTCTCCAACCGGTATCGGCGACCTCGCACCCGGAGCACAATGTCCTCGGTCACTCCCACGACCTGCTTGGCTCCGCATGTTGGACACCTGCCACCCCTGCGCAATGGCTTAGAGCGCAAGCTTTGCCGAGACGAGGACATAGAAGACCTCCTGTCCTGCCTTCCGCCGGATCGTCCTCTTGGTGTACACCCACGTGCCCGTAAACGTTGGGCTCTCGATGACATACAATCGCTCGGCCGCTCCTCGTCGCGCCGTAGATCGGGAACGCAGGACCTTCTTGATGGCGTTGGCGTTTACGACCGACTCGAGTACATCTTCGACGGTCAGGCCGTCGCGCAGACGCTCCTCGGTCGCCTTGATCGTGAACTCAACACGGCGTGCCACCACCAGGCGCTTGATGCGAACGAGGATGTCCACCGCCTCATCCTACCGCTCGGCTCGTGGGCTGCAGACGAATAAACCCAATAGTTGGAAACGGTCGGTGGGCTGCGGAGCAAGAAACCCGGCCCATCCGGGGGCCCGGTGAGGGCTACTACCCCAGGGGACGTGGCCCAATCCAGCGCCCGGCAAGGGACCGTAGCACCGGCCGGATGGGCAGTCAAGGGGAACTCCACGATCGGAGGACGTCCTGGTTCGCTCCCGGGGGAAGACTTGGGATGTCCCGACGGCTCGGAGGGGCGGTGCTACGGTGTGCGGGTCAGCCGCCCATGAGGATGGGGTGCAGCTCGATGCACTGGCCGTCCTTGGGCCGGTAGCTCAGGTACTCGCGGTCGCCATTGATCGAGGCGATCCCGAACTCCATCTCGGGCAGCTCGGCCAGCCGGATCAGATCCTGGATGGTCGCATCTTCCGGGCCCTGCACCTGGACCACATCCGAGGGCAGCTTGTAGTAGCGCAGGAAGCTCCGCGGGATCTTGAGGACGACTGTCTTGCGATTCACGCGAAGACCACTTCCTTCCTTTCGGAGAGATCCAGGGCGGACAGGGTCTCGGCTGTGGGGTGCCCGTCGGCCGTCCATCCCCGGATCTCGTAGTACTCGTCCATCATCTTCTGGAAGGCCTCTGGGGGAATGTTGGGCATGTCCGCGCCCCGCTTCTGCATAGTAAGGATCCGGTGGGGCATCTGGTCATCCTCGCGGGTCACCCCGAGGCGGGTGTTGTACAACCGCTTCAGCGTGAAGATTCGGTCGCCCGCCTGCATCAGGTCCTCCCAGGACCACCGCCACCCCGTCAACTGGTTCAGCGCCTCCGTGAGGGGCGTGGGGCTGAAGGCCCGCGCGTAGAACTTGCACATCCCCAGCCCGTTGTACACCGCCATCAGGTTGTGCATGCGGGCGGCCAGCAGGGCCTTCCCCTCGGTCACCCGCGGGCTCAGCTTGGCGTTATAGCCGAACTCGGGCATGGGGACGCCGGTCTCGACGATGAAGGGCAACCCCTCCAGGTGGCATGCACCCCGCGCCCCCGCGGCGTAATTGACGGACATGGACCAGAAGGCCCGCGGGTCGTGCATGGGGAACTCTAAGCCTTTGACCGTGACCGTGAGCTTCTCGGCATCCCCCCCGATCTTCCGCGCAGCCGCGAGGGATCCATCTGCCAGCAGATCCCCGAGGTGTTTCCGGAACGCGACCTGCTCCACCATGGCCAGGATGGCCTCGCCGTTCCCCCACGCGAGGTTCACGCCGCCCGTGTCCCGCTCGGAGATCAGGCCGCGCTCAAAGGCCTCGATGGCGAAGGCGATGCTGTTCCCCGTGGAGATCGTGTCGAGACCATACCGGTTGCACAGCTCGTTGGCTCGGATCACCGAGGGGAGGTCGTCGTTCAGCAGCATGGCGCCGAAGGAGCCCAGGGTCTCGTACTCCGGGTTGTGGCCCACGTTCACCCGGACGCCGTTGCTATCCTCGAGCGTGACGTGCTGCCAGCAGTGGATGGGGCAACCGGAGCACGAGCTGGACTTCACCGCGTACTTCTGGTGGATGGTCTTCCCGCTGATCCGGGCCGCGCCCGCGGTCCAGTGCCCATCCTGGAAGTTCTTGATGGGCAGGCCGCCCCGCTCCTCGTGGACCTCGATGCTGCCCGAGGTGCCATAGACGGTGAACATCCCGAACTTCGCCGGGACCTCGTTGGTTTTTTGGAGCGCCCAACCCATGACACCCCCCGGGTTGTACGCCGGGACGCCGCGGCTGCCTCGGACCACGATGGCCTTGAGCTTCTTCGCCCCCATCACGGCGCCCATCCCGGTGCGTCCGGCCGCGCGGGCGTGGCGTCCCTCGACCATCACCGCGGCAATTCGCACCAGGTTCTCGCCGGCCTGGCCGATGGCGGCCACCTTGGCCTTGGGATCGGTCTTCGCGAGCAGCAGATCGTGCGCGTCGTACGTGTCCATTCCCCAGATCGAGCGAGCCGACCGGATCTCCACGTGGTCATCGTTGATCCAGAGGTACACCGGACGGGTAGCCGCCCCGCGGATGACGAGGGCGTCATACCCGGTGCAGCGGAACTCGGCGCCCCACGTCCCACCCACGGTGGCTTCGCCCCAGATACCCGTGAGCGGCGACTTAGAAACGAAGGACGTCCGGGTCCCGCCCGGGATCGTCGTGCCCGTGAAGAAGCCAGGCACGATCACCAGGGGATTCCTCGGATGGAACGGATCCACCCGGTGGTCGCCTAGATCCATCAACAAGCGAGCGCCCAGTCCGCTGCCCATGAGGTACTTTTGATAGAGGTCATCCGGCAGGACGTGGTTCTCAACCTTCCGCGACGTCAGATCCACCAGCAAGATCCTGCCCGTATAACCTCTCCCCCGCTTCTTTGCTGCCATTGACACTCCTTTCCTGATTCCGAGGCATGTGTACGGGAGAAAGACGACCCATATGATGCCGTATGAAAAAATTCTCCGCAAGTGAAAAGGCAGTCACTCGAGGTAGCCGCCCCCTTGACGCATTCTCCCTGGGATACAGATTGGATTGTGAACCCCTATCCAGCAGCGATCAGAACGCGGCGCTTTCCCAAATCGTCCTGCCAATGTTTCACCATCGAGACACTCAGAGGGGGTCTGCTCAAACCAGCATCACCATCGTCCACGTTCCCGATAAAGCCAACCGCGCCGTGAGGCGCGCGCGGAAAGTCACGGGTCTCGGCCAGTCCCGTTCCAACTTGCTGGTCTGTCTGCTGAATCGCGGTGCCAGAGTGACCCGAGGTCAATCGCCGCCATTGGTGGAGATGGCCATTGTTGTTGGAACGGGACCAGCCCCCCCTGAGACAGCCGGGCTGCCGAAGGAACGGATCAGTCCTCAGAGCCCGGCCATGTGTCTTTCCTAAATAAGGTACCGGACACCACTGGAGGGGTAACTGCTTGATTTCCCTGGAACTGATTTTCGATTCTTCACGCGCGGGCAGTTGGGACAGGTGGAGCTTTTTGTGACCTGTGGCTGCCTGCCCCGATTGTGTGGCTGGTAGGGGGAGAGATACGAAAGGGAATCGGGTACTCAGCTTGGCCCACACTGATGGGCGAGCTACCCCTTGCGTTGTAGCCGGCTTTTGAGTTGCTCAAGGGAGATCGTTGACTGCCTCCGCCGGGCTCGAATCAGTTTCCAAAAGCTGGGGTCAGTTTGTTGCACAACTGACTCCCAGTCCTCGCCCTCGACACCCACCAGCACGGCTGCGGGCCTTCCGTGCCGCGTGACCACGACGCGGTCCTCTTGGGCATCGTCAACGCACGCCTTCAGCCTCTTTTGAAGATCTCTCATGCTGACCGTTTTCATAGGATCTCCCCCGTTGTTTTTCCGGGCGGTTTCTTGCGAATCGCCCGCACAAACACTATCGCCTCTGTTTCGGAAACATCGTAAAAGACCCTGTAGTCGGCCACCCTGAGTTCCCAGATTGGTGGCTCGGCAGTCCAGGGCGGAATCAAGTTGACCAACAGCTTCCGGTTTCGCGCTAAGAATGTCGGCCTGTCACGGAGATGTTTCTCCATTGCGTCAAGAAGCCTTGTCCGATGGAAGGCCGGCAGCGCCTTTAGGTCTTGCTCCACACCCCGGGCGAAGCGGATCTCAAACACGCCAGTATAATTGCATATGCACTCGGCCTCGTCAACTCAGGAACAAAATCGGTACCGGACACCATTAATCGGCAAAGTCCCTGATTCTGTTTGCGCACGGATGGTCTTCTGCTGCTTGCGGACGGTGCCTGGGCTGCGAACTGGTGCGGCGGAAGTGGGATTCGAGGTGTGGCCGGCTCGGAGGATCCGGGGGGCGAACACGACGCAGCGGCTCTTGATGGCGGGATGAGGCGGCCGAAAGACGAGGCCCTTGATCACCGTCCCAGACTGGATCGGCCATTCAGCTAGCGCCTGTGGGATAGGGTCGCAGGTATGGCTGCCATGGCCAGCCAGTGAGATCCACAGTCCCGTGCGGATCAGGGTCGAACTGGCCGTGGAACCAAAGGCTCGCGCCGAATCCGGCGAATCCTTCCTCCTGGCCTCCAGAGATCTCCTTAAGCGACGCGGCCCTTGGGGCGACGGGAAACGGTGAGCTCGATCGCACGGTCGCCAAACTCAATAATCCGAATCGTACCCCGAGCTCGGCAGGGGGATGGGAGGAGGTAGGAGTTGACAGGGAGAAAGGAATCCTTTTATCCTTACCACGTCGAGGAGGAAGCCATGTTGGCGAAGAAGACATCAAAGAATCAGGTCACGTTGCCCAAGGCCGTTGTGGAGCAACTCCCCAACGTTGAATACTTCGACGTGTCGGTACGGGAAGGCGAAGTGGTGTTGAGACCGGTCGTGGTGAGCCCCACGGGAGAGCGGCTGAGGGCGGTTCGGGCTAAGGTCAAGGCCCTGGGGCTGACCGAGAAGGACATTGAAGGTGCGATCCGGTGGGCGCGGAGCCGTCGGCGCTGATGCGCGTTGTCCTGGATACGAACACGCTCATCTCCGCTTTACTCTTCCACGGTACTGCTTTCCATCTGGTTGCTCTCTGGCAATCGGGCCGATTCACACTTCTGGTTTCCAGGGCCATCCTGGAGGAGTATCTCCGGGTTCTCGCCTACCCCAAGTTCCGTTTAACCGACCAGGACATCAGAGGATTGGTCGAGGAAGAGGTGTTGCCCTACGTCGTAACGGTCCGGGGTAGGCTACGCCTGTCCGTTGTCCGCCGGGATCCGGAGGACAACAAGTTCCTTGAGTGTGCTGTGGCCGGCCGGGCCGAATATCTCGTGACGGGCGATCAAGATCTTCGGGAGCTGGGCTCCTATCGTGGGGTCCCAATCCTTACGGTCGGGGAGTTCCTGGAGAGGACCGGACTCTGACGGACCCTTCACAGCCGAGCACGAATTTGGAGGAAACGGAATTCCAGGCCTGGAGCGAGGGGGAGGGTGCACACGGCGGGCAGGAAGGAACGCCACGGGATTTGGAGAACCTGGTCAGGATGGGTTCTGGCAGTCTTGACCGTGGCGACTGTCCTGGCAGCCATCGTTCTCTCGGGGCTGGAGGGGGCCGGTCCGGCCACCGCAGAGGAGCCGGAGCTTCCCGCCGAGAAATCGGATGAGTTCTTTGCCGCGGCCTACCGCATCGCCTCCCCAGAAACGGGGCGCCCTCTGGGCGGTATTCCTCTATCGCCTGCCCCGATCGGGCGGGACGCCCCGGGTTCCTGCGGTGATCGAGCAGCTTCGGGCACACCCACCATATGAGGGAGCAGTTGTTCTTCGAAGCGTCGGCACGAGCGGGAACCTCCTCTGCTGGAAGGAGGATGCCCTGCGCCCCAGAGATCTGGAAGGTCTCGTCGAGCGCGTGGCCAATGTGCCGGCTTTTGCCCGAGCCTGTGCGGATCTCCAAATCCTTTCTGTCCGCGCCGTCCGGCTGGCGGCGGCACGGTTCGGGGCCCGGTTTGATCCGCGGGCAAGCGCCTTCACGGCCTTTCAAGGCGGTGTGGCGGCTTGGGGCCGCATTTCTGAGCCTGCCGTGGCCGCTCCCGAGGCGATCCTGGCAGTTCCTCAGCCGCGAGCTCTTGTGTCTGGACTGGCCGAAGAGCCAGACGGCCATCATCGCCAAGCGCGAGCAGGCCCTGTCGGGAGCGCGGCTCGGGTGGGGCAGGCGACTCGTCCGCCCCTTTGAAGACGTGGGCGGCGCGGTGCAGGAGTACCCGCTGCTCGCCACCGTCCGGTCCCTGAGGACGATCCGAGCAGTCCTTGACGCTGCGGAACAAGTCGGGCGCGAGATCACCAGCGGCACCAGGCTTTCTGCCTGATTCCTGAGGTGGTGGACTGTATCTGGCCTACTGACCCGCGGGGCGGAATTCGAAATCGAGGCCAGGCTGGCCCGGAAGCTCACGGGGGGAAAACACGAGGCGAAGGCTCTTGTATCCCGGGGAAGGTAACGGGAAATAGACGAAACCCCTCACCTCGGCGCCTGGCTGGATCGGCCCCTCCGCAAGCGCCTGGGGGATGATGTCCCGGGTGTCCGTCCCATACCCTCCGAAGACCATGCCCAGGCCCAACCCAAAGGCCGTGGAGCCTCCTGTGGACCCCGACACACCCACGGAGGGGTACACGCTGGTGCCGGACACGCGGCCTCCCAGGATGGAGACGACCTCCGTTGGAGTCAGGGGGAGGTACTGGCGGTTCGCATCATCCAGGAGGGAGAAGTCGGTCCGGGCGATGGCCACCGGGGCCGCGCCGGTGTTCCTGAGGCTCACGAGGAAGGGCAGGACGTAACCAGTCAGGGAGCTCGGGCGGCCTCGCCAGGCGTTGACTTCAACAGAAAGCCGGAGACCCGGTATCTCCTGCAGGATGGCGGCGTGGCCGGAGGGCGTCGCCAGGTAAGCCACCTGTCCAGCGCAGGCGCTGAAACCCACCAGAGTCATTGCCAGAAGGCTGAAGGGCGAGAGGACACGCCAGCCTTTTCCCTTGACACGGTGCGGGGGCCCAAGTAGGTTCGTCGCCGCGGTCAGCACCTCCCGACGGTCCCGGGCGACCCGTGCGCTGATGCCGCGCTTGATGGTTGCGCGCACCGCGTGACCTCCCTTGTTTCCTCGGTCCAACAGCATGGCGGAAATCATTCCGTTCCGGGCCTTACGCTACAACCCCCAGTTCGTCCCCGACCTGAAACTCGTCGTCGCCCCTCCCTACGACGTGATCTCGCCGGAGGCACAGGAGCGGTACCACGCCCGGCATCCCCACAACGTGGTGCGGCTGACACTGGCCAAGGAGGGCGGGGACGCCGCCACGGGCCGGGACCGGTACGACCGGGCCGCCCGGGCCTTCGCCGCCTGGCAGGCGGAGGGGATTCTCCGCCGCGATCCGGAGGATGGCATCTATCTCTACGAACAGGAATTCTCGGTGGGGGAGGAGCATCGGATCACGCGGCGGGGTCTCATGGCCCCGATGCGCCTCGCGAATTACGAGGAGAAGATCGTTTTTCCTCACGAGCGCACGTTTGCCAAGTACCGGGAGGACCGGCTGCGCCTGATGCGCGCCTGTCCCGCCAACCTGGAGCCCATCTTCGCCTTCTATCCGGGGTCAGACCAGCCGATCCGGGCCATCCTCGATCAGGGCATGGACGCCGACCCGCAGGTCCAGCTCGTGGACGAGGACGGGATTCGCCACCGGCTGTGGATCCTGCGGGAGCCGTCCGCCGTGGCTGCCCTGACCGAGAGACTGCGGGACCGACCGGTCGTCATTGCGGACGGTCATCACCGGTACGAGACCGCCCTGAACTTTCGCGATGAACGGCGCGCCCAAGACCCGGCACCGCCCGAGGTGCAGCGGCGACGGCTGGACAATTACGTTCTCACGTACCTGGTGAGCGCGGAGGATCCGGGGCTCGTCATCCTCCCGACGCATCGCTTGATCCGACAGCGCCCGGCGCTGGGCGGCGACGCGCTCCGTCGCGCCCTGGCGCGACACTTCCGGGTGGAAACGAACCCGCTGGATCCGGGAAATCCAGTGATGTCGCTCCGCATCGTTCTGGCTGACCTTACCCGGCGCCGCAGGGATGCGGTGGTCTTCGGCCTCTACGCGGGCGGCCAGGAGTTGCTCGCCTTGCAGCTCACGGACATGGCCGTGATCGACAATCTTGTGGCGGCCGGCCGCTCGCCGGAGTATGCGCGGCTCGACGTAGCGGTCCTGCACCGGGTCGTGATCGAACAGATCCTGGGGGTCCAACCGACCGGTGAGGCGGATGACAGCATCTCTTACACCCGGGACGAGGCGCAGGCCCTGGCGGCCGTGGCCTCGGGAGAGGCTCACGTGGCCTTGTTCCAGAATCCGCCGCGTGTGGAGCAGGTGCAGGCGGTGGCCATGACCGGCGAACGGATGCCGCAGAAGTCCACCTTCTTTTACCCCAAGCTCCTCAGCGGGCTGGTCATCAATCCGCTGGACCCCGGGGAACTGATTCCCTGAACCGCAGCCGTCCTACCCGCGAGGGACAGATGGACCGCTGGCCCTCAGTCCTGTGAGGCTCTCCGGACGATCCCTTCGAGCTCGCCCGCCTGGTGCCGGGACCGTTCGCCCGCGCCGGCGAGCGGCGCCGCGGGAAGGAGCCTTCGCAGCTCCTCGATCATTCGCTCCAGCTCTTCGACGCGCTCCGCCAGGGATTGCAGGGTCCGCGCCACTGGGTCCGGCAGGTCGGTCATGTTCAGATCGATCTTCTGCTCGACCTTCCGCCCGTCCCGGTGAGTGATCCGGCCGGGGACGCCCACGACCACGGAGTTGGGCGGCACCTCCTTCACCACGACCGAGCCGGAGCCGATCCGGCTGTTCTCTCCCACGGTGAAAGGCCCCAGCACCTTGGCCCCAGAGCCGATGACGACGTTATTGCCGATGGTGGGGTGGCGCTTGACCTTTTCCAGGCTTGTCCCGCCCAGGGTGACTCCCTGGTAGATGGTCACGTTCTCCCCGACCTCGGCCGTCTCGCCGATGACCACGCCCATGCCGTGGTCAATGAACAGGCCGGGGCCCAACCGGGCGCCGGGGTGAATCTCGATGCCGGTAAAGAACCGATTGATGTGGGAGAGGAACCGACCCAGGAATTTCAGGCGATGGTTCCAGCACCAGTGGGCCAGGCGGTGGAACCAGACGGCATGGAGGCCGGGGTAGCAGAAGAGGACTTCGGGAAGGCTACGGGCCGCGGGGTCGCGCTCGAAGACGGCACGGATATCACGCCGGAGCGTCTCAAACATCTCTCCCTCGAATCGGAGGACCGATCGGGCTACGCCCGGGCGGCGATGCAGGCGTTCAGCTCCTGCAGCAGCTCCTGGGTGTCCAGACCGTGCACGACGGCGCCATGCTCCACGTTGTCGTACTGGGCCGCCGAGCATCCCAGGCACACCACACCATGCCGGGTGAAGACCTGAACCGTCTCCGGGAACTGCTGGACGACCGCCTCGATGGTCATGTCCTTGGTGATCCGCATCTCCCGCTTCTCCTCACATCAACCCTTTCCCATTCGGGATGTCCGCAGGAGGTAGCCGATGGTGTTCCGGACGAACAGGTCGCGATCCCGCATGCCGGCGAGGTCGTTCAGGTCCGTGGCAACACCGATGACGCGACCGGCACCCCCGCCCACTTCGGCGATCAAAGGGTAAGGGAAGGACCCGCCGCCCGCCCCTGCGGCGCGCCCGGCCGCGGACCCTCCGCCGGCTGCCTGGAGGATCTCCGAAGCGTCCGGTCGGGGATTCATGTCATTCACCGCTCCGACGGTGAGGAAGGTGACCCCCGCCAGGATGGGATGCCCGGGCTGGATAGGGACAGGCGGCCGGAAGGGTGTCGGCCGCCAGTCACTTGTCGATCGGATCTGGAAGGGAATGACGGGAGCGACGGCCTGGTAGCCGCCGCTCCCGAACGATTGTGGCCCGCCGGTGATCAGCAGGCTGCCGCCGCCGGTCACGTACTCGACCAGCCCCTGCTGAACCGGTCCGGGCAATCCGGTAAAGGCCACGTTCGCCAGGACGATGACGGCGAAGTCTTTGAGCTGATATTTCTCCATGTCCTGCTTGACCAGTGCACCCGTCGCTGCCTGGATGTCGCTGACGTTCAACCAGCTGGTGCTACCCAGGGCCAGGATCATCGGGGACGACGGGCGGGGGGCCTGGGCGGCCGCCGGAGAGAAGAGGCAGCCCAAGACCAGCAATAGACCGAAAATCAGCGCGAGTCGTGCGCGCATCCCGCATTTCCTCCTGTCCGCCCCCTCTGGTCGGAGACTATACACGTCTGATCCGGGGAAGTAAACCCCGATCCGATATCCCCAGGGGAGCCGATGCCGTGGGAAGGGGCCTCCAGAAAGCTCGCGCGGATGATCCCCGGGATGCCTGGCGCCATGTCTCTTTCGGATCGGGGTAAAGCAAGGGAATAGCTGGAGGTCAGACGATTGCCTGTCTGCTCGTATTCCGAAGGGCCTGACTGGCCGGCCTACGAAAACCGGTACCCTCACCATTTACCCCCCGGCCCTCCTTTTGGATACAGGTCGTTATCCAAAGGCGTACAGGGATTCGTTGGGATGGCTCGCTCCACCGGGGAATCCGGCATGTAATTTCACGAGCTTAGCGCAAAGCATGCCCTGGCATGCCACGTGCTTTAAGGGATGGACGAATCGTTGCCGGATGAGCCGGAATTTGGGGTCCGTGACCTCCCGTGAGCAGGTCGGATTCGCGACTGGGACCGCTGCGAAAGACGCCGCTCGATCCATGCGTAACCCTGCCGAGCATATCCTGATTGTGGATGACGATCCTGCTGTCATCGAGGCGCTCACGGCGGCGCTCCAGGGAACCTATGTGGTCCACGGAGCGGCCGCCGGTGACGAAGCGTGCGCGATCCTCCGTGCCCACCCCATCGCCGCCATCGTCCTCGATGCCGTGCTCGGCGAGGAGCACGGGCTCGTCCTCGTCGAGCGGTTCCGGAGCCTCTTGCCCGCCCGGATCGTGATTCTCACAGGCCATAGCTCGGAGGAGCTGGCGATCCGCGCGGTCTGGGCGAACGTGGATGGCTACCTGAAGAAACCCCCATCCGTTCGCGATCTCCACAGCGCCCTCGCCCGCCTGATTCCCCGCGGGGAACAGCCGGCTGACCTGGCCGCCCAAGCCCGCCAGTACTTGGATGATCACCTGGCCAAGAGGTCCTGCCCCGCCGAGCTCGCCGGGAAATTCGGGGTAAGCGAATCCTACCTGCGGCGGTGCTTCCGGCAAGCTTACGGAAAGACCCCCCGCCGGTACCTGACGGAAGTGCGAATGCGACGGGCTGCGATTCTGCTTTCCACGACCCGCGTTAGCGTCGAGCAGATTGCCGTGGACGGTGGATTCCCCAACGTGGTGTGGTTCATCAAGTGTTTCAAGCGTGCCTACGGGGTGAGCCCAACGGAGTATCGCGCCAGCCGGGGACTCCTCCCCGGTCAAGGGGGAAAGGAAGATGATCCACCAAGAGCTTAATGCACAAATCGGACAAGATTTTGTTCAAAATGGACAAGGGTTTTCGCTTGACGGCCTCCCGCCATCTGGTTTATAGACGAACGCACCACATCGAATCTGCCAGCCGATCTACCTCTCACTCGCCGACCCGCCGTACCTTTCGGTGCTGTCTATGGGCTTGAGGCTTCTACGTCCTGTCCACCGCTGGTCACTAGACCTGCCCGGCTTGCCCGCCACCTCCACGTGCTCAGCCGGGACCGGTCCCTCACTTCCCGCTCAGGCCACGTCGCCTGCTGCTGATCGTATCCCCTGCGCTCTGCAGGGTCCCGTTGCGTTGCCGTTCTGCTTGATCCTGGAGTCCGCAGACGGAGACACTCTCGCGGAAGGGTGACCAGGTAGGGTTACCGGGACGAGAGATCGCGTCATAGCGTTACAGGAAGCCCCTGGTGGGGAGGGCGGGGGCCATCGTGTTCACCGTCTGTTCCCCCCTCGGCTTCCACCAAACGAATTGTCGGTACGGGGTCAGTACACCCTGGGAGACACGGGATGCACAGGGATCGGGCCTCTGGATATCCTCCCGTCGGTACCGCACGCTATCGAATACGGTACCTACCCCACGCGAGCGACATAGGGGTGTCCCTCTGCCTCCGTAAATCCAAGCACTGGGAGGCCGAAGGGTGTCCGGCAGCTTTTGCGCTCAGCGAACACAACAGCAACCGCTCGATACGGATCGGCCTGGGCGTGGCACCGGCAGTGGAGTTCGATTATCGAGACTCAGTGGAGCGAGCACAGGGGGTCCTGCACGGCTCTGCCGACGGATGAGGCAGAGCGAGAGCTAGGCAAACGGCCGGTGGGAAAGGAATGCTGCGTGATGAAAAACATAGGAAAGCTGGGATTGGGGTTGTGCATTCTCCTGCTGGCGGTCGGGCAATGGGCGTGTTCCGCTTTTGGTTCCGCTCAACCTGATCCCCCCGCCCCAAAATACCCGCCTTATCCGAACGTCTGGGATTGGGTGGTCCCAAGGGGTACCGAATTTGAGCGCGCCATTAGTGTCGAGAAACAGGAAACTGGGGAAGTGGTAGTCACTTACGCGGTCAAGAATCCGAACGTGCAGCCAGGGCAACCGGGCTGTCAGCCAGGCATAGTCGGGTGCCTGTCGTTCCATGGCGTTACGTTCTTTAGCCGAGAGCGTGCGGAGCCACCTCTAACGGGGCTGCACGGGGACCGCACGATCCATCTGAAGAATGGTCTCACCCTGGAGCGGATCGGCCGGTTGGGCGGGCGGGCGGGGGGGTGTTATGACCGCCTCAACGCCATCATCTTGAAGAAGGATCGCACCGGGAACATTGTGCAGCGGACGAAGCTTCTCTATGCCCTGGACCCGCCGCAACGCTACCTTACCCGAGACGACTGCTACGACGGTCCACCTTTCTTGAATCGCGTCGATTCCGTCTTCCCGGACTTTCTGGCACTGGAGGATGACACCTTTCTGACGATCGACCACGAGCATGGCGTGATCGTCCGATTAGATGCCGAGTTCCGGTCGCAGTCGGCCCTCCTGAATCGGCGCGTATTCGTGGTTGACGAAAACATGTTCAACGACTGGGTGCGAAAGATGAATTATGGCAGTAGAGAAGAAGGTACCATCAATCTGCAAATCCAGCAAGATGGTCTTTATCGGTTACTGATGGAGATAAGAGGGAGGACCCAACCATGAGTTACAGCGACCCGTTCAAGAACAAACTCTTCGAGATCTTGACGCAGAATGAACTCGGTGGTGCTTCGCCCTATGCCTTGAGCTTTGCCGGTGGGAGGAGCGGGTATTCGTTTGGTGTGACCCAACTGGACGTGACCAATAATCCTGACGCGCTGGATGTCTTCGAGCTCATCCTGTTGAATGCAAAGGATTCGAATGGCAATTACATCATCGATGACGGTGATCCCAATACCCCCCGGGGTACGGTCGACAACATCCAAGATAGGAAGGTGTTGGACCTGCTCAACAAAGCCTTGAATCCCGCCGGAGGAACATCACTGCCAGTCGGCAGTAGTAATCGAGCGCTCATCGACGCTGCCCTGAACAGTACCTACGGCCGGCAGCAGGTTGAGGCGGCGGATGACGTACAATTGCAGCTCGACATCGACGCCGCCAACCGCGTCATCGGCCTTGTAGCCGGCGCGGATCAGGCGTTTCTGCAGAGCGACATTGGGAAACTCTTTCTTTGCGACTACGCCAATCAGTTAGACATTACCGTCGGGGGGCCACTGGAAAGGTTCGTCCAAGGCCAAACCGTGTTTGGAATAACCAAACAAGGCACGCTCGGGGTCGACGATTTGCTGAATTTCTATTTCCGGACACTACAGGCCCGGCAGACGCCCCATGATCCGGTGAGACGATTTGGGAATATCGCCCAGTTTACCGGGTATACCCCCACTGATCTGGATGAAGCGAAGGGGGTGCTGCGCGCCTACACCTTCTTTGTGATCCCCAACAAGACGAGGATTACTGGTGTTCAAGGGGGTCAAGCGATCCTCAACGTCTTTACTACCGCAGTAATCGTTCCAGCCAGGACCCCGGTCATTGCGGCGTTTGGGCAGGGGCAGACAATCGACGGCGAGGTGTTGGTGGGGCAAGATGATCCGAACGGCAGTGATCGGCTCATCGGAACCAACGCCAACGACCTGATACTCGGGGAACAAGGCAATGATGACCTCAAGGGAGGTTCCGGCGCGGATGTCCTGTATGGGAATGCCGGCAACGACCGCTTGGAGGGCGGCCCGGGGGCCGACATCCTTATCGGGGGTGCCGACCAGGACACCTATGTCTGGAATGCGGAGGAGGACCCGGCGGAAGACAGGGTCATTGATGAAGATCGCCGGGGATTCTTCATCTTCAAGGATTCGGCTGGAAACACCCACCCGGTCTCGGGGGAGTACGTGCAGGACCGGAGTGATCCGACCCGATGGCAGAATCCGAAGAACTCGGCCATCGTGATCACCCGCCAGTCCCCGTGGAAGATTCTGTTGCCAGATGGGAGCACTATTGACCTTGGGGAGGACTTTCAGGAGGGCAACTTCGGCATCCAGCTCCTGGACGCCCCGACCGTTCCCCAGCCCACCCTCACTATCGTGGGCGACCTGACCCCTACGAGCGGCGTGGATGAGCTGGGGAACCTGAACGTGGATCCCAACTCCCCGGCCCCGGACCGCGCCGACGTCCTCAACGGCCGCGATAGCGACACGGAGGGGGACCTGATCCAGAGCCTGGGTGGGGACGATGTGGTGGCGGCCAAGGCGGGGGATGACAAGGTGGAGGCCGGGACGGGCTCAGACATTGTCAATGCAGGAGATGGCAACGATCTGGTCCTCGGTGGGGCAGACCTGGACCTCCTGTGGGGGATGGCGGGGAACGATCGGCTCTACGCGGACACCGAGGTTGACCTCCAGACAGCCATGGCCCAGGGGGAGACGGATCTCCCCACCGGGACCAAGGGCGAGCTGATGGATGGGGGCGAGGGCGAGGATATCCTGGTGGGTGGCCCCGGCAACGACGCCCTGGTGGGCGGGGGCGGGACCGGGGCCAATGTGATCCTCGGCGGGGCCGGCGACGACCTGATCCTCGGGCATGTCCGGATCACGACCGCCGCCCGGGAGTGGACGGTCACGCGGACGGTCCAGCAGGGTGCAGGCGGCACCCAGTATCTCTGGGGCTTCAACAACGCCACGGCCGAGGAGGACAACACCCCCTCCGACGACGCCCTCTACGGGGGGCAGGGCAATGACTGGCTCTTCGGGGGGCAGGGCCAAGATGTGCTCGACGGCGGCAGCGGCGAGGATGTGATCTTTGGTGCCGTCGGGGCCGATATGCTGGTGGGAGGCGGTGACAAAGACATCCTGATCGGGGAGCAGGGCGACGACTTCCTCAGTGGGGATGCCAACAACGTCCTTGCGACCGATGAGCAGTCGAAGTCCAAAGCGCCCAGACAAGGAACTCGTGCGCCTCTCCATACAAAGTGGAGCCTCGCAGCACACCACCCGAAAATCGTCTTGACTCTCAGGGGGGGGTTCTTGTAGAGTGCACCCCACATCGGTACCCAAGACGCTGCCCACACCACACCACCACTGCCCGACGCCCGAAACCGACCCTCCGGACCGTCCGGACGCGGCCATGTTTCACCTTCTGATTTCCGGTAGGCGGCTTGTCGGTACGGGCCAACCACACCCTGGGAGACACGGCATGCACAGGGATCGGGCCTCTGGATATCCTCCCGTCGCTTCCCTACGCGATACCCCCCCTACGCGGGTGACGAAGATGTGTCTTCATACCTCTGCAAACTCAAGCCCATGGAGGCTGAAAACTATCCCGTGTCCTTCGGACCTTACTGGAGGCATACCATGTCTTTGCGAATTTTGAGAAAGGTAATCGCAGGCCTCGGATTCGTTGCCCTGCCACTCCTGAGTTGGGCGGGGCAGGCGCAGCCCGCCTCCTCGGCGGTCAAGGGCAAGTACGTAGTGACGAGGAATGCGGGCGGCGGGGCCCTGCTTTGCCTTGCGAGCGCGGTAGACAAATCCGAGCTTCTTTGCGAGGAGTTCCGGAAGTTGTTGCGCGTACGCGGAGGTCTGAGTCCATACAAACTGGAATTGCCTCCAGATCCGGAAGGGAATGTGCGAATTAACAACATCGACGTCGATGGGGACGGTGCCGTTGACGAGATGGTGTGGTCATGTTCTGGGTCGGCTAGCATAATCCCGCCTGATCCTTGCACACTATCGGTCACGCTATCGTCCGGGAAAAAGATCGAATTTGAAGAATCTCGTTTTTCTCTCATGCGATATGCGTCGCAGGTTTACGCCGTGGCACAGGATTTCTCTGAAGTGAACCTAGACAACCCGAATCCTGCCGATATCAAGACGAAGATCTATCGCGTCGATGGTTCCGGTGTGCACTTGGTTTGCTCGAAGCTGCCATAAGGAGCCGCCATGCTTACCTACACCCTCCTGACTCAGCAGCAGTACGTTGATCTTCTGATCAATTTGATCTCATCTGCAGAGGGCCATGACGCCACTGTTCAGGATCACCAAGACAACCAACGTACGATTGGGTACGGGTACACCTTTGGGCGGGACAACAACCTTGCGCTTTGGCAGGCCGCAGGAATCGCGCTTACGCCCACAGAGATCGCTGTCCTGCAGAGCATCGACGCTGCGCCGACTTTACAAGAGAAAAACAGGATTGCAGAACAGCAGTTCACTCGCGTTATCTCTAAGAGTGAGGCGATTGATCTACTGCGCCAAACTTACCCCGCATACGAAGGCCCAGCTAATCAGTTGGGAATGCCGCCGTCGTTTGAGAGGGCGGCATTTGTTTCGCTCGCCTATAACCGCGGTGTTCGTCTTCCTCTCGAACCACGGATACCGGACATGTTTGCAGCTATTCGGGCAAACGATCGTGCCGAAGCATGGTTTCAATTGCGATACAACTCCTGGGGAACAAGAGCGGCAGTTGAGGCTGGCTTGCGAGCGCGGCGGTTGGTTGAGGCTCAGGTTTTCGGCCTGTATGAGAACACGATAGGCACTTCGACAGAGGAGGCCAAGCAAGTCTATCGAATGCTCCAATTGCATCGTGAGCAAATTCTCCGTGATGAGAGCCGTTGGGGTGTGAACCCGGATGGGACATCGGGGACGCGCAATCTGATCGCCGAAGTCAATGCGGACAGGGGACGTTGGGGAACGCTTCCGCTCGTGTGGATGTTAACGGAATCTCTCGCCCTGGCGCAAGACCCGCTTATCACATGGGTCAACACTTTGTTGCCTTCTGGCGCTACGCCAATCACTGCATCGATAATCGATAACCCGGCTTCCATCCATCTTGATCCGGGCCGGGATAGTCCGAAACAGCAGGTTGATCCGAACCATGGGGGAGTGCTTGTTGCCACGCGCTACGACGCCAATAGTAACGAGATCGCTGGGCGAGACCTTCTCATTGGCGAAGGTGGCAATGATAAGATTTCGGGGGGTGCGGGTAACGATTTCTTGATTGGCGGTGATGGGAACGACTGGCTGGAGGGCGGCCCTGGGGCCGACGTGCTCATCGGGGGGGCGGGGCAGGACACCTATCTCTGGCGGCTGGGGGAAGCCGTTGCCGAAGACACGATCGTCGATCAAGACGGGAAGGGTTTCTTCGCCTTCACGGATAGCACGGGGAAGCTCACCTTGATCTCCGGGGAGTTCGTCAAAGACCCGAGCAATCCGAATCGGTGGGTCGACCTAGCCACCGGCGAGATCTTCCTGACGAACAGCTCCCCTTGGACGATCATTCTGCCCGATGGGAGCACCATTGACCTGGGGGAGGACTTTCAGGAGGGCAACTTCGGCATCCAGCTCCTGGATGCGCCGACCGCTCCCCAGCCGACCCTCACTATCGAAGGCGACCTGACCCCCACGAGCGGCGTGGATGAGCTGGGGAACCTGAACGTGGATCCCAACTCGCCCGCCCCGGACCGGGCCGATGTGCTCAACGGCCGTGACCTCACCACGGAGGGCGACCTGATCCGGAGCCTGGGTGGCGACGACGTGGTGGCCGCCAAG
>Ga0073934_10001111_pt1 | contig 68002 bp, 60 predicted proteins | sample LarsenN4metaG_FD_76834 | JGI IMG/M metagenome (GOLD analysis project Ga0073934, IMG submission 76834) | Hot spring sediment bacterial and archeal communities from British Columbia, Canada, to study Microbial Dark Matter (Phase II) - Larsen... ... | reverse complement strand
GCCGGGCGAGCGCACCATGCGCACGAACTGGGCGCCGTCGATCATGGGCATTTCCCAGTCCACGATGACGATATCGGGATTGTACTTGCAGATGGCGTCGAGGCCGGTGATGCCGTCGCTGGCCTCGTGGACCGTGCGGATGCCGATCGAGGCGAGCATGGCCCGCACCACCTTGCGCATGTAGTAGTCGTCATCGACGATCAGCACGCGCAAAGTCTCGATCCGCGCCTGTATCCGCCTGCTTGCCGCCAAATCCATGGCCGATGACCCGCCCGGGGCGCGCCGCGCTGGCGGCGCCTTTGGTATGATTGAACCAAAATCCGATTGCGGCCGCGTGAAACGCCTGCGGACAATTGCCGGCGTTGCGCAAAGCGTTTGTTCACCGTCCTGATCCGGCCGGGCGTGCGAGCGTGCGGCAGACCGCCGCCTGCCATCCGGCCCATTTGCGTTGCCGGGTCTCGGCGTCCATCGCCGGCTGAAAGCGGCGCTCGCACCGCCAGCGGGCGGCAAACTCATCCGGCGCCGGGCACAGACCGGCTTGCAGCCCGGCGAGATAGGCGGCGCCGAGTGCAGTCGTCTCCCTCAGTGCGGGCCGGTCCACCGGTGCATCGAGAATGTCGGCCAAGAACTGCATGGCGATATCGCTTGCCGCCATGCCGCCGTCGACGCGCAGCACAGTGGTTCCCGGCGTCGGCCAGTCGGCATGCATGGCTTCCAGCAGGTCGCGGCTCTGGTAGCCGACCGCCTCGAGCGCGGCCCGGGCGATCTCGGCCGGCCCGGTGCTGCGCGTCAAGCCGTAGATCGCGCCGCGCGCGTCCGCATCCCAATGCGGCGCGCCGAGGCCGACGAAGGCGGGAACGAGATAGATCTGCTCGGCGGGATCGGCGCGCAGCGCGAGCGCATTGACGTCCGGAGCCTGCTCGATCGCGCGCAGCCCGTCGCGCAGCCATTGCACCGCGGCGCCGGCGACGAAGATGGCGCCTTCGAGCGCGTAGGCTCGCTCGCCGCCGAGCTGGTAGGCGATGGTCGTGAGCAGGCGATGCCGCGAACGGACCGGCACGCTGCCCGTATTGAGGAGGGCGAAGCAGCCGGTGCCGTAGGTGGCCTTGACCATGCCCGGCGCAAAGCAGCCCTGCCCGATGGTGGCGGCCTGCTGGTCGCCCGCCACGCCGAGAATGCGGATCGGACCGTCGAACAGGGACGCCTCGGTCGTTCCGAAATCGGCGGCGCAATCGTGCACCTGCGGCAACAGCGCGAGGGGAACGCCGAATACCTCGGCAAGCGCCGGATCCCATGCGCCCCGATGGATATCGAACAGGAGTGTGCGGGCCGCATTGGTGGCATCGGTCGCGTGCACGGCGCCCGCGGTCAAGCGCCAGAGCAGAAACGAGTCCACCGTTCCGAAAGCGAGTCGTCCCCGCTCGGCCGCTGGACGCGCCCCCTCGATCCGGTCGAGCAGCCACGCCACCTTGGTCGCCGAGAAATAGGGGTCGATCACGAGCCCGGTGCGCGCGCCGATCAAGTGCTCGTGGCCGGCCGCGCACAGGGCCGCGCAGGCCTCGGCGGTCCGCCGATCCTGCCAGACGATGGCATTGTGAACAGGTTTTCCCGTTGCGCGATCCCAGATCACCACCGTCTCGCGCTGGTTGGCGATTCCGATCGCGGCGACCTCCCGGGCGACCACACCCGCCATGGCCATCGCTTCGCGCACCGTTTCGACCACGCTGGTCCAGATGTCCTCCGGATCGTGCTCGACCCAGCCGGGCCGGGGATAGATCTGCCGGAATTCCCGCTGGACCATGGCGCGCGGCGAGAGCGCGGCGTCGAACACGATCGCGCGCGTCGAGGTGGTGCCCTGATCAATGGCGATGAGATGCGACGACATGGACCTAGACTGTTCGTTCAATCCCGATCGTTACCCACCAGGGCATCGTCACCCGCCAAGACGACGGCGCAAGCGAGGGGTCTTCACCGCACCTTGATGTTCGCCGACGTGATGATGTCTCCCCATTTCTTTCGCTCGGCAACGATGAAAGCTCCGAATTCCTCGGGACTGTCCCCCACCATGCGCATGCCACGCTCGCCGAGGCGTTGCATCGTCGGCGCTCGCATTGCCTTGGCGACCTCGCCGTGCAGCCGCTTGATGATTGCGGGCGGGGTGCCGGCCGGCGCCACGAGCCCGAACCAGGACGAGGCCTCCCATCCGGGCAGGCCGGCCTCGGCCGCCGTGGGCACATTCGGCAGGACAGCGAGACGCTGCTTGGCTGCAACAGCAAGCGGCGTGATCGTGCCCGCGGCGATGTGGGACAGAACGGTCGGCGGATTGTCCACCACGCCGTCAATCTGACCGGCAATCAGATCCTTCACCGCCGGAGCCGCACCACGGTAAGGCACATGCGTCAGCGAAATCTTCGCCACATGCACCAGCAGCGCCTGGCCCAGATGACCGGTCGTGCCGATGCCGGCCGAGCCAAAGTTGAGCTTGCCCGGGTTGGCGCGCGCAAACGCGATGAGCTCCGGTAGCGTTGTGATCCTGGTCTTGGGATGCACGACAACCAGCATCGACATGTCGGCGACCATCGAGATCGGGACAAACGCCTTCTCCGGATCGAACGGCATGGATTCGTAGAGGAACTGATTGATGCTCTGAATGCCGGGGGAGGTCATCAGCAGCGTATAGCCGTCCGGAGCGGCCTTGGCGACGACGTCGGCGCCGATGTTGCCGCCCGCACCCGGCTTGTTCTCGACGATGACCGGCTGGCCGAGCGACCTGGCCATTTCCTCACCCAGCGCGCGCGCCAGCACATCGACCAGCCCTCCGGGCGGAAACGGCGCCATGATGCGAATGGGCTTGTCCGGATAGGTCTGTGCCGGAGCCGGCGAAGGCACGCCGAGCATGGCAATGACGGCGAGGACGGAAAGCAGCCGGCACGGGGCGGGACGCATGTCTTGGTTCTCCTTCTACGCGGTGGGGATCATAGGCGCGGAGCGGCCGCGCGCGAAAGCGTACCGTGCCGGCAACGCTTCGGCTTTTGCGGCGTCACCCCGCCATGAAGCGGGCGAGGGCCTCCTTCTCCGCCGCCGACAGCGTCAGCCCGAGCTTGCTGCGTCGCCACAGCACATCATCCGCGGTGACGGCAAATTCCTGGTGCATCAGGTAGCGCACCTCGGCGGCGCTGAGCGGGCCGAAGAACGGCCCGATGTCCTCCCGGCGCGTCGCCGCCCGCATGAGGCGGTCGATGCGGGTCCCGTAGGCGCGCACCAGGCGCCGCGCCTCCTGCTCCTGCAAGAACGGCCAGGCGCGCAGCGTCTGCGCGACCCGCGTCTCGATCCCGTCCCACAGGAAGTCCCCGCCCGGCAGCGGCACGGTCGAACTGAAGCGCTGGCGGAAATCGAAGAAATGGGCGAGCCGGGCAAGCGCCTGCTCGGCCAGCCGCCGGTAGGTGGTGATCTTGCCGCCATAGATCGAAAGCAGCGGGGCGGTGCCGTAGCGCTCGTCGAGGACGAGAACGTAGTCGCGCGTGACATCCTCGGGCCGCTGGGAGCCGTCGTCATAGAGCGAACGCACGCCAGCGAAGGCCCACACCACGTGCTCGGGTTCCACCCTTGAGCGGAAGAAGTCGCTCACTGCGCCGCACAGATAGAGCACCTCCTCCGCGCTCGGCGCGACCGCGTCGAGGTTGCCGCTGAACTCCACGTTGGTTGTGCCGATCAGCGTGAATTCGTCGGCGAATGGCAGCGCGAATACGACGCTCGTCTTCGTGGCCTGGAAGATGTAGCCGCAGCCGTGGTCGAACAGCTTGGGCACCACGATGTGGCTGCCTTTGACCAGCCGCAGCGGCGGCTTGCCCCCCTGCCGCAGCACCGTCTCCGCCACGGAACCGACCCAGGGGCCGGCGGCGTTGACCAGCACGCGGGCGGTCGCCACTTCGCGCCGGCCCTTGGCGTTGAGAATGAGGCGCCAGACCTCCTCGCGCTCGGCACGGGCGAGCCGCGTGCGGGTGCGGATCACCGCTCCGCGCTCGGCCGCATCGACCGCATTGAGGACAACGAGCCGTGCATCGTCCACCGTGCAGTCGGAGTATTCGAAACCCGCACGGTACCTGCGCATCAAGGGCTCGCCCGCCGGATGGTGGGTGAGATCGAGTCTGCGCGCCGGCGGCAAGATCCGGCGCGCGCCGAGCCAGTCGTAAAGGAAGAGCCCGGCGCGCAGCATCCAGGCCGGGCGCGGTCCCGGCACCGCCGGCAGCACGAAGCGGATGGGGCGGATCAGGTGCGGCGCCATGCGCAACAGGATCTCGCGTTCGGCCAGCGCTTCACGCACCAACAGGAGCGCGCCGCGTTCGAGGTAGCGCAGGCCGCCGTGGATCAGCTTGGTGGACGCCGACGAAGTCCCCGAGGCAAGATCGTTCTGCTCCAGGAGCAGGACACGCAGGCCGCGGCCGGCCGCCTCGCGGGCGATGCCCACGCCGTTGATGCCGCCGCCGACGATGGCGAGATCGTAATCGGCCATGAAGCCTTGGGGGTGAGACGCGACCACCGATTCGGTCGGCAACGAGGATGCGCGGGCGCAGGCGCGCGCTCAAGATGGCGGCTGGCCCCAATGGCCCGCCGAGAGCAAGTCGAGGGGCCGAAACGTCAGAGGTCCCGCGTCCGGCGCTCCATGGCACGCTCCCAGACCCGGTCGCGGTCTTCGTCGAAGACGATGGCGGAATCCGCCGGCGCCGTGAACCAAGCCCCCGCGGCCATTTCGCCCTCGAGCTGCTGCGGCGCCCAGCCGGCATAGCCGAATGCCACCAGAGTCTTCTGCGGACCGCGGCCCACGGCGATGTCGCGGAAAATCTGCCGGTTCGCGGTCATGCCCATGCGATCGCCGATCGGAAAGGTTTCCGGCCGGCGATAGTCCAGGCTGTGGATGACGAAGCCCAGTTCCGGCTGCACCGGCCCGCCGGCGAAAATGCGCAGCATGCCCTTGGCGTCGCCGCGCGGCTCGCCCAGCGCATGCAGCAGATCGGCGGCCGGCCGTTCGCCGAGCGGCCGGTTGATGACGAGGCCGAAGGCGCCGTTCGCATCATGCCGTACCATCAGCACCACGGTCTGCGCGAAGCGCGGATCGCCCATGGACGGCGCCGCGACCAGGAGCTGGCCGGCGAGCGAAGATGGCTGCTGCTTCGACGCAAGCGGCGGGTCGGGCGTGGTCGCACCCCGCGGCGTCGCGGGCACGAACAGCCCGACGAGGGCAAGGATCAATGGCGCCGAGCGAGCGAAGGACACGGCAACGGCCCTCCTCGCTCATGTTCCTACTCCGACGCGGCCTTCGCAAGCGCCTGTCCAGGTTCAACCCTTCCGAGACGGCCCGGCGAGGACCAAAACGCACGCCGCTCAATTGCATTTCGCCCCGATCGCCTGGCGATCCTGCCTGCCCGCGGAGGACAACGCCGGGAGCGCCGAACATCGGAGCAACATCGCCCGCCTCAAAGGTAGAGGCTTGCCATCTGCGCCTCGGGATAGCGCGAACCCTTCACCGCGCCCTTGGGCACGGCGGCGGCAATCTCGGCGATGTCATCGGGCGCGAGCTTGACCGACAGCGCGCCGACATTCTCGCGCAGTCGCGCGCTCTTCTTGGTGCCCGGGATCGCCACGACATCCTCGCCCTGTGCGAGCACCCAGGCAAGCGCAAGCTGCGCCGGCGTGCAGCCCTTGCGTTTGGCGATGGCCTCGACCTTCTGCGCCAGAGCGCGGTTGTGGGCCAGGTTCTCGCCGGAATAACGCGGCTGTCGCTTGCGCGTGTCGCCGTCCGCGAGCGTCGCGGGATCGGCAATCTCCGAGGTCAGCAAGCCGCGGCCAAGCGGCGCATAGGCGACGAAGGTGATGCCGAGATCGCGCGTGGTGGCGCGCGTGTCGTCGGCCTGCTCGCGGTAAAGCAGCGAGAACTCGTTCTGCACGGCCGCGATCGGATGCACCTTGTGGGCGCGGACGATGGTCTTGGGCGAAGCCTCGCTCAGCCCCAGCGCCCGCACCTTGCCCTGCTCGACCAGCCGCTTCATGGCGCCGACCGTGTCCTCGATCGGCACGGTCGGGTCGATGCGATGGACATAGTAGAGGTCGATGACGTCGACGCCGAGCCGCTTGAGCGAGGCCTCGCACGAGCTGATCACGAATTCCGGCCGCCCGTCGGCATATTTGCCGCCGGCACCGCCGAGATTGCCGAACTTGGTGGCAAGCACCACGCCCTGCCGGCGGCCTTTGAGCGCCTTGCCGAGCAGTTCTTCGTTGTGTCCCTTGCCGTAGGCGTCCGAGGAATCGAGGAAGTTGATGCCGAGATCGAGCGCCTCGTGGATGAGCGCGATCGAAGCGGCATCGTCGGCGGGACCGTACACGCCGGAAAATGACATGCAGCCAAGTCCGATGGCGGAAACCTTGATGCCGCTGCGACCGAGCGCGCGTTGGGGCAAGCTGGGGGCCACGTTCTCCTCCTGGGTTGGAATTTTGCGGGCGACGATAGACCGGTAAGGGCCGCTTGTCAGTAAGGCGCGGATGCCGGCGGCGTCGGCACATGGCGGGGGCGGCCGGGCCAGGCCGGACCGGTATGTCGCGGCGCAGACCCTGTGCTATCGTGCGCCGCCCGCCGATGCGTTTCGAGCCCCCGATGAACGGCGTCAGCATCAATCCGATGGTCGGCCACGGCCTCGTCATGAGCCCGCCCAACGGCACCGCATCGGGTCGCTAGCAGAGGAGAACACCGCATGGTCAAACGCCTCGTCGCAATCGCGCTGGCAGCCTTCGCCTGCGCGGCAACGGCTGCGGCCCAGTCCTATCCCTCGCGCAATGTCACGATCATCGTGCCCTATCCGGCCGGCGGCCCGACCGACCAGGTGGCGCGGCAGATTGCGCCCAAGCTGTCGGCCAAGCTCGGGCAGAACTTCATCATCGAGAACGTCAGCGGTGGCGGGACCAACATTGCCGGTCAGCGCGTGGCGCGGGCGGCGCCGGACGGCCACACGCTGTTCGTCCATAATCTTCAGTTTTCCGCCAACGTCTCGCTCTACAAGACGCTGCCGTTCGACACCGAGAAGGATTTTCAGCCGATCGCCATGATCAACTCCAATCCGCTGGTGCTGGTCGGCAAGAAGACGCTTCCCGCCAACACGCTGCCGGAGCTCGTGGCCTGGATGAAGACGACGCCCGCCCGCATGGGGCATCCGGGCACAGGCTCGACCGGCCACCTTGCCACCTTTCTTCTGGCTCAGGCCCTGGGCGTCGAGGTGACCCACATTCCCTACCGCGGCGCCGCGCCCATGCTGCAAGACACGCTCGGCGGCCATCTGGAGCTGTTCTTTGCCACGCCCCAGCAGGTGGTCGGGCAGTTCGCTTCCGGCGCCGTCAAGGTGTTTGGCATCACCTCCAAGGAAACGTCACCGCTGTTTCCGGGCGTGCCGAGTCTGGTTGCCGCCTACGGGCCCAAGCTCGACATCTCCTTCTGGCACATCATGCTCGCGCCGGCGAAGACGCCGCGGCCGATCATCGAGACCCTCAATGCCGCCCTGCAGGAGGCGCTCGACGACCCCGACATCCGCAAGGCCTGGGCCAACAGCGGCATGGCGCCCTATCCGAAAGAGCAGCGCACGCCCGAGGGCGCCGCGGCCTATCTCAAGCAGCAGATCGCCCATTGGGGCCAGGTGGTGCGCGACAACAAGATCGAAGCGCCGTCCAATTGACGCGCGCGCGATCCGGCCGCGTTCCGCTCGCGGCGAGAGCCGGTAGCGCCCAATTTCATTGAAGTCCGATTCGGCCGTGTTCCGGGCGCAGCGCGGCACGAAATGATGCGCTGCCGACCGGTGACTGCGGTTGCCTGCACGCTCGGGCGAACCGGGACCCCGCATCTGCGGTGCATCACTTCATGCTGCACCGCGCGCGGGAAACCCACGGTACGCATTCGCGCCGCCTTCCCAGCTCTCTTGGTGGCGGACATACGGCAGCGCGTGGCGACAGGACCATTGCGGCAGGCGGTCCGCCTCCCAACGGTCGTCGTCGCTGCGGTGGCCGTGATAACAGGCCACGGCGTTGATCGCCGACGAACCGCCGAGCACCTTTCCGCGCGCGCATTCGATACGCCGCCCGTTCATGGTCTCCGACGGCTCCGCAAGGTACATCCAGTCGTGCAGGCGTCGCTGGAGAATGCGGCCCCAGCCGAGCGGAATGTGAATCCACGGATCGCGATCCCAGCCGCCGGCTTCGAGCAACAGCACCCGTACAGCCGCATTCTCGCTCAGGCGGGCCGCGAGCGTGCAGCCGGCCGAGCCCGCGCCGACGATCGCGTAATCGAACGCCTCTGCGCCTGCCAGCCCCATCCCCGCCGCTTGCGGCGTTCGCAGCGCCCGTGGCAAGCCCGCCCGGCCGCTCGCATGGCAAGACCTCCCTCGGTGCATCACTGCTATGGCCGCCGCCGGGCGAAGCTGGCAGACTGCATCGACGGCCATAGGGACACAGCGAGGCAAGTCATGGCAGCACGAATCCGCCACATCGCGCTTTGTGTGAAGGACATCAAGGCCACCGCCGATTTCTACGAAAAGGCGTTCGGCCTCAAGCGCACCGAGATCAGGGAGGGTGCGACCGCCTGGAATTGCTACATGAGCGACGGCGAGGTCAATCTCGCGCTGCTGCAATACAAGAGCGAAGTCGGTTCGGGCGTGCCCCCGGGCTGGGTCGGCATCCATCATTTCGGCTTCCAGTGCGACGACCTGCCCGCGCAGCAGAAGAAGATCGAGGCGGCCGGCGGCGAATTCTTCTTCGATCTCGGCAAGCCCGAGGACGAGGGCTTCGAGCGCAAGTTCAAGGACCCGAACGGCATCATCTTCGACATCAACTGGAAGGGCTGGCAGCTCACCCGCGGCAAGGTCAAGAATCCGGTCGGCGGCTTGCGTCCGGCGCGACAGGCGGCCGCGCGCAAGGCGGTCAGCAAGAAGACTGCAAGACCGGCGAAGAAGGCCGCTCCGGCGCGCAAGAAGAAATAGCGGCGCGCATCGACCGGTTCGGGAGGAACCCCATGCACAGGCTGTTGTCTTCGCTCGCGCTTGTATTCGTTGTCGCAGCCGGCGCCGCACAGGCGCAGGACTATCCGACGCGGCCGGTTACCATCATCGTGCCGTTTGCCGCCGGCGGGCCGGCCGACATCACCGGCCGCATCGCCGCCGACCAGCTCTCCAAACAGCTCGGCCAGCAATTCGTCGTGGAGAACGTCGGCGGTGCGGGCGGCGCGACCGGCGCCACGCGGGCTGCCCGCGCTGCGCCCGATGGCTACACGCTGCTGCTTGGCCATCTCGGCACGCATGCCGCCGCGGTCGCGCTCAATCCCAACCTTGCCTACAACCCGCAGACCGACTTCGAGCCGATCGGCCTCGTGGGCGAGCAGCCCGAACTCCTGGTGACGCGCAAGACGCTGCCGCCGAACAACCTGCGCGAGTTCGTCGCCTACGCCAAGGCGAACGAAAGCAGGCTGAACATGGCGCATGCCGGAGTTGGCTCGGTCTCGTATACCGGTTGCCTCTTGCTCAATGCCGCGATCGGCATCAAGCCGACGCTTGTCCCCTTCACCGGCACCGCGCCGGTGATGAACGCGCTGCTCGCGGGCCAGGTCGACTACGTATGTGATCCGATCCTCGGACCGCTGCCGCATGTACGGGCCGGCACGCTGAAGGCGCTCGCCATCACCAGCAACACGCGGCACCCGGCGCTGCCCGACGTGCCCACATCGGCCGAGGGCGGCCTGCCCGCGTTCAACATCACCGTCTTCTTCGGCGTGTTCGCGCCCAAGGGCACGCCCAAGGCTGTGCTCGAGCGGCTGATCGCGGCGCTCGACAAGGGCCTCGACGACGAGACCGCGCGCAAGCGGCTGACCGATCTCGGCGCCGCCGTCCCCGACAAGAACCGTCGCGGGCCGACGGTGCTCGCCGAGCTGGTGCGGACGGAGATCGCGCGCCTCACCCCGATCCTCAAGGCAGCGAGCGCCAGGTAGCGCCGGCCGCAGCGCCAATCGATGCGCTCGATCGGCCGGCGGACCGCCGCAAGACCGGCCGTGACAATGCAGCCACATGGTTGCGGCTTGCATGCCGAACGGCAAAGCAGGGGTGCCGGCCGCGCGTGCATCGTGCTATGGTTTCCGCCCTCGACTCATCCATGCGACCAGCTGGGAGGCCAACATGACACGAGCGACTGCCATCCTGCGCCTGTGCGCCGGCGCTTTGCTTGCCCTGGTGCTGATCGGTGCGCCGACGTCGTCGCAGGCGGCATCGGCGTCGGTGCGGATAGAGATCGTCAAGGCCGGCTTCATCGTCGGCGTGCAGGGCGGCAGCGGCTCGATGCGGTTTGCCGGCAGGAGCTATCGGCTGGGCATCGGCGGGGTGAGCCTCGGCGCCACCGTTGGCGCCTCGAAAGCGGTCCTGGTCGGGCGCGCCTTCAATATGCGCAGCGCGTCCGACATCGCGGGGACCTACGGCGCTGCCGAGGCCGGGGTCGCCGTGGTGCGCGGCGGCAAGGCGGTGCGGCTGCGCAACGAGAAGGGCGTGGTGCTGGAGCTGCGCGGTCACCAGGTCGGACTGGAGTTCGCCATCGACCTCAGCGGCATGGTGATCACGCTGCGTTAGCCCGCACCGGGGCGACGCGCTGGCGCAACGCCTGGGGCAAACTCAGGCGTCGCGCTCCGCAATCGGCAGAACCGAGTAGAACGCCTCGGGCACGGCCGCGACGATGCCGGCCTCGGTGAGCACGCCCAGCACCAGGATGCGGACGATGCGGAAACTGCCCGAGCGCGCCCGCGCTTCGGCCACATCGGGCCCGAGCACATAGGCGAGCGTGGCGACGAGGCACGCCTTCGGATCGTTCTCCTCGTCGTTGACGCGGCTGGCGGCGGTTTCCGCATTGCCGTCAAACAGCGTGACGTAGCGTTCCGCCTGCTGCTGGGTGTCGCAGATCACGTTGGTGCCGACCAGCACCTCGACCTGCGCGGGATCGGCCGTGGCCGCGCCGGCGACGAGTGAGGCCGCAAGCAGGACGGGGAATGCAAACCGGGATATGCGCATGGCAGGCCTCCTTGGATGCATAGCGCATACTCGCAACCTCCGCTTGCCGGACGCTTGACCCCAATCAAATCATGCACCGATGCCGGGTCCGAATTTTGCCTTAAGGAATTGTCCTGGGTCGCTCTGGCAATGCCGCGCGGCACGGCCTAAGTGATGGCGCGAACGGACGCGTCCGCCGATGCGGCCGATGGGATTGGACGCATGGCCGCCGCGCGAAATTCACATCAATCACAACCTGTGAAATCCGGTTCTGCGGCGATGCTCTTGCGCGCAATGCGGCGCGGCTTCTCGGGTCGTTGCCCGTCCTGCGGGGAGGGGCGGCTGTTCCGCGCCTTCCTCAAGGTCGCCGACCGCTGCCCGCGCTGCGACGAGGAACTGCATCACCACTGCGCCGACGATTTTCCCGCCTATCTGGTGATCGTGATCGTGGGCCATGTGCTCGTGCCGCTGGTGCTGGCGGCGGAGACCCATTTCGCCCCGCCTTACTGGCTGCACATGGCGCTGTGGCCGGCGGCGACCGCGCTCTTGGCGCTTTCGCTCCTGCAGCCGGTGAAAGGCAGCGTCGTCGGCCTGCAGTGGGCGCTCGGCATGCACGGCTTCGAGGCGTCCAAAGCCCGGCGCCTTCTCGGGCATTCTCACCCCACCGGGCAGCGAGCCTCGGCGGCAGCCTGGCCGCGCGGAATGAGAGAAGGGTGAGACGGCAATCCGGCTGTCGCCCGCGCGGCGAGACGGCGTGCCTGCAGAAGTTGGCCCCCCGCCGCCGTTGCGGGGCGTTCAAAACGTCGACTTCAGTTTGAGATGGTCGAGCCGGTTGACGGATGGAATGTCGAGGCGGCGCGTCTCGCCGTTCTGCATCACGTCGAGCGGCACGGTGACGCCGGCCGCACCGAGCGACCACATCTTGCGATAGAACTTCGGCAGCGTGTCGGCGCTCTCACCGCCGACGCCGATGATGATATCGCCGCGCTTGATCCCGGCCTTCTCCGCCGGACTCTCCGGCGTGACGCGGGAAACCACCAGCCGGCCACCGAGCTCCTGCGCGTTGACGCCGAGCCAGGGTTTGCCCGGTCCGGAGACGCGGCCGTTGGCCAACAGATCGCCCATGATCGGCAACAGACCGTCGATCGGAACGAACATGTTGCCGGGCGAGACCTCGTTCTCCCCCTTGGCGTCGCCGACGATCAGGGAACCGACGCCGACCAGTTTGCCGTCGCGTGCGACCAGCGCTGCCCCGCTCCAGGCCGGATGCGGCGGCATGGTGAAGATGGCGTTGTCGAGCAGATATTCCCAGCTTCCGGCGAACTCGCGCCGGCTCGCCACGTTGACCGGCAGCACCATGCCGGCGCCGCCGAAGCTGACCACCAGCAACGGATCGCCGACCTTGATCGCGGCCGAACGGCCGATGCCGATCGGCTTGATTTTCAGCGGTTCGGTGACACGCAGCAGCCCGAAGCCGGTCTCATGGTCGTAGCCGACGACCGCCGCCGGCACGGTGCGGCCGGCATTGGTCTGCACTTCGGCCGCATGCGCCTCAACCATGAGGTAGCCGATCGTGAGCACAAGACCGGCCTCGTCGATGACGATGCCGGAGCCTTCGCGCTCGCGGCCGAGGTTGGCGACGGAGCGGCCGTCGGGATTGATGAAGGTCTTGATCCGCACCACGGCGGACACGAGTTCTTCGAGCGTGGTGGCCGCGGCCGGGACCGCCGCAGCCACAAGCATGAGCACCGCCAGGATCGGGAGACGGGTCATTCGTCCGAGCAGACCGGCGCGACCGGCGCTGTGCATGACGTCACCTCGTCCAAACCGTTCCAGCCGCGGTTCGATGCGACGAATTATAGCCTCGCCCATAGCGGCCGCCATCGCCAAGCTCTGGTCCAGGCGTGCAATCACCATATATTGAGCGCACGCGCCGGCGCCGGCCGGCCGCCATGGACCGATGCCTGCGCCCCGCCTGCTCGTGATGGAAGGAAATGCGCCGGAAGCCCGTGCCCAGCACGTGGCGGCCGGCGGCACCGTCGCAAGCCAAGGCTATGCCGGGCTGCTGCGTGAACTCCTGCCCGGCGCCATCGTCGATATCTGCCTTCCCGGCGACCCGGGCGCCAACCTGCCGCCGGGGGAGGCGTTGGAAGGCTACGATGGCGTCGTGATCACCGGATCGGCGCTGCATATCTACGACGGCGGGCCTGCGGTCACTCGACAGATCGAACTGGCGCGCGCCGTGCTCGCGTCCGGCACGCCGGTCTTCGGCAGTTGCTGGGGGCTGCAGGTGCTCACGGTCGCTGCCGGCGGCAGCGTGCGCAAGAATCCCAACGGCCGCGAGATCGGCTTTGCCCGCGGCATCCGCCTCACCGAGGCTGGCCGGAAGCATCCGATGTACGCGGGCAAGCCCGAGGTGTTCAACGCCCCCACCGTGCATCTCGACGAGGTGGAGACGCTTGCGCCGGGCATGACCGTGCTTGCGAGCAATCAGGTTTCCGAAGTGCAGAGTGCGGAGATCCGTTGCAACGGCGCGGTGGCCTGGGGGGTGCAATACCACCCCGAGTATCCGCTGCGCGAGATCGCCACGATCGTGCGCCGTGTCGGCCCCCGCCTCATCGGCGAGGGCTTCTTTCTCGACGAAGCGGAGATTGCGGCCTTCGCCTCCGACCTTGATGCCCTCGACCGCAACCCGGGCGACAAGCGCCTGTCCTGGCGCTACGGCATCAGTCGCAACGTGCTGGACAAGCGCTTGCGCACCGGGGAGATCGCCAACTGGCTCGAATTCCAGGTGCTGCCGACGCGCGGACGGCGCGGCCGTGGCTAGACGCTGCACGGCCGGCGTGCTGGTGTTGCAAGCTTCCCCGCACGCAGGGGGACCGTATGTCCGCCGAACAACAGGTCGCGCAGCACTATACACACGGCTCGCTCGAACGCGCCATCCTCGACGCCGTGCGGGCGGCCGGCAAGGACCCTGACCGCCTGAGCCTTGACGATCTGGCACCGGTCGACGAATTCCACATCGGCGGCCGTCAGGCGACTGTCGATCTCGTCATCCAGCTTCCGTTCGCCGCCGACCAGCACTGGCTCGATGTGGGCTGCGGCCTCGGCGGTGCCTCGCGCTACATCGCCAAGACCTGCGGCTGCCGCATCAGCGGGATCGACCTGACCGAGGAATACGTCCACGTGGCAACGATGCTGTCGCGCCGCGTCGGCCTGCAAGACCGGGTGCGCTACACCCAGGCGAGCGCGCTTGCGCTGCCGTTCGCCGCAGCGACCTTCGACGGCGCCTACATGCTGCACGTCGGCATGAATATCGCCGATAAGACACGCCTGTTTGCCGAGGTGCGGCGCGTGCTCAAGCCGAGCGCGCCCTACGCGATCTACGACGTGATGCGCGAAGCGGGCGGTGAGTTCGCCTATCCGGTCCCCTGGGCCGCGGGCCCCGAGACCAATTTCATCGATTTCGCCGACGCCTACCAGCGGCTGCTGAAGGCCGCCCGGTTCGAGATCGCGGCCGTGCGCAGCCGGCGCGCCTTCGCCATCGATTTCTTTCGCGCGATGCGCGCGCGCATGGCGCAGAGCGGTCCCTCGCCGCTCGGGCTGCAGATCGTCATGGGAACCACCGCGCCGCAGAAAATCGCCAACATGATTGCCTTGCTCGAGCGCGGCATCATCGCGCCGACCGAGATCATCGCGCGTGCGGCGTGAAGCCGTGCTACAGCACCTTGCAGACCTCGTCGAAGGTGAAGCGGTAATCCTGCGGCGGCAGGGTGGAGGCATCGCCGTGGCCGAGACAGCACAGAAAGTTCGACTTGAAGCGACCGTCGGGAAAGAACTCGGCGTCCACCATCTCGTTCTTGAAGCCCGACATCGGTCCGCAGTCGAGGCCGATCGCGCGTGCGGCCAGCATCAGATAGGCGCCCTGCAGCGTCGCGTTGCGCAGCGCGGTGGTGCGGATGTGATCGGGCGTGGTTTCGTACCAGGCGCGCGCCTGCGGATTGTGGAACAGGCGCGGCAGATGCTCGAAGAAACGCATGTCATAGGCCAGGATCGCCACCACCGGCGCCGCCAACGCCTTGCGCCGATTGGCCGACGACAGCGCCGGCGCAAGCCGCGCCTTGGCCTCGGCGCTGCGCAGGAAGAGAATGCGCTGCGGCTGCGAATTGGCGGTGGTCGGCCCCCATTTCGCCAGATCGTAGAGCGCACGCAACTCCTCGTCGGTCACCGGCTCGGGGGTGAAGTCGTTGAAGCTGCGCGCCCTGCGCCAGAGCAGGTCCAGCGCGGCCTCCGAGATCAGCGGCTTGACCCTGGCGACATCGTTCATGGCGCGTCCTCGTCATCGATTCGGTGCACGACGTTATCAGGATAGAACGCAGGTCCCGCGATCGCCAGATCGCCGAGCGACGTCGGAGTGCGGTACCTTCGCGCCGCAGATGCAATGTCGGACGGGAAAAGCGTCATGAATCGCCTCGCCGTCAGCTACGCGCTTCTGTCCGCCGCGTTGTTCGGTCTTTCGACGCCGGCGGCCAAGGCGCTGCTCGACTCGATTCACCCAAGCGTGCTTGCCGGGCTGTTCTATTGCGGCGCGGGCCTTGGTGTCGCACTGCTGCGCCGTTTCGGCATTGGCCGCGAGTCGGCGGCCGAGGTTCCGCTCGGCCGCGGCGACCTTCCCTGGCTCGCGGCGGCCGTCCTCTGTGGCGGCGTGGTCGGTCCGCTGCTCCTGCTGTTCGGGCTTGCCCAAACCGAGGCAACGACGGCGTCGCTCCTTCTTACCTTCGAGGCGGCCGCGACCGCGCTGCTGGCCTGGTTCATCTTCGGTGAAAACGTGAACCGGCGCGTGGCGGCTGGCATGGCATTCTTGGTTGCGGGCGCCGCCGTCCTGTCCTGGTCGGACACGCCGACCTTCGGCAGCGTTGCAGGTCCGCTCGCCATCGTCGGCGCCTGTATCGCCTGGGGACTGGACAACAATCTGACCCGCAAGGTCTCGCTTGCCGATCCGCTGCAGATCGTGCAGATCAAGGGGCTCGCTGCGGGACCGGTCAACCTCGCGCTCGGGCTTTGGGCGGGCGGGGCAATTCCTGCGCCAATCCCGGCCCTGCTCGCCGCCGTGGTCGGATTCGTCAGCTACGGCCTGAGCCTTGCGCTGTTCGTGCTGGCGCTGCGTCATCTCGGGGCGGCGCGCACGGGAGCCTATTTCTCGGTCGCGCCCTTCCTCGGCGCCGTCGCCGCCGTGCTCGCGCTCGGCGATCCGATCACACTGCGGCTGCTTGCGGCGGGCGCCCTCATGGGCCTCGGCGTCTGGCTACACCTGACCGAGCGGCACGACCACGAGCACATCCACGAAGCGATGGTGCATGCGCACGCCCACGTGCACGACGAGCACCACCAGCATGCCCACGACGGATCGGAGCCCGCCGGTGAGCCGCACACGCATGTCCACGTGCATGATCGGCTCGAGCACAGCCATCCGCACACGCCGGACCTGCATCATACCCATCGACATTCGTGAACCGCGGGGCCGCATCGCAGGCGGCCCACGCGGCTACTCGGCGGCCGGCACGAGATCGACGACGCCTTTTCGCACCAGCCGGCGCACCGCAGACGACGCGGCGATCGCGCGACCCTCCACGTAAGCCTCGTGGTTCTTCTCGATGTCCTCGAGGTCGTAGAGGTAATTCACCATCAGCCCATAGGACTGGGCGATGCCTTTCGCGCTCGTGTCGGCAAGCCAATTGAGGCGCTCAAGCCGGGCGCCATTGCCGAGATGGAACCGCGCCACCGAATCGTGCGGGGCACCGCGGCGGTTGCGCGCGCGCAGAAAGTACCATGCCGCCGCCCGCAGCAGCGGCTCCTTCATCGGTTCGCTCGTTTCCGGCCTCGTCCACCATTGCGGCGTGTCGAGCCCGGCGAGCACCGCGCGATCCTCGTTCGACAGCACGATCGAATTCTCCGTCTTGCGCTCGCGGTCGAGCCAGGCGGCAAAGTTGGGCGCCGGCGACAGCGTGACGAAGGTCCGCAGCCGGCTGTTCTCGCGCGAAATCTCCTCGACCACCTGCTTGATGAGAAAATTGCCGAACGAGACGCCGGCAAGTCCGCGCTGGCAGTTGGAGATGGAATAGAACACCGCGGTATCGGCCCTTTCCGGCGCCTCGATTTCGCGTTCGGTGGCGAGAATGGGCGCCACCGCATCGGGAATGCCGCGGGTGAGCGCCACCTCGACGAAGATCAGCGGCTCGTCGACCAAGGCCGGATGGAAGAAGGCATAGCAGCGCCGATCGGGCGGATCGATGCGCCGGCGCAGATCCTCCCAGCTCTGGATCGCATGCACCGCCTCATAGCGGATGATCTTCTCCAGAATCATCGCCGGCGTCCCCCAATCGATGCGCCGCAGGACCAGGAACCCGCGATTGAACCAGGACGCGAACAGGTGGACAAAGTCGGCATCGACCGCGGCAAGATCCGGGCGGTGGCTCATCGCATCGAGCAGCTGCTCGCGCATGCGCACCAGCGCCGCAGTGCCGCCCGGGGCGAGATTGAGCCGCCGCAACAGCTCCTGGCGCCGCGATTCGGCGGCGGCGTGCAATCGCGCGGCATTGGCATCGGACGGGTCAGATTGCCAGGCAGCGATCGCGCTCTCGATCTTGGCGCGGTCGGGCCCAAATCGGTTCGCCAACAGTTCAAAGAAGGCAATGCGCGGGCCCGTGGTCAGCGCGGCGTATTTGCTCAAAATCTCGCCGGCAAGCGCGACCCCGGACGCCTCGCCGCGGCCGGACAGAAGCTGCTCGCACAGATCGGCCAGGGTCTCGGAGCGGGCGGCACCGGTGATCCGCCGATCGCGGGCGCGGTCCAGAAGGGCGCGGCCGCGCTCGGTGATGCTGTTGAGCATCTCGCCAAAGAAGGACGTGTTCATGACTTGCAGGCCCTCCGGCCGGAATGTGGCGATCCTAGCGGAAAAGTTAAAGGTATGACGACGTGACATGGCGAACTCCGGGGCCTGGACAAAATGGCGCCGGCGCGCCAGAGGTTCCTCCCCATCGTGTCGTGCCGTCATTGCCCAGGGAGTCGTCATGCCGGGTCCGTTGGCTGGTCTGCGTGTGCTGGAGCTTGCCCGAATTCTGGCCGGGCCCTGGGCGGGGCAGGTGCTGGCCGATCTCGGCGCCGACGTGATCAAGGTCGAACGTTCCCGGACCGGCGACGACACCCGCGCCTGGGGCCCCCCCTTCATCGAGGCGAAGGACGGCGGCCACCTCGGCGCCGCCTATTTCCACTCCACCAACCGCGGCAAGCGCTCGATCGAATGCGACTTCGAAACCGAGGATGGCCGGCGCATCGTGCGCAAGCTCGCCGCCCGTTCGGACGTGCTGATCGAGAATTTCAAGGTCGGCGGCCTGGCCAAGTTCGGGCTCGACTATAAGAGCCTGGCGCCCGAGTGTCCGCGGCTCATCTACTGCTCGGTCACCGGCTTCGGCCAGGACGGCCCTTACGCCAGCCGCGCCGGCTATGACCTGATGGCCCAGGGCATGGGCGGCTTCATGAGCCTCACCGGCACCGCCGACGGCGAGCCGATGCGGGCGGGCGTCCCGGTGTCCGACATCTTCACCGGCGTCTATTCGGTAATCGCCATCCTGGCGGCGCTCGCCCAGCGCGAGCGCACCGGCAAGGGTTCCCACATCGACACGGCGCTGGTCGATTCGACGGTCGGCGTACTGGCGAACCAGGGCATGAACTATCTCGCCTCCGGCCAGGTGCCACGGCGCATCGGCAACGCCCATCCCAATATCGTGCCGTACCAGGTTTTCCCCGTGGCCGACGGCTACATCATCATCGCCACCGGCAACGACAGCCAGTACCAGAAACTGTGCGCCGTGCTCGGAGCCCCGGAGCTGGGCAAGGACGAACGATACATCGACAACAAATCGCGCCTTGCCAACCGCAATGAACTGATCGGCAAGCTCACCGCCCTGACCTTGACATTCAAGATGCAGGAGCTCGCCGACAAGCTCGAAGCGGTCGGCGTGCCGGCGGGCCCGATCAACAACCTCGATCAGGTCTTTGCCGATCCCCACGTCAAGCACCGCCGCATGAAGCTCGACCTGCCGAGCGCCTTCGCCAAGGCCGGCACGATCCCCGGCGTGCGCACCCCGATCATCCTGGACGGCGTGCCCATGGCCTCGGCGCGCCCCGCCCCGCGGCTCGGCGAGCACACGGCGGAGATTCTCAAGGAAATCGGCGAAGCCTGACCGGGCAGCCGGACGCTTCGCCGATCAACGGCGCCAAAGCCGCTCGCTCGCGATCCGCGCGCCGTCGACCAGCGACTTGAACTTCGCCCAGACGATCGACGGATGCACCTCATTTGAACCGGCAAACGACGCAAACCCGCAGTCGGCGCCGGCGATCACGCGCTCGCGGCCGACCACCTCGGCGAAGCGACCGAGACGTTGCGCCACGAGTTCAGGATGTTCGACCAGCACCGTGGACTGCGTGATCACGCCGGGAATGAGAATCTTGTCGTCGGGCAGCTTGACGCGCCGCCATTCCTCCCACTCGTGCTCATGGCGCGGATTGGCGGCCTCGAACGAATAGCCGCCGGCGTTGACCTTGAGCAGGATGTCGATGATGTCCTTCAGCTGCATGTCGTGCACGCGCGGACCCATGTTGATGCTGTAGCAGGTGTGAAAGCGAACACGATCCGCCGGAATACCCTTGAGCGCCGCATTGAGCGCCTCGACGCGAAGCTCGGCCCATTTGCGGCATTCGGCGATGCTCAGCTCTGGCCGCATGATGTAGTAGGTGACGAGAAACGGATCGTCGACCTGCAACAGGAAGCCGGCGTCGACGATCGCCTGGTATTCCTCGCGCATCGCCTCGGCGATGGCGAAGACATAGGCCTCGGCGCTGGGATAGTATTCGTTCGGCGTCGTGGTTTCGATGTTTGACGGCGCGATCGCCGGCACGAACGCCTCGGTGACCTGCACCTGCGCCAGCGCTGCCTTCAAGGTGTCGAGATCGGCTTTGAGCTGGGCCTGGCCCTTGTACCGGATGGGGCCGGAACAGACCATCAGCGCCCGGCGCCGCCGGGCGCTCACCTGCTCGGCCACCGCCGATTGATAATACTCGGGAAAGTCCCGCGTCTCGCGTGTGTTGGCGAACGGACTCGGTCGCACGCCCTCGCGCCGCTCCAGGCCGTCGAGCCGGGCTGCGGCATAGGTGATGAAGCTCGGCTTGCCCATCTCGCCGTCGTTGACGATGTCGAGGCCGATCCCGGTCTGCTGGCGCACGCATTCGAGCACCGCCTTGCGCACGCGCGCGGCATAGGCCTGCTCATCGACCGGCTTGCCATCCATCCTGGCCAGCATCGTCTCGAACAGGTCGTCCGGACGCGGGAGGCTGCCGACATGCGTGGTCAGAATTCGATCGGTGCTGCGCTTCATCCCAAGGCTCCCGCTTCCTGCCACTTGCGGTGTTGCGTCGTCGATCGGGCCGGGCGCTATTTCGCGCGCAGGACCGCAGCCTTCTCGATGAAGGAATTGTCGTAGGTCTGCGCCAGGTCGATCTTGGCACCCTTGAACGGCTCCTCGAAGGCCATGAGGTTGCGCAGCACCCGCTCCGCCGCCTCCGCGCTGATGCGGCCGTCCGGGGATACGCGGCCACGGTTGCGCTCCACCATGACGCGATAGAGATCGCGGTCCTGGCCGTAGTACTCGGGCGGCACGGCGGCCACGATTTCATCGGTCGAGGCCTCGTTCATCCAGGCGAGCGCCGCGCGGATCACGTTGGCGAATGCCTGCGTGGTCTTCGGATGGCGCTCGATGAAGCTCGTGCTCAGGTAAAAGGCGGAGGCGGCAAACGGCCCGCCGTAGAGATATTCGAGATCCTTCTCCCGGCGCGTATCGAGGATCACCTTGATGGCGCCATCGCGCTCCAGGATCGAGATCATGGGATCGAAATTGGCGACCGCATCGACCTTGCCCTGCTTGACGGCAACGACGGCGGCCGCGCCGCCGCCAACCCCGATGATCGACACGTCATCAGCGTTCAGCCCCGCCTTGGCAAGCAGCATTCGCAACCCGATGGCGCTGGCCGAGCCCGGCGCCGTGACGCCGATCCTCATGCCCTTGAGGTCGCCGAGCGAGCGGTAGGTCGCAGCGCGCTCCTTGCCCACGCCGACGACAAGGCCGTAGGAATTCGATTGCAGCGCAACGGCTTTGATCGACTGCCCCTTGATCGCCATATGCAGCGTGTGCTCATAGGCGCCGCAAGCCACGTCGGCGCTGCCGCCGACCACGGACTGCAGCACCTTGGAGCCGCCCTGGAAGTCGTTGATCTCGACCTGCAGGCCCTCCTTGGTGAAGTAGCCGCGTCGTTCGGCGATCGTCAGCGGAAGATAGGCAACGATGGCCTTGCCGCCGACCGCAAGCTTCAACGCCGGCTTTTCGAGTTCCGCGGCCGGCGACGGCCCTGGCGCCATGGCCACAGCGGCCAAAGCAAACGTCATTGCGCATCGTCGTGCGTGCCGCATCCGCTCCTCCCTTTTCGCATTGCCATAGCTGAGTTTCGTCTAACTCGGCATGCGTGCTGCGCCGGCATTCCATGCCGAATTCGCAGTCGCCGCAAGGATGTGTGGGGGCAAGACGTCGCCAGTGGGACGGTACATGCCGCACGCGGGCAGGCCGCCGATGCGGGCAAGCGAGTGCGCAGGCTTTGCAGGTGCGCTCCGATCAAGCCGATGCCGTGGCGAAAAGTCCGGATTCGCCATAGCCGGCAGCCCGTATCGGCCCACTCAAGTGTCCCACGCGCGGCGCATCTTGGCGCAGCCTGTGCAGGCCTGCCGGCGCCTTGTGTTGCGCCGCGGGGACCAAGATACTTGACCGGACTCGAGGCTGCGCCCCTCGGCGTGCCAAGCTCCGGCGCGGCGGCATTGCATGAGCAACGAACGGGCATCCGATGTTCGTCGAGCAACGGCTCTACACCTTCGCACCGGGCAAGGGTGTCGAGTTCACGAAGCTTTATGAAGCCGAAGGCCGCGCGCCGCAGGAGCGCCACCTTGGCCCGCCCGTCGGCTATTATTTCAGCGAAATCGGCCCGCTCAACCAGGTCATCACGCTTTGGGCCTACCCGACGCTCGACGCGCGCGTCGCCCGCCGCGAGCGGCTGTTCCAGGACCCCGAGTGGCTTGCGTTCCTGGCAAGGGCGCGGCCGCTCATCGTCACGCAGGAGACGCGAATTCTGACACCGGCGCCATTCTTTCGCGAGCGCCTGAAAACGATCGCTGCAATGGGAGGACACAGCCATTATGCGCAGACGAGTTAGAACGACGTCGATGGCGCTCTGCGCCTGGCTCCTCGCGATCGCAGGCGCGCAGGCGCAGTCGGACTATCCGAACCGGCCGGTCAAGGTCGTGGTGCCATTCGCCGCCGGCGGCGGCATCGACATTACCGCGCGGATCGCCGCCGAGAAGATGAGCGAAATTCTCGGGCAGCAGATCGTGGTGCAGAACCAGGGCGGCGCCGGCGGCTCGATTGCGACCGCCGCCGTGGCGAAATCGGATGCCGACGGCTACACCCTGCTCTATCATTCGACGACCGGCACGGTTCACTCCGCCATCACCGAGAAGCTGTCCTACGACTGGCTCAATGATCTGGTCCCGGTTTCGATCATCACGCGCTTTGCACCCGTGATGGTGATTTCGCCGACGCTGAAGGCCGACGACATGAAGGCGTTCGTGGCCCTGCTGAAGGCGTCCCCGGGCCAATACAGCTTCGCCTCCTCGGGCGCCGGCTCCGCGGTTCACCTTGCCGCGGAATTCTTCCTCGAACGCGCGGGCGTCAAGATGGTGCATGTTCCCTATCGCGGCACGGTCGCCGCGATGCCCGACCTCCTTTCCGGCCGGATCGCCATGATGGTCGACGGCGTGCCGCCGCAGGCCAAGAACATCCAGAACGGCGTCGTCAAGGCGGTCGCCGTCACGACCGCGACCCGGTCGCCCGCGATCCCGTACATCCCGACCATGAAGGAAGTCGGATACGATTTCGAAATGCCGTTCTGGACCGCACTCTACGCGCCCAAGAACACGCCGACGGCCGTGGTCGAAAAGATTGCTGCGACCGCACAAACGGCGATGAAGGACCCGGCCATCGTCAAACGACTCGCCGATATCGGAACCGAATCGGTCGGTTCCGTGCCCGGAGAACTCGACAAGCTCAACCGCGAGCAGTTCGCGATGTACCGGGATATCGTCAAGAAGAATCCGGGGTTGCTGGGCGGGAAATAGGACGCATCCGGCCGAGAAACGGCCGCATTGCGTCGAGGCCCGCCCGTTCGCCGGGCACTCTGCGCTGGCAGCGAGGAGCGGCAAGGTCGTTGCGCGGATCGCCAGCCTAAAGCTTTGCGCCGACCTTTGCCCAGCGCTCGCTCGCGGCGGGATTGGCGACGATGTCGTCGACGTTGGCAAGCCGGACGCGGTCGCGCACCAGGCCCTTGTAGAAGTCGGCCTTCGACACCGGCGGCACGTCGGCGATGATGGTCCAGGAATCGCCGCCGTCGAGACTCTCGAACACCTGCCCGTCGGTGTCGGCGGCATAAAGCGAATAGCCGTCTTTGTGCGCCTCGATGGTGAGGGCGGAGAACAGCGCTCGCTGGCCATTGGGCAGGCCGCCGAGCAGGCGCTGCCAGGTCCTGCCGGCATCCGCGCTGCGGAAGATCTTCCCGCGGGCGCGGCCGAGTTCGTACCAGTGCACCGGCCAGCCGACCCCGGCCGACATGAACAGGAGGTCCGGCTGGTCGGGATGGATGACGACGGCATCCGGGTAGTTCGCGTCCGGCGGCATCGTCATCCTGTAGAAGCTCCTGCCGCCGTCGTCGCTCGCCATCATGCCGACGATACCGTTGGCGATGATGATGCGGTTCGGCCTTGCCGGATGCACCAGAATGCGATGGATGTCGCATTCGCGCGGATCGGGATCGACCGGCAGCTCGACGAAACTCTCGCCGAAATCGTCGGAGACCTGCAGCGCGCCGATCTCGACGCCGGCCCAGAGCCGGTCTCCGTCAAGCACGATGTCCTTGATGTGGCCGATGCGCGGCGGCGGCGGAAAGGTCCAATGCTTGACGCTCTTTGCCCTGCGGAACGCCGCAAGCTCCCGCCAGGAGGCGCCCTTGTCCTCGCTCACATAGAGATGCGCGGGCAGGGCGCCCGCGAACACGACGTCGCGCCCCTGCAGCTTGCCCGCGCGGCACGACCAGAATTCGTGGTGGGCGAGTCCTTCGTTGACCCAGGTCCAGTTCACGCCGCCGTCGTTGCTGCGCGCCATGCCGACGCCGCGGGTGGAGGCAAACAGCGTCCCGTCGTCGAGCGCGGTGACGCCGCTGACGAACACTCCCTGCAACGCCCGGTGCCCGACTGTCCAGCCGCGCCCTTTCCGCGCAATCAGCGCCACGCCGTCCACCGTGCCGACCAGAATCGCGTCCGAGGGCGCCTGCGCGCGCTGGATGTTGGTTCCGCCGTTGGAGAGTAAGATCATGGTCCGCTACCACGATTGCTGCCGCGATCGCTGCCCAGCATAATCTCCCGCAAGCGGCCTGAACATGGGCCGGGACCGCGACCGTACGGAGGAATACGCATGCTGTTCGGTGGCTGCAACTGCCTGCTGGATGCCGCCTCGATCGGTTCACTCTGCGCCGGCGGCACGGGCTACGTTTCGGCCATGATGGCGGCCATGGTGGCGGCCGCCCGCACGGCGCAGGCGCGACCGCTCGGCCGCGCCGTGCCGCAGGTCGACCGGCTTGCCGTGCGGATCGTCACCGACAACGTCGTCATCCAGTTCGTGCCGTCCGAAGAGCGCAACGGGCTGACCGTCGAACGCCGCTCCGGCGGCAACACCACGCCCGATGCCCCGCCCCGCCACGCCCTCAACGGCGAGTGGGGCCTCGCCATGCACGCCGAATCCCAGGCAGACGGTGAAACGCGGCACGTCCTGGTCGATTTCGGCTACACGCCGGAAGTCCTCAACAACAACATGGCAATCCTCAAGATCGACCCCTCGCTGTTCGACGCGCTGGTGCTGAGCCACGGGCACTACGACCATTTCGGCGGCATGGTCGGCTTCCTCCAGGCCAACCGGGACAAGCTCAAGCGCGGCCTGCCCTTCTACATCGGCGGCGAGGATGCCTTCTGCCTGCGCAAGAACCCGGGCGGCAATTTCGGCGCCATCGACCGGCGCGCCATCATGGAGGCGGGGCTCGCGCTGATGATGTCGGAGGGGCCCGCCGTCGTCGCCGATCATGCCTTCACCACCGGCCGCATCGGACAGACGTCGTTCGAGAAGCCGCTGCTGCCGACGCAGGAAATCGTCGGCATTTTCGACGGCTTCGGCTGTTTCCCGGAGAAGATGCCCGCGGCAAAGAACGTGGGTCGATACATTCCCGACGACTTCGATCACGAGATCGCGACCGTCTACCTGGTCAAGGGCAAGGGCCTCGTGGTGCTGACCTCATGCAGCCATCGCGGCGTCATCAATGCCGTGCGGGCGGCGCAGCAGGTGTCCGGAACCGACAAGGTGCATGCGGTCATCGGCGGCTTCCACATCGTGCCGCCGCTCGGCGACGACTACATCCTCCAGACCATCGAAGCGTTCCGGGAGATCGCCCCCGATTTTCTCATTCCGGCGCATTGCACGGGCGACCGCTTCTATGATCTGGCGCGGCAGGCCATGGGCGACAAGGTGATCCACTCGGCGGTGGGCACGCGCTTCGTATTCCAAGCCTGAACCGCCGGCGCTCGGCCCGCACTACTTGCGCACCGGACCCATGAGCTGATCGGGCAGCCAGGTGGCGATCTCGGGAAAGATCGACAGGATCACGATCGCCAAAACCATGCACAGCACATAGGGCACCGAACCGAGCAGCACGGTGCGCGTCGGCACGTCGGGAACGATCGCGTTGACCACGAACAGATTGAGCCCGACCGGCGGCGTGATCAGGCCGATTTCGAGGTTGATGGTGACGATCACGCCGAACCAGACCGGATCGAATCCCGCCGCGGTGATGATCGGCAGCAGGATCGGAGCGGTCATGAGAATGATGCCGGCGGGCGGGATGAAGCAGCCGCAGACCAACAGGAAGACGTTGATCATCAGCAGCAGCACCCAGGGATTGAGCTTGGCATCGGCAATCGCCTGCGCCAGCGTCTGGGTGATGTAGAGCGAGGTCAGCATGTAGCTGAACAGCACCGCGGTTGCGATGATCATCAGGATCATCACCGACTCGCGCGTGGTCGAGCGCAGGATCTCCCACCAGCCCTTCGGGCTCCACATGCGGTAGAGCACGACGGCGAGCACGACGCAGAGCGCCGCTCCCACACCCGCGGCCTCGGAGGGGGTCGCGACGCCCCCGTACAGCACGTACATCACGCCGATGACGATCAAGAGAAACGGCGCGACCTTGGGGACCGACTCGAACTTCTGGCGCCAGGAGTAGCGGAACTCCGGCGCATAGGCGCGAAAGCCCTTCCGCCAGATGTAGAAGAGGGTCCACAGGATGAACAGCGCCGTCAGCAGCAGGCCGGGCATGACACCGGCGAGGAACAGCCGCCCGATCGAGGTCTCGGTGGCGATGCCGTAAAGAATAAAGGTGATGGACGGCGGAATGAGAATGCCGAGCGTGCCGCCGGCACAGATCGAGCCGGTGGCCACCTCGTCCGGAAAGCCGCGCTTGCGCATTTCCGGAATGCCCATCTTGCCGATGGCGGCGCAGGTCGCGGGCGAGGAACCGGTCAGCGCGGCGAACAGGGCGCAGGCGCCGATGTTGGAGATCACGAGCCCGCCCGGCACCCGGTAGAGCCAGCGGTCGAGCGCAATATAGAGATCACGCCCCGCGGGCGAGGAGCCGATCGCCGCCCCCATCATGATGAACATCGGGATCGAGACCAGCGTGAAATCGTGCAGGCCGGAATAGAGCGTCTCCGCAGCAACGTTGAGCGAGTCGAAGCCCTGAAACAGCACGAGGAAAGCGACCGCGATCGCGCCCAGCGCGAAGGCGACGGGAGCGCCCGTCATGAACACGAGGATCGTGGTGACGAGGACGATGATGCCCTGCGTGGTCGGACTCATGTCCCCGCCTCCCGGATCGCCGGTGCGGCGGCGCCGGGCGTGATCCCGAACGGCGGGGCGCGTCCGGTGAGGAGTTCGATGAGATCGGCGACGTATTGCAGCGTCAGCACGCCGAGGCCGATCGGCATGGCGCTGTAGGGAATCCACAGCCGCGCCCGCCACATCGAATCCGAGCGCCAGTTGTTCTCCCAGGCCTCGTACCAGAACTGCGCCGTCAGGACGGTCATGACCGCCGCGAACGCGAGCGAAAGACCGATCGCCAGCAATGCAAGCCACCAGCGTGCGCGGGGACCGACATAGAGCGGCAGCACGTCGACATTGACGTGGCCCTTGGTCAGAAGCACGTAGGGCCCGCCGATGAAGGTGGCCGCGATCAGGCTGTAGGTGATGAAATCGGTCTGCCAGATGGTGTGGCCGTTGAGCACGTAACGGATGAACACCATCTGGCAGACGATGACGACCGCCGCCGCAATCAAGCCGGCGGCAAAGATTCCGCAGGCCTGCGAAATCAGCCGGACGCTGCGGATGAAAACGTCCATGAACGCCTCGAACGCAGAACCATGACGCGCGGTCGGCCGGCCGATGCCGGCCGACTGCAAGGCCTGCCTTACTTCACGGCGAGCGCGGCCTCGATCAGCTTCTGGCCGTCCGGAACTTCGCTCGCGAATCGCTTGTAGGAGCTTTCCTGCGCCACCTTGATCCAGGCATCGTATTCGGCCGCGGTCATGGTGACCACCTCGACGTTGTTCTTCTTGAAGACCTCGACCATATCGGAGTCGAGCTTCTTCGACGCGCTGTTGAAGAACTCCTCGGACTTCTTGCCGGCCTTGAGCAGAACGTCCTTCTGCTGCGCGTTGAGTCGGTTGAAGCTGCGCTTCGACATCAGCACCGGCTCGTACATGAACCAGAGCGCGTTGTCGCCGGGCGCGGTGATGCAGCGGACCTGCTCGTAGATGCGGAACGAGACGAAGCTGCCGGTCGACGTGTCGGTGGCGTCAACGACACCCGTCTGCAGCGCGTTGTAGACCTCGTTGCTCGGAATGTTGACGATCGACGCGCCGGCATGCTGCCACATCGCGGCGAAGGTCGGGCCGGCCGAGCGGATCTTCAATCCCTTCACGTCGTCGGGCTTGCGGATGCAGCCGCGCTTGGAGGCGACCGCGCCGGCAAGCCAGGCGTCGGCCAGCACGACCACGCCCGCCTTGTCGATCTTGGCCTTGATCTCCTGCATGAACGGAGAATTGTTCAGCCGCAGCGCGCGCTCGTGGTTGCGCACCAGCCCCGGCATCAGCGTGGCGCTGAAGGCGCCCACCTTGCCGCTCGCGTAGTCGAGCGGGAACGAGGAGATGTCGAGCTGGCCGTTCACCATGGCGTTCCACTGGTCATTCGGCTTGAACAGCGAGGCGCCGGGATAGACCTGAATCTCGAGGCCGACGTTGGCGGCCTTGGCCTCGCGCGCGATGATCTGCACCATCTCGTCGCGGGCGTCACCCTTGCCGCCCGGGAACTGGTGCGAGGCCTTCAGGATCACCTGGGCGCCGGCCGTGGTCGTCACCGCAATCGCGGCGGCAAGGCCGGCAATTGCACTTGCAATCCGGTACATCTTATACCTCCTGAACATTCGCTATCCCCCCGCGCAGCCCGTGCCGACCGCTGGCAGCCGGCCGCGGACTGGCCGTGCTTATAGCGGGCTTGTCGTGAAACGCCATAGGCTCAGGGTCGCGCCAGGCTTCGGTGCCCCCCGAACCCGGGCCATTGCCGACGTTCCGCGCAACCGCCATTCCTGCTATCGATGGGACGGGCCACGAAGCGGCGGGGAGGAGCTTCGATGCTGGAAAGAACGGAACGACCCGGAGGGTCCGTCGCTGCGGCCAAGACCGGCGCCGGCCGCGATGCCGCACCGCTCGCCATCCGCCGCGTGGATGCGGTTCCCGTCGCACTGCCGCTGAAGGCGGAAATGACGATGGCCGGCGAGACCATCGCCACCGCACAAAATCTGCTGGTGCGCGTGGAGGCCGCCGACGGCACCGTCGGCTGGGGCGGAGCGGCGTCGGCCCCGACCATGACCGGCGACACGCTCGGCGGCATGGTCGCGGCGGTGCGCGATCATCTTGCGCCGATGCTCCTGGGACAGGACGCGCGCGCCTGGCCGACGCTGCGAGGGGCGCTGCGCCGCGCCCTCGTGGGCAATGGCGGCGCCCATTCCGCCGTCGAGATGGCCGTGCTCGACCTGACGGGCCGGGCGACGGGCCTGCGCCTGATCGACCTCCTGGCGCGACCGAGGCGCGCATCGGTGAAGCCGATGTGGCTGCTCGGCAACAAGACGCCGGAGGCGGACATCGCCGAAGCGCGCGCCAAGGAGCGCGAGGGCTTTCGTTTCTTCAAGCTCAAGATCGGCGTGAAACCGCTGACGCGAGAGATTGCCGGCACGTTGGCCGTGCGCGAGGCGCTGGGCACGGTGCCGCTCTGCGCCGATGCCAATTGCGGGCTGACGCTCGCGGCAGCGCGCGCCTACGCCGCCGGGACGCGCAAGGCGCGGCTTCTGTTCATCGAGCAGCCGCTGGCGCATGACGACATCGAAGGCCTGAAGAAGCTTTCCGCATCGACCAGGGTGCCGATCGGCATCGACGAGGGCATCCATTCGCTCGCCGACATTGCCACACATGCGCGCGCGGGCGCCGCCGGCGTATCGCTCAAGCTGATCAAGCTCGGCGGCATCACCGCCGCGCTCGAAGCCGCAAGGCGGTGCCAGCGGCTCGGACTGTCGGTCAATGTCGCGGCCAAGATTGCCGAGTCGAGCATTTCCAGCGCCGCCGCACTGCATCTCGCCTGTGCCGTCCCGAAGGCCGACTGGGGCGTGAGTCTGACCCATTTCTATCTCGCCGACGATGTCGTGCGCCGCCCCCTGCCCTTGTCCGACGGCGCAGTGGCGCTGCCGGCCGGTCCCGGTCTCGGCGTCGAGGTCGATGAGACCGCCGTCGAACGCTTCCGGGTGCGCTGACCGATGCCGGGGCCGCTTGCCGGCGTCCGCGTGTTGGAGCTTGCGCGCGTCCTCGCCGGGCCTTGGTGCGGGCAGACGCTGGCCGATCTCGGCGCCGAGGTGATCAAGGTCGAGCGGCCGGCTACGGGTGACGACACGCGCGGCTGGGGACCGCCGTTCCTGGATGCCGCCGACGGCGGCACGCTCGGCTCCGCCTATTACCTCTCCTGCAACCGCGGCAAGCGCTCGATCGCAATCGACCTGGAAACCGCCGCGGGTCAACGTGTGGTCAGGAAGCTCGCCGCACGCGCCGACGTCCTGGTCGAGAACTTCAAAGTCGGCGGCCTCGCCAAGTTCGGGCTCGACTACAAAAGTCTCGCGGCTGACAATCCCGGGCTGATCTACTGCTCGATCACGGGCTTCGGCCAGGACGGCCCCTATGCCCATCGCGCCAGCTACGACCTGCTGGTGCAGGGCATGAGCGGGATCATGGATATCACCGGCCCCGCCGACGGCGAGCCGATGCGGCTTGGCGTGGCCTTCGCCGACGTCTTCACCGGCGTCTACTCCGCGCTGGCGGTGACCGCCGCGCTGAAGGAGCGCGAGGTCACCGGCAAGGGTGCCTATATCGACATGGCGTTGATGGACTCGCTCGTCGGTGTGCTGGCGAACCAGGCGCTGTTCTATCTCGTCTCGGGGACACCGCCGAAACGCATGGGCAATGCCCATCCCGCGGTCGTGCCGTACCAGACCTTCCCCTGCTCCGACGGCCACGTGCTGATCGCCTGCGGCAACGACAGCCAGTTCGTGAAGATGATGGCGATCCTCGGCGATCCGGAGATGCCGAAGGATGAACGCTACGCCACCAACGCCGCGCGCGTGGTCAACCGTGCAACGCTGATCCCGCGCCTGTGCGAGCTGACGCGCAGGTTCACGCGCGCCGAGTTGACCGCACAGTTCGAACGAGCCGGCGTGCCGGCCGGCCCGATCAACACCATCGCCGACGCCTTCGCCGATCCGCAGGTGATCGCGCGCGGCATGCGCATCGAGCTTGCGCACCCAGCGGCCAAGGACGGTCGCATCCCGGGCGTGCGATCGCCGATCACCATCAACGGCCACCGTGCCGCCGCCGACCGCCCGCCGCCGCAACTTGGCGAACACACCGAAGAAATTCTCAAAGAGATCGGGGAAGCGTAGACGGCCCGCGTGTCTCACATCGAAGAGAAGGATCACCCCGAGCTTGCCGCCGAAATTGCCAAGATCAAGGGCGGCCGCGCCCGGCTGATCGACGTCTCCAAGCTGCTGCACGCGCCCGCGCAGGCACTGAGCGCCGTTCCGTGTCGCGGTTCGAAAATGTCATGCGGATGCCGTGCATGAATGGATCGCCTCACTTCAACGAGCTGGATGACCTCGAACGGCTTGAAACGAGATTTGCGCCCGCGGTTGCCGGTGGATGACGGCAAGCGTCCTGCTTGCTAAGAGACGCCAACACGTTCAATCGAAAGGTCTTGCCATGCCCGCGACCGCGCTCGACTCCGAAATCTTCCGCGACATCTTCGGCAACGAGGCGATGCGGCGGATCTGGTCGGACGAATACCGCATCCAGACGTACCTCGACTTCGAGGCGGCGCTGGCGCGCGCGCAGGCGCGGCTGAAGATCATCCCGCAGGAGGCCTGCGACGAAATCGTCAGGCACTGCAATGTCGCCGAGTTTGCCATCGACAGGCTGAAGACCGAGACCGAACGGATCGGCTATCCGGTGCTGCCCGTGGTGGCCCAGCTCGTCAAGCTCTGCAGGAACGGTCTCGGCGAATGGTGCCACTGGGGCGCGACGACACAGGACGTCACCGATACCGCGACCGTCATGCAGATCCGCGACAGCCTCGTTCTGATCGAACGCGATATCGATGCCATCGCCGACGCGCTTGCGGCGCTCGCACGAAAGCACCGCGACACGCCGATGGCGGGCCGCAGCAATCTGCAGCAGGCGGTGCCGATCACCTTCGGCTACAAATGCGCGACCTATCTCGCCGCCTTCGCGCGACACAAAGAGCGGCTGCGGCAACTGCGTGAGCGCGTGCTGGTGCTGGAGTTCGGAGGAGCCGCCGGCACGCTCTCCTCGCTCGGCCGGGACGGCCTGCGCACACAGGCCGAGCTTGCCAAGGAGCTCGGCCTCGCCCAGCCCGAGATCGCCTGGCACACGCTGCACGACCGCTTCGCCGAGGTCGGCTGCTTCCTCGGGCTGGTCACCGGAACCTGCGGCAAGATCGCCTATGACGTAAAGCTGATGATGCAGACCGAGGTGGAGGAAGTATTCGAGCCGTTCCATGCCGGACGCGGCTCCTCCTCGACCATGCCGCAGAAGCGCAACCCGATCTCCTGCGTCTACATCACTGCGCAGACCGGTGTGGTGCGAAGCCAGGTCGCGGCCCTGCTCAACGCCATGGAGCAGGACCACGAGCGCGCGACCGGCCAGTGGGAGATCGAGTGGATCGTGCTGCCCGAGATCTTCGTGCTCGCCGCGGGCTGCCTTGCGCAGACGCGTTTTCTCGTCTCGGGGTTGCAGGTGGACGAAAAGCGGATGCGGGCCAATCTCGACATCACCAAGGGCTTGATCGTGTCCGAAGCGGTGATGATGGGGCTTGGTCCGTACCTCGGCCGCCAGTATGCGCACGACCTGGTCTACGATATCTGCCGCCAAGTGGTGGCGACCGGCCGGCCGCTCGCCGATCTGCTCGCCGAGAACGAGGAAATCGCCAGGCATATGAGCCGCCAGGAGATTGCAAAGCTGTGCGACCCGGCGAACTACCTCGGCCAGGCCGGCGAGATGGTGGACCGCGTGCTGCACCTCAGCGGACGCCGTTAGCCTCTCGGCGCCGGAGCGAGCGCCGGCCGCGCTGGCCCGCGCCGCCGGACGCGACCGGATTGCGAGCACGGCACAAAGGGCATTTCAGGGATTACCGACGTGGGCCGGGAGCTGCGCCAGCGGTGACGCAGGGCGCCATGCGCGGACCGCCGAGCGCCCATGTTTGACGCCGCCCGCCCGATGCGCTTTTCTCTCGTTCGAAACCGGAGTCCCGCGTATCTGATGCACGTTTCAGGCGAATTCACGGTGCCGGCGCCACGCGCGGCGGTCTTCAGCGCGCTGCGCGATGCCAATTCGTTCGTTCGCTTTGTCGAAGGCGTGAGCGATCTCAAGGAGATCGACCCGACCCACTACCAGGCGATGTTCGAGACCAAGATCGCCTACATCAAGTTCAGGTTCGCGGTCACGGTGGAGATCACGCGCATCGAGGAGCCTGCCGAGATCGAGGCCAGGATCGAGGGCACCCCGCTCGGCGTGGTCGGCCGCCTGACCGCAAAGTCCCTCACCCGGCTCGAGGACGCGGGCGAGGCGACCAAGGTCACCTACTCGGTCGAATCGACACTCGCCGGCAAGCTCGGCAGCATCGGCCAGCCGGTGTTGCGCGCCAAGGCCAGAGACATGGAAAAGGAATTTGCCAAGCGGCTTTGCGCAGCTTTTGCGCCCGCTCCGTCGGAGGTCCGATGATCCCGTTTGAACTCGCCGAACCGACCGCGCTTGCCGAAGCGGTCAAACTGCTCGATCCGAACGACGAGACGGTGCGTCCGATGGCCGGCGGCACCGCGCTCATGCTGATGATGAAGGCCGGCGTGTTTCGCCCGCACAAGCTTGTCAGCCTGCGCAAGATCGAGGCAAGACATTCAGGCATCGCCGTTGCCGGCGACGGCCTTCGCATCGGCGCCATGACGACGCTGAACGCCGTCGAGCGCTCCGCGGACGTCAAACGGCATCTTCCGGTCGTCACCCGCACCATGCGCACGCTGTCGAACGTGCGGGTGCGCAACGTCGCGACCGTGGGCGGCGCGCTCGCGCACGGCGATCCGCACATGGACCTGCCGCCGGTCCTGATAGCGCTCGGGGCCAATCTGACGATCGTCGGGCCGAACGGCGAGCGCATGCTTGCGCTCGAGGATCTCTATTCCGGCTACTATGAGACGGTGCTGGCGAAGAACGAACTGATCTCGGACGTGCATGTGCCGGCGCAGGGTGCGCGCAAAGCGGCCTACATGAAGGTGACCACCGGCTCCGCCGACGACTGGCCGGCCCTCGGTGTCGCAGTCGTGCTCGACGTCGACGGCAGCGCAATCAAGTCGGCGCGCGTGGTCGCGAGCGCCGCCACCGCCAAGGCCACGCGGCTGAAATCGGCCGAAACGGAACTCAACGGCAAGGCCATCGAGGACGACGTCCTCAGGCGCGCGGGAGAGGCGGCAACCGCCGAGTGCGAATTCATCGCCGATATCCGCGGCTCGGCCGCCTACAAGCGCGAGTTGATGCGGGTCTATGTCGGCCGCGCCGTGCGCGCGGCCATGCAAGGAAGCGGAGCGCACTGATGACCACGATCGCGGATCTTACCGGCGCCAAGGTCGGCGCCCAGGTCGGACGCTCGGTGCCGCGCCTGGAGGGGCGCGACAAGGTCACCGGCCGCGCCGAATACACCCATACCATGCGGCTGCCCGGCATGCTGCACGCCAAGATCTTCCGCAGCACCGTGCCGCACGGCCGCATCAAGTCCGTGGACACGCGCGCGGCCAAGCAGGTGCCGGGCGTCGCCCACGTCGTCACCATCGACGACGTGCGCAAGGTGCTGCCGCACCCCTACTACGGACCGGCATTCCATGACCAGCCGATCCTCGCCGACGGCAAGGTGCGCTTCGTCGGCGAACCGGTGGCCGTGGTGCTGGCACAGGACCCGCACATCGCCGAGCAGGCGGTGCAGCTCATCACCGCCGAATACGAGGAACTGCCCGCGGTCTATGACGAGGTGGAGGCGCTGACCAGCGACGTCTATGTGCATGAGGAGCTGAAGCCGGCCGGCACGTTCGCCGACCTCAAGCATCTCAAGGGCGCCAGGAACACCAACCTTGCGCTCGATTACCGCTTGCGCCGCGGCGATTTCGACAAGGCCTATGCCGCCGCCGCCTACAAGTTCGAGCACGAATTCAAGACCCAGAAGGTGCTGCACCTGTCGTTCGAGCCCTTCGCCTGCATCTGCGACTACAAGGACACGGGCGTCACGTTCTACGACTCCACGCAAGGCCCCTCCTTCGTGCGCACGGAGATGGCGCGGCTGCTCGGCTGGCCGGAGAACAAGGTGCGCATCAAGGTGCCCTATCTCGGCTCCGGCTATGGCTCGAAGCTCTACATCAAGCTCGAGGCCTTGGCGCTGGCGCTGTCGATGATCGCGCGCAAGCCGGTCAAGGTCGCCTACACGTTCGAGGAGATGTTCTACCAGGTCACGCGGCACCCAAGCACGTTCCGCATCAAGAGCGGCGTGGACAAGGACGGCCGCATCGTCGCGCGCAAGTGCGAGGTGTTCTGGAATGGCGGCGCCTATGCCGACATCGGTCCGCGCGTCACGCAGAAGTCCGGCCTGACAGCGTCGGGGCCCTACGACATCGACAACGTCTGGATCGACTCCTACGCGCTCTACACCAACATGACGCCGGCCGGCGCCCTGCGCGGTTTCGGCGTGCCGCAACTCGTGTGGGCCTATGAGGGCCACATGGACATGATGGCGCGCGCGCTCAACATGGATCCGGTCGAGTTTCGCCGCAAGAACCTCATGCGCGACGGCGGTCCGCATGCCACCGGCCAGATGCTCAAGGACGCTCCGATCGAGAAGGTGATGGACACCGTGCTCGACCGCATGCAGTGGTCGCGGCCGTTCGACAAGGGAACGGGAATTGTGCGCCGCGGGCGGGGCTTTGCCATCGCGATCAAGGCGGTGATCTCGCCCACGACCTCCGTCGCCATCGTCAACGTCTCCGCCGACGGCTCGGTTGCGCTCTACTGCGGCACCATCGACATGGGCCAGGGCTCGGACACCGCCATGGCGCAGATGGTCGGCGAGATCCTGAATATTCCGGCGGAGTCGGTGCGCGTAGTCCAGCGGGACACCGACGTTACGCCCTATGACATGGGCACGCTCGGCTCGCGCTCGCTGTTCCACATGGGGCATGCGGTGCGGCGCGCGGCGGAGGACGCGCGCGAAAAGCTCAAGGCGCTGGCACGCGAGGTCGGCGAACCCGAGGGCTCCAACATCCCCATCTCCGAACTGTTCCAGAAGCGCTACGGCATGCAGGCCGGCAACGTGATCGGCACCGGCATCTACAAGCCGGACTACGTGCCGCCTGCGCCGGGGACCGGTCAGAGCCCGAACGTCACCCCGTTCTGGATGATCGCCGGCGCCGGTGCCGAGGTCGACGTCGATACCGAGACCGGACACGTCAAGGTCACCAAGCTCGTCAACGTCGTCGACTGCGGCAAGGCCATCAACCCGAAGAGCGTCGAGACGCAGATTTCCGGCGGCGCGCTGATGCATCTTGGCTTCACCATGTTCGAGAAGATGCATCTCGACGGCGGCCAGGTGATCAACGCCTCGCTTGCCGACTACAAGATTCCGGGCTTCAACGACGTGCCTGCCGATCTGCAGAACATCTACGTCGAGCACGAGCAGTCGAACGGCCCGTTCGGCGCCAAGGGCGTCGGCGAGGTTGCGACCTTCTGCGTCGGCCCCGCCATTGCCAACGCCATCGACGACGCGGTCGGCGTGCGGCTCATGGAAATGCCGCTCAATGCCGAGGCGGTCTATCGCGCGATCCGCGCCAAGCAGGGCAGGCCGTTGGAGGAGGCGTGAGATGACGGCTGGCCGTCCATCGGTCCGGGGCGCGGGCGATCCTGCCGGCCCGGCATGCATGACCACAGGCCGGGATTTGCGGTCTCCGGCACCCGCGCCGCACATTCGGCCGGACTAACAGCGTTGGGATTGCCATGACCACCACACGTACCATCAACTTCAAGCTCAACGGGGCGCCGGTCACCGCCGACGTCAAGCCGCACCACAATCTGGTCGAGCTGTTGCAGACGCAGTTCGGGCTTACCGGAGCGCGCGAGAGCTGCGGTCAGGGCCTGTGCGGCTGCTGCACGGTGATCGTCAATGGGCGGGCGGTGTCGGGCTGCCTCTATCTTGCCTCCTTCGTGGACGGGGCCGAAGTCGTGACGATCGAGGGCCTCGACAGCCCGGACAAGCTCGACCCGGTGCAGGAGGCCTTTATCGAGGCCAGCGCCTTCCAGTGCGGCTACTGCACGCCGGGCTTCATCCTCATGGTGACGCAACTGCTCGACGAGCACCCCGAGCCCGACGAGGAGCAGATCAAGCACTATCTCTCTGGTAATCTCTGCCGCTGCGCCACCTATCCGGAGGTGATGGAGGCAGTGAAGCTCGCGGCAAGGAAGAGAAAGGCGCAAGCCACGGCGTGACCGATCGAATTTGCCGCGGATGCACAGGTCTGCGGCGCCACGGCGCCCCGCCCTCGCCGGGAGAAGAGACACGGCGGGGGCCGTTCGCCAATGCGTGCGCCGGCCATCATCCGCCCTCTCCCGGCAAGCGCGGGCGGGCAGCCGTTGCGCATGCCTCGTTTTCCGAGCCTGAGGCCGCAGCCCAATCCCGAAGCGTGCCATGATCGCCGAGCCCATGAGGATCGACACGGATGTGCTGGTGATCGGCTCCGGAGCGGCGGGCATGTACGCCGCGATCGAAGCCGCGCGCGCCGGCTGCAGAGTCTGCCTGGTCGACCGAAGTCTGATCGGGCGAGGCGGCGCGACCGTCATGGCGCAGATGACGGTTGCGGTGGCGCTCGGTGAGGAAACCCCCGACCATTGGCTCCATCACTACCATGACACGCTGACCGCCGGCCGCGGACTGTGCAACGAGGAGCTGTCGCGGCTCCTGTGCGAACAGGGGCCGGAATGCATCCGCGAGATGGACGACTGGGGCGTCGGCTGGGCGCGGCGCGATGGTCATATCGCTCAGGCTTTCGCGCCCGGCCACGACCGGCCGCGCTGCGTCTATGTTGATTTTCTCAGCACCGGCCCCGCGGTATCGAAAACGCTGCGCAGCGTCGTCTACAAGATGCCCGGCATCCGTCGCGCCGGCGACGTTTGCGTCTTCGACCTGTTGAAGGCGGACGGCGAGGTGGTCGGTGCTGCCGCCTGGCACGCCGGCTCCGGCGCGCCCGTGTTGATCTCGGCCAAGGCCACGGTGGTGGCGACCGGCGGATTGACCCGGCTCTATCGCCGCAACAGCGCGTCCGCCAACATGGGCGGCGACGGCTATGCGCTGTGCCTGCGCGCCGGCGCGCCGCTGGTTGACATGGAATTCGTCCAGTTCTTCCCGATCGGGCATCTCGCGCCGCGGCTGATCGGCATGGACCCGATCATGTGGGACCCGTTCCGCTACAAGCTGGGCGGACGCCTGCTCAACCGCGACCTGGAGGAGTTCACCGAGCGTTACGGCGTGGCGGAGGACGGGCGCTACGTCATCACGCGCGACCTCGGCACCTATGCCATCCTCAAGGAGGTCGAGGCCGGGCGCGGCTCGCCACACGGCGGCGCCTATCTGAGCTTCCAGCACGTGCCGGAAGAACGGCTGCGCGAGGCCTTCGGACCGGTGATCGACCGGCTGGCCGCCAATGGAATCGACCTGACCAAGATGCCGGTCGAGGTGGCACCGATCGCCCATTACCACATGGGCGGGGTGGCCGCCGATGCGCGCATGCAGACCGAGGTGCCCGGCCTGCTGGTCGCGGGCGAGGCGGTCGGTGGCGCCAACGGTGCCAACCGGCTGTCGGGCAACGCCATCACCGAGGCGCTGGTGTTCGGCCGGCAGGCTGGCCGCAGCGCGGCAGCGCGCGCCCGCTCGATGCGGACGCAGCCCCCTGCCGCTTCAGCCGCGCGCGAGGCGCTGGACCTGATCGCGCGCGACGGCCGCAAGGATGCTCCGAACCCGGCCGCCATGATGGAGCGCCTGCAGGCGGTCATGGCCGACGACGTCGGTCCGCTGCGCACGCAGACCGGACTTGCGCGGGCGCTCGTCTGCATCGATGGACTTGCGAGCGAACTCGGGGAACGGCCTTTCGGCGGCGCCGTCAGGTTTGATATGCAGCGGCTGGAATGGTTCGATCTGCGCAACATGCTGACCGTGGCGCGCTGTGTCGCCACAGCGGCGCAGGCGCGCACCGAGAGCCGCGGCGCGCATCAGCGCGAGGATTTCCCAGCCATGCGCGAAGAGTGGCGCGCGAACCAAATGCTGCGGCTGCGCGGCGACCGGCTGGAACTGTCGCGGCTGCCGGCCCCCGCCGCCGAGGTCGCCGCCCAATGACACGGCTGGCTTCGGTTCTGGCGCCGGCGGCGCGAGGCTCCGCATGAGCGAAATCGCCACCTTGAAAATCTGGCGCGGCGAGGACCGCGATGGCGGGCGCTGGGACATCCATGCGGTTCCCTTCGAGCGCGGCCAGTCCGTGCTCGACGGGCTGCGCTGGATCCGCGCTAACCGCGATCCGACGCTTGCCGTCCGCTTCTCCTGCATCAATGCCAACGCCTGCAAGGAATGCATGATGGAACTGGACGGCAAGACCGTTTATGCCTGTACCGCGCGGCTTGAGCCGCGCGAAATGACGCTGACGCCGCTCTCGAACAAGAAGCTCGTGCGCGATCTGGTGACCGAGATCGCCCCTCCCGCTGAACGCCTTGCCATGAAGGACGCGTGATGACCATTGAAAGACACCCGGTCGCCTTCGGCGACATGCGCAACTGGATGAAGGCGCTGAAAGCCGCGGGCGAACTGCGCGAGATCGACGCCGAGGTCGACTGGAACATCGAGCTCGGCACCATCGTGCGCATGGCGCAGGGACCCGGCACCGGGCCGGCGCTGCTGTTTTCCAACATCAAGGACTACAACAAGAACGACAGCCGCTGCACCGCGGTGTTCGCCGGCGGACTTGGCAGCTACCGCCGGGTCGCCATGATGCTCGGGCTGCCGCCCGACACGCACCCGCGCGAACTGGTCAAGATCGGGCGCACCATTCTTGAAGGGCGGATTCCCCCGCGCATCGTCAAGGATGGTCCCTGCAAGGAAAACGTGATCACCGGCAAGGACATCAATCTCTACGACTTTCCGGTGCCGCAATGGAACCGGGTGGACGGCGGTCGCTACATCCTCACCTACGGCGGCGTTGTCACCAAGGACCCGACCACCGGCGTCATGAACGTCGGCATCTATCGCGGCATGGTGTCGGCAAGGGACCGCATCCCGATCCTGATGTGGCGCGCGCAGCACATCGGCCATCACGTCACCGCCTGGCAGAACGGCGGCGCCTCCGAAATGCCGATCGCGGTCGCCATCGGTTGGGAGCCATCGCTCGGGTTCACCGGCGGCTCCCCCGTGCCCAAGGGCGTGTGCGAATACGACGTCATGGGCTCGATCCGGGGCGAGCCGGTCGATCTCGTCAAGTGCGAGACGGTCGATCTTTACGTGCCGGCCACCGCCGAAATCGTGATCGAGGGCTTTCTCCAGCTCGATCCGAAGAACTACGACATGGAGGGGCCCTTCGCCGAGTTCACCGGTTATGTCGCGGGCGACAAGAGCCCGAAGCCGACCATTCGCGTCACCGCCATCACCCACCGCCACAACCCGATCCTGCGCGGCTGCATCGAAGGCTCGCTGCCCGGCTCCTATTCGGAGAACGGCATCTGCTCCTCGATCATGCGCGCGGCCACCGCCTGGAACGTGCTCGACCGCTCGGGCGTGCCCGGCATCACCGACGTGTGGTGCCCGCCGGTGCAGACCGGCATCAACCTCCTGATCCAGATGAAGACCTCCTACCGCAACCAGGCGAAACAGGCGGCCAATGCGATCTGGGGCTCCTCGGCGGCGCACGTGCGCTACAAGCATATCACCGTCGTCGACGACGACATCGACATCCACGACTACGCCGCGGTCGACTGGGCGATCGCGCACCGCGTCAATGCCGGCGAGCACGACGTCATCATCATGCCGGAAACGTTCGGCGCGGGGCTCGACCCCTCGACCCGCAAGCGCGATCGCAATCCGGCGCTGTTCGGCACCGGGAAATGGAATCGCGTGCTGATCGACGCCACCATGAACCTCGACTACGACCCCGATCCCGAGCTCGGCGGCGCGCGCTTCCCGCCCAAGGTCTGGCCCGAGCAGAAGGACATCGACGCGGCGCTGAAACGCTGGCAGGAACTGGGGCTGAAGCCGCCGCAGGGCAACTGAAGCGGGCTCCCCTGCTGCGTTGACTCGGCCGTAATGCTCGTTGCGAAAGCCAGAACCGAAAGCGTCCTCGGGCTCCCCTGTGGGCTTGACGAAAGGGAACGAACCGCTCCGCGCGGCGTGGGGCGCGGAGGTTGAAGGCGGAACGCGCTCAGCGCGCCCACAGCGGCCTTCGCATTGCCTCGGGGACGGGAAAAACCCGGCCTTCGAACACAGTGCCCCAAACCGGTATGTCCTTCAGCCTGGCCGGAGGGACGGCGTAGGGATCCTGTTCAAGCACGGTGAAGTTCGCGATCTTGCCCGGGGCAATGCTGCCGATCCAATCTTCCCTACGCCAAGAATACGCCGCATCGATCGTGACCGCGCGCAGCGCCTGCTCGACCGAGATGCGCTGCTCCGGCCCCGCCACGCGGTGCGACGGCGTGAGCCGGTTGACACCGCACCAGGCCAGGTAGAGCGGATCGCTTGGCGCCATCGGCAGATCGGAATGATAGGACAGCGACACCCGGTTTTGCAGCACTGACCTTGCGCGCACCATGGCGTCCGCGCGTGCGCGTCCGAGCCCCGCTTTGCCGAAGGTGTCGGCAAATGCCGCCGGGTAGTAAGGATTGGCGCTCACGATGGCGCCGAGCCGCCGGATGCGCTTGACTTGCGCCTCATTCGAAATGGCAAAATGCACGATGACGGTGCGATGATCGGCGCGCGGGCGTTCGCGCATACTGCGTTCGAGCGCATCAAGAACCACGTCGAGTGCGAGATCGCCGTTGACGTGGATGTGGATCTGGTAACCCGCATCCCAATAGAGCTTGAAGCGTCGGCCGAACTCGTTCGGTGGAATGATCCACTCGCCGTTGTGGCCGTCGGCGTAGCCGTCCTTCATCTGCATGAGCAGAGAAATGACGGCGCCGTCCGCGAACAGCTTGACCTGTTTGGGCAAGAACATCAGCTTCCTGCCGGGAGCGTCGGGCGCCACGGCGATCTGCTGTTCGGTTGCGTCCAGCGCCCGGTCGAGTCCGACACGGTCGGGAATGCCGCGGCCGTCGGCCAGAAACGTGCTGTATAAGGGAGTATCGGGCGCGCCCAGAATCTGCTCGTAGAACTTCCAGATTTCCGGCGTGAACAGCGCACCAGGCTCGTTGAAGGCGGTGACGCCGTTGGCGTGCAGATAGGAGACCATCTGCTTCAATCCGAATGTCAGCCGTTCCGGCGTGGCGAGGACCTTCAGCAACGGCCCGGCCACCAGGTTGAGCCCAGATTCCCAGAAATGTCCCTCGCCCCAATTGACCTGTTCGCTGGCGAGACCCTTCCCCCGGGTCATGGCCTCGGTCAGGCCGAGCGCATCGAGTGCCGCGCTGTTCAGATAGAATTCGTGGCAGGATCGTTGCCAGATCGCAATCGGGCGCGATCCGCCGATTGAGTCGAGCAAGGCCCGGTCGATCGGCCCGTGCCACAGCGCGTGATAGCCCCACGTCAGCAGCCAGTCGTGCGGATCTCTGAGCTGCGCAGCCGCGCTTGCCAGCCGTTCGCGATATTGGTTCGGCCCCTTGGCCGCTTCATGTGTGCGGCCCGGCAAGTACCAATCCTCCGGCGCGATCACCTCGACCGCCAGCGCCAGTGCGCCGAGGATCGGATGAAGATGTTGGTCGATCAGCCCTGGCAGCACGACCTTGTCGGCGAACGCGTCGTTCACATGGTGCAATCGCGCGCCGATGGCCGACCGCACCTGGGCAAGCGAGCCCAGCGCAAGGATGCGCTTGCCAACGACGGCAACGGCGGTCGCGGTCGGCGCTCTGCGTTCCATCGTAATGATCTTCTTTGCGATGAAGATCGTCACTGGCGCCGCCGCTTCGGCAGGCGCCTCGTCAGCCAAGGCCCTGGTCAGTCGATCGTTGATGCTGCCGACGGCGTGCGCCTCAAACGGGGGCGCCGCCTCGGCGATCCAGGCGCCGGCCGACAGGGCGCCGAAGCCGCTAAGAAATCGCCGGCGAGACGGCCAAGCCCGCGATTGCAAGGCGCTGCGGAAAGCGGCGCTGCAGCCGACGCACATGGGGACCTCGCCGATGCCGACCGAACCGGGTTCAGCCTACCAGACATGCGCACCGATGTGCGAATGGCGCTGGGCGCTGGACGCTGGCCACGCGGCGCCGTTCAGCATCGACAACGCAGGCGCGTTAGTCGCCCGACGTAACCGGCGGCAGATTGAGCGCGGCGTCGACCAGCGCCGTCGCGCGAGTCCAGTCGTAGTAGCGGTTGACGTTGTTCTTCACCAGGAACGAGGCGCCGCCATAGAACTTCTCGTACTGCTGATGGCGGCTGCCGAACTCGGTGCCGAGGAAGTCCCACAGCAGCCGCATCAGTGCGACGCGACCGCGCGCGTCGGTGGCCGCCGAGCGCATGTAGCGTTCCATGTCGGGAGCCGTCAGCGGGCTGTCGAGATCGGCGAGCGACGACGGCAGCGTAATGAAGGCGCCGCCCGCAAGCTCGCGGATGATCTCGAGCATGCGGCCGTTGAACTCCGACTGCATCGCCATCGCCGCATAGAGCGTGGTGCGATGCGGCCAGAGCACGCCGTTCTCGTCGATCGGGGCGATTGCCTCGTGCGCAAGCAGCAGCGATTCGTAGATCGAAGCAAGCGCGGCAAGCTCGCCCATCACCACCTGCACAGGGGGATGAGCCGCGTTTCCGGTCATCTCGTTCATGCGCTGGGTGAGCCCGAGCATGAAGCGGAGCTTGGTGACGTAGCGGCACTGCGCCTGATGGTTGCCGAGCAGATGCGACGGCGTCTTCCACCATTGATCGCGCGAAATCTCCGGATTGCGGTAGATGAACACGTGTTCCCACGGCACGAAGACGTTGTCGAAGATCACATAGCTGTCGGACTCGTCGAACCGACTCGACAGCGGATAGTCGAATGAATTTTTGGCGATCGGGGCAAACGGCCGCCGCGGATAGAGCTTGAGGCCGGGGGCATTGATCGGAACCACCAGGCAGTTGGCATAGTTCTCGTCGCCCGGCTGCAACGGATGGATGCAGGCAAGCTGCAGCCAGTCCGACAACACTCCGCCGGTCGCAAGCTGCTGGGCGCCGCAGATGACGATTCCATCGTCGCGCTCCTTGACCACCCCGGCATAGAGCGCGGGATCGCTCTGCCGGTGCGCGGGCTTGGAGCGGTCGATCTGGGGCGGCACGATGGCGTAGCTGACGTACAGATGCTCATCGCGCATCCGCTCGTAGAAGCGGACCACGTTATCGGCGAACGGCCGGCCGCCGGCGGCGAAAACCTGCGGCGCGCCGGCATAGCCGCAGAAGAAGCCGGCGACGTGATCCGGCGTCCGTCCCATCAGACCGAAGGTCGCCTCGGCCCATTTCTCGTGGAACAGCCGCCTGGCCCGCAGGTCCGCGTGCGAGCGCGGGATCTGGAACGCGCGCAGGACCGGCGCACCGGTCTTGGGCGAGGCAAAGGTCATCAGCTCGCGGTTTTCCGGCACCGCCGCAAGGTCATAGAGCCGCGCGATCGAGCGCGCCGCCGCGCGGAACGCGGGATGCGCGGTCACGTCCTTGACCGGCTCGCCGTCGACGAACACCCGGCGCCCATCCCTGAGCGAACGCAGGTATTCGGCTCCGGTGCGCAGCGATGCGCCGGCACGCTGCAGGCCTTGCTCGGGTTCAACTGGCGGCACGATGATCCTCCGGGCTGCGACATTAGCTACATTATGTAGCTAATTGCCAGGCTCGGCAATGGCCGGATAGGATCGGCCGGCGACGGCAGCAGCATGGCGAGAACCGGAACAGAAGGAGGCACGACACGGACCGCGGCTCGACGGCCGCGCGTCTTCCATCCGCCGCGCACGGTGACGCTGCCTGCGATGCTTGGCCGCAGCGGCGACGTCGCCTTCCGCGAGACGCTTTACCTCATGACGCTCGCGTTCGGCCGGCTGCGCCGCTTCCGCGAAGTGTTCGGACGCGCCATCGCGCTCACTCCGCCGCAGTTCGTCGTGCTGATCGGAACAGCCCATTGCCAGGGCGCGCACGGTGTATCGATCCGGGAGCTGGCCGAACACACCCAGCTCGCCGCAACCCATGTGACCACCGAGGTCGGCCGGCTGATCGGCAAAGGACTGCTGATCAAGAGCGTCAATGCGTTCGATCGCCGCAGCCTGCTGGTGCGGCTGACGCCCGAGGGCGAAGCCGCCATCCGCGACGTCGCACCGCTGCTGCGGTTCGTCAACGATATCCTGTTTCGGAACGTGTCCCGCCGGGAGTTTGCGGTCGTGGGGCGCTTCCTGCGCAGGTTTGCACGCAACAGCGAAGACGCGCTTGCGGCGATCGACCGCCGCGAGCGGCGTCGCAGGAGGAGGAGGCGCTCATGATGCCGCGAATTCTTGATTGAACCGGCAATTCACTGTGGAATAGCATCGACAGGGTGATGGAGGGATGATCCATGAAACGGCTCAAGGCTCATGCAATGCCGCGGCAAGGCAAGATGCTCGCGGCGCTGGCTGTGGCGGCGGTAGCGCTGGTTGCTGCGCCGGCGCAGGCACAGCAACTGACGATGAAGTTTGCGACCCTGACGCTCAATGACGTCCAGCACGAATACATCAAGCAGTTCAAGACGGAAATCGAAAAGGTCACCGACAACCGGATCAAGGTGGAAATCTATCCGGCGGGTCAGCTTGGCGGTGCGCCGCGTCAGACCGAAGGCGTGCGGCTTGGCACCATCGAGGCGGCCATCGGCCCCTCCGAACTCTTCTTCGGCGCCGACCGGCGCTTTCAGGTCCTGGCCCTGGCGGGCCTGTTCAAGAACAATGCGCACGCGCGCAAGTCGCTCGACAACCCCGCCTTGCGCAAGGTCATCTCCGATTTCACCGCAACGCGCGGCATGATCACCATCGGCCTGAACATCTACGACCACCAGATGTTCGCCTACAAGGTGCCGGTGACCAAGCTTGCCGACTTCGCCGGCAAGCGCACGCGCGTCCTGGCCTCGGAAGGCGAGCAGGCCTCGGTCGCGGCCCTTGGCGCGGCGCCCGTGCCGATGTCGCTGCCGGAGGTGCTGCCGGCGCTGCAGCAGGGCACGATCGATGGCGTCAGCTCGGTGATGGGCGTGTTCGTACCGTTCCGCTACCACGATGCCGCGCCGTATGTCCTGGATACGGGACTTTGGGCGCTCGTCTCCCCGGCCCTGGTCAGCAAGATCTGGTTCGACAAATTGCCCGACGATCTGAAGAAGGCGGTCATGGACACCGGTGCCAAGCTCGAGGCTCCGTTGCACGAGTGGCAGACCAAGCGCATCGCCGACGATCACAAGGCGTGGCTGGAGCGCGGCGGCAAGCTCGCGAAGCTGTCGCCGGCCGAGCAGGCCGAAGCCGAGAAGCGGGTGCAGGCTGCGGTGCAGAGCGTGCTTGCAAAGCATGCGCCGTCGAAGGAGTTCTACGACCAGATCCGGGCCATCACATCCAAGATCAACTGACCCCGGCACAGCCGGCGCGGCCCACGGCCGGCCTCGCCCGCAGCGAAGCGCCGCGCCGATGCAACACCCGCCGCCCGGACGGGCGGCGGACGACAGGCGCATCGGGGCAGAGGCCGATCGGACCCACTGAGAAGACCGCAAACGCCCCTGCACGTGCCGGTCTGGCACCCGCGACGGAGTGGACATGAACGGACCAGCGAATGACGGCGGCGCGCGGCGGGCGCTCGTCGACCGCTGCGGCGACCTGCTGGCGCGGGCTTGTCTCTCCGTCGCCGCGACCGCCCTTATCGGCATCGTCGCCGTCAACGGCGTCAATGTGGTGGCCCGCTACGTGTTCGGCTCGCCGTTCAGCTGGGGCGAGGAACTGATGCTGTTCCTGATGATCCTGTCGGTGTTTGCGGGCGCGATTGCGGTGACCTGGCGCAACATGCACATCCGCATCGACACCTTCATCGATCTTGCCCCGCGCCCGGTGCGGCATGCCGCAATGGCGATCGGCACCCTCGTCTCGATCGTCGCCATCCTGGTCATCGTGCATGCCAGCGCCAACATCGTTTCGGTGCTCTATCAGATCGATCAGCGCAGCGATGCACTCGAACTGCCGTCCTGGATCCCGCAGTCGTTCCTCACCATCGGCCTTGCCGTGATCGCGCTCCTGATGGCGGTGCGCACGATCTTGGCGATCGTGCGGCCGGCCGCGGTGCCGCAGGAGAGCGGCCGATGACGCTGCTCGTGCTCGGCCTGCTGCCGGCCGCGCTGCTTGCGATGGGCGTGCCGATCTTTGCCGTGCTGATGGTTGCCACTCTCGGCGGCATCATGCTCGGGCCCAATCCGGTCCAGGCGATCCATTCGGCGATGTTCGGCAGCCTGGACATTTTTCCACTGCTTGCCGTTCCGCTGTTCATTTTTGCCGGCGACATCATGGCGCGCGGCGGGATCGCGAGCCGCCTGATCCAGCTCATTCTCGCGGTCGTGGGGGGCGTGCGCGGCTCGCTCGGCATGGCCACCATCGCCTCCTCCGAGGTGTTCGGCGTCATGTCCGGCTCGGCCGTCGCCTGCGTGGCCGCCATCGGCCGGCTCACCATCCCCTCGCTGCGCAAGAACGGCTATGGTGACATTTTCCCGACCAGCCTCGTCGCGGCGAGCGGCGTCATCAGCGTGATCATTCCGCCCTCGATTCCGATGATCATCTATGGAATCGCAGCGCAGCAATCGGTCCCGCTGCTGTTTCTGGCCGGCTTCGTGCCGGGCATTCTGATCGGCGGCGCGCTTGCGCTCTACGTCTACGTCCACGCCCGCCGGCACGGCATTCCGATCGCCGAGCGGCCCGACGCCGAGACCGTTCGCAAACTGGCACGCGGATCGATCTGGGCCGTGCTTGCTCCGGTCGTCATCCTTGGCGGCATCTACGGCGGCCTGTTCACCCCGACGGAGGCCGCCGGCGTCGCCTGCATCTACGCCATTTTCGTCGCCGTCTTCATCTACCGCGAGATCGGCTGGCGCGATTTGTGGGACATCAGCATCGAGTCGGCGGCGCTGAGCGCGCAGGTGCTGATCATCGTCTCCGCCGCCGGAGCGTTCGGCTGGCTGATCACCACGAGCGGCTATCCGGCGCAGCTCATCGCCTTCGTCGACGGCCTCAAGCTCGACACCTGGATGCTGCTCCTGGTGATCAACATCATCCTCCTGTTCGTCGGCAGCGTGCTCGAGCCGCCGGCGGCAATCCTGCTGCTCACGCCGCTGCTGACACCGATCGTGCATGCCGCCGGCGTGGATCCGATCCATTTCGGCATCATCGTCACCGTCAATCTGGCCGTCGGCATGTTCATGCCGCCGTTTGGGCTGAACCTGTTTGCCGCCAACGCGCTGTTCAACACGCCGCTGCCCAAGCTTTACCGCGGGGTGCTTCCATTCCTGGTGGTCTATCTGGTCATGCTCGCAATCATCACCTATATCCCCGCCATCACCCTCAAACCCGTCGCGTTGCTCAAGTGAACACACCTGTCATGTCGGAACTGGAACGTTGGGAGGGGCGCTATTCCGCCCCGGGCTATCTGTTCGGCACCGAGCCGAGCGACTTCCTCAAGCGCAAGGCGCACCTGCTCAAGCCGGGCGAGAAGGCACTGGCGGTGGCCGACGGAGAGGGCCGCAACGGCGTCTTTCTCGCCGAGCGCGGACTCGATGTGATGGCTTTTGACATCTCGCCCACCGGGCTCGCCAAGGCGCGCGCCCTCGCCGCGCAGCGCGGCGTGACCCTGAAGCTCGAACAGGCCGATCTGCTCACCTGGACCTGGCCGGTCGAGGCCTTCGATGTCGTGGTGGTGATCTTCATCCAGTTCTGCACGCCTGATCAGCGGGCGCAGGTCTTTGCCAACATCAAGCGCACGCTGAAGCCCGGCGGGCTGCTGCTGATGCAGGGCTTCCGCCCCGAGCAACTGAAGTACAAGAGCGGCGGGCCGCCGCATGTCGAGAACCTCTATACGCGGGCGCTGCTGGAGCAGTCCTTCTCCGATTTCGCCTCGCTCGAGATCGAGGAGCACGACAGCGTCCTGAACGAGGGCAGCCATCACGTCGGCATGGCCGCACTCATCGACCTGGTCGGGCGCAAATAGCCGCGACGGATCACCCCATGATCAAGGCCTGCCGAATCGGTCACGCCACCTTCGAAACGCCAGATCTCGGCAAGGCTATCGATTACTACACGCAGGTGGTCGGGCTTGCGCTGGTGGCGCGCGAGCGCGACGGCGCGTTCCTGGCGACGCGCATCGGCCAGCTCGCGATCGAGCTGCGGCAGGGGACGCAGCCGTGCTGCCGCGCGCTGTCGTTCGAGGTCGCTCCCGATGCGGATTTTTCCGAGATGCAGCGTGGCCTGCGCGAGCAGGGCATGCACGCGCAAGCCTTCAGCGACACGGCTCCGGGGCTGCCGCGGGTGCTATCGTTTGCCGACCCGAAGGGGACGACGATCGCGCTGTTCAACCAATGGAGCCATCTCGACAACCGCGAGCCGGTGGCCGGCGTAGGTGCCCTCAAGCTCGGCCATCTCGCCTTCGCGGTGCACGACCCGGCCGCCATTGCCGCGTTCTATCAGCGCGTGCTGGGCTTCCGCGTGTCGGACTGGATTGCCGACTTCTTCGTGTTTCTGCGCTGCAACGCCGACCACCACACGGTGAATTTCATCGCCGCCAAGAACGTCAACATGCACCACATCGCGTTCGAGTTGAAGGATTTCGCCCACCTGCAAGGTTCGTGCGACTTGCTCGGCGAGCGGCGCATTCCGATCATCTGGGGACCGCTGCGGCTCGGGCCCGGCCATAACGTGGCGACGTTCCACCGCAACAGCGACGACTGGGTGGTCGAGTTCTATGCCGAGCTCGACCAGATGAAGGACGAGGCGCTCGGCTATTTCGATCCGCGTCCCTGGCACCGCGACCGGCCGCAGCGCCCCAAGGTATGGAGCCGCGACGAAGGCGCGATGTGGGGCGTGCCGCCGGCACCCGACTTCTTCCGCGGTCGCGATTAGCCGGGTCTCCCTTTCCCGCGGCCGGCACGCGGCATAGACTTTGTTCTGCGGCTGCATTCGCGCCCCCCGGCAGCCCCGAAAGCGGAACGGAGCCACCATGTACCGGTCTGTGTCGCGCACATTGTCAGCGCTTGGAATTCTTGGCGCCATCCTTGTCGACGGCGCGCTCGCGCAATCCTATCCCAGCCGGCCGATCCGTCTCGTCGTCGGCAATCCACCCGGCGGCGCAACCGACGTCATCGCCCGCACCATCGGCCAACCCTTGGGCGAGCGTCTTGGCCAGAACATCGTCATCGAACACCGGCCCGGAGCAAACGGCACCATTTCCGCCGAGGTGGTGGCGAAGGCCGCCCCCGACGGCCACACGATTCTCTACGCCAACAACAGCCTGCTGGTCATCAACCCGCACATCTATACCAAATCGGCCGCAGACCCGCTCAAGGACCTGGTTCCGGTCGTAACCACGATCACCAACCAGCTCGTGCTCGCGGTCAACCCGAAGACCGTCGCCGCCAACGACCTGCCGGGATTTGTCGAATTCGTGCGCGGCTCGAAGACGTCGCTGTTCTACGCCTCCATCGGCAACGGCAGCCAGCACCACCTCGCCATGGAGCTGTTCAAGATGAAGGCCGGCATCGAACTCACGCACGTTCCGTACAAGGGCGGAGGCCCGGCCTCGAATTCGGTGATCGCCGGCGAGAACGCGGTGATGTTCGGCGGCACCTCGGTCGTGCAGCACATCAAGTCGGGCAAGCTCAAGGGCCTCGCCGTCAGCGACAAGCGGGGCTGGCCGACCATGCCGGAGCTGCCGGCCATCGGCGACTTCTATCCCGGCTACCGCGTGGCGCTGTGGCACGGCGTGCTCGCCCCGCGCGGCACGCCGCAGCCGATCCTCGACAAGCTGCGCGCCGAGTTCAACGCGGTTTTGGCGATGCCGCAAGTGAAGGAGCGGCTGGTTTCGAGCGGCGCGGGCGAACCCTTCATCACGACGCCGCAGGAATACGAGGCGCTGATCCGGGCCGATTACGAGCGCTACGGACAGGTGGTCAAGGCCATCGGCTTCAAGGTGGATTAGCGCCGGGCTCGCGTCTCGCGCCGCCCGGCACCGCTGCGCGCCGCGTAGCGGGCCGGTTCCTTAGAATCCGGTCAGCCTGAAAACGAGTGGCGCGCACAGCCAAGCCCGTCGGGCTCAAGCTGCGCGCGCCCAGGCCGATTGGGGGGGCAAAAACGGCCTTGACCCACACTTAGGTAGCCCCCCTCGACAATTCAATATCCGGCGAATAGCCGACCGGCCCGCCGCCGGCCGGCGCGTCACAGCTTCTCGGCAAGAAACCGCACCAGGCGCGGGGCGAGGAAGGCCGAGAAACTGCCCGGTTCGTCCATCGGTTCGCTCCCCCAATAATGCGGCGCGCCCTGCAGGATGGTCGTGCGCACGAAGAAGCCGGCCTGTTTGAGGGCCAGCGCGAACGCGTCGGTGTTGGCCCTGCGGTCGACAAGATCGTCTTCGGTGCCGACGCTCAGATGCACGGCGACCTTGTTGTTATCGATCGTGGCATAGCTGATCGGCGAGGCATCGAAGTAGAGCTTGCGGTTCTCCGGCAGGGATGCGCCGAGGAATTTTTCGATGTTGTTGTTGCCGGGACTTTGCAGATTGTACTTCTGCCACATCTCCGCCACGTCATAGACGCCGTAGACGCCAGCGAACACCTTGACCTCGGTGCTCTCCTTCCCGTGCGGGTCCTGCGGATAGCCATTCGCGAACAGCGGGCTGCGGCCGCCCAGTGCCGCCAGCGCCCCGATATTGGCGCCGGCGGAATGGCCGAAAATGGCGACACGGTCGGGCGCAAGATCGAACGTCCTGGCGTTGCCGCGCACGAACTGCACTGCGGCCAGCACGTCCTGCACCGCATGCGGAAAGGTCTTCTGGCCGGCCTTGGCAAGCCGGTAGCTGATGGCGAAAAGGGCATAGCCGCGCGCGGCGAGATAGGGCCCCCAATGCTGAAATTGGCTGCGCGCTCCCTGCACCCAGCCGCCGCCGTGGACCCCGACCAGCACCGGGAACGGGCCGGCCCCCTTGGGCAGGTAGAGGTCTCCCGCAAGCGCAACGCCGTCATGCGTGGCGTAGGTAACGCCCGCGCGCGTTTCAAAATCGGACTGTTTCACCGCCACATTCATGGCTCATCCGCTCCCTGTCGCCGTATCGTTGCGCCGGCGATCTTGAAACAGCACCTGCGGTCGTGCAATGGGAGAAGGTCTGGGAAGGAACCAAGGGCGGGCGCAAATGACCGCGACCACCAACGCGATCACGTCGATCGCGGTCAACGGCGTCACCGTCGAGATGATCGAGCGCGGCCACGGCCGCCCCATCCTGTTCCTTCACCCCGGTATCGGCATCGAGCCCGAGGCACCCGTGCTCGCCGCGCTCGCCAAGGGCGGCCGCCTGATGGCCCCCTCGCATCCAGGCTTCGGCAACTCGCAACTGCCCAAGGGGCTGAGCACCGTCGACGACCTGTCGTATTTCTATCTCGATTTCCTGGATCAACTCGACCTGCGCGACGTGCTCGCCGTCGGCGTCGGGCTGGGGGCCTGGATCGCGGCCGAGATCGCGGTGAAGACCACGGCGCGGCTTTCGCGGCTCGTGATGGCCAACCCGATCGGGGTGAAGATCGGCGACCGCGAGACGCGCGACATGGTCGACATCTGGGCGCTCAATCCCGAGGACTTCGACCAGCTCGCCTATTTTGATCCGCAGGTCGGCACGCGCGACTATGCCAACCTGCCGGAAGACGTGGCTCTCGTCGCGGCCCGCAATCGCGAGGCCTATGCGCGCTTCTGCTGGTCGCCCTACATGCACAACCCCAAGCTGAAGGGGCGCCTGCACCGCATCGGCATTCCGACCCTGTTCCTGTGGGGCACTGCCGACCGCGTGATGAGCGAACGCTACGGCCGTGCCTATTGCGCGCTGATTCCGGGCGCACGCTTTGAGACGATCGAACGCGCCGGACATTTCCCCCATCTGGAACAGCCGCAGGAGTTTGCCCGCCGCGTTCTCGCTTTTGCCGACGCGAGCACGCAGGCTGCGCCGCAGCCGCGTCGTGCGTCAGGAGACTGAAGCCATGCAGGTCTACCAGTTCACCGAACAGCCCTATTATCCGGTCTGGAACGACCACAACGGCTCGCTGCGCGTCAACCTGCCCAACCGCAAGCTCGATCCGAAGATCGCCGGCGATCTGTTCCACCGCTACTACGATGAGTGGATGATCGCCGACGAGCTCGGCTTGAACATCATGGTCAACGAGCATCATCAGACCGCGACCTGCATGGCCTCGACCGTCATCGTGTCGCTGTCGATCCTGGCTCGACAGACCAAGAAGGCGCGCATCTTGGTGCTCGGCTACCCGATCGGCCACCGGCCCGACCCGCTGCGCGTCGCCGAGGAATTGTCGACCATCGACGTCGTGTCGCGCGGCCGCCTCGACATGGGCTTCATCAAGGGTGTGCCGTACGAATTCCCGGCGTCGAACCAGAACCCCGTGGGCGTGATGGATCGCTTCTGGGAGGCGCATGACTTCATCCTCAAGGCGATGACGAGCCACGACGAGCCGTTCAACTGGGAAGGCGAGTACTTCCATTACCGGCAGGTCAACATCTGGCCGCGACCGGTGCAGCAGCCGCATCCGCCGGTGTGGACCACCACGGGGAACCGCAACCAGGCGCGGGTGCTCGCCGAGAAGGGCTACGTCATGGCGACGCTCGGCAGCGGCTACGGCACGCGGCCGCTTTACGACGCCTACCGGCAGGCCTATCTCGCCAAATGGCGCAAGCCTGCGCCGGCCGACCGTTTTGCGTATCTCGGTCTCGTCGCCGTTGCCGAGACCGAGGAGGAAGCACGCCGCCGCGGCGAGTTCGTCGCCGGCTACCTGCGCACCTCGTCCATCGTCTACCGCCCGTTCCGCAACCCGCCCGGCTTCCTGTCGGTCGAGGACCAGGCCCGCATGCTGCGTGGCGAGAGTCCGCCGCGCAGCTTCACCAAGGACGGCCGCGCCATCAACATGCATCGTGGCAGCGTGCAGGACCTGATCGACGCGGGCATCATGTTCTGCGGCACGCCCGACCAGGTCTATCGGCAGATCATCGACTTCACCGAATATTGCGGGGGAATGGGCAACCTCTTGATGATGGGGCACGCGGGCTTCCTGTCGCACGAGGACACGGTGTCGAACTTGACGCTGTTCGCTAAGGAAGTGCTGCCGCGACTGAAGGAATACAAGCAGCCGGAAGCCGAGGCGACCGCCGCATAGGCTGCGCGCGGCAAGCCGCCGCTCTCCGGCCGGCACCCGACCGACGACCCTCGGCGCCGTCATTGCCGAAATCCGGCAGGAGGCTGCGTCACTTGTCCACAACGACATCGACCCGGGCGGCGGTACGACCGCATTGGAAATGCAGCCGCAATTTCTTGCGGCGCCGTGAGTCTTCATTCGCCCTAACCGATCGTTGACAATGCCCCGAGATGGCAAACCGCAGCCGCAAAGATTGGTTCATCATGCGGCGTGCTGCCTCAGGGGGGACACCATGACCGATGCACAGACTTTGTTGCTGCAGGCCATGCGCTGCCGCCGCATGGCGCGCGCCTGTTCGACGCCAGCCATCGCCCGCAAGTTTGAGGCGCTCGCGCGCGACTACGAGGAGCACGCCAACCGGCTGCGCGAGCGCACCCCTGCCGCCAAGGTCCGCGCCGGTTCCAAAACACCGCCCCGTGCGGACGAACCGCGCGATGTCGCGGCGGCGTCGGGCCGTTCTTGAGCCGGGCGGCCCAGCGACCGCATGATGGCGGCGACGGCAGCGGGCCGGACCGCACGTTCGAGTGCGGTCCGGCCCGCTAAATTGCTGCCGGTCAGGCCCGCGCGTATTTGCCGCGATTGAAGAAGCGGTCCTTCTGGTCTTCGGTTGCGGTTTCACGATTCGACTTGATGGTGGCAACAAAGGCATTCGCCCGTTGCACCGCCGGGCGCCCCGACAAGTCCTCGAACCAGCGCTTGAAGTGCGGCAGCTCGTCGATCTTGGCGCCCTGCGCCTGGTGCTGGCGCGTCCAGGGAAAGGTGGCGATGTCCGCGATCGAGTATTCGTTGCCGCCGAGATATCGGCTCTGGCCGAGCCGCAGGTTCAACAGATCGTAGAGGCGCAAGAGCTCGGTCTTGAAACGGCTGTATGAATATTCGTTGCCGGGCTTGGGTGCGAACAGGTTGAAGTGCGTGAAATTGCCGAAGGCCGGACCGATGCCACTCACCTGGATCATCAGCCACTGCAGCACGTCGTACTTGCCCGCGGTGTCGTTGGGCAGGAATTTGCCCGACTTTTCGGCGAGATACATCAGGATCGCGCCCGACTCGAACACCGTGTAGGGCTTGCCGCCGGGCCCGTCGTGGTCGACGATCACCGGGATCTTGCGGTTCGGGTTGAGCTTGCCGAATTCCTCCGAATACTGCTCGCTCGCCCAGACATCGACGGGTTTGAAGTTGTAGGGAAGCCCGGTCTCCTCCAGCATGATGAAGATCTTCTGCACGTTCGGGCTGGTCAAACCGTAAAGATCGATCATGGCGCTCCACCGACTGGGTTTGCTTTGTCTGCCTTGCGGCCGCGACGAGGGGGCGGCCGTACCGGACGGGCGGGCGTTTGTCACGCCGCCTGCCAGCGGCGGCACAAACCCTAGCGTGTCTCTCGGCCATCGGCCAACGCGGCCGCGACATACGCGATGTGGCAGGACGCGACGTGGCAGTACACGCAGTTGACAGCGGCAAAGACGCCTGAAAACCTGCCGCCGCAGCGACCGGCGGGGGACAAAAAGGTTGCCGGCCGCACCGACCACACGCGGGAAGGCATGATGTCCGACGGATCTTGGTTGCGGCGCAATATCGCCGTTGAAAGGCGCACGTCCGGGAGCCGGCGGCCCGCTGCGCCCGACCGTGGTCGGCTCATTCCACAGGGCGCCTGACATGGAATCCGTCGCAGCCGAAGCCGCCTTCATGGCTGGCGCCGCAGGCAAGGCGTTCTTTGCGCTGATGGAGCCGCATCGCCTGCTGTTCCTCATGGCCGGCTGCCTGATGGGACTCGTGCTCGGCATCGTGCCCGGCATCGGCGGATTGGCGGGCACGGCGATGCTGTTGCCGTTCACCTTTGCGATGGACCCCTACTCGGCCTTCGCGCTCCTGCTCGGTCTTGGCTCCACTACATCGACCGGCGACCCGATCCCGGCCGTGCTGTTCGGCGTGCCCGGAGGTGCCGCCTCGGCGGCGACGGTGCTCGACGGCTTTCCCATGGCCAAGCGCGGCGAAGCCGGACGCGCGCTCAGCGCCGCCTACATGTCGTCGCTGATGGGCGGCATTTTTGGTGCCGCTCTGCTCGCGGTCTCGATTCCGATCCTGCGGCCGGTGATGCTCTACCTCGGTTCGCCGGAGCTGCTCGCCTTCACCATTCTCGGCATTTCCATGGTGGCGGTGCTGTCCGGCAATGCGCCGCTGCGCGGGGTCGCCGCCGGCTGCCTCGGCATCATGATTGCGATGATCGGCTCCGATCCGCAGACCGGCACGCTGCGCTGGACCTTCGATAGCCTCTATTTGTGGGATGGCCTGCCGTTCCTGCCGGCTCTGCTCGGCATCTTTGCGCTGCCCGAGCTTTGCGATCTGCTCATTGGCCGCACCACCATTTCCAAGGTGATCGACAAAGCCAGCATCTACAAGGGCCAGTGGCAGGGCGTCAAAGACTGTTTCCAAAACTGGTGGCTGATCGTGCGCTGTTCCTGGATCGGGGGCGGCATCGGCTCGATTCCCGGCATCAGCGCCTCGGTGATCGACTGGCTCGCCTACGGCCACGCGCTCAAGACCGAGAAGGGGGCACGCGAGACCTTCGGCAAGGGTGACGTGCGCGGCGTAATCGCTTCCGAGAGCTCCAACAACGCCAAGGAAGGCGGCGCGCTCGTGCCCACCATCGCCTTCGGTGTGCCCGGCAGCGCCACCATGGCCATCCTGCTCGGCGCCTTCCTGATCCACGGCCTCGTGCCGGGACCCGACATGCTGCACAAGCATCTCGACGTCACCTACACGATGGTGTGGTCGGTCGCGCTCGCCAACATCCTCGGCGCCGGCCTCTGCTATGCCTTCAGTCCGCAATTCGCCAAGCTTGCGACGCTGCGCTACACGCTGATCCTGCCGGCGGTGCTCGGCGTCGTCTACATCGGCGCATTCGAGGCATCGCGCAATTGGGGCGACCTGATCGCCCTGCTCGTGTTCGGCGTGGTCGGCTGGCTGATGAAGCAGCACCGCTGGCCGCGCCCGCCGCTGGTGCTCGGTCTGGTGCTGGGCGATTCGATCGAGCGCTACATGTTCATCTCGGTCGAGCGCTACGGCTACACGTGGCTCTGGCGGCCGGTGGTCGCCGTGCTCCTGATCATGGCGATCGTCGGCCTGCTGCGTCCGCTCATCCAGGACATCCGCCGGCAAGGCGGCCTCGGGCAGATGCTGTCGAACTTCGGACCGCCACGATTCCACCCCTCGCAGTTGTTCACCATGTTCTTCATCGTGGTGTTCGGAGCCATGATCATCGTGGCTTTGCCCTGGCACTTGAGCGCCAAGCTCGTGCCGCTGGTGGTCGGCACCATTGCGCTGACGATGACCGTGCTGAGTCTTTTCAACGACATGTGTCGCCGGCCCACGGCCAAGAAGGTGGCCGGTCTCGGCGAGCAGGCGCAGCAGGAGGTGAGCGAAACCATCCACATGGACCTCACCTCCGATACCGCGCATCTGCCGCTGCGCACCATCGCCGAGCGCGCCTTGCGCTTCTTTGGCTATCTGCTCGGCTTCATGGGGGTGATGGCGCTGATCGGACTCATTCCGACCGCCTTCATCTTCGTGATCGTTTTCATGCGGCTCGAGGGGCCGGAACGCTGGTCGCTGACCCTGACCTATGCTGCCGCGCTGACGCTCGCGATTCTCGTGGTGTTCGACTACTTCATGTCGCTGCCCTGGCCGCCGACGCTGCTTGGGACGCTGATCCCTGCGCTGAAGGTCATCCCGTCGATGTAGGCCCGCGCGCCGCTGCACAGGCCCGGTGGTGCCGCAGTGCAACACCGGTCAATTTTGTTTGATTTGCGCAACAATTCCGCAATTTCCCGCGGCAAATTGGCGGTTGGCCACACTGCCGGCCGGTTTCTTTGCCCAACCAAGCCTGATAGCTTTCATTTACCAACCGGAAAAGCACCTGCCCCTAGATTCGATCGCCTGGGGACACGGAGGCAACTGATGCCGAAGGCGCGCTTCGAACGTTTGCTGGCGGGCACCGCCGTCGCCCTGTCGATGGCGCTAACCTGCTACGCGGACAGAGCTTTTGCCCAGTCCGAAGCCGCCATTGCGGCCGCCGTTCCGGTGCCCGAAAGCGCCGATCTGCCGCCGCCCACGGTGAAGGACATCTCGCCGCTTCCCGCCCAATCCGCCACCAAGCCGGCCACGCCCGAGGTAACCAGTTCGGTGCCGGCGGCCGCCGGCGGACAAACGGTTGCGCGCCCGCTTGCCGATTCGGCGATCGTCGACAAGCTGCGCGAACTGCTTGCCTCCGGGAGAGCCGACCGCCTGTTCGGCAGCCGCAAGGAGCGAACCGACGTCGAGGCGTTCTACGCGAGCCGGGAGTTCGCGCCACTCTGGATCGCCGACGGCGCGAGAAACGAGCGCGCCAAGGCCGCCGCCGCCTATCTCGCCACGATCGAGGCGCACGGCCTCGACCCGGCCGACTATCCGCTGCCGGAGTTCCGGGCCGGGGCTGAACCCGCCGCGCTCGCCGAGGCGGAGCTGAAATTCACCGATGCGGTGCTCACGTTTGCCCGCCACGCCAGCATGGGCCGCGTGCACTATTCCCGCATCGCCTCCGACATCGACTACAAGCGCGAGCGGCCGGAGCCGGCGACGGTTCTCAGCCATCTTGCATCCGCGACCAACGTCGGCGAGGCGCTCGACAGCTACAACCCTCCGCAGCCGGGCTACAAGGCGCTGAAAGCCGAGCTCGCCAAGGCGCGCGCGCAAAAGGGCGAGGCATCCAAACCGCGCCTTCCCGACGGCGTGGTGCTGCGCTATCGCAAGGACAAGAAGGGCAACGAGATCCTGATGCAGGATCCGCGCGTGCCGCTTTTGCGCGAGCGGCTCGGCCTTGCCGGCGAGGACGGCGATACAAGTTACGACAAGGCGCTGGCCGACGCGGTCGCCGCATTCCAGAAGAAGCACGGCCTCAAGCCCACCGGCCAATTGAATTCGGCCACCGTCGAAGCCATCAACGGGCCGCGCCGCGACCGCGACGCCGACATCATCATCGCCAACATGGAACGCTGGCGCTGGATGCCGCGCGACCTCGGCCGCACCTATGTCATGGTCAACATTCCCGACTATTCGCTGCGGGTGGTGCGCGACGACAAGCTCGTCTGGAAAACCAAGATCGTGGTCGGCAAGCCCAACCTCGCCACCCCGATCACCAGCGCGGAGATGAAGTTCATCACCATCAATCCGACCTGGAACGTGCCGCCCTCGATCATCCAGAACGAATATCTGCCGGCGCTGGCCCAGGACCCGCAGGCGCTGGAGCGCATCGGCCTCAAGATCGCGCAGAATCCCGACGGCACCGTGCGCATCTGGCAGCCGCCCGGCGACAAGAACGCACTCGGCCGCATCCGCTTCAATTTCCCCAACAAGTTCCTGGTCTATCAGCACGATACGCCGGACAAGCACCTGTTCGCGCACGACAAGCGCGCCTACAGCCACGGCTGCATGCGGGTCCAGGACCCCCTCAAGTACGGCGAGGTGCTGCTCTCGCTCGTGATGCCGCAGGAAAACTACACGCAGGAACGCCTGCGCAAGATGTTCGGCGGCGCCGAGATCAACATCAATTTCCCGACCACGATCCCGGTCCATCTGACCTACCAGACCGCCTTCGTCGACGATGACGGCAAGCTCGTCATCCGCGAGGACGTCTATGGGCGCGATGCGCGGGTGCTGGCGGCGCTGCACGGCTCCGAGCGCAAGGTCGCCGACATCCCGGTGGAACGGGCCAAGACCAATTCGGCCGCGCCCGTGCGCATGCCGCCCGGCACGTTCGGCGGCTCGGGCGGCTTCTTCGGTAGCGGCCCGTCCTTCTTCGAGCGGTTGTTCGGCGCGAGCGAACCTGCGCCGCCGCGGCCGCGGGCGCAGGTGGGCCGCACCTTCGACCGGCAGGTGCGCTGAACCAAGCGCGGAAAGAACAGGCGCGAGAGGAAGGCCAATCTCCCCGACGGCCGTGGCACAGGAAGATGCGGATGCGGCGATAATCGTAGCGCGGGTACTGCGCTGATGGTTCCCGCGTCGGGGCGATCGCCCGGCGCATCCTTCGCGGGCAGCCGGCTCTCGTAGTTCAGCGCCGATCGGGTCACCTCAAACAGCGTGCAGGCCCGCCGCGTCCAGAGCCCGCGCTCCCGGCCATACGCCACCCGTCGCCGGCGGACCGGCACGCTCACAAGTTTTTGCGGCGACCTCCTTCATCACCTCGATCTCAAGATCACGCTAGGCCACCGGCTTCTTCAGCCGGGCGTTCTCCGCCTCCAGCTGTCGCAGCCGCCGCACGTCGTTCGCCCCAAGGGCGCCGAAGCGCTTGCGCCAGGCGTAGATCGCCTGCTCGCTAACCCCGTGGCGCTTGGCCACCATCGAGACCGGGTCGCGGTCCGCCTCCCGGATGATCGCCACCATCTGCTCTTCGAAATCGCGATTGTCGCATCGCTCCCTCCGAATCGGAAGCCAGTCTCTCAACTTATCGATGGGCCAAAATCCGGGAGCAGGTCGCACTTGACAGGATATAATTGTTGATACACGCGGTAACGTAATCAAACGTCGGGGGCCGATCATGGGTGGTGGTTCACCGGATGCATGGTGTTCTTGGTGCTATAAGCAATCCACCTATAAGAAGCTGATGGAAGCCCACTACGCCGGTTTCCAACGTGCCACTTTTCTCTGCGAAGCCTGCGAGAAGCCGACGACGACTTGCCGGGCTCCCGGTTGTACGAATATGGCCCGCATTGATTGGGCGTTTTGCGCAACTCACGCAGGCGAAATTCGCTCTTTTTCCGATCTGTCAGCGACTATCAAAGACCCCTGTGAATTTGTCGAGTTATTGCGTCGAGACGACAAGAACTATCGCAGACTTCTTAAGGCTGGGGCGATAGGTGCCGCGACAGCTCTCGTTGTTGTTCCCCTCGGAGTGCTTGCCGCCCCAGCCGTTGGCGGAGCCATTGGTGTTACAGTGTTGGGACTTAAAGGTGCTGCCGCCACATCGGCTGGATTGGCATACGTGGGTCTAGGTTCGCTCGCCACCGGCGGCATGGGGATGGCGGGCGGCACCGCGATTATATCGGCAGTTGGAAGTACCCTCGGGGGAACGTTGGGCGGGTTGATTGCCAATCTCTACCTTTCTGAGGTCCATGGGTTCAAGATCAGGAAAGTTCGCGACGGGATGGACCCAGCATTGATTTGCATAGACGGCTTCCTGACTGAAGGAACAGACAAGGATAAGAATTGGATCGAAGGCTTGGGGGAAAAATACAAGGATCGAGCAGTCTACAAGGTGCAATGGGAAGCGAAAACATTACGCGATCTATCCATGAATTTGCTCGTTTTTGCGGGAAAGCAAGGCGTTCGGCGCGCGGTGATGCGTGGTGCAAAAATTGCCGGGAAAATTGCTGCCAAGAAGATCGGATTCCTCGGTCCGGTCAATGCAGCGCTGGTGATCGCTGACCTCGCCAGGTTTCCGTGGTGGGTCGCAATGTACAAGGCAGGAAAGACGGGGATTCTGATTGCTGAAATGATATCTCGTTGCGAAAACCGTTCATTCGTTTTGATTGGACACTCTCTTGGCGCGCGAGCGGCTGTATCGGCCCTTCAGGTGCTTGGGACTAAGGACATTGTGGATCGCCGGTCTCGTGTCATCGATGTTCACCTGATGGGCGGAGCAATCGATGTGGCTGAGGCAACGGATTGGGAGCTTCCATGCGCTGCCCTTGAGGGCAAGTGCTTCAACTACTATTCGTCACACGACCGCATTCTCCGCTATATGTATCGCGCTGCAAAACTGGGACGAGCCAAGCCGATCGGAACGAACCCTATTGCAACCAATGCTGTAACCGAGCGGCAACTCATCTCAATCGATTGCAGCAATCGAATAAAGAGGCACAGCGACTATCACAAGAATATGAAACAAATACTGGTAGCTTCATGAACCGCCCCGGCAACCACGGAGGCTATTTGGTTTGAGTCACGCTGCGATAGCCTGTTCCGAGCGTGACCTTGAGATCGAGGCGACGACCGAAGCCATGCGAATAAGAACTGACGAGCGGGCGCGCGCTCACGCGACCAACACCGCGGCTCCGTTGAGCCGGCCGGCGCGCAGATCGGCGAGCGCCTCGTTGGCGCGTTCCAGCGGATAGGTCGTCACCTCGGTCTTGACGCCGGCCTGCGGCGCAATGCGAAAGAACTCGACGCCGTCCTGCCGCGTGAGATTGGCTACCGAGACGATCTGCCGCTCGTGCCAGAGCAGCCGGTACGGAAAGCTCGGGATGTCGCTCATGTGGATGCCGGCGCAGACCACGCGACCGCCCTTGCGCACGGCCCTGAGCGCGGCCGGCACGAGGGCCCCGACCGGGGCGAAGATGATGGCGGCGTCGAGCGCTTCGGGCGGCTCCTCGTCGGAGCCGCCGGCCCAGTCGGCGCCGAGCCTGCGGGCGAACCGCTGTCCGGATTCGTCGCCCGGGCGCACGAATGCGAACGCACGCCGTCCCTGCCACTTCGCCACCTGGACGATGATGTGGGCGGCGGCGCCGAAGCCGTAGAGGCCAAGGCTTCGGCCCTCGCCGGCAACAGTCAGCGCGCGCCAGCCGATCAGTCCCGCGCACAGAAGCGGGGCCATTGCGGCATCGTCGCCGTCCTCGCCGAGGGCGAAGGTGTAGCCCGCATCGGCAATGGCGTGGGTGGCGTAGCCGCCGTCGCGGGTGTAGCCGGTGAACAGCGGCCGGTCGCAAAGGTTCTCTCGCCCGCCGACGCAATAGGGACATTCGCCGCAGGTCCGGCCGAGCCAGGGCACGCCCACGCGCTCGCCCAGCCGGAACTGCGTCACCCCGGCCCCGAGCGCCTCGACACGGCCCACGATCTCGTGGCCGGGGACGACGGGCAGCTTCGGCTCGGGCAACTCGCCGTCCACCACATGCAGGTCGGTGCGGCAGACGCCGCAGGCGACAACCTTGACACGCAACTCGCCCGGTCCCGGCTCGGGCGTCGGCCGCTCCTGCATCATGAGCGGCTCGCCCGGCCGCATCAATGTCATGGCACGCATGCGACCAAACTCACGTCGGGTTGGATCCCAAGTATAATGCGCGGCGGCATCGGCTGCCCGCCTCCTGGCGCGGGTGTCGGCCGCGCCGCCGGAGACTTGCGAACATGCGCGTGGGCGTGCCCAAGGAAATCAAGGACAATGAATTTCGCGTCGGCCTCACTCCGTCCATCGTGGCGGAACTGACCGCACGCGGCCACGCGGTCATGGTCGAGGCGCGGGCCGGGACCGGCGCGGGCTTCAGCGACGACGACTACGTCAAGGCCGGCGCGGAAATCGTCGCCGACGCGAACCCGATCTTCGAGCGGGCCGACCTGATCGTGAAGGTCAAGGAGCCGCAGCCGCATGAGCGGAAGAAGCTCAAACGCGGGCAAGCGCTGTTCACCTATCTGCATCTCGCCCCCGATCCGGAACAGGCGCACGATCTCATGCGGTCCGGCGTGGTCGCCATCGCCTATGAGACGGTGACCGACCGGCAGGGCCGGTTGCCGCTGCTGACCCCGATGTCGGAGGTGGCCGGACGCATGGCCCCGCAGGTCGGCGCGCAATACCTCGAACGCCCGCAGGGAGGCCGCGGCATCCTGCTGGGCGGCGTGCCGGGCGTGGCGCCGGCCGACGTGCTGGTGATCGGCTCCGGAACCGTCGGAAGCAATGCCGCACTGATCGCTGCCGGCATGGGCGCCGTGGTGACCGTGGTCGCGCCGAATCCGGACATGCTGCGCCAGGTGGCGACGCAGTTCGGCAACCGCGTGCGCACGCTGATTTCGACGCCGGACACGATCGAGACCGTGTGCCGCCGCGCCGATCTCGTGATCTGCGCGGCACTGGTGCCGGGCGCCGCCGCTCCCAAGCTGATCTCGGCGGCAACCGTCAAGGCGATGAAGCAGGGCGCGGTCATCGTCGATGTGGCGATCGACCAGGGCGGCAACGCAGAGACGTCGCGGCCGACCACGCATTCGCACCCGACCTTCGTCGTCGACGGCGTCGTGCATTATTGCGTCGCCAACATGCCGGGAGCGGTGCCGCGCACGTCGACGTTCGCGCTGACGAACGCGACGCGGCCTTTTGTTCTGGCGCTGGCCGACAAGGACTGGCGCGCGGCCATGGCCGCGGACGAGCATCTGCGCAACGGCCTCAACGTGCTGGACGGACGCATCGTTCACCCGGCGGTGGCCGCCGCGCTCAAGCTGCCGTGTGCGCCGCTGCAGCTCTGATCGCTGCAATTCTGACGGGGGAGGCGGGCGTGGAGATCGATCTGCCGGAGGTCGTCGCCGAAGTGACGGAAGCGTTCCGGCGCTACGAGCGGGCCTTGGTGACGAACGACGTGGCCGTGCTCAATGCCATGTTTCGCAACGATGCGCGCACCATTCGCTACGGCATCGCCGAGATTCTTTATGGTCACGACGAGATCGCAGCGTTCCGCGCCGCCCGCGCTCCGGTCGGCCTCGCGCGCGATCTGTCGCGCACCGTCATCACCACCTATGGCCGCTCCTTCGCGGTGGCCTCGACGCTCTTCCACCGCCCGAGCATGCCGGGCAAGATCGGCCGGCAGATGCAGACCTGGGTCAAGTTCGCCGATGGCTGGCACATTGTGGCGGCGCATGTCAGCGTGATCGACGAGGCCACCGCCTGAAGCGAGCGGGCGGATCAGGCCTTGAACAGGAGGTCGCGCGTCAGCTCGGCGAGCGGGGCAACCGCGCCGAACGCATCGCGCAGCCGCACGCGATCGCGGCGCGACAGCCGCTTGACCAGGACCGCATTCGACGGCGGGATGCCGTTTTCCGTATCCTCCACCTGTTGTGCCACAAGCAGATCGAGAAACGTCGCCTGCGCCTCGGCGAGCGCATCGAGGTCGCGCTCGCCGCCGATGCCGAGCGCCTTGATGCCGGCGAGTCGCGCCGGCGTCGAGCGCTCCACCACATGGTGGCAGATGGCGAGCGCGCGCGCCGAACTGACGATGCCGAACAGGCCGGTCTTCTTCAGATCGATGCGGCCGCGCTCGGTGCGAAAGCCGCCCAGCAGATTGAGGCCGGGCTCGACCGCGCCCGATGCCTCGGCGAGCAGCTTGGCGAAGGCCACCTGCCCGCGCGCGGTGTCGAACGCAGCGCGCCAGAGCGCGTTGCAGAGCCCGACCTCGCCGTGCACGCCCAGCATGTCGAAGAAAATGTCGACCGAGAGCAGGTCCTGCGGGCTGGAGCGGTTGATCCAGTGGGCAATGCGCGAGCGCCAGGTGGCGACGGAGCCGCGCCATTGCGGGTTACGCGCCATGACGCCGCCCTTGCAATAGGGCACACCGACCTCGTGCAGGATATCGGCAAGGTGCCGGCCGAAATGCTCGAACCAGGTGTCCTGCGGCCCGTCCGGCCTGCCGTCCGCGAACACGATGGCGTTGTCCTGATCCATGGCGAGCAGGCTCTCGCCGCGCCCGGCCGAGCCGAGCACCGCGAGCGCATAGGCGCAGGGCGGTCCGCCCAGCCCCTGCTCGCGCATGCGCTGCTCGGCGAGGACGGCGGCGCGCTGCGACAGCGAGCACACCTGGCGCGAAATGACGGCCGCGATCTGCCGCCCCGACATGTCTTCGGCGATCAGGCCCGCGGCGATCTGCGGCAGCCGAGCCCAGGCACCGGCCAGGGCCGCCACATCGGGCGCCTCCTCGATCTCATCGCCGAGCGTGATCGCCTCCTCGCCGCGCTGGCGCAACAGATCGCGCGCCGACAGCGCGCCGACGACGTGGCCGTTCTCGTCGGTGACGCCGAGGTGACGAACGCCCAGGCGGTTCATGCGCGCAACGGCGAGGAACACAAAGGCATCCGCCGGCACGGTTGCGAGCGGATGACTGGCCAGGGCCGATACCGGCATGGTGAGGGCGGCCGCCCCCTCGCGCGCGAGCGCCCGCGCGATGTCGCGCTCGGTCACGATTGCGACCTCGTACGGCTGTGCCGGCTCTGCGCCGGCGCTGCGATGCACGAACAGCGATGAGATCCGCTCGCCCAGCATGCGGTTGAGCGCAGCCTCGACCGTGGTCGCCGGCGCGGTGAAGCGGGCGGGCGTGGTCATGACGTCGCCGACACGGTGGCGATAGGGGTAGCTGTCGACGCGGACCGCCCCTGCCGGCGCCCTGGTCGCCGCCGGCTCGGCCCAGCCCGCGCGCCGCTCGCGGTCGAGCGTATCGCTGCGCGACCGGCAGGCGCGTTCGGCCTCGGCCAGGGTGCGCACCCCCTTGGCCCGCAGCTTGGGCAGCAGAGCAAGGAAGATGCGCGCCGCGGTCTCGGCATCGCCGAGGGCGGAATGCCGCCGCACCACGTCGAGACCGAGCCACGCCGCCAGGTTTTCGATCGTATAGCCGGCGAGACCCGGTGCTGCGATTTCCGCAAGCATCCGCGTGTCGAGCGCGCGCGGCGGCGTCCAGTCGCGGCCGGCGCGGGCAAATTCCCGCTTGAGCACGGCAAGGTCAAAGCCGATCGCGTGGCCGATCACGACGGTGCCGTCGAGGACTTCGGCAACCTCGGAGGCGATGGCCGCAAACGGCGGGGCGTCCGCCACGTCGGCGCTGTCGATGCCGTGAATGGCGACCGCCTCCGCCGGGATCGGCGTGCCGGGTTGGACCCGGCGATGCAGGGACGGTTCCGCATCGAGCTTTCCGCCGCGCAATCGGAACGCGCCGACCTCGACGATCCAGGCCTTGGCGGGATCGAGCCCGGTGGTTTCGGTGTCGAGCACGACCGCGTCGAGCGCGATCAGCGGGGTGGCATTGCTCACTGCGGCCATGCGTGTCTCCGCCGGGGACTCGGTCGGCCGTCAGGATGCGCGCAGCTTTGCCGCCATCTCGGCCGCGTCCATGCGCCTGGTCAATTCGTCCCGGATGTTGGTCAGGGTCAGCCGCAGATAGCTGCGCGTGGTGGGCACATCGTCGGTCAGCAGTTCCTTGTCGAACGGCATCAGGTTGAAGTAGCGCTCGGCGTAGGGCTCGGGAATGTCGATCACCCGCTTGGGCTGGTGCGTGCCAATCTGATCGAGCTTGCGGGCCAGTTCCTCGCGGGCGGCGCGCCAGGCACCGGCGCCGATCGGCCCCGGCACCTCGTAGCGGTCGAAGACTTCGAGCACGAGCAGCGCGAGCGGATCAAGCAGTGCGCGCCGGTCGTCGCCCGCATGCGGCAGGAGCACGCCGTCGACCATCTCGCCGACCATGGCAAGCCCGAGCGGATAGGCGCTCCAGCGGGAGCGCTCCAGCGCCTGCATGAAATCGGGCGTTCGCAACAGACTGCGGCTGTAGGGACCGCTGCGGGCATGGGTGTAGTCGAAGATGTAGCGCTGAACGAGGTAGGCG
>Ga0073934_10001110_pt1 | contig 68107 bp, 66 predicted proteins | sample LarsenN4metaG_FD_76834 | JGI IMG/M metagenome (GOLD analysis project Ga0073934, IMG submission 76834) | Hot spring sediment bacterial and archeal communities from British Columbia, Canada, to study Microbial Dark Matter (Phase II) - Larsen... ... | reverse complement strand
TGGGACGGCAGGATCGACTCTGCGCGGCCGGCGCCAAATCTGCTAGCTTTTAGGGCGCTGAAGGGGGCGAGCCAGAGACCGACCCTTGCGCGACGGGAGTGCGCCCATGACCGACAGCATCATGTATCACGAAGGCAATCGGCGGTTGCAGGACGAGTTCGACAGTCGCCGCATCTCGGACCGGTTAGAAGAGAAACTCACGCGCACGCAGTTCACTTCCGACGACAAGGCATTCATCGAGGGGCTTCCGTACTTCTTTCTCGCGACCGCAGACGCGGCGGGACGGCCCGATTGTTCGTTCAAGGGCGGCATGCCGGGTTTCGTGCGCGTCGTCGGTCCGGCCGAACTGGCTTTCCCCGATTACGACGGCAACGGCATGTTCAAGAGCCTCGGCAACTTGCTGGTCAACCCGGCGGTCGGACTCTTGTTCATCGCCATGCACGGCAAGCCGCAGCGACTTCGCGTCAACGGTACTGCGCACTTAAGTCGCGATGATCCGCTGCTTGCTACGACGGTCGGCGCGCAGCTCATCGTCCGCGTGAGGGCGAGGGCGATCTTCCCCAATTGCCCGCGCTACATCCCGACGATGCAGCTTGTGGAACCGTCGGTCTACGCGCCGCGGCCCGGCCACGAGGCGCCCGAGCCGGCATGGAAATCCTTCCCCGACTTTGCCGATCACGTCCACCCGCGCCAGCCGGTCTTCAAGGGCTGATTTCTTCTTGGGTTGCCGCAATCGGACGCCGAGCCGTCGGGCTGGTAGTCCGCCGCTACTGCGGCACGACACCGTCGCGACCGACGTTCACCCGGTCGGCTTCGAGCGTGCCGTCGGCCTTTCGCTCCGCCCGCACGATCAGGATTGGGGCGCCGGGCTTGAGTTCGCTCCTGTCCCCGGCGACATAGCGTTGGATGGGCAGGTCGGACGGAATGATGATTTTCTTTTCCCCGCCCTTGTACTTCACCGTCACCGTCTGGCCGTCGACGCCCGCAACCGTGGTTTCGACCGTGGCGTTGGTCATGGTGCTGCCCGGATGTATCCAGGGGCGGTGTCCCTCGCCGGTGCCGCGTTGAGGTTCGGAGAAGATCATGACGCGAATCGCCTTCTGGCTGCCGTCCGGCTGCGGCATGGCGCCAACACCGATGTAGACCCCCGGCTTGATGTCGGCGAGCGTGGCCTTGACGACTGCGAACACGCGCGCGTTGTCGGCGAGGTTGACCTTGACCTGCCCATCCTTTGTTTTCACCGTCAGCGTGCGGCCATCGACCGCCTCGATCGCACCGACCACCCGCTGACCTTGCGCCGGCTGCGCGCGCGTCGGTACGACAGCCAGGCTTAACAGCACGGCCGCAAGCACGGTTCGAGCCATCGCCTTCATTGTCCTGCTCCGTGGCAAGGGCGCGCCGCCGCGGCGCGCCCCGATCAAAGAAGTCTGCCTCGTTCCGTGCCGGCACACCGGCGCGCGCAACCATCACTGGGGCGGATCGATGTCGCGGCCGACCGCGATATTGGGAGCGGTCAATGTGCCATCCGCTTCCTTCCTGGCCGCGGCCACGAACACCTTGGCGCCGACCTTCAGGTCGGAGGCGCTGCCGGGGACGTAGCGGGCGATCGGCGTTCCCGGCGGTACCACCACCTTCTTCTCGCCATCCTTGTACTTGACCAGCAGATCCTGCCCATCCCTGCCGGCGACGGTGGTGGCGACATTGGCGTTGGTCATGGTCGCGCCCGGACGGCTGTCCCACGGACCGTGTCGATCGGCCACGACCCCGCGCTGCGAATCCATGAAGATGTGGATGGCAAATGCCTTTTGCGTGCCGTCGGGCTGCGGCATGGCGGAGACGCCGACGAATGCGCCTTCCTTGACGTCGGCAAGCGAGGCCTTGACCATGGCGGCGATGCGCGGCGGATCGGCAAGCTTCAGGGTCAGGGTCTCCCCGCTGCGCGCCTTCACCGTGAGCGTGTTGCCGTCAACCTTTTCTATGGTGCCGCGCACGCGCACGGTCTGCGCCTGCTGCGCCCAGGCGACGGTTGCGGATAGGATTACGGCGATACCGGCGGCGCCGAGCGCCCGCCGTGACAGCTGATTCATCGTGTCCTCCCGAAAGGCTGGCCGGCGGCTTGACGCCGTCTCGGCGCCTGTACAACCCCCCGCCGGGCGGACCTATTCCTCCGGCTTGAGCAGATCGGCCTCGACCAGCGCCCGCAGTTCCGCGGTGACCTCCGGCCGCACCCCGAACCAGAGCTGAAAACCGCGCACCGCCTGGTGCAGCAGCATGCCAAGGCCGTCGGCGGTGGCAAGGCCGCGTTGCCGCGCCGCCTGCAACAGGGCCGTTTGCAGCGGCACATAGACAAGGTCGGCCACCACCGCCTCCTGCGGCAGCGGCGCAAGATCGACCGAGAGCGGCGGCTGGCCGCGCATGCCGAGCGAAGTGGTGTTGACGAGCAGGCCGGCCCGACTGAGCAGGTGGGGCAGCGCGCTCCAATGTGCCGGCTCAACCGCATGGCCGAACCGCATTCGCAGCGCTTGGGCGCGTTCCGCGGTGCGGTTGACGACATGAATGCGCCGGTAACCGCGCTCGATCAGGCCATAGATGACGGCGCGGGCGGAACCGCCGGCGCCGAGTACGACGGCGTCATCGGCGCCGCTGTCCCAGCCGGGCACCACGGTGTCGAGATTGGCGGTGAAACCCTCGACGTCGGTGTTGGTCGAACAGAGACGGTTGCCGTCGATCCACAGGGTGTTGGCGGCACCGACGGCGCGGGCGCGGTCGTCCGGCTCCGACAGCGCGAGCGCCGCCTCCTTGTGCGGAATGGTGACGTTGGCGCCGACGTAGCCGTGCGCCGAAAGATGCGTGACGAATTCGGCAAAGGCTTCGGGCGGCACCTCCTCGCGCCGATATTCGGCGGCAAGGCCGTGCCGTTGGATCCAATAATTATGGATCAGGGGCGAGCGCGAATGCTTGACCGGCCAGCCGATCACGCAGGCTCTGCGCACGCCGCCGCTCAATAGTAGCCGACGGTCGCGCCGCCATCGACGGCGATGGCCGTGCCCTGGATGTGGCGCGCCTTTTCCGAGCAAAGGAACAGCGCAAGCGCGGAAATGTCGGAGGGGCGGCCGAGCCGGCGCAGCCCGTCTTTGGTGGTGGCCTCCGCGCGCAGCTGCTCGACCGGCGTGCCGGAAGCCTTCGACCGCTGCGCGATCAGCTCGTGGAAGCGCTCGGTTTCGGTGGTCCCGGGATGGATCACGTTGACGTTGACGCCGTCGCGCTTGCCGAGCTGCGACAGCGCCTTTGAAAAGTTGCCCATGGCGGCATTGACCGAGGCCCCGATGGTGAAGTCGGCGCCGGGCGAGCGCGCCGCCCCGCCACCGATGTTGATGACATGGCCCTGCGCCGCCTTCAGCATCGGCCAGAACAGGCGACACAGCCGCACGCAGCCGAAGAACTTCAGCGCATACCCGTCCATCCAGGCCTCGTCGGGCAGATCAACGAAATTGCCCGCCCGCGTGGCGCCGGCCGAATTCACGAGAATGTCGCAGCGATCGAACTTCGCCTTCACGCCGTCGAACACCCGCTGGCAGCCTTCGAGCTTGCGCAGGTCGGCAGCGATCGCGAGCGGCGGGAGACCCCCGATCGCCGCGATGGTCTTGGCGGCGGCGGCGAGATTGGTCTCCGACGACGATACGATGACCGTTTGCGCGCCCGCGCGCGCAAAGTCGCAGGCAATCTCCCGGCCGATGCCGCGGCTTCCGCCCGACACGACGACGACCTTTCCCTCGAATTCACCCGGCATGTTCGCTCCCTCAATTCGTCAACGCAGCCCGCCCCATCCGAGGCGGGGGTCCCTGCCCGACCCGCTCGAAGGAACGGGCATGCCGTATGCCTACGGCCATCCTTGTGTCGGCATGCGGCACGGCGGCTTCAGGCCGATGGGCACCAGCATCATAGGCTACTTCTCGTCCTGCACCACGTTGCGCAGGGTGCCAATCTCCGGCACCGTCATTTCAAACACGTCGCCGGGTTTCAGCCACACCCGCTCCTCGGGTTTCTTGCCGAGTTTGACCGGAGTGCCGGTGGCGATGATGTCTCCCGGTTTCAGCGTCATGAAGGTCGAGACATAGGACAGAATGTCGGCAAACTTGAAGATCATGCTGTCGGTGGTGTCGTCCTGTGTCACTTCGCCGTTGATCTTCACCGTGATGCGCAGCGGCTTGGTCAGATCGACGCCGGTGGTCATCCACGGCCCGATGCTGCCGGTCGCGTCCCAGCTCTTGCCCTGGGTGACGTTGAAGCGGCCGTGCCGGATCCAGTCGCGGATCGTGCCTTCATTGCACATGGTGATGCCGGCCACATGGTCAAGCGCGCGGTCCTTGGGGATGCGCCGGCCGATCCGGCCGATGACGAGCGCAATTTCGCCCTCGTATTCGAGCTGCTCGGATTCGGGTGGCCGCAGGATCGGCGCATTGTGACCGACCAGCGCGTTGGGCGGCTTGAAGAACATGCTTGGATACTTGGCCTCGGTGTTGCCGCCGGCCGTGGTCAGCTCTGCGTCGCGGTTAGCATAGTTCACGCCGATGCACAGGATTTTCTCGCCGCCGGGAACCGGTGGCAGCAATTGCGCCTCCGACAGCGCGAAGTCGGCGCGGACGCCGGCCGCGACACTCTGCGCCTCGTCGAGCGCATCCGCGCGCAACAGATCGAGAACGGACTGGTAGCGCGGCGCAAGCCGCGGCCGCAGATCGACGATGCCGTCCCCGACCACGACGCCGAAGCTCGTGCGTCCGCGAACGTTGTAACTGGCAACATGCATGTCCGGTCCTACTCCTGCTGCAAGGGCGAAACGGCGCGACTCGCGTGGCTCGTGGTACAATACGTCAGTGCAAATCGCCAGAGAGAGCAAAATGCCCGTCCGCAAGTCCGCGCTCGCTCCTTGCTTTGCCGCAGCGGCCGTGCGCTTGCGCAAGCCCCGCACGCAAGGGCAAGGCCGGGCGCGCCGCGACGGCGGCCATGCCGCACGTGAGCTCGCGCCCGCCGCGGTACGGCTCGCGCGCCGTCTGCGGACCGCCTTGCAGCGCAACCATGGATCGAGTGCGCGGCGCGGGAGCGGCGCGGGGGCCACGCCGCTGCCATGAAGGCCGTCTTCATCGACTGCAACGCCCAGCTCGGCGCGGTCTGGCAGCGCGTCCACCGCCCAGGCGATCCGCCCGTGACAATCAACACCGCGCCATTCGAGCAGCAGGATTTGCCGCGCGTGATCGGCGACCACGACATCGCCATCGACGACCATTCCTACATGCCGACCGACCTGATCAAACAATGTTCGCGGCTGAAACATATCGTGTTTCTCGGCACCGGCGCCGCGAGCTACATGAACGTGGCGGAACTCGGGCAGCTCGGCGTGAAGGTGCACACGATCAAGGGCTACGGCGACACGGCCGTGGCCGAGCACACGATCGCGCTGATGTTTGCCTGCTGCCGCGATCTCGCGCGCATGGATCGCGGCATTCGCGCCGGCGTCTGGCAGCCGCGCGAAGGCATCCAGCTTTGCGGCAAGACGCTCGGCGTGATCGGACTCGGCGGAATCGGCAGCGAGGTCGCGCGCATCGCCCGCGGCGTCGGCATGCAGGTCATGGCCTGGAACCGCACGCCGAAACCGGACGCGCCGGCACCGCTCGCCGACCTCGATCGGCTGCTCGCGCAATCCGACGTGATCTCGCTGCATCTTGCGCTCAACGAGGAGACGCGCGGGTTCCTTCATGCTGAAAGAATCGCGCGCATGAAGCCCGGCGCGATCCTCATCAACACCGCGCGCGGCGCCCTGGTGGACGAAGCGGCCTTGCTGGCAGCACTGCGCGGCGGCCGCCTGCGCCATGCCGGGCTCGACGTGTTTCATGCCGAGCCGCTTGTCCCCGACCATCCGCTCGCCCGCATGGAGAACGTGACGCTGTCGGCGCATGCCGCCTTCCGGACGCTGGAAGCCTCGATGACCTTGCTGCGGCGCGCCATCGATATCGTGCGCGGCATCATCGGCGCGCATTGACCTTGCGCCGTTCTCGGCCAGAATACGGCAAACAACGAGAATTCCGACCGGGAGGGACGCGCGTGAAGCCTTCGTCGTTCGCCTATCTCAAGGCGAAATCTGTCGAGCACGCCATCGACCTGCTTGGCGGCGCCGACGACGAGGGACGGCTTCTGGCCGGGGGGCAGAGCCTCATCGCGACGCTCAACATGCGGCTGGCGGCACCAAAGCTGCTGATCGATCTCAACGGCATCGGTGGCCTGTCCGGCATCACCGTCCGGAGCGGCACGGTCGAGATCGGCGCGCTCACGCGCCATGCCGAAGCCGAGCGCTCGGCGGAGATCGCGCGCTTTGCCCCGCTGATTGCCCGCGCCATACCGTACATCGGCCATGTCGCGGTCCGCAATCGCGGCACGATCGGCGGATCGATCGCGCTTGCCGATCCGGCGGCGGAATTGCCGGCCTGCCTGCTGGCGCTCGGCGGGGAGGTGGAGATTGCGGGAACCGGCGGCAAGCGCATCGTCGCCGCCGACGATTTCTTCAAGGGCCTGTACGAGACCGCGCTCGGCCCGCAGGAGGTGCTGACCGCTATCCGCCTGCCGGCGGCGACGGCGGCCGCGCGCGTCGGCTTCGGTGAGTTCGCCCGCCGCCGCGGCGACTATGCCTTGGTCGGATTGGCGGCGAGCGCGCGGACTTCGGGCGGCGCGCTCGCCGACGTCCGCTTGGCCTTCTTCGGCGTCGGCGCAACCCCCGTGCGCGCACGCCGGGCCGAGGCGGAGCTTGCTGCCGGACACCTCGACGGCGCCGTTGCAGCCCTTGCAAGCGATCTCGATCCGGCCGACGACGTGCAGGCGAGCGGCGCGACGAGGAAACACCTTGCCGGCGTGCTGCTCAGGCGCGTTGCGGCGCAACTGACGCAGGTGTCGCCATGAACGAGCTTCGCTGCACCATCGCCCTGACCGTCAATGGCGAGCCCGTGGTCGAGACGGTCGAGCCGCGGCAGACGCTGGTCGATTTCCTGCGCGAGCAACTGTCGCTGACCGGCAGTCACGTCGGCTGCGAGCACGGCGTCTGCGGCGCCTGCACGGTGCGGGTCAATGGCGTGATCGTGCGCGGCTGCCTGATGCTGGCGGCGCAATGCGACGGCGCGCGGATCGAAACCATCGAGGGCCTCTCCGACGCGGGCGAGATCGCCGATCTGCAGACGGCGTTCGAGCGGCGCAACGCCTTGCAATGTGGCTTCTGCACGCCCGGCATGCTGCTCACCGCCCAGGAACTCCTGCAAGCGGGCGGCATGCCGAGCCGCGAACAGATCCGCGAGCACATCTCCGGAAACTACTGCCGCTGCACCGGCTATCAGGCGATCGTCGATGCCATCGAGGCGGTGGCGCAGCAACGCGCGGAGGCCAAGCCATGAGCAGGCGGCAAGCAGTGTCGCGTCGACCCAAAAGCGAGGACGCGGGACCGGACGCACCGCACTCGAAGTTCTCCCGCACAACGCGCTGCCGAAACGGTCATCTCTGGGGAGCCGCATCATGAAAATCGCCGAAGACTCCCCGCCCGTGCTCACCGCGCTCGATCGGCCCAATTCCTATATCGGCCGGTCAGTACCGCGGCCCAACATGGGCCGGCTGTTGCAGGGCCGCGCCCAGTTCGTCACCGACGTGACGCTGCCGCGCATGGCGCACGTGGCGTTTGTCCGCTCGCCGCATGCGCACGCGCGCATCAAGCGAATCGATACGGCCGCGGCGAAAAAGGCGCCGGGCGTGATTGCGGTGGTGACCGGCGCCGAATTGTCGAAGGTCATCACCCCCTGGGTCGGCGTGCTCACGCACCTGAAGGGCATCAAGTCGGCGCCGCAGCACGCCATCGCCGTCGATCGCGCCTGCTGGGCAGGCGAAGCGGTCTGCGCCGTCGTTGCGCGCACGCGCGCCGAGGCCGAGGACGGCTGCGAATTCGTGCAGGTCGAATACGAGGAACTTCCAGCGGTGACCGACCCGGAGACGGCGCTCGACCCGGGCACGCCGGTGATCCATCCCGAACTCGGCGACAATCTCACCTTCGAGCGCGTGCACACGGCCGGCGATCCGGACAAGGGTTTCGCCGAGGCCGACGCCGTCATCGAGCACACTTTCGTGTTCGGCCGCCACACCGGCGTCTGCAACGAGCCGCGCGCCATCGTTGCCGACTGGAACGCGGGCGAGCAGCGGCTGACCGCCTATCACGCGACGCAAGCGCCGCACATGATGCAGAACCTGTTCGCCAAGCACCTTGGCCTGCAGGAGCATCAGGTGCGCGTCATCACCAAGGACGTGGGCGGCTCGTTCGGCATCAAGGTCCACACCTATGCCGACGAGATGGCAACCGTCGCGCTGTCGAAATTGCTGAAACGTCCGATCAAGTTCGTGGCCGATCGGCTCGAGAGCTTCGTCACCGACATTCACGCCCGCGACCATCGCGTCAAGGGCCGGATCGGCGTCAGGCGCGACGGGACCATCACCGCCTTCGAGATCGATGCGCTCTCCGGCATCGGCCCCTACTCGGTCTACCCGCGCACAAGCGGCATCGAGGCAAACCAGATCGTCAATCTCGTGGGCGGTCCCTACACCTGCGGCAACTACCGCGCCCGCGCCCGTGTGGTGTTCCAAAACAAGAATGTCATGTGCCAGTACCGCGCGGTCGGCCACCCGATCGCGACCGCGGTGACCGAGGGTCTCGTGGAGATGGCGGCGCGGGCGATCGCCATGGATCCGCTCGAGATTCGCCGCCGCAACCTGATTGCCGACGACGCGCATCCCTCACAGGGACCATCGGGCATCAAATTCGAGGCGCTGTCGCACCATTCCGCGCTCGCCCATCTCGACTCGATGATGAATTACGCCCACCTGCGTGCAGAGCAGGAGGCGCTGCGCCGCCAGGGCATCTATCGTGGCCTCGGCTTTGCGAGCTTCATCGAGGTGACGAACCCGAGCGCCGCCTTTTACGGCGTGGGCGGTGCGCGCATTTCCGCCCAGGACGGCGCCACCGTGCGGCTCGATGCCACCGGCGCCGTTTTCTGCCACACCGGCGTGTCGGAACAGGGCCAGGGTGCCGAGGCGGTGATCGCCCAATGCGTCGCCAGCTCCTTCGGCGTGCCGATCGAGCGCGTGCGCGTGATCATGGGCGACACCGACAACACACCCTATGGCGGCGGCACCTGGGCCTCGCGCGCGGCTGGCATCGGCGGGGAGGCCGCCTGGCAGGCGGGCAAGGCGCTGCGGCAGAACGTGCTCGCGGTCGCAGGCTCGATCCTGCAGGCCAAGCCGGAGACGCTCGACATCCGCAACGGCGTGGTGGTGGACGCCGCCACCGGCACCGAACGCATTGGACTCGACGAGGTGGCGCGGATCGCCTATTTCCGCGCGGATACGCTGCCGGCGGGCGTCCAGCCGGAACTCGTGGCGACGCGCCATTACGTGCCGCGTGCCTGGCCCTTCTCATTCACCAACGGTGTCCAGGCGAGCTATCTCGAGGTCGATCCGGAAACCGGCTTTGTCACCCTGCTCAAGCACTGGTGCGTCGAGGACTGCGGCACCGTGATCAATCCCCAGCTCGTCGACGAGCAGATCAGGGGCGGCGTGGTGCAGGGCATCGGCGCCGCCCTGTTCGAGCACTGCCGCTACGACGAGCGCGGGCAATTGCTCAATGGCAACATGGCCGACTACCTCGTGCCGATGGCGTTCGAAATGCCGGACATCGAGGTTGGCCATGTGGTGACGCCGACCGCCGATTCGGAGCTTGGCGCCAAGGGCGCGGGCGAGGCCGGAACCGCGGGTGCGCCGGCAGCGGTGATGAACGCCATCAACGACGCGCTCTGGCCGCTTCGAGCCAAACCGCTCACCGACATGCCGTTCACGCCGGACAAGATCCTGCGCGCTCTGGGAAAGGTGTAGCATGGCGGGCCCCGGATCGGGACCATCGCTGCAGGATTGGTCCGCCGTCGCCAACGCCGCCCCGCCAATGGCGTGGCGACTGCATAACCGAAACGGCTCTCAGAACCTGATCATGTCCAGCTTGGTCAATGTCACCTGCGCCGACACGCGCGGCGCGGTGGCCAGGACCTGCACCGTGGTGAGGTCGGTGAACGCGTCCTGCGACGACATGCCGTCCACCGGCACGACGACCTTAAGGCCGCGCAGCGCCGCAGCGCTCGCAGTGTAGAGGACGGCGCCATTCGATGCGGTGCCGACCGTAATCACGGTCTGGATGCCCTTCTCCTTGAGGATTTTCTCCAGCTCGGTGCCCAGGAACTTGTCGGGGCCCGACAGCACCGACGGCTCGCCCGCCATCGGCGCCACGTCCTTGATGACGTCCGCCGTGCTGGTGTTGGCGATGAGCGAATAGACCACGGCCACGTTCTTGGCCCGCGCCTCGGCGAGCAGCATCTTGACCGCGGGGATGGTGGCGAGGCAGCGCTCGCGCCGCCCGCAATTCTGATTCATGAAATCGAGCATCAGCAGCGCGGTGGTCTTGGGATCGAGCGCCGCCGGCTTGAGCTGCGGGGGCGGCGGCAGCTTGACGCTGGCCCATTCCTCGATGACGGAGGCGTCGGCGGATCGGGACGTGCCGAGTGCCGCGGCCGCGGCGATGAGCGAAACGATGAAGACGGATCGGAAACCCATGGCACCCTCCGGTGTTCGGCCGCTTCCCGGCGGCATGCACCCATCAAACAAGGCGCGCCCCACGGTTGTCAAAGCGTCGCGCTGCCGCCGCCACGCGCCGAGACACGGTGCCGTAAACGCTAACGTTGAATTGGACAATCTGTCCATGGACGGCGATGAGACGGCGCGTCACAATTGCCTTAGCCGCAGGCCGCGCGCCGGGAAGAGCCAAGGCCTGAAACCTCGGAGGAAATGGCGATGGATATCAAGGTCGGCCGCAAGGCGATTGAGGACGCCTCGAAAAAGCTCTCGAACTGGGGGCGCTGGGGCAAGGACGACCAGATCGGCACGCTCAACCACGTCACCCCCGAGGACATCGTCAATGCGGCCAAGCTGATCCGCACCGGCAAAGTATTCGCGCTCGGCATCCCGCTCGACCGCGACGGACCGCAGACCGGCCTGTTCGGAGGACGCTTCAATCCCATCCACCAGATGCTCGCCACCGGTACTGACGCCGTCGCCGGCCAGCAGGACTGGAACAAGATCCGCTACGCCGACGACACGCTCATGCTGTGCGTGCAGGGGGCCACGCACTGGGACGCGCTCGGCCATATCTTCTACGAGGACAAGGCCTATAACGGCCACGACGCCAGGTTGATCGACTCGCGCGGCCTTGCCGTACTCGGCATCGAGCATTCGAAGAACAAGATGGTCGGCCGCGGCGTTCTGCTCGACATCGCCCGCTTCCGCAAGGTGCCATGGCTTGCCGACGGAGAGGCGATCTCCAACGACGAGCTCAACACCTGCGCGCGGGCGCAGAACGTGGAAATCCGCAAGGGCGACTTCGTCATCATCCGCACCGGGCAGATGGAGCGCTGCCTCGCCGAGAAGAACTGGGGCGGCTACGCCGGCGGCGACGCGCCGGGGGTGAAATTCGAGAACTGCTACTGGTGCCAGGAGAAGCAGATCGCCGCGATCTGCTCCGACACCTGGGGCGTGGAGGTGCGGCCGAACGAGACCACGGAGGTCAACCAGCCCTGGCACTGGGTGGTGATCCCGGCCATGGGCCTGTGCATGGGCGAGATCTTCTATCTCAAGGAACTGGCTGAGGACTGCGAGCAGGATGGCGTCTACGAATTCTTCTTCTGCGGCCCGCCGCTGATCATCACCGGCGGCACCGGCAGTCCGATCAACCCGCAAGCGATCAAGTAACCGGCGGCGATTTGCACCCTCTCTGCAAGGGAGGAGGGAAACACAAGGGAAGACCATCATGCCTCGCTTCCTCAAGCGCGGAATGGACGCAAGCGCGATCAGGGCGGCGGACGCCAAGGTGCGCGAGACGGTCGAGGCGATTCTCGCCGACATCGAGGCGCGCGGCGAGGCGGCCGTGCGCGAGCTATCGAAGAAATTCGACGACTGGCAACCACCAAGCTTCAAGCTGACGCCGCAGGAGATCGAGCAGGCGATTGCAAAAGTGAGCAAACGCGATCTCGACGACATCAGGTTCGCGCAGGCGCAAGTGAAGCATTTCGCGCAGAAGCAGCGTGAGACGTTGCGCGACCTCGAGGTCGAGACGCTGCCCGGCGTCATCCTCGGTCACAAGCACATCCCGGTGCAGTCGATCGGCTGCTACGTGCCGGGCGGGCGCTATCCCATGGTGGCGTCGGCGCACATGTCGATCGTCACCGCGCGCGTGGCCGGCGTCCGACGCATCATCGCCTGCGCCCCGCCGTTCAAGGGCGGACCGCATCCGGCGATCGTCGCGGCCATGCATTTCGGCGGCGCCGACGAAATCTACGTGCTCGGCGGCGTACAGGCGGTCGCCGTGATGGCGCTCGGCACTGAGTCGATCGCGCCTGTCGACATGATCGTCGGTCCCGGCAACGCCTATGTGGCGGAGGCCAAGCGCCAGCTCTTCGGCCGCGTCGGCATCGATCTCCTTGCCGGCCCGACCGAGACGCTGATCATCGCCGACGACAGCGTTGACGCCGAAATGTGCGCGACTGATCTGCTCGGCCAGGCCGAGCACGGGCCGACCTCGCCCGCCGTGCTGATCACCAATTCGGAGAAGCTTGCGCGCGAGACCATGGCCGAGATCGAGCGGCTGTTGACGATTCTTCCGACCGCCGATGCAGCCGGCAAGGCCTGGGCCGACTACGGCGAGGTGATCGTCTGCGATTCCTACGAGGAGATGGTGGTCGAGGCCGACCGCATCGCCTCCGAGCACGTGCAGGTGATGACGCGCGACCCGGCCTACTTCCTCGCCAACATGAAGAACTACGGCTCGCTGTTTCTCGGCCCGCGCACCAACGTCGCCTACGGCGACAAGGTGATCGGCACCAACCACACGCTGCCGACCAAAAAGGCGGCGCGCTATACCGGCGGCCTGTGGGTCGGAAAATTCCTCAAGACCTGCACCTATCAGAAGGTCTTGACCGACGAGGCATCGGCCCGGATCGGCGAAGTCTGCTCGCGGCTGTGCGTGCTCGAAGGCTTCCTCGCCCACGCCGAACAGGCCAACGTGCGCGTGCGCCGCTACGGCGGCAAGAACGTGCCCTACGCGCAGGCGGCAGAGTGATGGAATGGAGCTGACCGGAACCGCCTCCTTTCGCCTCGACGGCCGCAGAGCGCTCGTCACCGGCGCGGGCCGGGGCATCGGGCTCACTGCGGCGGCGGCGCTGGCCGAAGCAGGCGCGCATGTGACGCTGTGCGCGCGCACCACGAAGGAAATCGAGGCCGCGGCGGACGCGATCCGCGCGCGCGGACAGACGGCCGATGCGCTCACCCTCGACGTCACCGACATCGCCGCGGTGCGAAGTGCGCTCGCCGCGCGCGCCCCTTACCAAATCCTCGTCAACAACGCCGGCATGAACCGGCCGGCCTATCTGCCGGACGTGACGGTCGCAGACTTCGACGCCATCTTCGCGCTCAACGTGCGCGCCGCCTTCTTCATGGCGCAGGCGGTGGCGCTGCGGCTGATCGAGGCGAAGCTCTCGGGCTCCATCATCAACGTCTCCTCGCAGATGGGCCACGTCGGTGCCGCCCGCCGCACCGTCTATTGCGCATCGAAGCACGCCATGGAGGGCTTCACCAAGGCGATGGCAATCGAGCTTGCCCCGCACAACATCCGCGTCAACTCGCTCGGGCCGACCTTTCTCGAAACGCCGATGACGCGGCCGTTCTTCGAGAACAAGGCGTTCCGCGACGAGGTGCTCTCAAAGATCAAGCTCGGCCGGCTCGGCCAGCTCGAAGAACTGACCGGCGCGATCGTGTTCCTGGCCTCCGACGCCTCCTCGTTGATGACCGGCGCTGCGCTCGTGCTCGACGGCGGCTGGACGGCGGAGTGAGTATCCGCTCTGTCGTCATCACCGGGCCGCGCGAAGCGCGTGTCCCGGTGATCCCGATGACCATGCAAGGCCATTCCTGCTCCATCGAGATGGCCGGGACAGACCCGGCCATGACCTGGGGGGGTGCTGAGCAGAAGACCCCGGTTTGTAGGTGGGTTGGCGCCGAAGGCGCGTAATCCGCCAGCCGACTCGTTGTGAGTCCCGATGGTGGAGTGACGGCAGCCACGTGGCCGAGCCCACGGAACGAACGTCACGCGCTGATCGGATACACCGCCTTCTCGCCCGACAAGACCCGCGCCACGTCGCTTGCGCACTTGGTCTGCAGTTCCTCCAGTGCTTCGACCGAGTAGAAGGCGGTGTGCGGGGTCAGAATCACGTTGTCGCGGCCGAGCAGCGGCGAGTCCTTCGCCAGCGGCTCGCTCGCCACGACATCGAGCGCCGCGCCGCCGAGCCGGCCCGTGTCGAGCGCGATCACGAGCGCCCCCTCCTCGATCAGCGGCCCGCGCGCGGTGTTGATGATGTAGGCGCCGGGCTTCATCTTTGCGAAGGCGGCCGCATTGATCAGCCCGCGGGTCGCCGGCGTCAGCGGCGCATGCACCGAGACGAAGTCGGAACGTGCCAACAGTTCGTCAAACGTCACGCCCTCGACGCCGGCCTGCGCCAGCACCTCCGGCCGCACGTAAGGGTCATGGGCGATGACATGCAGCCCAAACGCCTGCGCTTTGGGCGCCAGCGCGCGCGGGATGTTGCCGAAACCGATCAGCCCGAGCACACGGCCCTCGAGCCGCCGCAGCGGCACGATCGGTGGCACCTCCCAGCGGCCGGATTGGACGAGCTTGTTGGAGAGGACGACCTTGCGCGCGAGCGCCAAGAGCAGCGCCATGGCGTGATCGGACACCTCACGCAGGCAGTAGTCCGGCACGTAGTTGACGGCGATGCCGAGCTCCTTGGCCGCCACGAGATCGATGTTGTCGACGCCGAGCCCGAACCGGCCGATTGCCCGGCAGCGCTTGAGCTGGCGCAGCAGCTCGCCAGGCAGCTTGGCGTAGGTGACGAGGACGGCGTCGGCGTCGCGGGCGACCGCGAGGATGTCGTCCGCCGACGCGCTCTTGGCCATGCGGTATTCGGGATCGAGGCGGGCAAGCGCCGCCTTGGCCGGATCGAGCGAGGGGAACGGGCTGTCGGTGATGGCGATGATCGGTCGGGACATGGCTTTCGATCCGAACGGGGACACGGCGAATAGTAATCCATTCCGGCCGGTGCGCCATTCGCCTTCGCTATGGGCCGGACGCTCCGCCCCGGTCCAGCACTTCCGGGTTGACGATGTTCGGCGGCCGGCGGCCCCGCAGCAGCGCCTCGATGTTGTCGACCACGATATTGGCCATCTCTTCGCGCACCTCGACCGTCGCGCTGCCAAGGTGCGGAGTGAGCACGACGTTCTTAAGCCTCTTCAACTCGGGATGCACCTTGGGTTCATGTTCGAACACGTCGAGGCCTGCGCCGGCAATGCGCCCGCGTTTCAGCGCGCGCACCATCGCTGCCTCGTCGACGATCGCCCCGCGCGCGGTATTGATGAGAAAGGCCGATGGCTTCATCAGCGCAAATTCGCGCGCACCGATCTGATGGCGCGTCTCGGCGTTGAGCGGCGAATGCAACGAGACGAAGTCGGACTGGCGCAGCAGCTCGTCGAAGGGAACGAAGGTGAGTCCCGCCTCGCGCTCCTCGCTTTCCGGCTTGCGGCGCGGCGTCCAGTAGAGCACGCGCATGTCGAAGCCGCGGGCGCGGCGCGCCACCGCCTTGCCGATCAGACCGCCGCCGCCGACCAAGCCGAGCGTCTTGCCCCAGACGAACGAGCCGAGCAGGTGGCGCGACTGGCCGCCGGGAAATTTGCCGACGCGAACGATGCGATCGCCCTCCAGCATTCGGCGCGCGACGGCCAGCATCAGCCCGAAGGTGAGATCCGCGGTGGCTTCGGTGGTCACCGGCGGCACGACCGTCACGGGAATGCCGCGCGCGGTCGCCTCGGCCACGTCGATGTTGGAGGGGGAGATCGATTGCGAGGCGATGTGGCGAAGCTTCGGGTTGGCGGCGATCACCGCCCGGTCGATGCGGTCGTGCAACAGGCAGAACAAAACGTCGCAGGATTTCACCGCGGCGATCAGCTTGGACTTCGGCATGATCCGGCTGTCGTCGGGGAACACCTTGACGCTGCCGAGTTTGCGCAGACGCCTGATCGCGCTGTCAGCGACCGGTTGCGTGACGAAGATGCGCGGCCGGCTCACGCGATCCACCGCACGATGCCGGCCACGCCGTCGACCGCGACCTGCGCCCCGTCGGGAATGGTGACGGTGGCGTCGAGCACGCCCAGCACCGCCGGGATGCCGCGTTCGCGCGCGAGCGAGGCCAGATGCGAGGTCGAGCCGCCGAGCTCGGCCACCACGCCGCCGACCTGCGGCAGGATGTGGCTCAGCGCCGGCCCGGCCACGCGCGTGACCAGGATGTCGCCCGGCGCGACGCGCGAGAGTTCGCACTCGCACTGCACCACCACCGCGCGGCCCGCGCCCCAGCCGACGCCGGCCGGGTGTCCGGCGAGCTTGGGATGCTGCAGCCAGATGTCGTCCGGTACCAGCGTCGCCTGCACGTGCAACGGCCGCGCCTGCAGCAGCTTGAAGCCCGCCTCGTCGAGCGCCCATTCGATTTCGACCGGCATGCCGAGCAGGTCCTCGCACTTGCGCAGCATGCGTCCGAGTTCGGTCGCCTGGCCGGGGGTAAGGCAGAGCTCGCGCACCAGTTCCTTGGGCACCGCCTGGGGGGCCACCTGGCCGTTGCCGCGCCCGTGCCCGCAGGTGTCGCGATGATCCTTGCGGCCGGCCTGGATGCTGCGAACGAACGCCTGGCGGCTCAGCACGATGCGGTCGGGCACGACCTCGCCCTGGGCGATGGCGGAGCCGAGCCCCCAGGTGGCGCTGATCAGCATGTTGCCTTCCGCCGTCTCGCTCAGACCGCCGCCGGAGACGCGCGCGGCAATGAGCGGCTGAATCAGCACCGCCATCGCCGTAGCCGCCGGATTGAGGCCGTGGTTTTCCATGTATCGGCGGGCGTTGCTGGTCCACAGCGCCGCCCAGCAGGCGCGCACCGCGGTAAGAAAATCCGCTTCCTCCTCGATGCCGAGGAAGCTCTCGAACTGCCCGGCAAAATTGGCGTCGGCGCGGTCCTCCACCAGCGCCGAGGAACGCACCGCCCACGCCGTGGGTATGGCCTCGCGGTAGCTGCGCCACACCGCAAGCAGCGCCTCCGCGAGGGCGGGTGCCAACGGCTGCTCGTAGAGTCCAAGCCTGATTTCAACCGACAGGAGGCGCGCCGAGCGCGGATCGGCGGTGGCGAATTGCGCCACCGCACGGCCGAGTCCGAGGGCGTCGATCTGATGCCGGTAGGCGTCCGCGGTCAGGCAGAATCCGCCCGGCGTCGGCAGCCCTGCCCGATCGAGCCGGGCAAGGTTGGCGGCCTTTGGCCCAACGCGCTCGGCATCGGCGGCGAGCGGACTGGAAAGCGGAACGACGAAGCGGTTCATGGCAGATCTCGCGTCCCGGGTCAGCGGTACAGCGCGCTTAACGCACCGCCGACCGGGGCCGCCACAGCCGGAGAGGGTCCCGGGTTTGCAGCGCATCACTCCGTGCTGCGCAGCGCCCGGGACAGGGTGCCTCCACTCACTTCACGTGATCACCATAGCCCGGCAAGGGATCGACGACCGTGATCTGCTTGACCGGGAAATTCGACACGATCTCGATCGAATCCTTGTGGACGATCAGCATTTCCTCGATGCGCACGCCGTAGCGATAGCGCTTGCCGTGCTGCGTTTCGAGCGCAAACGTCATGCCTTCCTTGATCTCGACCGGGTGGTCGAGCGACCAGATGCGTGAGATCACCGGCGGATCGTATTGCGCAAGGCCGAGCCCGTGGCCCCAGAGGTTGGCGGCGGCCTGGTCCTCGTCTTCGTAACCCCAGGTCTCCATCGCCGAGGGCCACTTCAGCGCGATGTCGCGCGTGGTGGCCCCCACCTTCACCGCGCCGATCGAATCGTAGAGCCACTTGAGCGCGGTCTCGTAGGTGTCTTTCTGCTCCTGGGTCGGCTCCTTGCCGACGCAATAGGTGCGGTAATAGCAGGACTTGTAGCCATTCCACGTCAGCGCGGCGAGGTCCATGAACACGATGTCGCCGGGCTGGATGATGCGGTCGGAGAAGTTGCGCCAGTTCGGCCAGGTATTCGGTCCGGAGGAGACGATCACGTCCTCGACATCCTCCATGCCGGGGATCGAGTAGAGATACTTCATCAAATGCGCCGTCACCTGGTTTTCGGTGATGCCGGGGCGCAGGAACTTCATGCATTCCCAGTGCGTGGCATCGCCGATCGCGCCGACGATGCGGAAGCATTCCTGCTCGTCCACGTTCTTGACCGCGCGCGCCTCCATCATCGGCGTCATGCCGTCGGCCCAGTGGATGCCCTTCTCCTGGAAGATCTGGATCATGTTGATGTCGATGAAATCGCAGCCGAGCTTCTGGCCCCAGACCCCGTGCCGCTTCATCTCGTCGATGATCGCGTTGGTGAACTTGGTCACCTGCTGGCGCGCGGCCGGACCGGCCGCACCCTTGATCCAGGCGAAGGAATGGCGGATGTTTTCCTTCGGAATCCACGGCGAATGGCGCTCGATCTGGAACCCGAGATCGCCTTGCTCGAACAGCACCGGCCGACCGTCGCCGCAGAGCATGGCGTAGCGAAGCCCGGGCTTGAGCCGATTCCAGCCGGGCGTCAGCGTGCCGGTGATGTAACGGCAGTTCTCGTCGTACATGCAAAGCAGCGCGCCGAGCCCGTGCTTCTTCATCATCTCGCGGGCGCGCTCGATGCGGTATTCGCGCAGCCGGTCCCAGTTGACCCGCTGCTGCCAGTCCATTCCTGCGATGCCGAAATTCGCGGTGCCCATGGTCCCTCCCGGTTCCGCGCGCCGGGAGCGCGCGGCCAATTGCGCGTGGACACAGTGTAGCGCTGCTGGCCTCCCCGTTCGAATTAATATATTTTTCGTCTAGACATTATGATTTCTTATAGGAAAGGCCAGCCATGGCCGGCGTGGGGCTCCGACAGATCCGTGCGGTGATCGCGGTATGCGAAGAGGGCTCGTTCACCCGCGCGGCACAGCGCGAGCACGCCACGCAATCGGGCATTTCCCAGCACGTGGCGGCTGTCGAACGCACGCTCGGCGTCAAGCTGTTCGAGCGCACCAGCGCCGGGGTCAAGCCCACGCCGGCCGGGCTTCGCTACTACAAGCGCTGCGTGGAGGCGGTGGGCGAACTGGAAAGCGCAGGCGAGGAGGCGCGGCGCTTCGCCGCAGTGGTGAGCGGCGATCTGCGCATCGGGCTGATCCCGACGCTGACGCGGGCCGTCCTCGCCCCGACGCTCGAACGTTTCACTCCGCGCTACCCGGAGGTGCGGCTGCACATCGTCGAAGGCTACAGCAACCTTCTCACCGAGATGGTGCTCGCCGACGACCTCGATTTTGCGGTGGTGCCGACCTACGAGGGGCGCGTCGGCCTGAAGTCGCGGCTGATCGTGCGCGATCGCGAAATGCTGGTGTCGGGCCCGCAGCGCGGCTTCTCCCCGCTCGTCCCGCTGCGGCTGAGGGATTGCGGCCCTCTGAAGATCATCGTGCCGAGCCGTTCCAACGTCCGTCGGCGCAACATCGAGATCTATTTCCAGACGCACGGCGTCGAAGTGGCGCGGATGATCGAGATGGATGCGATGATCGGCACGCTCGAATTCGTGGCGCGTTCCGACTGGGTGGCGATCCTGTCCGGTCTGATCTGCGTCAACGACATGGAGCGACCGGAGCGCGTCGTTAATCCGATCGTCGATCCGCCGCTGTTTGCCGAGTTTGTCGTCATCTCGGCCGCGCGCCGCACCCTTTCGACGCCTGCGCAACTGTTCCTGGAGTGCTTTGAGGCGGAGATCGCCCGCATCCAGAACATCTGGGCGCAGGCCATCGCCTCCCGTCCGCGCGCCGAACGCGGGCCGCAAACGGGACGCACGCACCCTGCCACCGCCGGCTGACCGTCAGACCGAAGCCGGTGCGCCCGGCTGCCTGAGCGGATGGGCGCGGGCGAAGGCGTCGTGCTGCGCAAGCGTATCGGCGATCCGCTTGACCGTCGGATAGGCGGCAAGATCAACCTTGAAGAAGTGTGCACCCGTCGCCTGGCTGGCAAGGCAGATATCGGCGATGGTGATCGCCTCACCATGACAGTAGCGGCCGGTCGCCTTGTCCTGCAGGTGCGCCTCCAGCGCCGACAGCGCCGCGCGATGCCAGTGCTGGGCCCACTGGGCGATCGCGGCCTCGTCGGCCTTGAATGCGCGGGCGAGATACTCGCGCACGCGCGGCACCACGAGCGGATGCGAATCGCAGGCGACGATCTGCGCGAGCCCGCGCACGCGGGCGCGGCCCTTGGCGTCGGCCGGCAGGAGCGGCGGCCGCGGATGGGTCTCGTCCAGGTATTCGATGATGGCAAGCGACTCGAACAGCGCCGGTCCCTCCCCGTCGACCAGCGCCGGGATCGCCATCATCGGATTGACCCGGCGGAACGCCTCCTCGCGCTGCTTGCCCTGCATCAGGTTGACGTCGATCACCTCCTCCGGCACGAGGCCCTTCAGATTCATCGCGATGCGCACCCGATAGGTGGCGAGCGAGCGCCAGAACGAATAGAGCTTCATCGGATTCTCCGGTGGGTGCGGTACCGCTCAGCTTTGGCCCTTGCTGCGACCCGCCCAATAAGCGGAGACGTTCGAAACTTCGTCCTTGCCGGTGATGTGCTGGCGGGCCTCCTCGTAGCAGGCGAGCGTCTGCTGCAGCAGCGGCAGCTCGATTCCGCGTCGCCTGCCTTCCGCCAGCATGGCCTTGATGTCCTTGATCCCGTCTTCGAGGCTGAAGGTCGCGATGTCCGAGGGCAGGTTCTTGAGGCGGGCGACGATGCCCGGCATGCGCTGCTTCAGGACCGTGGCCGCGCCCGAGGTCTCCGACAGGAAGTCGAGCAGTTCCGCCGGATCGACGTTCAGCGTCCGGCACATGGCGAGCTGCTCGCCGAGCGCCTGCCAATAGATCATCAGCGGCAGGTTGACCGCAAGCTTCAGCGTCGAGCCGCAGCCGACGGGGCCTGCGTGCATGATGCGGCGGCAGAGCTGTTCGAGGATCGGCCGCGCCCGCGCGGCGTCCGCCGGCTCCGCCCCCATCAGTCCAAGCAATCGGCCCTGACGCGCCGGCGCCACCGAGCCGCCAACCGGACATTCGACATAGGCCGCACCCTTGGCCCGTACCTTGTCGGCGAGCGCCGCTTCCGTCTGCGGCGACACCGTGCTCATCTCGATGAAGAGCTTGCCCGCAACGTTGCCTGCGAGCAGCCCCTGCGGCCCGAGAAAGACGGCGTCGAGCGCAGCCGCGTCGGTGAGAATGGTGATGATGACCTCTGCCCCGTCGGCTAGCTGAGCCGGGGTCGCGACCGCGGCCGCGCCGGCATCCACGAGCGGCCTCGCCTTCTCCGGCGAACGGTTCCAGACCGAGAGCCTGTGGCCGACCTCCAGCAGACGCGCACCGATGTTCGAGCCCATCTTGCCGATGCCGGCGATGCCAATGTGCATGGCGCTTGTTCCCCCTCCCACCGATTGCAGATCGCGGTTGTTCAGGGACGATAGGCGATCCGCGCGCGGCACGAAAGTGCAGCGGGCGCGGCGCTTGGCGGCAGGCCGGCGCCGTCCTAGTGTGCCGCCGGCTGTGGCAGCCGAATCATTGGAGCAGGAGCATCGATGGAGCCCCGGGGAATGCGCGCAGTGAAGAATCGGAAGAAGACGGTCGGCGTGGTCGGGCTCGGCATCATGGGCGGGGCGTTCGCGCGCAATCTCGTGGGCGCCGGCTGGCGCGTGATAGGCTACGATATCGATCCGACAAAGCGCCGCGAGCTGGCCAAGGCCGGCGTCGAGATCGCGACCGATGTCGCGGCGTTGGCGGCCGCGGCGCCGCTGATCATCACCAGCCTGCCCAAGCCCGCGGCGCTGATGGCGACGGCGAAAACCATCGCCGCATCCGGCGTGCGGTCGCGCGTGATCGCGGAATGCTCGACGTTTACCATCGAGGACAAGCAGAAGGCGGAGCGCGTGCTGCGCGACGCGGGCCACGTGCTGCTCGATTGTCCGGTCAGCGGCACCGGCTCGCAGGCGCGCACCGGCGACCTCGTGATCTATGCAAGCGGCGACAGCAAGGCGATTGCGCGCTTCAAGCCGGTGTTTGCCGGCTTTGCCCGCAAGACCTACGACGTGGGCGCCTTCGGCAACGGCAGCCGGATGAAGTTCGTCGCCAACCTGCTCGTCGCCATCAATAACGTGGCCGCGGCCGAGGCCATGGTGCTCGGCATGAAGGCCGGACTTGATCCCAAGGCCATCTTCGAGATGATATCCAACGGTGCCGGCAATTCGCGCGTATTCGAGCTGCGCGCGCCGATGATGGTGAGAAACCGCTACCGGCCGGCCACGATGAAGTGCTCGGTCTGGCAGAAGGACATGGACGTGATCGGCGCCTTCGCGAAGAGCCTGCGGGTTCCAACCCCGCTGTTCAGCGCGACTGTGCCGATCTACGAGGCCGCGCTCAGAAGCGGTCACGCCAATGACGATACCGCTGCCGTCTGTGCCGTGCTCGAAGCCAAGGCACGACTGAAGCGACGGCGCTGATCGTCGGATTTTCATACGGCCCGCGCGCACTGCACATCCTTGTCCAAGGCTCCCTCGCGCCCCGGCGACTTGCCCGCTCCCCGCCCTGCCCGCGTGCGCTCATTTGGTGGGCTGTACGCCGGCCCCGCGTCATGTAAGCTTTCGCCCAACCGGCGGCCAAACAGCGTGGGACGGGGGGATGAACTGGAACTTCTGGATCGTACAGACGTTCAACGGCATTTCGTACGGTGCGCTGCTGTTTCTCGTGGGCAGCGGCCTGTCGCTGATCTTCGGGGTCATGCGGATCGTCAATTTGTCGCACGGCTCCTACTTCCTGCTCGGCGGCTACGTTGCGCTCTCGGTGATCTGGACCACCGGCTCCTGGCTGCTGGCGCTCCCGGTCGCCGCCATCGCGATCGCGCTCATCGGGCTCGTCATGGAGCGGGTGTTCCTGCGCCCACTCGGCTTCGATCCGTTGCGCCAGGTGCTGCTGACGGTCGGCTTCGCCTTTCTCTTCCAGCAGGCCGCCCTCGACATCTGGACCGGCAACAACTTCGACATCAATCCTCCTGACGTGCTGTCGCAGAGCATCGTCGTCGGCGGCGTTTACCTGCCGCTCTATCGCATCTTCATGATCGCCATTGCCCTCGCCATCGGGCTCCTGCTGTGGCTGGTGATGGAGAAGACGCGCATGGGCGCCGCAGTGCGCGCCACGGTCGACGACGCGCAAATGGCGCGCGGCGTCGGCGTCGATACGTCCCGCATCTCCATGCTGATCTTCTCGCTCGGGGCGTTCCTTGCGGCACTCGGCGGTGTGATCGGCGGAGCATTTCTCGGCATCTATCCGGGCCTCGACTTCGAAATGCTGCCGCTCGCCTTCGCCGTCGTGATCATCGGCGGCATGGGCAGCCTGGGCGGCGCCGCCATCGGCGCGCTGGCGGTGGGCCTTGCCGACAATTTCGGCAAGGCGCTGTTCCCCGAGGTTTCCTACTTCACCCTTTACGCGCCGATGGCGCTCATTCTGGCGGTCAAGCCGACCGGCCTGTTCGGACGCGAGTGACGGCCGTCATGAAAAGCCAAACCTTCAAGGTCCTCGTCGTCGTCGCGGCGCTGGCCGCGATCGCCGTCATCGTGCCGAACACCAATTCGTTTCTCATTCTGCTGGCGACCCGCGCACTCGCCTTCGCCATCCTGGTGATGAGCCTGGACATCCTGCTCGGCTACACCGGGCTCGCCTCGCTCGGCCAGGCCGCCTATCTCGGCGTCGGCGCCTATCTCACCGCGATCTGTGCGACGCGCTACCAGTTCGGCCTCGGATGGGATTTCTGGATCGTGCTTGCGCTCGGCATCCTGCTCGGCGCGGCGCTCGCCGCCGTCTTCGGCCTGCTCGCGATCCGCGCCAGCGGCGTCTACTTCCTGATGATCACGCTCGCCCTCGGCCAATGCGTGTGGGGGCTCGCCTACCGCTGGAACTCGCTGACCGGCGGCGACAACGGCATCAACCTGCGGGAACGGCCGAAGTTCGGCATCGATCTCGCCGACGAGGTGACGTTCTTCTATCTCGTGTTCGCGCTGTTCGCGCTCTCGCTGCTGATCATGTACACGCTGGTGCGCTCGCCGTTCGGCCGCAGCCTCATGGGCATCCGCGAGCGCGAACTGCGGATGCGCATCCTCGGCTACAACACCTGGCTGCACAAATACATCGCCTTCGTCATCGCTGGCGCCTTCGGCGGGCTGTCCGGCGTGCTCTGGGCGCATACCGCGGGCATTGTCAGCCCCGAGAACGTCGTCCTCACCACTTCGGTGGACGCGCTGCTGATGGCGGTGCTCGGCGGCGCCGGGACACTGGTCGGCGGCGTCATCGGTTCGTTCATCGTCTTCGGCCTGCGCGAATATCTGAGCACGCTTGTGCCGTGGTGGCAGTACGTGCTCGGCGCGGTCTATGTGCTGACCATCCTCTATCTGCCGACCGGGCTGATGGGCATTCCCGAGCGCATCCGGCAGCGCCGCGCGGCGGACAAGCCTGAGGTCTCCAAGCGACTGGCACCCGTGACGTCCTGACCGGATGCGGGCGGCACGACAACAAGGGAGGAAGAACGATGACACGCACTCTAGGCTACCGGGCCGGCCCGTGGCTCGCGACTTGCGCGCTCGCCTTCGGCGGGACGGCCCTCAATCCCGCGCAGGCGGAGGAACTGCGCATCGGCTTTCTGGCGCCGACCACCGGCATTTTCGCCCAGATCGGCAAGGACATGGTCGACGGCTTCAAGATGTATCTCGAGGAGCGCGGCAACAAGCTCGGCGGCGCCGATGTGAAATTCATCGTCGAGGACGAGCAGGGCAAGCCCGACACCGCCGTCACCAAGGCCAAGAAGCTGATCCTGCAGGACAAGGTGCACATGTTCATCGGCGGGCTTTTGGCCTCGACCGGCTACGCGCTCGCGCCGGTGAGCACCGCCGAGAAGGTGCTCTACATCTCCTCGATCTCGGCGGCCGACGATCTTACCCAGCGCGACCTTCCCAAGTTCCCCTATTTCATCCGCACGAGCTGGACGAGCTCGCAGCCGAGCCACCCGTTCGGCCAATGGGCCTGCGAGCAGGGCTTCAAGAAGATCGCCGCCATCGGCGCCGACTATGCCTTCGGCTACGAGGTGGTCGGCGGGTTCCAGCGGGCGTTCGAGGCCTGCGGCGGCCAGATCATCCAGAAAGTCTGGGTGCCGATCGGCACCAAGGACTTCGGGCCCTACATTCCGACGCTGAAGCAGGACGCCGATCGCATCTTCTCGCTGCAGGTCGGTCCTGCGGCGCTGCAGTTCCCCAAGCAGTTGAAGGCGGCCGGCTATGCCAAGCCGCTGATCGGCGGCGGCACGAGCTATGACGAATTCGTGCTGCCGGCGATGGGCGACGAAGTCATCGGCCATATCTCGCCGCTGCAATACAGCGCCGCGCTCGAAACGCCGAAGAACGCCGCGTTCGTGAAATCCTACCGCGCCAAGTACGGCAAGGTGCCCTCCTACTACTCGGAGAGCAATTACAGCACGGCGCAGATGATCGACGAGGTAATCAAGAAGAACGGCGGCAAGTACCCCGGCGCGCAGGAGTTCATCAAGCAGCTCTCGGCCATGAAGTTCGATACCATCCGCGGGCCGGTCGCCTTCGATGACATGCGCAATCCGGTGCAGAACATCTACATCAAGAAGGTCGAGAAGAAGAAGATGTTCGGCTACGAGAAGGACGAACTCTGGAACACCGTCATCAAGACCTATGCGAACGTGAGCCAGTTCGGCCAGTTCAATAAGGACGAGTTCCTGAAGACGCCGGTCTATGGCCGCGACTTCCCGCCCTGCAAGTTCTGCAACTGACCCGCGGCGTGCCGGGGCTCCGCGCCGGAGCCTCGGCCACCGCTGCCCGGCCGAGGCAGCAGCGTGACCACCGACATCTCCGTCAATTCAGACCGGCCGGTGCTGGAGCTGAAAAGCCTGTCCAAGAGCTTCGGCGGGCTGCATGCGGTGCGCAACGTGACGCTGCGCATCATGCCCGGCGACCGCAAGGCGATCATCGGGCCGAACGGTGCGGGCAAGACCACGCTGTTCAACCTGATCACCGGCATCTTTCCCTCCACCTCGGGTCAGGTGCTGCTGTTCGGCCAGGACGTGACCACCTGGCCGAGCCACCGGCGCACCGCGCTCGGCATGGCGCGCACCTTCCAGATCACGAGCCTGTTTCCGCGGCTGACCGTGCTCGACAACGTGCTGCTCGCGATCAAGGGCCTGCGGCCGTCGAAATACGTCATGTGGCGCTTCATCTCGAGCTACAAGGACGTCTATGAGAAGGCCTATGCGCTGCTCGATCAGGCGGCCTTCCTCGACCGCAAGGACACGGAGGTGCGCTTTCTCTCGCACGGCGAGCAGCGCCAGCTCGAAATCGTGCTCGGCCTTGCGAGCGATCCAAAGGTGCTGCTGCTCGACGAGCCGGCCGCCGGCCTGTCGTCCGGGGAATCGGTGGAGATGACCAAGTTTCTCATGCGGCTCGATCCCCATCTGGCGATTCTCCTGATCGAGCATGACATGGACGTGGTGTTCGACGTGGCGCAGCAGATTTCGGTGCTGCACTTCGGCGAGGTGCTGGAGACGGGCACGCCGGAAGAGATCAAGCGCAGCGCCCGCGTGCGGGAAATCTATCTCGGCTCCGGATGAGCGGCGCCGACGAGCGACGGCTGGCGGAGGACGGACCGCGTCATGGCGATCTTGGAAGTGCAGGACATCCACACCTATTATGGCGACGCCTACGTCCTGCAGGGGCTCTCCCTCACGCTCGAACAGGGCCAGATCCTCGGCCTGCTCGGGAGAAACGGCGTCGGCAAGACGACGCTGGTCAATTCGATCGTGGGGTTCACGCCGCCGCGCCGCGGTCGCATCATCTTCAAGGGCATCGACATCACCGCCTCGGCCTCGTTCGAGACCATCCGCGGCGGCATGGGGCTCGTGCCGCAGGGCCGCCGCGTTTTTCCCACGCTGAGCGTGGAGGAGAATCTGCTGGTGGCCGAGCGCAACACCGACCGCCACGGCTGGACGCTCGACCGCGTCTATGCGCTGTTTCCCCGCCTGCGCGAGCGGCGCAACCAGCGCGCCAAGACGCTGTCCGGCGGCGAGCAGCAGATGCTGGCGATCGGACGCGGGCTGATGACCAATCCCGACTGCCTGATCATGGACGAGCCGTCCGAGGGGCTTGCGCCAATCATCATCCAGGGCGTGTGGGAGGCCATCGCCAAGCTCAAGGCGGAGGGCCTTTCCATTCTGCTCGTTGAACAGAATGCCGCGCTGGCCCTCAAGCTGGTCGACTACGTGCACGTCATGAGCAAGGGCCAGGTGGTGTATTCGGCGCAGCCGCAGGAGTTGTGGGCGAACGAGGCGATCAAATCGAGCTATCTCGGCATCTGAGCGGCGAAAACCTTGCCCGGCGCCGGCGCCGGGCCTTGGTGGGCCGGCGGCCCCAAACCTGCCCACCGCCCGCGAGGGAGTAGCGGCAAACGCCAATTCGCGTCATGCTCACTTCCATCAATCGAGCCCAACCGGCGCTCAGCCACGGAGGAGGAAAGCAGATATGACATTGCATCGTCGCAAGGTATTGAAGGGCTTGGCAGCATCCGGCGCCGCCATGGCCGCCCTGAAGGCCCCCTACGTGCAGGCGCAAGCCAGTCCGATCCGCGTCGGATTTCTCACGGTGAAGACCGGGCCGCTCGCGTCGGGCGGCATCCAGATGGAGCAGGGCCTGACCGTTTTCTTCAAGGAGCGCGGCAACAAGCTCGCCGACCGGCCGGTCGAGCTGCATACCCAGGACACCGCCGGCAACCCCGCCCAAGCACGCACCAAGACCCAGGAGTTGGTCGAGCGGCTGAAGGTATCGGTATTGATCGGGCCGCTTGCGGCCTTTGAGGCGCTCGCCATCGACGATTATATCCGCACCTCGCAAACGCCCATTCTCACCGTGGCCGGCGCCGAGGACATGACTCAGCGCAAGGTGAACCCTTGGCTGGTGCGGCCGAGCTCAACGTCCGCGCAGCCAAGCCACCCGCTCGGCGACTACGCCGCAAAGGACATGAAGCTCAAGCGCGTCGCGGTTCTGGCCGACGATTTCGCCTTCGGCTGGGAAAACGCGGCCGGATTCCAGCGCGTGTTCGAGGACAACGGCGGCAAGGTGGTGCAGAAAATCTTCACGCCGCTCAACGCGCCCGACTACGGCACCTACATCGCCCAGCTCAAGCCGAATCTGGACGCGGTCTATTCCGGCCACGCCGGCTCGAACGCGTTCAAGTTCGCCAAACAGCTGCGAGAATACGGCAACCGTGTGCAAATTCTCGGCGGCTTTACCCAGTTCGACGAGTCGTTGTTGCAGCAGATGGGCGACGACGTGATCGGCTCGATCAGCGGCAACTGGTACTCCGCCCAGCTCGAATTCCCGATCAACAAGCGGTTCGTGGCCGCGATCCAGCGCGATTACAAGGTCGATCCCGGTGTCTATGCCGCCGAAACCTATCTGTGCGGCGAGGTGCTCGACCACGCGGTCAAGGCCATCGGCGGCAAGGTCGAGGACAAAGCGGCGCTCAACAAGGCGCTGCATGAGGCCAAGGTGCCCGATACGCTGCGCGGGCCCGTGAGCTTCGACAAGTTCGGCAATGTGGTCGGCAACATCTATATCCGCAAGGTCGAGAAGAAGGGTGGAAAGCTCGTCAACACCGTCATCAAGACTTATCCGAACGTCAGCCAATTCTGGACCTACAATGTGGATGAGTTCCTGAAGAATCCGGTCTACTCACGCGACTTCCCACCGGCGAAGAATCTGGAAAACTAGACACCGCCGTATCCTCCCCGCTTGAGGGGAGAGGGCCGGGGTGAGGGGCGGTCGGCGACGCGCGCGAACGCATCCCTCACCCGGACCGCATCGCGGTCCGCTGCGACCCGAACGGCAAGAGGCGCGGCAAGTCCCCATAGAGCGCAATCACTCCATGCAGTGGCAGTTCTGGATCATCCAGACGCTGAACAGCCTGGCCTTCGGCGGCTTGCTGTTTCTGCTGTCGTCGGGATTCTCTCTGATCTTCGGCCTGATGCGCATTCCCAATCTCGCGCACGGCGCATTCTTCATGCTGGGGGCATATTTCGGCTACAGCTTGTTGGCGCGCGGGGGCAATTTCTGGCTTGTGGCGCTCGCGGCAGGGCTTGGAGTCGGAGGCATCGGCATCGTTCTCGAACGCTTCGTTCTTCGCCAGATTGCCGGCAACGAGCAAGGACAGGTCCTGGTAACGCTTGGTGTCTCCTTCATCATCGCGGATATTTGCCTGTTGGCCTGGACCGGCGATCCAATGCCCTTGCCGGCACCGCAGGCGCTGCGGCGCCCGCTGCTGTTTGCGGGCTATGCCTTCCCCACCTACCGTCTGGTCGTGCTCGGGATTGCACTGGTGGCGGCGGTCGCGCTGTACATTCTCATGGAGCGGACGCGACTTGGCGCCATGATCCGCGCCGGCGTCGACGACATGGAGATGGCGCGCGGCGTCGGCATTCCGGTGTCGCGCCTGTTCACCACCGTGTTCCTGCTCGGGGCCGCACTCGCCGGCATTGGCGGTGTGCTGGGCGGTCCGATCCTGAACGCCTATCCGGGTCTCGATGCCGACATGCTGCCGCTCGCCCTGATCGTCGTCATTCTCGGCGGCGCCGGCTCGCTCCTCGGGGCCTTCGTCGGCAGCTTCGTGGTCGGCTTCCTTTACAACTTCGGCATCGCGCTCGCGCCCGATCTTGCCTATTTCGTCCTGTTTCTGCCCATGGTGCTCGTGCTGGTATTTCTGCCGCAGGGCCTGTTCGGCCGGGTGCAGCTGTGAATCGCCGCACCATCATCGCCATCGCGGTTGCGGCGGTGTGCCTGCTGGCGGTGCCGCGCCTCATCGTCAACGAGTTCTACGTCAATCTGGCGAGCCAGGTGCTCATCTATGCGCTGTTTGCGCTCAGCGTGAATCTGATGCTGGGATACGGCGGCATGGTGTCGCTCGGCCACGCCGCCTATCTCGGGGTTGCCGGCTATACCTGCATTCTGCTCACCATCGCCGGCTACGACCAGCTCCTCGCCGCGGCAGCTGCGGTGGCCCTGTCCACCGCCTTTGCGGTGTTGTTTGGCGTGTTGTCGCTGCGCGCACCCGGCCTTGGCTTCATCATGATCACGCTGGCGATCGGACAGATCGTCTGGGGCGTCGCCTACCGCTACAACGACCTCACCGGCGGCGACAACGGGCTGCGCCACCCCGAGCGGCCGATGCCGTTCGGATTCGACATTCGCGACGCCGAGAGCTTCTACTACTTCACGCTGATCGTGTTTGCGATCGCGTTCTTCTTCCTGTGGCGATTTGACCGCTCGCCGTTCGGCGCGAGCCTGATGGGAACGCGCGACCAGCCGCGGCGCATGCGCATGCTCGGCCACAATGTCTATCTCGTCCGCCTGCTCACCTTCACGTTCGCCGGATTCTGGGCTTCGATTGCCAGCATCCTCTATGTCTACTACAACCTGTTTCTCAGCCCGCATGCGCTGGCGTTGCAGCAGTCGGCCGAGATCCTGTTGATGGCGATCCTTGGCGGCGCGAGCTCGCTGACCGGGCCGATCGTCGGCGCCGCCATCATTACGCTCGTCAAGAATGTGGTCTCGAGTTACGTGGAGCGCTGGAACACGCTGCTCGGCGTCGTCTTCGTGGCTGTGATCATATTCATGCCCTACGGACTCGTTCCGGGTTGCCGTGAGCTCTGGCGGCGCTACCAGGCCCGCCGCAGAACGGACGCGCCCGATCGCAAGCAGACCTCGGAGCCGGCCGCTTGACCACGCCCGCGCTCGAAATCACCAATCTCAACAAGCGCTTTGGCGGCCTGCCGGCCACCAAAGACGTCTCCCTGCGGGTCATGCCCGGCGAGCGGCGGCTGATCATCGGCCCGAACGGCGCCGGCAAGACCACCATATTCAACCTCATTACCGGCGACCTGACGCCGGACAGCGGATCGGTCAAGCTGTTCGGCCGCGAACTTCTCGGCATGCCCACGCAGGATCGCGTGCATCTCGGGCTTGCCCGCACCTATCAGATCCTGACCTTGTTTCCACGCGAGAACCTGATTCATAACGTGGTGCTGGCGCTGCTCGGGCTCAAGCGGCTGCGCTGGAATCCCTGGTCGGTGCTGAGCGGCCATGCCGACATTTATCGGGACGCTCGCGCCGCCCTCGATCAGGTGGGGCTCGGCGACAGCGCCGAGCGCATCGTGCTGGAGACGTCCTATGGCGAGCGCCGCCGGCTCGAGCTTGCAATGGCCCTGGCGCAAAAGCCCAAGCTGTTGCTGCTCGATGAGCCGCTCGCCGGCCTCTCCCACGCCGAGCGGCAGACGGTGCGCGAACTGCTCGACACCATTCCGCGCGACGTGACCATCGTGATGATCGAGCACGACATGGACACGGCTCTCGGTTTTGCCGAACGGATCACGCTTCTGCATTACGGCGAAGTCATCGTCGAAGGCACCCGCGCGGAGGTTGTCGCCGACCCGCGCACCCGGGAGGTGTACCTTGGCGACTGAGGCGCTCGCGCTTTCCGGGATCGACGCGTTCTACGGCGACAGCCACGTGCTGCATGGCGTGGGGTTTGCCCTGCAACCGGGCCGCCTGCTCGGCCTGCTCGGCCGCAACGGTGCCGGCAAGACCACGTGCATGAACACCATCATGGGCTTCCTCAAGCCGCGCAGCGGTTCGATTACGCTGTTCGGCGAACAGGTGGCCGGGCTTTCGCCCGAAAGCATCGCCCGCAAGGGCATCTGCCTCGTGCCGCAGGGGCGCCGCATGTTCCGCACGCTCACGGTGCACGAGAACCTGATGGTGGCGGCTCAACCGCCGAAGACCGGCGGACCGGGCTGGACATTCGAGCGCGTGTTCGACCTGTTCCCGCGCCTGAAGGAGCGCCGCGGCCAGGTCGCCGGCTCGCTCTCGGGCGGGGAGCAGCAGATGCTCGCCATCGGCCGCGCGCTGATGGGTAATCCGCGCGTGCTCCTGATGGACGAACCATCGGAAGGGCTTGCGCCGCAGATCGTGGCCGAGGTTCGCCGCACCATCGCTCAGCTCAAGGCCGAGGGCCAATCGATCATCCTCGTCGAGCAGAACATCAAGCTGACCCTCGACCTTGCCGACGATGTCGTCATCATCAACACCGGCCGCGTCGTGTTCAGCGGTCGCGCCGACCAGATCAGGATCGACGACACGATCGTGGCGCAGCACCTCGGCGTGTTCTGAGGCTCGCGCCACATTGCGAATGCCGACGGAAGAAAGGCAAGGGTAAACCATGGCAGACATCTGGAACAGATACGCGCCGACGGCGGCGCGCAAGCGCGGGCGGCCGGGCCGCGAAACGCGCCCAAAGACGCTCACCGTCGACATGCACGCCCACGTCGCGGTGCCGCGCGCGGCCGAGATCGCCGTGCCCCATCTTGATCAGTCCACCGTACCGCTTGGCCATTTCTCCACGCCCGACACCAAGGCGATCATGGCCAAGCAGGAGGCCGACATCCGCGAGAGCATCCAAACAACCGATGCCCGCTTCCGCGCCATGGATGACATGGGCGTGGACATGCAGCTCATCTCGCCGGGACCGCCGCAGCTCTACTACACCGTGCCGATCGAGATCGCCGTCGCAGCCACCCGCGCGCTCAACGACGGTATCGCCGAATACGTCAGTCGCCATCCCGACCGCCTGGTCGCGCTCGGCGGCGTGCCGCTCGCCGACGCGCATGAGGCCGCGAACGAACTCGAGCGCTGCATGCGGACGCTGCGCTTCAAGGGCGTCGAAATCCTCACCAACGTGGCCGGCCGGGAACTGTCCGACCCGGCCTATGCGCCGTTCTGGCGCAAGGCGGAGGAACTCGGCGCGCTGGTGATGATCCACCCGAACGGTTTCACCCAGGCCGAGCGCCTTTCTCGCTTCTATTTCAACAACGTCATCGGCAATCCGCTCGATACCACCGTCGCCCTGCACTACCTGATTTTCGACGGCGTGCTCGAACGCCATCCGAAGTTGAAAATCTTCGCCGTCCACGGCGGCGGCTATCTCGGCGCCTATCCCGGCCGCATCGACCATGCCTGGGGCGCGCGCTCGGATTCGCATGCCGCCTTGCCGAAGCCGCCGACCGAATATCTGAAGAAGATCTATGTCGACACCGTCGTGTTCACGCCGAACCAGCTCGAGGCGCTGGTCAAGACCTTCGGTGTGGGCCAGGTCGTGATGGGAACCGACTATCCCTTCGACATGGCCGACTTCGACCCGATCGAGCACGTGGTCTCCACGGGCTTCGACGCGGACACGGTGGCGGCCATCGCCGGCGGCAATGCAAAGAGCTTGCTCGGGCTGTAACCCTCAGGCCTCGAGGAAATCCAGTACCGCCGTCTCGGCAATGACCGCTTGCGCATTGCTGTGGCGCACGCTGCGCGCCTGCTCCTCCAGCGTGCGCGTCGCCTGCAGGTAGGCGCCGAGATGGCGGGCGCGCTCGATGATCCGCCGCCCGATCGGCAAACGCTCGGCCTCGAAGCGGCGCAAAGCCGGCTCGACCGCCTCGGCCGCCACCACATCGGCGAGCGCCACCGCGTCGTCCGCCGCCTTCGACACGCCGGCCGCGACATGTGGTCGCGCAACGAACGCCGCATCGCCGATGATGGCGACCCGGCCGAAGGCCATGCGCGGGCTCTCGAGATCGTAGATCGGCTGCAGCATCGGCTCGTCCATCAGCCGCAGGATGGGCAGGAACTGCGGCGCCACCAGCCGCTCGCCGGCCGCGCGCATTTCCGCAATCGCCGCCCGCCGGATCAGCGGCGGGGGGATGGAAATGGCGTGCGTCACACCGTTTTCGTCGGTCAACAGGCGCTGCAACTCTGTGCGCTCGTCCGCCGGCCGATACCAGACGACGTTGTAACGGCGGTGCCCGACCCGCAGATCGTTGTCGGGTCCCGCCACCGGATAGCCAAGGAACTGTTCGCCCGGCGGCAGACAGAAGGTCAGGTACTCGAACAGGGCCCGATGGGTGGCTGGCGGGATCGCCTGCTCGGGCAGCAGCGCCCGCCAGGCGACATAACCGGCGTAGAGCGGAACGGCCTGCGGCAGCAGTTGCTGCCGAACGGTCGAGCGGATGCCGTCGGCGCCGACCAGCAGTTCGGCCTCGGCGGAACGGCCGTCGGCAAAGCGTGCGACCACCGATTGCGCCGACTGCTCGACGCACCTGAGGGCAACGCCCCGATGATAATGCTCGGACGGAAAGGCGTCGCGCAGGATGCGATAGACCCGCTCCCAGGCCGTGAGCGTCTGCGGGATGTCGATTTCGCAGACGGTGCCGCCCTGCTGGTCGAGAATGCGGCGCGTACGCGCCTCCACCCCGAGGTCCACCGGATCGATCCCCAGCCGCCGCAGCGTGGCAGCCACCGCCGGTTGTGCGACGATCCCCGCCCCGCGGCCGGCAAGTTCGGTCTCCACGCGCTCGTAGATGTCAACGTCGAAGCCGCGTTGACGCAACAGCAGGCCCGCGAACAGACCGCTCATCGATCCGCCGATCACGATCGCCCGCCTTCGTCGGGCCGCCTGCGATGCCCCGTTGCCCATTTCGCCGATCCCGTAATTCTCTGTATATTGTGCCAGCAACTTGCGGAGGATTGCCATGGCTCTGACCATGCTGGACAAGCAGGCGGTGCGGTCGGATCGGACCGAATGGCCTGCCCACATCAAGGCCGAGTTCGAGCGGGAAAGCCGCCAGCACAACGGCTGCGTCGGCACCGAACTGTTGTCGGAAACCGACCGGGTGCGCGTCTGGATCATCCGCCTCAAGCCGGGCGAACGGGTAGGATTCCATCGGCACGTGCTCGACTATTTCTGGACCTCGGTGAACGGCGGCCGTGGTCGCCAGCACCTGATGGACGGCTCGACCGTCGAGCACGAATACGCGCCGGGCGAAACCCGTCACGAGACCTACGGCCCCGGCGAATACAAGGTTCACGACCTGGAAAACATCGGCGACCGGGAAATGATCTTCAACACCGTCGAGTTCCTTCACAGTGCCAATGCGCCGCTGCCGATCCCTGACATGGTGCGCCGCAAGCGCGGTTGACGGTCGCCATGCCGCGTCCGTACGGGCGGCGGCACGCGCTCGACATCTTTTCAGTTTGTCAATGCCATCGATGGACTAGCCAAGGCAGCGCCCTTCCTGCACACTGCCGCCGTCACGCCAGCGGCAAGACGGGCAAGAGGCGCGACCGGGGGGAGCGGAAGCCTTGTCGTTCGAACTTTTGATCAATGCCATCATCGCGGGATTGCTGCTGGGCGGGTTCTACGCCGCCGTGACAGTCGGAATCTCCATTGCCTTCGGCATCCTCGATATCGTCAACATCGCGCATCCGGCCTTCATCATCCTTGGCTCCTACATCGCCTACATCGTCAATCAGACGATGGGGCTTGATCCGATCCTGATCGCGCTGATCGTGTTGCCGGCCTTCTATGCGCTGGGCGCGGCCGTCTATCAGGTCTACTACCTCTCGTTCGAGAAGCGCGGCCAGGATGCGCTGCGCGGCCTTGCCTTCTTCTTCGGGCTTCTGTTCGTCACCGAAGTGATGCTGATCCTGGTGTTCGGCGTTGATTACCGCTACGTGAAGGCCGACTACATCGATCAGACGCTGCGTTTTGGCTTTGTCGATCTGCCGTTCCGCATGCTGATCCCCTGCGTCATCTCGCTCTTGATGCTCGCCCTGCTTCAGCTCTATCTGTCGCGCAGCTTCACCGGCCGCGCGATCATGGCCGTGGCGCAGGACCAGCTCGCGCTGCAGCTCATGTCGGCCGATCCCGTTCGCATCAAGCGGATCGCGTTCGCGCTTTCCATCGCCACCGCGGCGCTCGCCGGCGCGTTCCTGATCGTCATCCAGCCGGTCGAGCCATCCGTCGGCCGCGAATACATCGGGCGGGTGTTCGCCATCGCCGTGCTGGGCGGGCTCGGCAGCCTGACCGGAACCGTGATCGGCGCCATCCTGCTCGGCGTGGTCGAAAGCATCACGGCGACGTTCTACGGCCCCTCCTGGGCGCCGGCAGTGGCATTCGGTTTCCTGCTGCTGACGCTTGCGTTTCGTCCGGCGGGTCTGCTCGGACGCTAGGCGGGGACGGTCGTGCGATCGCATAATTTCATTCTGCTGGCCATCGTCGTCGGCGCCGTCGGCTATCTGCTGCTGCGCGCGATCGGCAACGACTATCTGTTTTTCGCCGGCTACACGGTGCTGCAATTCATCGTGCTGGCAACCGCCTGGAACATCCTGGGGGGCTACTGCGGCTACGTGAACTTCGGTTCCGCCGCCTTCTTTGCGGTCGGCGCCTATTCCACCGTCTGCCTGCACAAGCTTGCTGGCCATCTCGACCGCTTCTTTCCGGAACCGATTGCGACGCTGCTCGGCGCCGTGTTCCCGCTGTCGGTGCCGAGCCTGATCGTGATCGGCGGCGTCATGTCCAGCCTGATCGGGCTGGGCACCGGCTATCTCACCCTGCGCCTGCGCGGCGCATTCTTCGCCATCGCCACGCTGGCCCTCGCCGTCGTGTTGCAAACCCTGATCGTCAACTGGGACTACGTCGGCGGCTCGCGCGGCGCCTACATCATCCGCCCGCAGAGCGTGCCGCTGCTCGGCAGCTATATCGAGTATCTGTTCCTGGTGATGCTGGCGTTGTCGGTCATCGCGATCGCTGCCGCCCGCGCGATCGAGCGCAGCCGGCTCGGGTACGGCTTTGCGACGATCCGCGACGACGAGCTTGCGGCCGAGGCCTGCGGCGTGCCGACGCTGCGCCTGAAGCTGATCGCGACCACCATCTCCGGCGCACTGATGGGGATGTCCGGCGCGCCCTTCCCCTATTACATCGGCTATCTCGAACCGGCATCCGCGTTCGGTCTTGCCTACGCCGTCAACTCCATCGCCATGCCGATGATTGGCGGCACGACGACCTGGATCGGCCCGCTGCTAGGCGCCATCCTGCTGGGCGTGATCCAGCAGGTGGCGACCGTGACCATCTCGTCGGCGGTCAATCTTTTGATCGTCGGGTTCCTCCTCATCGGTTTCGTCATCATGGCGCCGAACGGTATCGTTGGGCTGGTCCGGGAGTTCTTCCAGACAGCCGCTCCCGATGGCGTAAATCGGCGCGCGCTCGTGCTGCTGGTGCTCGCAAGCTACAGCTTCCTGGTCGGCCTTGGCGGTGTCGTGCTCGGCCTCTCCGCCGCAATGGCCGGACACGATGCGATTCTGGTCGGGCTCGGCGTGTTCGCGATCGTGGTCTCGCTCGCCTACCTTGCTTCCGCCTACGGGCTCCTCAAGCTCGAATCCTGGGGTCCGCTGCTGCTGACCGTCACGCTCGCGGTGTCGATCCCGCTGTCCTTCATCTACATCTGGTTCGACAGCAGCCCGCAGAACCTGATCGCGCAGGTCATCACCATCGTCATCGACATCGGCGGCATCTGGTATCTTCAGCGCGAGGAGATCACCGGACTGTATCGGTCGATGTCCGAACAGCACGCCGCGCCATGAGTGCGATTCTCGAAGTGCAGGGCCTTGGAAAGCGTTTCGGCGGCTTCGTCGCGCTCGACGGCATCGATCTGACGGTCAGGCAGGGCGAACGGGTGGGGCTGATCGGCCCGAACGGCTCCGGCAAGTCCACACTGGTCAACTGCATGTGCGGAACGCTGGCGAACGAAACCGGCTCGGTGCGCTTCGACGGCCGCGTGGTCGATGGGCTTTCCGCGCACCAGCGCACCCATCTCGGCATGGCGCGCAGCTTCCAGTTGCCGCGCCCGTTCGTCACGCTCACCGTCACCGAGAATCTGCGCATCCCGCTGCTCTACACGGTCAACGCGCGGGCCGGAAAACATCTGTCGGCGCAGGAGATCGACGCCCGCTGTGCCGAGCTCGCCAAGCTTGTGAGCCTTTCCGATAAGGCGGCAAAGTACCCGCGCGATCTCACGCAGGTGGAGATGCGCAAGCTCGAACTGGCGCGCGCGCTTGCCGCCGATCCGAAGCTCTTGATCGCCGACGAAGCGATGGCCGGCTTGTCGCAATCGGAAGTGTCGGAGATCGTCGCCCTGTTGATCAGCCTCAACGAACGCGGCATCACCATCATCATGATCGAGCACATCATGCGTGCGGTGATGGCGTTCTCGCAGCGTCTGGTGGTGCTCGTGTCGGGCAAGAAGATCGCCGACGGCAAGCCGGACGAGGTGGTCAACAATCCCGAAGTCATAGGGGCCTACCTTGGCCAGTAGCATCACCATCGAGCACGTCGATGCGGCCTATGGCGCGGTGCGCGTGCTGGAGGACGTCAGCGTCGAAGTGAAGCCAGGCGAGACCGTGGTTCTGCTCGGCACCAACGGGAACGGCAAAAGCACGCTCATGAAATGTATCATGGGCATCGTGCGGCCGCGCTCCGGACGCATCATGGCGGCGATCGACGGCATTCAGCACGACCTGACGACGCTGACCACCGAGCAGATCGTCGATCTCGGCGTCGCCCTCGTACCGGAGGGCCGCAGGCTCTTTCCCAAGCTCACGGTCGAGGAGAATCTCGCACTCGGCGCCTTCCGGCCGACCGCGCGGGCGCAGATCAAGCAGAACCTGGAAGCCTGCTTCGAGACCTTCCCGCGGCTTGCCGAACGGCGGCACCAGCTCGCCGGTTCCATGTCGGGCGGCGAGCAGCAGATGCTGGCGCTCGGGCGCGCGCTGATGCTCGCGCCGAAAATCCTGCTGGTGGACGAGCCGTCGGTCGGTCTTGCACCGATCCTCGTGGCGCGCACCATTGACAAGATCAAGGAACTGAAGGAGCGCCTCAATCTGACCGTGCTGATGGCCGAGCAGAACTTCACCCAGGCGCTGCGCATCGCCGATCGCGGCTACGTCATCGTGCACGGCAAGATCGAGTTCGAGGGCCGTTCGGCCGAAGAACTCAACAACAACGACCTGATCCGAAAGTTCTACCTCGGGCTGTGACGGGCTTCGCGTGTCGCGCCGCTTCGCGTTCGTCGAGCGCCGGACATCGAGCCGCGGCGGCGTGCATTTTCGCGCAAGTCACCACGCCCGGCGCGATCCGCATCGCGCGCGAGCGCGCGGCCCGGTCCGGCCGGCCCGCACCGGCCGCTTGGCCGGCTACGCCGCCTTGGCCCTGGCCAGCGGACCGAACGGCTTGTTCGGCATGTAGACCCGCTCCGGCGGGATCTCGGGTGGCGGCCGTTTCTCGACCGCACCGTCGAAGGTGAGTTCGAGCATCACCCCGCTCGGATCGTGCACGAAGATCTGCCACAGGCTGGTGCCCGGAACGATCGCCGCACGCCAGTCGTAGCCGCCCTTCTGCACCCGCGCGAGGCACTCGTCCCAGCCGGTCACCGTGAGACTGACGTGATCGAGCGCGGCCGTGCCGGCGGGCACCTTGCCGTCGGGCCCCGCCGCCGCGTGGCCGGCGTAGATGTGAATGATCGGCGGACCGCCCGGATAGCCGATCCACGCTCCCGGAAATCCAAAGTTGGGGCGCGGTGCGAGCTCCATGCCCAGCACCTCGGTGTAGAACTTCACCGTCGCGTCCAGATCCGGCGTCTTGATCGCGACATGAAACAGGCCGGTCACCTGCATCGCAGCCTCCCAGAACGTGCGCGCCGCGCGGTGGCCGCGCGCGGCACCCATCATAGCAGCGAGGTCAAGCTTTCGCAGCCCTCCGCGGCTTACTGCTTGGCCTTCTCGTAGGGATAGATCACGTTCCCGGTCTTCAGTTCGGGCGGCGTCAACACGGTCTGGTAGGACATGCCGCGCCACACGTCGAGACCTGCGCCCGGTTTGATGCCGTGATACTGCACCTGCAGCATGCCGGGCTTCGCCCATTCGCCCTTGACGCCGAAGCTCACGTCGCCGTTGATCGTCTTGTGGGTGGTCTTGCGGATGTAATCGGCAAGTTTCCCGTCATCGAGACTGTTGGTCGCCTTGATCGCTTCGCCATAGATGGAAATGTAGGCGTAGCCCCAGGTCCCGAGGTAATAGCCGAGCGGATCGACGCCGGCCGCCCCCGCGCGCGCCTGATACTTCTTCAGGAACGCCTCGGTCTCCGGCCGCATCATCTTCTCCGAAGGCACCCAGGTTTCGTAATTGACGACGCCATTGAGCAGCGGCCCGAGCTGATTCTTGAACACCGTCGCCTGCAGACCGACCATGCCGCCGCCGACCATCTTCGGCTTGAAGTTGATTTCATTGATCGCCCTGATCATGCCGACCGAGTCGAGCGGATAGGAGCAGATCACGAACAGATCGGGGTTGGTGGCCTGTACCGCGCGCACGATGGGCGCAAAGTCGGTCGTCGCCGGCGGATACTTGCGGTCGTAGACGACCCTCAGATTGGCCTTCTTGGCGTTCTCGCGCGCGCCCTCGCAGCTCTTGACGCCGTATTCGGCGTCGGCATAGGCGATCGCGACCGTTTGCGGCTTGGGATTCTGTTGCATCGCCACGTCAAAAAAACCCGACGTGAATGTCGTCGCATCCGGGCCGTTCGGGATCATGGCGAAGTAGCGATCGTATTTGTACTCGGCGTTCACATCGAGTGCGAACAGAGACATGAACAGCTTCTTCTTCTGGATCACGACCGGCATTGCCGCCGCCACCGGCACCGTGGCGTAGGGGCCGATGATCAGATCGACCTTGTCCACGTCGAGCAGCTTGGTGTAGATGCCCGGCACCGGCGCAGCCTGGCTCTGGTCGTCGTAATAGACGAGCTTGACCGGGCGCCCGAGCAAGCCGCCCTTGGCGTTGATCTCCTCTTCCCAGATCTGCATGCCGAGCAACGCCTGCTTGCCGTTGGGAGCAAGCGGCCCGGTCAGTGCCATGGAAAAGCCGATCTTGATCGGTTCGCCCGATTGCGCGTTCGCGGGCGCGGCCAGATGCGCCGACACGGCGAACGCGCCGGCGGCGGCGAAGGCAAGGATCTTCCAACGTCCAGGCATCATTTGTCCTCCCTGGGATTGACGGTTTTTGTCATCTTATTCGCAATCGCGGCCGCAACGCTAGGGGCGGCCGCAATCAATCGCCGCCCACCCGCCGCCCACTCGCCCTGCGGCGGCGTCCGCGCTCGGCAAGCAGGGCCGATCTTGCGCTGCTTTCTTTCACCGCGGCGTCGCGTCGCCCCCCTCGACCATGATGGTCTCGACCTCGCCCGCGCCGCCGCGGCGAAAGGCCGCCGCCCTGTTGTATTCCTCCGACTGGAAGCAGGCCACACCCTGCTCGAAGGTCGGAAACTCGATCACCACGAAGCGATGGAATTTCTGCGGCCCTTCCAGGATCTGGTAGCGGCCGCCGCGTGCCAGCACCTTGCCGCCGTACTTGGCGATGATCGCCGGCACGAGGTCGGTATATTTCTTGTACTCGACCGGATCGTTGATTTTCGAGCGTGCAACCCAATAGGCCGGCATCTTGCGTTGTCTCCCGGTGCGGACGGCGAGCGTCCGATGTTTGCCCCTGCGCCTGAACGAGCCGCCACCCAAGCGGCTTGTCGGCAATTGGCGGACGGCGGACATGCCCCTGCGCGGCATGCGCGCCTCCGGATGAAGGATATCGAGGCGATCAAGGAGCGGCACGTCAAGGTGTGCGCATGGGCATTGCGGACTCCCGCGATCCGTTGTGCCATCTTGCTGGCCTCGTGCCGGGCATCGCGCTTTGGATGTTCGACCAGGGCGGAAGCCGAAATCGCCGGACCGGATCCTGCCAACAGAAACGACCGAAATTCAGGTGCCAACCATGCCGCGCAAGCTGATCGATCTGTCGGTACCACTCGAAAACGACGTGGCCGCCGATCCCCCCGGATACGGATCGAGCATCCGCTATTTCGATCACAAGAAAACCGCGCCGGAAGTCTGCCAGTTCTTTCCCGGACTGCGTATCGAGGACCTGCCCGATGGCGAGGGCTGGGCAATCGAATGGATCAAACTTTCCACACACAACGGAACGCACCTCGACGCCCCCTATCATTTCGCTTCGACCATGGACCGCGGCCGGCGCGCCATCACCATCGACGAAGTCCCGCTCGAATGGTGCTTCCAGCCCGCGGTCAAGCTCGACTTCCGGCATTTTCCCGACGGTTACGTGGCGACCGCGCGCGATGTCGAAGACGAGCTCAAGCGCATCGGACATACCCTCTCTCCGCTCGAGATCGTGGTGGTCAACACCGCGGCCGGCGCGGCCTACGGTAAGGCCGATTATGTTGCGACCGGCTGCGGCATGGGCCGCGAGGCGACGCTCTACCTGCTCGAGCGCGGGGTGCGCGTCACCGGCACCGACGGCTGGAGCTGGGATGCGCCTTTCGTGCACACCAAGGCTCGCTTTGCCGAGACGCGCGATCCGCGCATCATCTGGGAGGGTCATCGCGCCGGCCGCGAGATCGGCTATTGCCATCTCGAGAAGTTGCACAATCTCGACCGGCTGCCGCCCAAGGGGTTCATGATCAGTTGCTTTCCGGTCAAGATTCGTGGCGCCTCGGCCGGCTGGACGCGCGCGATCGCCATCGTCGATTAAGCCGTCCTCGAGCCGAGGAGCAACAACGCCATGCATCGTTGGCCCCTGATCGACGTGCACCAGCATCCGGTGCCGGACTACTACATACGTGCGCTGGCAGCGGTCGGCATCACCGGCAGTGGCGAGAATCCCTGGCCGGAATGGAGCATCGAGCGCCAGTTCGAGCTGATGGAGCAAACCGGGATAGCGGCGGTCGTGCACTCGATCGCCTCTCCCGGTTGCTATTTCGGCGACATTGAGATGGCCACGCGCGTGGCGCGCGAATGCAATGAGGGTGCCGCGCGCATGGTGGCGGACCATCCGCACCGGTTTGGCGCCTTCGCGCTCCTGCCACTGCCCGATATCGAGGCCGCCGCCCGCGAGGCCTGCTACGCGCTGGACGTGCTCAAGCTCGACGGCATCTGCCTCTTGAGCCACGCCGGCTCGCGCCACCTCGGAGAGCCGGAGGAGGACGAGCTCTACGCCGAACTCGACCGGCGCGCCGCCGTCGTGTTCGTGCATCCGCTGCGCAACCAGGCGCGCAACATGCCGGCCTATTCGTATCCGGCCGGAATGACCGAGCTTGTGCTCGATACCACGCGCGCGATCCACAACCTGCTCTGGAACGGCACGTTCGGAAAGTTTCCCCGCATCCGCTGGATCATGCCGCACGGCGGCGGAACGATCCCGTTCCTCGTCTACCGCATGGGTGCGATGAACCACCGCCCGAAGGTGCGCGAACGGCTGCCGGGCGGCACGGTCGCAAGCGCGCTGCGCCGTCTCTACTATGACGTGGCCGAAGTCTGTATGCCGGGGCCGCTCAAGGCGCTGATGGAGATCGCCGATCCCGACCACATTCTGTTCGGCAGCGACTTTCCATTCTCCCGGCATCGCGATCCAGTCGAGGACGTCAAGGCCACGATCGCGGGATTCGAGGCCTTCTCCGGCTGGGACGCGGCCGCGCGCCGCGGCATCGCATGCGATAACGCGCTGCAGCTCTTCCCCCGCCTTGCTGGAGCGATGGCAAAGGCCGGCGGCTGATCGCGCCCCGACGACATGCGACGGCGTGACCGTGCGATGCGCGGTTGCTCCTGCCCGATCGGCTCGCTACCATCGCCGCAAAACAACAATGGGCGTTCGGCATCCGCCGGAACCCGAGCGGCGTCGTGCATTCGCCGCCTTCCAAGGAGGACCTCATGGACCGGCGCAGCTTCATGATTGGGACCGGCGCGGCACTGCTCGCGAGCGGGACCGCCACCGCGCAAGACACATTCCCGAGCCGCGCGATCACGATCATCAATCCCTACCCGCCGGGCGGTGCCAACGAACTGTCGACGCGGCCCTTGGCGAGCGCCATGGAGCCGTTCGTCAAGCAGCCGGTGGTGATGGAGACCAAGCCGGGCGCGGCAGGCCAGGTCGGCGCCCAGTTTGTGGCCGCGGCCAAGCCCGACGGCTACACGCTGCTCAGCCACAACACCTCGATCTCCGGCTCGGCCGAGGTCGATCGGCTGTTCGGCCGCACGCCGAAATTCACCAATGCGGACTTCACCCCGCTTGCCCGCCTCATCGCCGATCCTTGCGTCTTCGTGGTCAACGACCAGCAGCCCTACAAGTCGTTCAAGGAATTCGTTGACGACGCGCGCCAGCGACCCAACCAGATCATCTTCAGCACCGCCGGCTTCTACAGTGCCGTCCACATTCCCATGGCGCTGATCCTCAAGGCGAGCGGCCTGCAGCTCCGGCATCTTCCGACCGCCGGCGGCGGCCCGGCGTTGACGGCGCTGCTCGGCAACAACGCCAACGTCGCGATCCTCGCGTTGTCGGGCGCGCTGGCGCAGATCAAGGCCGGCAAGCTGCGGCCGCTGGCGCTGATGGGCGGCTCGCGCGCGCAGGCCCTGCCCGACGTTCCGACGATGAAGGAACTGGGCTACGATCTCGAATACTATCTATGGGTCGGGATTTTCGCGCCGAAAAACACGCCCGAAAACGCCGTTACGGTGCTGCGCTCGGCCATCGGCAAGGCGGCCAACTCCGATCCGTACAAAGCGACGCTCGCCAATCTCGGTCTGTCGCTCGCCTACCTGGATCAGCCCGAATTCGCCAAGTTCTGGGCCGAGGACGCAAAGCGCGTGGTCGCTGCCGTGCAATCGATCGGCCGCGTGCAATGACGAGGCCGACAAGGCTTTGACTCGATCGGGACATTCCACGGAGGAAGACATGGATAGACGCAGCTTTCTTGCCGGCACCGCCGCTTCGGCCGCGCTCGTCGCCGCAAAGCCGGCTCTTGCCCAGGACGCCTATCCGACGCGCCCGGTCACGATCGTCAACCCGTTCCCGCCGGGCGGCGCAGTCGACGTGGTCGGCCGGCCGTTCGCCGCCGCCATGGAGCCGCTGCTCAAGCAGCCGGTCGTGATCGAAACCAAGGCCGGCGCCGCGGGCCAGGTCGGCGCGCAGTTTGCGGCCAGCGCCAAGCCCGACGGCTATACGCTGCTCGCGCACCTGCCGTCGATGTCCGGCTTCGAGGCCGTGGACCGGCTGTTCGGCCGCACGCCCAAGTTCACCCGCGCTGATTTCATTCCGATTGCACGACTGACCGAGGGTCCGATGGTCATCGTGGTCAACGACCAGCAGCCCTACAAGACGCTCAAGGAGCTGGTCGATGATGCCAAGGCGCATCCGAACAAGCTGACGTTCTCGTCATCCGGGCTCTACGGCGCATTGCATCTGCCCACTGCTCTGTTCATGAAGGCGGCCGGCATCCAGATGAAGCATCTGCCGACCGCGGGCGGCGGGCCGGCGCTCACCGCCATCCTCGGCAACAACGCACAGGTGCTGGTCACTTCGATCGCCGCGGCGAGCGCGCAGATGAAGGCCGGCAAGCTACGGGCGCTCGCCTGCTTCTCGCCCAAGCGGGCGGCCGCGGCCGCCGACGTGCCGACCCTGAAGGAGCTCGGCTACGATGTCGAGTTCTCCATCTGGGTCGGCCTGTTCGCCCCCAGGGGGACGCCCGAGCCCATCATCACCAGGCTGCGCGCGGAAACCAAGAAGGCGGTTGCGACCGAGCAGTTCCAGAAGGCGATCGCCAACATCGGCGACGTTGTCGCCCATCTCGATCAGCCCGAGTTCAGGGCATTCTGGGACGCCGACGCCAAGCGGGTCGAGGACGCCGTCAGGCTGATCGGCAAGGTCGGAGGATGACGGCACGACGCCCGAGACCCTCCTCCCGCTCCCGGACCCGGTCCGAATGACCATTCGCACGGATCATGTCGCCGGCGGCGCCTTGATCGCGCTCGGCATCGCCGTGTTCGTGATCGGCACCGATCTGCCGTTCGGCGACGTCTCCGCACCCGGGGCCGGCATGATGCCGAAGCTGATGGCGGGCCTTTTGATCGCGTTCTCGCTTCTGGTCATGGCGGCCGGCAGGGACAGCCCGCCGGTGACCGCGATCGACTGGAGCGACCGCGGCCATGCCGCGCTGCTGGTCCTCATTACCGGGATCGCGGTCGCGCTCTATCAGCGGCTCGGCTTTCTCATTACCATGTCGCTGCTGGTCTTCACTCTGCTGGTCGTGGTCGAGCGGCGCAAGGTCCTGCCCGCGGCAAGCTACGCCGTGGCGCTGACCGTCTTCGCCTACTGGCTGTTCGGGATCGCGCTGAAGGCGCCGCTCGAACGCGGCCTGCTCTGGTTCTGAATCCGTGGAAGCCATTCTCGAAAGTCTTGCACTCGGCTTTTCGGTCGCGTTGCGGCCGGATGTGCTGTGGTTTGCCTTCCTCGGCTGCATCGTCGGCACGCTGGTCGGCATGTTGCCGGGGATTGGCCCGCTCGCCGGCATCAGCATTCTTCTGCCGCTCACCTTCGGTCTCGACGCCACCAGGGCGATCGTGATGCTGGCCGGCATCTACTACGGATCGCAGTACGGCGGCTCGACCACATCGATCCTGCTGCGCATCCCGGGCGAAGCCGCCTCGGTGATGACCTGCATCGACGGCAACGCCATGGCCAAGAAGGGCCGCGCCGGCGCCGCCCTCTGCATCGCCGCGGTCGGCTCGTTCATCGCCGGCACCTTCGGCATCGTCATGCTGACCCTGATCGCGCCGCCGCTTGCAGCCTTTGCGCTGCGCTTCGGGCCGCCCGAATACACCGCGCTGCTCACCCTCGGCTTGATCTTCCTCGCCTACATGTCGACGAGCTCGCTGATCCGCACGCTGTTGATGGCGGCGCTCGGGCTTCTGCTCGGAACCATCGGCATCGACGTGATGACCGGGCATTTCCGCTTCAGCTTCAACATTCCCGAACTCGGCGACGGCATCGGCATCGTGCCGGTTGCGGTCGGGCTGTTCGGATTGGGAGAGCTGTTGTCCACGCCGAGCCGCCAGGTGCCCAAGGACATCATGAAGCCGCGGCTGCGCGAGCTTCTGCCGACGCGCCAGGAATGGCGCGAAGCGTCGATGCCGATCGCGCGCGGCTCCGTGCTCGGTTTCCTGATCGGCATCATCCCCGGATCCGCGCACATCATCGCGAGCTTCATGTCCTATGCGGTCGAGCGCAGGGTTTCCAGGCACCCGGAGGAGTTCGGCAAGGGCGCCGTGGCGGGTGTCGCCGGCCCCGAATCCGCCAACAACTCCGCCTCCACCGGCGCCTTCGTGCCGATGCTGGCGCTCGGCATCCCGACCGGACCGGTGACCGCGGTGCTGATCGCGGCGCTGCTCATCCACGGCGTGCCGCCCGGACCGACGCTGGTCAACGACCATCCCAACGTCTTCTGGGGATTTGTTGCCTCCATGTACGTCGGCAACCTGATGCTGCTGGCGCTCAACCTGCCGCTGGTCGGGATTTTCGTGAACCTGCTGCGTATCCCCTATGCCTATCTCTATCCGCTCATCATCATGTTCTGCGTGATCGGCGTCTACGAGGTGAACCACTCGATCGTCGATGTTTGGATCATGCTGATCATGGGCGTGCTCGGCTACGCGCTGAAGAAATTCAGCTTCGATCCGGCCCCGCTCGTGCTCGGGCTGGTGATCGCGCCGATCTTCGAGATGAGCCTGCGCCAGTCGCTGATCATGTCGGACGGCACCTGGCTGATCTTCGTGCAGCGCCCGATTGCGCTCATCCTGTTGATTCTTTGCGTCCTTCTGCTCGCGCTGTCGTTTTCGTCCTATCTGATGCAGCGGCGCGATTGGCGCACCAGGCTTGCCGAGGCGGAGGCGGGCGACCGCCCCTGACGCCCATCCCGATCCGCGCTAAGCTGCGGCATTGAGGGCACAGCGGGAGTTGACGCGATGCAACGCGTGGCCGAACGGCAGGCGACCGACACGATCCGCGCCAGGATGAACTACATCGTCGATACCGGCGTGCCGCCGGTGCGTTACATCGACTGGCCGGAAATGGAGCATGCGGAGGTTCCGCCGACCTACGAACAGCGCGAGGTCGCGATCCGCGATGGGCGCCCGCTGCGGGACAGCTTCCGCCTTGACACTCACGGGTTCGTGTTCGTCGACCATCCCACCAAGGTCACGGACTTTACCGACGAGGCCGAGCGCAAGCGAGTCTACGATGCCGAGGTCCAGGCGCTGATCAAGCAACACGCGGGCGCCTCCGAGGTCGTGGTGTTCGACCACACCATCCGCATCGGCGAAGAGGCGGCACAGAAGGCCGGCGCGCGGCCGCCGGTCAAGGGCGTGCACAACGACTACACCGAGAGTTCGGCGCCGCAGCGCCTGCGCGAGATCGTGGGCGACGCCGAAGCCGCGCGCCGCAGCAGGAAGCGCTGGGCGATCGTCCAGGTCTGGCGGCCGATCCGCGGCACCGTCCTGGTCGACCCGCTCGGCATCTGCGACGGCCGCAGCATCCCGCAGCAGGGGTTCATCCTGGTGCAGCGCCGCTACAAGTATCGGACCGGCGAGGTCTACCACATCGCCTACCATCCGGCGCATGTCTGGTACTGGTTTCCGCGGATGCAGCGACACGAGGCGCTGGTGTTCAAGGTGTTCGACACCGACCAGGAGGTGCCGACGCGCTTTACGGCGCATTCGGCCTTCGATGACCCGACGTCGCCCGAAGGCGCACCGGCACGCGAAAGCATCGAGACGCGCACCTTCGCCTTCTGGGATTGAGCCTGGATCGAGCCCGCGCCCCGGCGGTCAGCCCCGTCGGCCCAGCCTTGCCGTTGCCTCGATCTCAATCAGCATGGTGGGCGCGACCATGTGCGCGAACACCAGCGTGTTGGCGGGACGCGCGGCATAGCAATGCTTGCGAATGATGGGCGCAACCTTCTCGAAATCGGCTTCGTTGCGCACGAAGATCAAGACTCGCACGAGGTCGGAGAGGCTGCCGCCCGCCTCCTTGAGCGCGCGCTCGATGTTGCGGAACGCGTTCTCGCATTGTGCCTCGACTGTCGCCGGATACGCCTTGGTGTCGGGATCAAAGCCCGTGGTGCCGGACAGACACACCCAGCCGTCGACCACGGCGGCGCGCGCGTAACCGACCTTTTCCTCATTCGGATGCCCCGAGAAGATGCGCGTTCCAACCATCGCTTTCATCCCTCCTGCCACAACCGCCCGCGACTGCCGCTATCGCGAGGCCGCATAATGCGCAAGCGCTGCCAGATCGGCATTGGGCAGTCCTGCCACCGAACCGCTCATGATCGTATCGGCGCTCGGATGGGGACGATCGCGAAACCGCGTCAACGACACGATCAGGTAATCGACACGCTGCTTGGCGATGCGCGGAATCTGGTCCCGGCCGGCGAGATCCGTGCCATGGCAGGCGGCGCAGCGCCGCTGTGCGGCCAGCGCGGCGCCGCGCGCGACGAGTGCGGGATCGATCGACTCGTCGCTGCGCTGGGGCATCGCATTGGCGTAGTGTTTGGCCAACGCTTCGATCTCGCCGTCCTTCAGATCCTTGACGAAGGGGGCCATCGCCTCGATCGGGCGCACCCCCTCGCGCATAAAGATGAGCTGGTTGACCAGCATCAGTTCGGGCTGGCCTGCAAGCGAGGGGATTTTTTCCATACGGGAGTTGCCGTCGGCACCATGGCAAGTGCCGCAGAGCTGCAAACGCTCCTCCAGCGTCACGTCGTTGGCGCGCGCGTCTGCCAAGAGAATAATCGCGGCCGCCAGCGCAAGCACCGGCGGCCGCCAGGCAATAGCCGCAACCCGCATCAACCCGCCTTCACTTCTTGGCGTAGCTGATGCGATAGATCGCACCGTTCTGTTCGTCGGAGACCAATAGCGATCCGTCTTTCATCTGGTGGACGTAGGTGGGGCGGCCGTGGAAGGCGTTGGCCTTCTCGTCGAGCAGACCGGTCATGAACGGCTTGATGGTGGCCTTGCCTCCCGAAGTGCGAGCGATGACCACGTCGTAACCGAACTTCTGCTCCCGGTTCCACGATCCGCGCCGGGCGATGAACGCAACGTTCTTGTAGGAGCCCGGGAACATGTCACCGGTGTAGAATTTGATGCCGAGCCCGGCCGAATGCGGCCCGGTCAGTGCCGCGGGCTTCACCACGCCCGCGCAAGCGTTCGGCACGCGGATGTCCGGATCGGGAATACCGTTGGCATGGCAATAAGGGAAGCCGTAGAAGGCGCCCTCTTGACCCTTGGCAATGCGGTTGAGCTCATCCTCCGGACCGTCATTGCCGGCCCAGTCCCGGCCGTTGTCGGTAAACCACAATTCCTTGGTGACCGGATGCCAATCAAAGCCGACCGTGTTGCGCACGCCGCGGGCGACGATCTCCATCCCGGACCCGTCCGCATTGTAGCGGCGAATCTGGCCATGCGTTCCGGGATTGACCTCGCAAATGTTACAGTTGGCGCCGACCTGGATGTAGAGCTTGCCGTCGGGTCCGAAGGCTGCATATTTCCAGTTGTGATGGATCGTGTCGGGCAGATTGAACTTGTCGGTCAGATCGACCGGCTGGCCCGGATTGTCGAGTTTATCCTCGATGTTGTCGAAACGCAGCACCTTATTGATGGCGAGCACGTAGAGCGAGCCGTCCTTGAAGGCAAGCCCGTTCGGTTGCGTCAGGCCCTGCAGCAGAACCTTGGCCTCGCGCTTGCCGTCCTTGGTGGTGATGGCATAGACACGGCCGATCAGTCGCGTGCCCATGAAGATCGTGCCCTTGTCGCCCTCCACCATGGTGCGCCCACCGGGATGGCCGTGTGACCAGATCTCGGCCTTGAAGCCCGCCGGCAGCTTGAGCTTGTCGACCGGGATCTTGTCCAGCGGTGTCACCGTGTTCGGCGTCGCATGCGGTTTCAGATTGGTGTCCTGCTTGCTCTGCGCGGGCTTGGTCACATCCATCGGGCTGAAGCCCGGCGGCTGCGCCCGCGCGGGCACAGTTGCAGTAGCGACAAGCGCAAACGTTCCCGCAACGAGCAGGCCGCTGCGAAGCGACGACAAGCTGGTCATGTGCTTCCTCCCTGGTGCATAACGCCCTCTCTGGCGCCGGTTTCCCGCCGCCGACCAACCTTGTTTACAGGGCAGTTTCCGACATTTGCCGGCCCGGGCGCAACCGGGCGCCATCACAAGCCGCCAGTCTAGCGACGATAGATGTAGGGCGCATCATCATGTTGCAGCGCCAACTCGGCAACAAGCGGGTGATTTGGCGACAAATGGCAGACGGGATCGGTCGCCCGGGCGTCGCCGGTCAACAGGAATGCCTGGCACCGGCATCCCCCGAAATCGATTTCGCGTCGCTCGCAGCTCGCGCACGGCTCAGGCAGGAACGCGGTGTCGCGAAAGGCGTTGAACGCGGGTGATGAATGCCAGATGTCCGCGAGCGAATGGTCGCGCACGTTCCAGAATTCGAGGCCGGGAATCGACTCGGCGGCATGGCAGGGCAGCACGCGGCCGGACGGCGTGACGTTGAGCGAGCGCCGGCCCCAGCCGCCGACGCAGGGCTTGGGCAGGCGGGCGAAGTAGTCCGGCACGACTGCGTCAATCACGATCCGCCCCTGGTGTCGGCGGCGCAGCTCCTCGACTTCGGCGGTCGCGCGCTCGACCTGCGCGCGGGTCGGCATCAGCGCGGCTCGGTTTTTCAGCGCCCAGCCGTAGTACTGCACATGCGCGATCTCGATGCGGCTTGCACCGAGCGACATCGCAAGCTCCACCATCGCGCCGATGCGGCCGATGTTGGCGCGATGCACCACGGCGTTGACGGTAAGTGGCAGGCCAAGCCGAATCGCCTCCGCGGCCAGCGCCCGCTTGCGCTGGAATGCACCGCGGAAGCCCGCGATATGATCGGCCGAGACCGCATCGCTGTCCTGGATCGAGACCTGCACGTGGTCGAGGCCCGCCTCCCACAGATCGCGCATGGTGCGGGTGGTGATGCCGACGCCCGAGGTGATGAGATTGGTGTAGAGGCCGGCTTCGCGCGCACAGGCAGCGATGTCCACGAGGTCGCGCCGGGCGCCGGGCTCGCCGCCGGACAGATGCACGTGCAGCACGCCGAGCGCCGCCGCCTCCGCGAACACCCGCGACCAGGTCGCAACGTCAAGCTCCTGTTCGCGCGGTTCGAGCCGCAACGGATTGGAGCAATAGGGGCAGCCGAGCGGGCAGCGGTGCGTCAGTTCGGCCAGAAGGCCGATCGGTGTGTGGCGCGAACGCGCTTGCGGCTCCACTCACAGCTCCAGAAGCTTCTTCTCGACGAGACCGGCGAGCAGCGCGCTCACGTCGGCCTGGATGCGCTCCCTCGGCGCTTCGTAGCGGGCGGCAAGCTCATCGACGATGGCTGCCAGCGTCGCTTCGCCGGTGCAGCGCCTGAGGATCTCGTATGCGACGGCGTCGGCCTTGAAGATGCGCTCGGGTGCCAGCAGCACCCAGCCGCCCTGCGCCGCGCTGTGCGCAAGGCGCACCCCGCGCGGCAGCCGCGGGCGCGCATCGGGCGAAATCGGCTCTGCTTGCGACATCAGGCCTCCGGAACGAAGGCGCCGGGCGGCACGTGCCCGGGATCGACATAGGCATATTGCAGCGCGTCGCACATCGCCCACAGCACCCCGCATTTGAACTCGAGCGCGTCCAGCACGAGCCGCTGCTGCTCGACGGTGCGGGCATGGGCCTTGCAATAGTCGAGGGCGAAACTGGCGTCGCGCGCGGCCTGTGCCGGACGCTGGTCGAAATAGGCGAGCGTCTCGCGGGTGATGAAAGGATAATGCGCCAGCATGCCCTCGACCCGCTCGCTGATGACCTGCGGCGAGAACAGCTCGGTGAGCGAGGAGGCGATTGCTTCTAGCAATGTCTTTTCGCGCACAAAGCGCACATAGGCATCGACGGCAAAGCGTGTCGCCGGCAGCACGCCGCGCAGCGACACGACGTAGTCGCGATCGAGCCCGAGCCCATCGGTCAGCTTGAGCCAGCGCGCGATACCGCCGTCGGTCTCGCCTTCGCCGTCATGATCGACGAGCCGCGCGCGCCATTCGCGACGGATCGCGGGATCGTCGCAGCGTGCGATCAGGCCTGCGTCCTTGATCGGGATCATGGCCTGGTAATAGTAGCGGTTGAGTGCCCAGGCCTGCACCTCCCCCTTGCTGCAGCGGCCTCCGTGCAGGCGCCGGTGGAAAGGGTGCAGGCGGTGATAGCGCCGCGCGCCGATGTCGCGCAATGCAGCTTCCAGCTCAGCGGGAGAAAGCAGCTTCACAACAAGATCTCCATGCCGTCGAACGCAATCTCCCAGCCCGCTGCTTCAACGCGTCTCCGTTCGAGCGAGCCTTCCACCAGGATCGGGTTGGTGTTGTTGATGTGCACGAAGATGCGGCGGGCCGAGAGCCCGGACAGCGCCGCAAGCGAGCCCTCGGGACCATCGATCGGCAGGTGACCCATGCGGCGGGCCGTCTTGCGGCCGGTGCCGCTGCGGATCATTTCATCATCGGTAAAAAACGTACCGTCGAACAGCACCGCGTCGGCCTGCGAAAGGCGCGTTCTCAGGGCGGACGTAACCGCTGCGGCCGCCGGCACGTAGGCAATGCGCGCCGTGCCGCAATCCACCTCGATGCCGACATTGGTGGCGTTCTCGCTTGCCGTATCGGGATTCGGACCTTCGAGGTAGAGTGGCGGCTTGCCCGGCACCATGAACAGTTCAGCATCCAGTCGCGCGGAAAGTGAAAAGCGTTGCCCCGGCACGATCGCGCGCCGCCGCACGAGTTCGGCGTCCAGCGCCGAGAACATGGGATTGTCGGCAACGGCGGCGAGCGTCGCGGCGGTGGCGATCAGCTCAAAGCCGGTGCGCTCACGCAGGCTCAAGAGGCCCGCGGTCTGGTCGATCTCGGCACCGGTGAGCACGACCGTCTCGATCGGGCTGCCGCGCGGGAGCGCACGTGGATGCAGCGCCGGCGTGAAGCCGATCTGTGCGCGCAGGTCGGGTGAGGCGTTGAGCAATGTCCAGCGCTCGCCGTCGCCCGAAACCGCAAGGCTTGCCTGCGTGCGTGGACGCACACGCGGGTCGCCGCTCCAGGCCAACCGGCAGACACCGCAATTGCAGTTCCACTGGGGAACGCCGCCGCCCGCCGCCGCACCGAGTACGATGGCGGACAAACTCATAGATCAGGTGACGGCAGGCGTGATCAGAACTCGGCCGGCAGATAGCCGTTGATCTCGAGCCCGATGCAAATCTCAACCAGCGTGGGGGTCGTCCAGGCCATGGCGTCTCCTCGCAAGAAGCCTTTGTTGCATCGCGATCGCGGTTTGCGCTGATTGCTCGGCTTTAATACAAGATTAGATCGCCGGCCGGCCGAGTGCAAGCCGCCTCAAGCGCTGTTGATCCGCGCGGGCGGGAGCGCGTGCGGGGCCGGCCGCTGCCCTTTGCCAGGCAAATTCCCCCTGCACGTCAGTTACGATCCATCCCCGTGTCTTTTATGACCTTGGCCCACTTGTCGCGTTCGGCGATGTAGAAGGCGTTGAACTGCTCCGGACTCATGATCAACGGCTGGAATCCCTGCTTCGCCAGGTTGGCCTTCACTTCCGGGTCCTGCAACGCCTTCGCCGCGGCATCGGCGAGCTTGTCGACGACCGGCTTGGGCGTGCCGGCACGCGCGGCAAGTCCGATCCAGAGTCTGGTCTCAAAGCCCGGCAAGGCCTGCTCGGCCACTGTCGGCAGATCGGGCAGGGCCGGATCGCGCCTGAGGCCGGTGGTGGCGAGCCCGACGAGCTTGCCCTCCTTGATGAGATTGATGACCGGCGCGATGCTGGAGAACATGATCTTGACCTGGCCCGCGAGCAGGTCCTTGGCGGCGGCGGAGCCGCCCCGGTAGTGCACCGGCATGATCTTGGTGCCGGCCATCATGTTGAACAGTTCGCTGGTCAGGTGGGTGGCCGAGCCCACGCCGGCGGTCGCGTAGAAGAGTTCGCCCGGCTTCTGCTTGGCGAGCGCGAGGAACTCGGCCATGTTTTTCACGCCGAGCGAGGGATGCACGACCAGCACGTTTGCCGTGTCGGCGAGGGTCGCGACCGTCATCAGGTCCCGGCCGAAGCGCGCCTGCAGCGTCTTCGACAGGGTCTCGTTGCTGGCGTTGGCGGTCGTGGTGTTGAGCAGCGTATAGCCGTCGGGATCGGAGCGGGCGACGAAGTCGGTGGAGATGGTACCGCCCGCGCCGGTCTTGTTCTCGACGATGATCTGCTGGCCCAAGATCTCGCCCATCTTGGCGCCGACGACGCGGGAAATGATGTCGGAGGGCCCGCCGGCGGCAAAGCCGACGATCAGGTGGATCGGCTTGCTCGGATAGGTCGCTTGCGCGCGCGCGTCACCGCACAACGCAGCGGTCGCCGCCGCGATCGCCAGGATGACCGTGCAGCGGTCACGCACCCGGCCTGTGAATTGCGCGCGTCTCGACATGGCACATCCTCCCTGATCTCTTGTTCGACGCGAGCAGCATGCCGGACCGGACCAGCCGCGCGCAAGCCGCCCGCCATCCGCCATCAAATCACGCGCTTGCTTGCGCGAAGCAGCGACCGTTTGCCGCCGTTCGGCTTGCGTTACCGCGGAAGCGACCTAACATGCTGCGCCCAATGAGGAACCGGGGAGAATCATGACGGATAGGGAACGCATTGGCGTCGTTGGCGTCGGCCGGATGGGGCTGGCGATGGCGAGGCATCTCCTCCGGCACGGCTACGGGGTGATCGCACACGACATCGACCCGAAGGCCATTGAGGCGGCGCGAGCGGCCGGCGCCGCCATCGCGCAGACGCCCGCCGATCTCGGCCGATCCTGCCGATTCGCAATCATCGGCGTCGGATACGACGACGAGGTGCGGGAGGTCATGATCGGCGACAACGGCCTGCTCGCCGGCATGGCGCCCGGATCGGTCATCGCCATTTCCTCGACCTGCGAGCCGGAATTCGCCAAGGCGATGGATGCGCGCGCCCGCGAAAAAGGCATCGACGTGTTCGATGCGCCGATCTGCCGCGGTGCCAAGGCGGCCGACGACGGCACGCTGCTCGGCCTCGTCGGCGCCAAGCCCGACGTCTTTGCACGCGGCGAGCCCATCTACCGCACGTTCTGTTCCGACATCGCCCATCTCGGCGAGGTGGGCGCGGGCCAGGTCGGCAAGGCCATGAACAACTTCCTGCTGTGGGTGAACGGAATTGCCCTGATCGAAGCCGGCCGCCTGTGCGAGGCCAACGGCATGGATCTGTGCAAGCTGCGCGAGGCGCTGCTGATGAGCTCGGGCGCCTCCGACGCGCTGAAAAGCTGGGACAACGTCACCTTCACCTGGGCCCTCAAAGACATGCAGATCGTCGCCAGGATGGCGGACAAGGCCGGACTGGCGATGCCGATCGCGGGCGCGATCCGAGAACTCGTCAAGGACGGCCGCCGCATCAAGCGCGAGAACCCGCCCGACTGGACCGGGCGGCGGCGCACGAACTGAGGTCGGCGGCGGCGCGCAAAGCGCGTCGCAAAGGGTGCGGCCGCGCTGCGCCGCTACAGCCTGATCTCGCCAAGGTTGAGGCTCTCGCCGAGCACCGCCTCGACGTTCTTCGTGCGTCCGAAGGCGGACACCTCGATCGTGTAGCGGCCGGAGCCCTCGTCCAGGCGGTCGAACCTGAAATCGCCGTAGTTGTCGGTGAGCGCGCTGGCCACGACGGCCCCATCCTTGATCAACCGCACGCTCGCCCCCTCGACACAATCGACAACGCCGTTCGTTTCGGTCGAGACGCTGCCGCCGATGAAGCACTTGGTGTAGCGCCACAGGTTCTTGTAATAGACGCGCGGCTTGGTGTTCAGCTCGGGTCGCATCACTTCGAGCTCCTGCTCGCGGGCGATCCGCGCCATTTCCTCGTCCTCGACCTTGATCGCGCGCATGGCGCCGGTCGGGCAGGCCTGGTGTCCCCGCGTCTTCTCCCAGCCCTGGTCGATCAGATGGGCATCGAACGGCCAGGCCTGCGGCAGTTGCAGCTCCTCGTTCCACCAGATGTGCCCGAAAGGACAGGATTCGACGAGATCCTTCCGGCCCTTCGCCTTCACCGGGTCGATGATGACGATGCCGTCGTCGCGCTTTCGCACCGCGCCGGCACCCTTGGCGATACAGGGAGCATTGTCGCAGTGGTTGCACATGGTCGGGACATAGGCGATGTCGATCATCGTCGCCTGACCGCGTTCCCTCTGCAGGATGTTGATCCAATGATGACCGTGGCGCGGCATGGGAGCGGCGACACCGGGCCAGTCGTTGCCGACGTATTCATCCATGGCCGACAGCGTGCAGAGCTGGCAGTTGGTGCACTCGGCCACGTCGATGATCAGGTTCCATTTCTGCATTTGGCTGTTGCTCCAAACTTTGCCTTGCCGCGCCTTCCCCGATCGCAAGGAGAAGATCAAGTGATGACGCGCCGCTGCGGGTCTGGCCGGCACCAGCCGCGGCTGCGCCCGCTCGTCCCCCGCCTTTGGCGATTGACCTCTCGCGCACGCAGATCGACGTGGTGCGGGCGGCGCGACGCCGTCACTTCGCGGGCACCAGGTCCGCTTCCTTCAGCGTGCGCCGGATCTCCCTGTCCTTCTCCATGACGGCAAAGGCCTCCGAGACGTGCTCAATGCGGCCGTCCCACAACTCGACCTGCACCAGCGCCTGGCTGCCGCCGAGCGAATGCGTCGATTTCGTCTGCGTCCTGTGCGGGGTGAGCAGGTTGAGGCAGCCGCCGCGATCGACCGATTTTCCCGGCTCGCCCATCGGCGCGTAGATCGCCGACGATTCGAAGCCGTGGCACACGCCGCGCGGCAGCCGCTGGGTCGGCAGCGCCGCGCAGATGACGGCGCCGCGGTCGTTGTAGACCTTGACGAGATCGTTCTTCTTGATCCCGCGCGCAGCGGCATCCTCGGCGTTCAGTCGGAGCACCCAGTAGTACCAGTCGCCGATCTTGACTCGATGGTCAGGGATGTTGAGGAGGAACGAATCCTTGCCGTCGCCCTGGGTGTGGAAGCTGTATTTGCAGTGCGGGGTCAACAGTTGCAGCGGATAGCGCGCAAACTCCGGCGCGTGCGGGCCTTCCCAGGACGGCTCGTATTTGACGATCGGCGGCCGCTCGGGATCCTTGAATCGCTTGAGACTGTTGCACTCGAATTCGAGCTTGCCGGACTGGGTCTGCAGGCCGCGCAGGAACTCCTCGGTATAATCGGACGGCAGCGGCTGCGCCTCCGGCACGTCTTTCTTGCGATTCTCGAAGAACCACCGGAACGACACCGGCGCGCGCAGCTTCTCCTTTTCCGCCGGCACCACATAGTAGCCGCGCTTGAGCAGCTTGCGCCAGGACATGACGCGCGGCAGGTCCGAGGCCAGATAGCAGCGCTTGACCCAGTCGATCTCGTTGATGCCTTCCGAGAAGTAGTTGGACAATCCGAGCCGCTTGCAGATCTCGTTGAAGATCCAGAAATCGGACTTCGACTCGCCCAGCGGCTCGATCGCCTTCGACTGCAGGATGATGACGCGGTGGTTGAGCTGTTGCTGGCCGTGATGTCCGTAGCCGCCAAGGCTCGCCCACTCGCTGATGTCGACGCGCTCGAAATTGGTGCAGGCGGGCAGAATCACGTCGGCGAACTTGGCTTCGCCCTCGAACCAGATCGACTGGTTGACCACGAACTCCAGGTTCTCCGACTGGTACATCCGCACATGACGGTTGGTGTTGTTCATGGTGCCGAGAATCGAGCCGCCGTATTTGTAGAGCATGTGGACCGGCGAATGGCCGGGCGCGGGGTAGGCGAACTTGCCGAACTGGTGCTCGATCGATTTGCCGACCCAGCGATAGCCCTCCGCCTTGCCGTCGACGATCGCTTCCGGCAGCCAGATGCGCGGAATGATCTGGGCGTTGGAGTTCATGCTCGGCAGTTGCGGCATGCGCTGATAGAGCGCGACCGGCAGCGCGGTGTTTTCCAGGTCCCCCGACATGCCGCCCTCGGAATAGCCGGGGAAGTAGAATTGGAAATCGACCGGGCAGCCCCACTGCAGGTTGCCCATGTTGACCCCGGGCTTGCCGAGCCCCTGCATGGCGGCGAGACAGACCATGGCGCGCGCCCACTGGATGCCGGTCTGGTTGCGGCAGGCGCCGCCGTGGCCGTTGCCCCAGCCGCCGGGGGCGAGATAGACGCGCTTTTTGCCCCACTCGCGGGCGAGCGCGCGCACGTCCTTGGCCGGCACGCCGGTTTCCTTCTCCTGCCACTCCGGCGTCTTCGGAATCCCGTCCTCCTCGCCGAGCAGATAGGCCTTCCAGGCGTCGAAACCGACCGTGTGCGTCCTGACGTAGTCCTGGTCGTAGAGCCCCTCCGTGATCCACACGTAGGCGATCGCCATGGCCATGGCCGGCGACGTGGTCGGCTTGGGTGCGAGCCACTTGCCGGGCAGGAACTGGGCCGAGGAATTGTAGTAGGGGTCGATGTGCACGACCTTGATGCCGAGCTTCGGATTCTTCAGCCATTGCCGGCGCACCGTGCCTTCCTGCGCGCCGTAGGAGCCGGATGTGGTATCGGGGTCGGCCGACCAGAACACGATCATGTCGCAGTTCTTGAGGCAGTCCTCGACCGTGCCGTAGGTCTCCGACTGGCCGACGCGCAGCGTGTAGCCCCAATGATGCACGGCGCCCCAGTACCAGCCCTCCCAGGAATCGGGATTGTGATGGACGCGGGTCATGCCGACGGCGTTGGCAAAACGGAACAGCGCCGACAGGTAGTAGCCGATATTGCCCCAGGTGTGATGCGAGCCGTGCGAGACGGCAATCGAGCCCGGCCCATGCTCGCGCTTTTGCCGCTTGATCTCATCGGCGACGATCGCGAGCGCCTCGTCCCAGGAGATCCGGACATAGCCCGACTTGCCGCGGTTCTGCGGATTGCGCGCCCCGTTCGGATCGAAGTCCACGCGCTTCATCGGGTACAGCAGCCGGTCGGGCGAATAGATGATCGATTTGACGTTCTGGCCGTGCGGGGCGAGCGTCGTCTTGCGCGGCGGGGTGAATTTCATGCCGCGCGCTTCGATGGTCCAGGAGGCGCCGTCCTCCTCGGTCAGTTCGATCGGCGTGATGCGCACGATCTTGCCATCCTTGACGTAAACAAAGACCGGTCCGCCGTTGGTCATGTTGCAATAGCGCATGCAGCCGTCCGGCATGCGGGTGCCGAACTTCAGGCCGACCGACTGGCTCATCATCACCGTCTGCGCGAACCAGTTGGCGAGTCCGTCGTCCCCTTCGACCGTGAGCGCGAACTCCTTCTGTGCATTGATCTGGTCGAGCCAATCGATCGGCGGCGTGAGCAGGCGCGCGCCGAGGGCAGCGTTCTTGAACGCCACAGTGACGTCGGCGTCCCTGCGCGTGCCGGCGCCGGAGGTCAGCCGCCCGTTCTCGAACTTGAACCAGCGGCCGATCTCCTCATCGCGGGCGATGAACTGGGCGGTGAGGTTCTTCTCCCGCAATCGCGCCCTGTAGGCGGGATGCCGGAAGGCCTGATACTTCATCAGGAGCGAAAGGCCGAACAGGATCAGCGACAGCTTGAGACTTGCGAAGTTCATGGTCGTCCCTCCCGCCGCGCTAGCGCGCGACTCGCAGGCGGGCCGGGCTCGGCCGGCTCGCCGTCTCCTGATTCATCATGCGTTCGATTTCGCGCGCGGCCGCCGCGATGAGCGGCACGAGGCGCTCGATCTGCGCCGCATCGCTGCGCGCAGCCGACAACGCAAAGCTCAGGCTGCCGAGGATCGCGTGCTCGCAGTCGAAGACCGGGACCCCAAGGCCGACGCGCCCGGGATCGATCTCGCCGCGGGTGACCACGAAGCCGGCGCGCCGGATTGCGGCCAGTTGCGCGCGAAACGCGTCCCAGTCCGGGCCCAAACCGGCTTCCGCAATGGCGGTGCGATTGGCCTGAAACAGCGACTTCAATGCGCGGGGCGCAAGATGGGCAAGGATGATCTTTGAGGTCGCGCCGCGAAACAGCGGCATCGGCCGACCGCGTTCGTAGCTCACCGGCTCCTGCGGCCCGCGACCGAACACCTGGTGGACGCACATGACCCGGTCGTGGAACAGCCGGCAGAGTAGGAGGGCGGAGCCGTCGGCCGCGTGCCGGATCAGCTCGTGCATGACCGGTCGCGCCGCCCGCAGCATCGGATCGGCAAGCTGAATCTGGCGGTCCATCTGGATGATGGCGGGCCCGAGCGTGTAGCGCGCGCCCGCAACCGGCGAGATCAAGCCCGCACCGGTGAGCCGCTTGAAATAGCGATAGGCGGTGGGCGCCGACACGCCAAGCCGCCGGGCGGCCGCCTCGACCGTCCACTGCGGCTGCTCGACGGTGAACAGCTCGAGCACGGACAGCAATCGGTCGCCGCTGCTGCTCTTCGGCGAATGCGCGCGGCTCCTCGTCCTGGCCGTGCCGTGCATCACGGGGCTGCGTCCTCCCGTTGGATCGGCCGCAAGACTAGCGCCAATGGGAAGCAGACACAAGAATTTTCATATTTTGAGAATTATGCGTGAGCCGGATGCCGGCGGGACTCGAATATTTGGACATTGGCGGCCAAGACCAACCCAAAGCCACGGAGGCCGGCGCGGCGAAAGCCCCGCGGGAGGACAGTCCCTGTCTACACCAGCATCCGCACCGGGCTCTCGATCAGTGCCTTGAACGCCGCAAGCAATTGCGCCCCGAGCGCGCCGTCCACCACGCGGTGATCGCACGACAGCGTGGCCGTCATCTGGTTCTCAAATCGAACCGAACCATCCGCCGCTTCGACCGGACGGCGCTGGACCGCACCGACCGCAAGAATGGTGGCGTGCGGCGGATTGATGATGGCGGCGAACTCGCGCACCCCGTACATGCCGAGGTTGGAGATCGCGGAGGAACCGCCTTGGTATTCGGCGGGCATGAGCTTTCTTGCGCGCGCGCGTTCGGCGAGCTCCTTCATCTCGTTGGAGATCGCCGACAGCGATTTAGCCTGCGCATCGCGGATGATCGGCGTGATCAGGCCCCCGTCGAGGGCAACCGCGACACCGATATCGGAACGCGCAAAGCGCAAGATCCGGTCGCCGGCCCAGACCGCATTGGCCGCCGGCACCCGCTGCAGCGCGAGCGCCAGCGCCTTGATGATGAAGTCGTTGACCGACAGCCGGTAGGCCGGTTCGCCGTCCGCTCCCTTCGGCGCGCCGGCGTTGGCGTCCTCGCGCAGCCGGACGAGCGCATCCATGCTCACGTCGACGGCGAGATAGAAGTGCGGGACGGTCTGCTTGGCCTCGACCAGCCGGCGCGCAATCGTGGCACGCATGGGATCGAGCGGGATCTCCTCGAAGGCGATGCCCTGGTAGAGTGCCTTGACCTGCTCGGACGACGGTCCCGCCGCCGTCACCGCAGCCGGCCGGCCGGTCCCGCTCGCCATCGCCGCCTGCACGTCGGCGGCAACGATGCGACCGCGCGGTCCCGAGCCGCGAATGCGCGCGAGGTCGATGCCGCCCTCCGCCGCAAGCCTGCGCGCGAGCGGTGTCACGCTTCGCCCGCCGACGTTCGCCGGCCCGAAATTGCGCTCGGGCGTGCGCACCTCGAAGTACGGATCGATATTCGGATAGGCCAAATCCGCGCGACTTGCCGCCTCCGGAGCACCGGCGGCCCCCGCGTTGCCGCGGGAACGCGCGGCGGGAGCCTGAGCCTGGTCTGGCGCCCGCGCGGAATCGGGCACGGGCGGAACGCTGCCCGCGGCCGATGATGCCGGTGCTGCACCGAGCGAGGCCGACGGCGCATTCACGGCCGCCCCGCCTTCGGCGGCGATGACCGCCACCACCGCGCCGACCTTGGCCACCTCGCCTTCCGGCACGCGGATTTCGGAGAGCACCCCGCCCGTGATAGCGGGCACTTCCATCGACACCTTGTCGGTCTCGATCTCGAACAGGTTGTCGCCCGGCTTCACCCGCGCGCCGGGCGCAACGAACCACCGGGTGATTTTGCCCTCGGCGACAGTCTCGCCGAGCTGCGGCATCAAGACGTCCATTCCAGGCCCCTGACCTTAATCGTCATTGCCGGGCTTCAGCCGGTCATCCATGCAGCGGTCCGGCAAGTGGATGAGCTGCACGGATGACCGGGTCAAGCCCGGGCATGACAATGACGGTGGTTACCAGTTCACCGAGATGTACTGCGTTTCCAGGAACTCCATCAGCCCCTCATGCGCGCCCTCGCGGCCGATGCCGGACTGCTTCATGCCTCCGAACGGCGCCGCCGGATCGGAGACGAGTCCGCGGTTGAGCCCGATCATGCCGAAATCGAGCTTCTCCGACACGCGCAGTCCACGCGCCAGATCCTTCGTATACAGATAGGCGACCAGCCCGTAGATCGTGTCGTTGGCCCGCCGGATCACCTCGGCCTCATCGGTGAAGGTCTGCAGCGAGGCCACCGGGCCGAAAATCTCCTCGTTCAGCATCTTGGCGTTGTCCGGCACGTTGGCGAGCACGGTGGCGGGGTAGAAGAAGCCGGGTCCTTCCGGGCGCCTGCCGCCGGTGAGGATTTTGGCGCCCTTGGCCACCGCGTCCTCCACGAGCTCCACCACCTTGTCGCGCCCCTCCGCGTTCACGAGCGGGCCCAGCGCGACGCCCTCGTCGAGTCCATTGCCCATCTTCAGCGCCGCCATCTTGGCGGTGAGCTTCCTGGTGAACTCCTCGGACACCTTCTCATGCACGTAGAAGCGGTTGGCCGCGGTGCAGGCTTCCCCCATGTTGCGCATCTTGGCGATCATGGCGCCGTCGATCGCCGCATCCACGTCGGCGTCCTCGAACACGATGAAGGGGGCGTTGCCGCCGAGTTCCATCGCCGTCTTGAGCACGTTGTCGGCGGCGCTGTGCAGGAGCTTGCGGCCGACCTCGGTCGAGCCGGTGAAGGAAACGACGCGCACGCGCGGATCGTGCAGCATCGCATCGACCACAGGACCGGAACGGCGCGAGGGGATGACGTTGACCACGCCCGCCGGCACTCCGGCCTCCTCCAGGATCGGCATCAGCGCAAGCATCGTCAGCGGCGTCTCTGAGGCCGGCTTGAGCACCACCGGGCAGCCCGCGGCGAGCGCAGGCCCGATCTTGCGGGTGGCCATGGCCGCCGGGAAATTCCACGGCGTGACCAGCACCGCGACGCCGGCCGGCTTGTGATGCACGAGAATGCGCGCGCCCGAGGACGGCGCAATGCTGTTGTGGCCGAGGTTGCGCACGCCCTCCTCGGCGAACCAGCGGAAGAATTCGGCCGCATAGGCGACCTCGCCGCGCGAGTCGGAGAGCGCCTTGCCGTTCTCGATGGTGATGAGCTTGGCGAGCCGCTCGGCATCGCGCATGATCAGCTCATAGGCCTTGCGCAGGATCTCGCCGCGCTCGCGCGGCTTGCGCGCAGCCCAGGCGGCGAACGCGCCCTGCGCGGCATCGACCGCCGCCTTGGCGTCGTCGACGCTTGCGCTTGCGACCGACGCGATTTTCTGTTCGGTCGCCGGGTCGATCACGTCGAAGCGCGCGCCGTCGGAGGATTTCCTCCATTGGCCGCCGATCCACAGGTCGGTCGGGACGTTGGCGAGCAGATTGTCATACGCGGCCATGGTCGTTCACTCCCTATCCACTGTGATGGCCGGGCATGTCCCGGCCAACCCGCTTGGGGACGCATGATCCTTTCGAGCAGGATCACCGGGTCACGCCGCTTCGTAGCCGCCCGGTAATCACGGCTGTCAACTGTTCAACGTCCGGCGTACCCGCTCGGCGATGCGCTCGGCGCTCGGCAGCATCGCGTCCTCGAGCACGTCGGAGGCGGGCAGCGGGCAGTGCGGCGTGGTGATGCGCACGAGCGGCCCGTCGAGCTCGTAGAACGCCTCGTCGGCGATGATCGACATGATCTCGGCCCCCCAGCCGCACAGCCGCGGGTTCTCCTCCACGGTGAACGCGCGGTGGGTCTTGGCGACCGAGCCGAGAATGGTCTGGGTGTCGAGCGGAACGAGCGAGCGCACGTCGATCACCTCGCAGTCGATGCCATGCTCCATATGCAGCCTCTCGGCCGCCTCCAGCGCGCGCGGCACCATCAGCGCGAGCGCGAGAATGGTGGCGTCCTTGCCGGGACGCAAAATCTTGGCGGTGCCGAGCGTGTCCACGATCTCGCCGTCGGGCACCTCGCCCTTCACCGGATAGAGCGACTTGTGCTCCAGGAAGATCACCGGGTCGGGATCGCGCACCGAGGCCGCGAGCAGGCCGATCACGTCCTGCGGGCTCGACGGCGCCACCACCTTGAGCCCCGGGATCATCATGCACCAGTTCTCCACGCTCTGCGAATGCTGCGCGCCGAAGCGCGCGCCGCCGCCGTTGGCGGTGCGCACCACGAGCGGGCACTTGGTCTGACCGTTGGAGATGTAGCGGTGCTTGGAGAACTCGTTGGCGAGATAGTTGAAGCAGACGGCGAAGAAGTCGGAGAACATGATCTCGGCGATCGGCTTCAAGCCGGTCATGGCCGCACCCATGGCGGCGCCGAGTATCGCCTGCTCCGAGATCGGCGTGTCGCGCACACGTCTGTGTCCGAATTGCTCGAGCAGCCCGACGGTGGTCTTGAACACGCCCCCGGCAGCGGCCACGTCCTCGCCGAAGAACACGACGTCCGGATCGCGCGCCATCTCCTGGGCGATGCCGCGGGCGACCGCGTCGCGGTAGGTCAGTTCCGCCATGCGTAGCCTCCATCGGCCCAGACATCCTTCGTGAGAAGCTCAAGCGGCGGCGGCGGTGCCGCCTTGCACTTCTCGGTGGCGACCTCGACCTCTTGTTTCACTTCGGCGTCGATTCTGGCAATCACGTCCTCGCCGATGCCGAACTGTTTGAGTCGCTCGCGGTAGATGAGAATCGGGTCGCGCTGCTTCCATTTCTCCAGTTCGCCCTCCGGCCGGTACTTGGCCGGGTCGGCGCGCGAATGGCCGCTGTAGCGGTAAGTCTTGCATTCGATCAGCGAGGGGCCGCCGCCTGCACGTGCCTTGTCGTAGGCCTTGAGCGCCGTCCGGTAGACCTCGTCGGCGTCCTGGCCGTCGACGATGATCGGCTCAAGACCGTAGGCACAGGCGCGATCGGCCGCGGGATTGGGCACTGCGGTGACCTGGCCGATGGGCGTGTATTCCATGTAGAGGTTGTTCTCGCACACAAACACCACCGGCAGCTTCCAGATGACGGCGAAGTTCAGCGCCTCGTGGAAGGCGCCGATGTTGGTGGTGCCATCGCCGAAGAAGCAGACCGAGACGTCCTTGTCGCCCCGGTACTGCGCGCGCCAGGCCGAGCCGCATGCGATCGGTAGATGCGCGCCGATGATGGCGTAGGAACCCATCACGCCGTGCTCCTCCGAGGTCAGGTGCATGGAACCGCCCTTGCCGCGCATCAGCCCGTTGTCGCGCTGCATCAGCTCGCCCAGCACCTTTTCGATGGACACGCCACGGGCAAGCGTGTGCGCGTGGCCGCGATAGGTGCAGAAGGTGAGATCGCCCTTGCGCATGGCGCCGGCAAATCCCGCCGCCACCGCCTCCTGGCCGAGCGACAGGTGGCTCGTTCCTTTGACCAGGTTCTGCAGGAACAGGTCGTAGGCCCGCGTCTCGGCCTCGCGGATCACGACCTGGGTGCGGTACATCTCCAACCGCTTCTGCTCGCCGATGTCGTCGTTCAGGGCCGGGTTAATCGGCCGGGTTGCTTCGTTCATGAGGTCCTCGGGCGCATCGTTGGGCCTTCGATCGGGCGCATCGTTGGCCGCTCCGTTTTGGTGTTTTGCCTCCGGCAGGACGTGAGCGGCAGATGCCGGTATGACGACCAGTCGGGGCATTTTGTCAACCGGGCTCGGACGGGGCAACTCTGCCGGTCACCTTGCGTTCGCGATTGAACAGGTAGAGGCCGGAGGCGACCACGATGGCGGCGCCAGTCAGCGTCCACCCGTTCGGGACGTGGGAAAAGATCAGGTAGCCGAGCGCCGTCGCCCACACGAGCTGGGTGTAGATGAACGGCGAGAGCACCGAGGCGGGCGCCCGGTGGTGGGCAAGGATCAGCAGGAAATGGCCGAGCGAGCCAAAGGCGCCGACGCCGAGCAGGAGGGCAAGATCGAGCAGCGATGGCGGGGCAGTCCAGACGAACGGGAGCACCGCCAGCATGATTGCGGCACCAACCAGATTGGCACAGAACAGCGTCGTTTCGGCGGAATCGTGCCGCATGACCATGCGCGTGGCGATGGAATAGGCGGCATAGAGGACGGCAGCCGCAACCGACAACAGCGCCGCCCACTGCATGCCGCCGAGCCCCGGCCGGATCACCACCAGCACGCCCACGAAGCCGACCGCAATGGCCGTCCAGCGCCGCCAGCCGATCCACTCGCCAAGGATCGGGCCGGCGAAGACTGCCACCAGGAACGGCGTCGAGAACAGGATCGCCAAGGCCTCGTCGAGCTGCAGATAGCGGAAGGCGAAGAAGTTGAAGATCGTGGTCGAAACCAGCATCAGCCCGCGCACGAATTGCAGGCCCGGCCGCGCTGTCCGCAGGAGACCAGGCCGGGTCAGAGGATTTGAGACCAGCAAGGCGACCAGGAAGGCAATGATGAAGCGCATGGCGACCACCTGCAGGGCGTCGAGGTGGCCGACGAGATACTTCGCCATGGCGTCGAGACAGGCAAAGCACAGAACCGCGCCGCACATCAGCGCTATTCCGATCAGCCGCTGGCGGCGCTGGTCCTGGGCGGGCTCGGGCATCGCATCGATCCATTGCCGTCTTCGGTCATGACCGCTGCGGCGGTTTTGCTGCTCCGGGATAAAGACCTGATCTGCGCGCGGCATCCCACGGGGCCCGGCCGGTGGGCCACCCGCATATGGATCGGGTC
>Ga0073934_10001107_pt1 | contig 68290 bp, 61 predicted proteins | sample LarsenN4metaG_FD_76834 | JGI IMG/M metagenome (GOLD analysis project Ga0073934, IMG submission 76834) | Hot spring sediment bacterial and archeal communities from British Columbia, Canada, to study Microbial Dark Matter (Phase II) - Larsen... ... | reverse complement strand
TGGACGTCCTGTGGAAGCTCGCCGACACTCGGCCCGTCCGCCAGGAGGCCACCGCCCGTGGGTAACACCGTTCTGAGGCATCGGTCGCGCAGTACGGTAACCCCTACTTCTGAGGCATCACGGAACGATCGCCGGCCGTGGCGTTCGACCGCCGCGCGGCGGCGGGCGCGGGCAGGCACCCCGGGGGGTGGGAGCGCTGGCGACCACGAGGCGGCAGGCCGCTTCGAATCCGCCTTGGCTGGGCTCCACCGGTGCGGGGCGCACGGTCGTGCGTGGAGGGAACGGGTCCCAGCGCCCCCACCCCCCGGGGTCCCGCCCGCGCCCGGTGGCCCGCTCCCTGACAGGACCGTGACTTACGCCGCCGCTGAAAGCCGTCTCGGCGGCTCGGGGATGGTCAGCGGCGGCGGTAGGTGGAGAGGTCGGTGACGACGGGCTCGGGGGGTGCCGTGGTGGCGAGGGTGCGGACCGTGAGGCCGGAGAGGGCGTCGTGCACGGCGTCGTCGCGGCGCTGCAGCACGCTCAGCACCGCGGCGTCGGTGTCGGCGACGTCGAGCGCGGCGCCCGCGACGGGCTCGCGGACGGCGTCCAGGACCTCGACGACGGGGATCTGCTCGGGCGGGCGCGCCAGCACCAGGCCTTCCGGCTCCACCGCGCGGGCCAGGAAGCCACGGGCCACGAAGTCCTCGACGACGGCGTCCACGATGGCGAGCGGCGCGCCGAGGGCCCGCCCCAGGTCGTCGGCCCGCGCCGGCGCCTCGCCGCCGAGATGGCGCCGGGTGATCTCGACGAGCGCGGCCAGCCCCACCCGCTCGCGGAGCAGCGCGCTGGGATGCCCGCGGAGCGCCACGTACGAGCTCGGGTGCTGGTGGACGAAGGCCACCTGGCCGCCGACGAGCACGACGAGCCAGGCGACCTGCAGCCACAACAGGAACACCACCAGGACCGCGAAGCTCGAGTAGATGGCCGCGTAGCGGGTCGAGCCGGCCACCAGCGCGGCGAAGGCGACGCCGGCCAGCTCCCAGAGGATGGCCGCCGTCACGCCGCCCGCGACGGCGGCGCCGGCCGAGACGCGCGCGTAGGGCAGGAACCGGTAGAGCAGGCTGAAGGCCACCACCAGGAGCAGGAACGGCACGGCGTGCCACAGCACCGCCACCGTCTCGGGATCGAGCGCCGTCAGCGCGAGGACGCGCTGCACGACGCGGCTGCTGCGGGCGGAGGCCATCAGCCCGAGCGCGGCGAACACGAGGACCGGGCCGACCAGCAGGATGCTCAGGTAGTCGCTGAACTTCCGCACGAGGCTCCGCGAGCGGCGCACGTTCCAGATGCGGTTCAGCGCCTCCTCGATCCGCTCGATGACGGTGATCACGGTGTAGAACAGCGCGACCAGGCCCACGGCGCCCAGCACGCTGACGCGCAGGTTGCTGACGAACTCCACGATGCGGGTGGCGACCTCGACGCCGGCGGCGCCGAGCGGCGCGAGCATCTGGGCCAGCAGCGGCTCGATCTCGTACTGGGCGCCGAAGGCCTTGAGCACCGAGAAGGCCACCGCCAGCAGCGGCACCATCGAGAGCAGCGTGCGATAGACGAGGGCCGTCGCCTCGAGGTTGATCTGCGGATCGAGCGGCGCGCGCCCCACGACGACGAGCACGCGCAGCAGCCGGATCGCCAGCCGCCCGGACCGCGGGCGGCTCGAGAGATCGGCGGTCCAGAGGTCCCGGTCGAGGTACCGTCCCGCCCGCCACAGCGCGCCGAGGCCGTCCGGCGGCATGCTGATGCCCTCCCCCCCGGGCCGGAGTGCAATCGGCGCACCAGCAGCCGCCGTGGCCGCGGCCGCGCCTACTCCGGGTCGGCGGGGACGTTGAACAGCGTGCCCAGCCGGATGCTCCCGCCCCCGACCTGCGGATAGCCGGCCGTCGCCGGGTTGCCGGGGTCCAGGTTCGAGGGCGTGTCGTCGGGCGGGAACAGCACCAGCGAGCCGAGGAAGCTCACCACGTCCTCGCGGTCCCTGGCGCTCAGGGCGGCGAACAGGTCGCGCTCGCGCCGGGCCTCGCCGCCGTGACGGAGGATGACCTCGGTCAGGTTGATGCTCCGCCCGTCGTGCCCGTACGGGGCCGTGGTGCCGACCCCCCAGAGCGGCGTGGTGAGGAAGTGGGTCCGCACGGTGCCGTCGTAGTTGCGCTCGTGGAAGTTGGGGCCGAGATCGTGGCGCTTGAAGTCCGTGAAGATGTTCTTCACGACGAAGCGCTCGCCGGCGGGCCGCTTCAGCGCGGGGTGCCCGGAGCCGTCGTCGACCTGGCCGAAGAGCGTGACCGCGGTGGCGAACAGCCGGTTGAACGGGTTGCCGCGGAGCGGATCGTAGACCGTTTCGACGTCGGCCACGCGCCGGTCGCGCTCGACCCTCAGGTCGGGCACGTGGCAGCGCGTGCAGCCGAGCGACGTCATGATGGCCCTGCCCCGGTGCGCGCTCGGGGTCTGCTCGTGGGTCCCGGGCTTGAAGTAGTTGAGGAGGTAGAACTCCATGAAGTCCACGAGGCTGGTCGGCACCTCGTTGGCCACCGCGTCGCCGTCGGGATCCGCCGCCGGGTCGGCCGTCGGCGGGCACTCCACGACGTCGGTCGCGCCGTCGAGCACCATGCCGCCCGGGGTGACGACCCGGCCGCCCGCGCAGGCCGTCGCCAGATCGGGATCGACGGCCTGCAGCCCCATCTCGGCCTGGAAGGCGCCGACCACGAACTCGCGGATCGAGATCGTGCCGCCGTGCGCGAAGAACGGGCGCACGCGCAGATCGGCGTCCACGCCCTGCACGCGCGCCGTGTCCACGGTGCCGTCGCTCCGCGCGGTGATGAACCCGTAGTGGATGCCCTTGCTCGTGAGCGGCCGGGTCACGGCGCTTCCCCGCCGGCGCGCCTCGCGGAGGGCCTCGTCCCGGATGCCGCGCAGGTCGGCCGTGATCTCGTCCGCCAGCATCTCCTTGAGCCCCAGGCCGAACAGGTGCGGCGCGTCGCGGCTGTCGGGGCGGGTCACGACGTCGCCGCCCACGCCGGCGGCGCCCCGCGGCCGGCCGTGGCAGGCCGCGCAGCTGTCCGCGAGGCCCGCGCCCAGGCGCACCTCGGTGTCGATGTCGCCGTCGCCGTCGGCCAGCAGCGGGCCGTGCCCCTGATAGGCCAGGAACTTCCGCTGGAACAGCTGCCGCCCGCGGCGGACGGCGCGCGCGGGATCGCGGGCGATGATGAACAGCGACGAGCCCGGGGTGTTGACGTTCCCGCGCCCGGCGCCGACCTGCTGCGCCAGCGACTTCGCGATGCCGGCGTTCGCGCTGTTCGGGTTCTGCGTGCGATCGACGAGTTGCGCCGCGGCGCCCGCGGGAAGCAGCAGGGCGAGCCCGATCGCCACGACGGCGCCCTTCGGCATCGAGACCTCCTGGCGCCGCGTCCTCGGCATCACCGCTCCGTGACGCGGCGGCGCACCCGCGGGTGCAGGAGGCTTGCCACACCGGCCGCGCGCCGGGGGGCCGCTGAAGCGGCGGATTTTCCGGGGAGGAGGCGGGCGGGCGGCGGAGGGCGGCGGGGACGTGGCGTCAACTACCGGGCGCTGTGACCCATCACGCTGTCCATCGCGTGTCAGCCGGTCCCGGCGCCGGTCCGATCGCGGCGAAGAGCGAGCGCTATACTCGGACAGCGTCCGCGGAGGTGCATGCGATGCCCATCCGACTCGACCATCTGATCGTCCCGTCCCGGGACCGCCGCGCGCGGGCGCGGTCGCTCGCCGAGTTGCTCGGCGTGCCGTGGGAAGACGCGCGCGGCCCATTCACGCCGGTGTACGTCAGCGACACGCTGACGCTCGACTTCGGCGACGGCGAGCAGTTCGAGGGCCACCACTACTGCTTCCACGTCGACGACGCGACGTTCGACGCGATCCTGGGCCGCATCCGGACCGCCGGCGTGCCGTTTCGCAGCCGACCGCACGGCGGCGACGACAGGACCATCAACACGCGGCTGGGTGGCCGGAACATCTACTGGGAGGACGCCGACGGCCATCTGTGGGAGATCCTCACGGTGAGCTACGCACGGGCCGATTCCCCGCCGTTGAGCACGACGGCGGGCTGAGCGCCGCCGCTATCGCCGGGTGGAGGCCCCTCGCCTGATCGAGCGCACGAGCCCGTCGAAGGCCGCGCGCTGCGTCTCGAGCGTGGCCCGCGGCCCGATGGCGCGAAAGAACCAGTTGGCGTCCGGGCCGGCCGCGATGGCGCCAAGCAGCATGTGGTCCGGGCGGTCGCCGCCCGTGGGCGCGCCGCCGATGCCGCCGACGTAGGTGCCCTGCACCTCGACGACGGTGACGGCCACGCCGCCGACCCTCAGCTCGCGCGTCCTGGCCGTGTCGCCGGCGGGCTCGCCGTCCGGACGGCGGAACTGCGAGACCCACCGCGCGACGTTGGCCTTGGCGTCGCCGCCCTGGCCGGGGCCGAAGTAGAAGACGACGCACTCGCCGGGCCCGCCGGGACCGTCCAGGCGGTACTGGGCCCGGCGCATGGACGAGGACGGCGCCTCGGCGATCCAGCCGGCGGGCGCCGCCCACGTGAGCGCCTGGCCGCCGGAGCCGCTGCCCGCCGGGGGCGGCGGAATCGAGGGGGGCGCGCCGCGCACCGGGGGGTGACCCGGGGGCATCGCGCCGCCGGGTGGATGGCCGGGCGGCGCCGGCGGTGCCGTCTGGGCGGCCACCGTCGCCACGACCACGAGGACGGCCGCGCACGCGCCGACGAGGGTGCGCATCGATCTCCCTTATACCAGACAGAGGCCCGGCGGCTGTCGCGCCGGCGATGATGGCTTACACTGGCCCGTGATGAGAGCGCACCCCGTCCGTCCCGGAGACGAGGCGCCCGACTTCACGCTGCCGGCGGTGCTGCAGGCGGGGCCGGTCTCCCTCGCCGACTACCGCGGCACGCGCGCCGTCCTGCTGGGGCTCTTCCGCGGCCTGCACTGCCCGTTCTGCCGGCGCCAGATCTTCCAGCTGTCGGGGATCCACGACACGCTCGCCAGCATGGACGTCGCCACCGTCGCCGTCGTCAACACCCGGCGCGAGCGCGCGGCGCTCTACTTCCGGTCCCACCCGACACCGGTGACGCTGCTCGCCGACCCCGACGCGCGGACGCACGCCCTCTTCGGCGTGCCCTCGGTCGTGCTCGACGAGACGTTCGCCGCCGCCCGCATCGACCCGACGGGCGAGCTGCCGCAGCCGATGCCCCCGATGGAGGCCAACGCCGCCCTCAACGCCCGGGACGGCTTCACGATGACCCGCGTGGACGAGGAGATCTTCGCCGCCCACGGGGCGCAGCTCGCCGGCCACTTCCTCATCGACCGGCACGGCATCGTGCGGTGGAGCAACCTCGAAGCCGCGCGGGGCGTGCAGGAGATCGGGCGGTTCCCGAGCCCGGGGGAGATGGTCGCGGCGGCGGGAGGCCTGCGGGGATGATCCGGCGCGGGGAGGCCGGCGTGACGTGCCCGGCGTGCCAGCACCCGAACCGCCCCGGTGCGAAGTTCTGCGAGGACTGCGGGGCCGCGCTGCCGCGCGCCTGCGCCGGCTGCGGCACGCCGCTCCGGCCGTCGGCGAGGTTCTGCGACGAGTGCGGCCAGCCCGTGGGCGGCGCCGTGCCCACGCCGCCCCCGCCGCGCGCCACGCAGCCGCCCACCGGGTACACGCCCAAGCACCTAGCCGAGCGCATCCTCACGTCGCGGAGCGCCATCGAGGGGGAGCGCAAGCAGGTCACCGTGGTCTTCGTGGACTGCGCCGACTTCACCACGCTGGCGGCGCGGCTGGACCCCGAGGACCTGCACGCGGTCATGGACGGCTGCTTCCAGCACCTGCTGGACGCCGTGCACCGCTACGAGGGCACCGTCAACCAGTTCACCGGCGACGGCGTCATGGCGCTCTTCGGCGCGCCGATCGCGCACGAGGACCACGCGGTGCGGGCGGTGGCCGCCGCGCTGGCGATCCAGCGCGCGGTGCGCCAGTACGCCGAGACGCTCCGCCGCGAGCGCGGCATCGACTTCGCGGTCCGCATCGGCGTCAACACCGGCCCCGTCGTGGTCGGCAAGATCGGCGACGACCTGCGCATGGACTACACGGCGCAGGGCGAGACGGTGAACCTGGCCGCGCGCCTGCAGCAGACGGCCCCGGCGGGCGAGGTGCGGCTGAGCGAGGCGACGACGCGGCTGGTGAGCGGCTACTTCCACATCCAGCCGGCCGGGCCGGTGGCCCTCAAGGGCCTGCCGTCGCCGGTGCCGACCTTCTCGGTCACCGCCCGGCGCGGCGGGCGCGGGCGCTTCGACCTGGCCCTCGAGCGGGGCCTGACGCCCTTCGTGAGCCGGCGGCGCGAGCTGGCCTTCCTGCACGACGCCCTCGACAAGGCGCGCCGCTCCCGGGGCAACGTCGTGTCCGTCGTCGGCGCCGCGGGCATGGGGAAATCTCGGCTGGCCTACGAGTTCCGGCGGACGCTGGACGACGCCGCGGTGACCTTCCTGTCCGCGCGGTGCCAGCCGCACCACGAGGCGCCGCCCTTCCACCTGATCGCGCAGCTCCTCCAGATGAACTTCCGCCTGGACGAGGGCGACGCCGAGCCGACGCAGAGCCAGAAGGTCGACGCCGGCGTGCGCCGCCTGGACCCGGCGCTGGAGTGGACGATCCCGTACCTCAAGCACGTGCTGGCGCTGCCCGCCGACGAGCTCGACGTGCAGGGCCTCGACGAGGCGCAGCGCAAGCGCCGGCTGGTCGAGGCCGTCCGCGCCCTGACGCTGCGCGGCGCGCAGCGTCGCCCGCTCGTGCTGCTGATGGAAGACCTGCAGTGGATCGACGGCGGCTCGCGCGACTACCTCGACGCCGTCGTGGACGGCCTGGCCTCGCATCCGATCCTGATGGTCTGCACCTATCGCGAGGGCTACGCGCCGGCGTGGGACGACCGCTCGCTCCACCAGCGGCTGGTGCTCGATCCCTTCTCCGAGGAGGACACCGAGCGGATGGTCACGGCGCTCGCCGGCGCCGAGCCGGTGGCGCCGGTGGCGCGGCAGCTGGTCGTCCGGCGCGCCGAGGGCAACCCGCTGTTCATCGAGGAGCTCACCGCGTACCTCGCCGACCGCGGCCTGCTGCACGGCGGCGACGCGCGCCGCCTCGCCGACGCCGACGTGCCGGCGACCATCCAGGACCTGCTCACCGCGCGCATCGACCGGCTGCCGGAGTCGGCCAAGCGCGTCCTGCAGGTGGCCGCGGTCCTCGGCCGCGAGTTCGCCCTGCCGTTGCTGGAGGCCGTCGCCCCCGCCGACCTCGACGTCCGCGCCGAGCTGGCGACCCTGGTGCGGGCCGACCTGCTGAGCGAGACCGCGTTCTTCCCGGAGCAGCGGTACCGCTTCGTGCACCTCCTGGTGCAGCAGGTCGCCTACCAGAACCTGCTCGTCAAGTCGCGCGCCGAGCTGCACGCGCGCGCCGGGCAGGCGCTCGAGCGCCTGTCGCTCGAGCGGCCCGAGGAGGCGCTGCCGGAGCTGGCCCGGCACTTCGCCCGCAGCGCCGATCGCGACAAGGCGCTGCACTACCTGGTGCTCGCCGGCGACCGGGCGCGCAGCCTGTTCGCCTACGACGACGCCGACGCCTGCTACCGGCAGGCGCTGGAGGCCGCCGACGACGACCGGCGCGCGGCCATCGTCGAGAAGCTCGGCGACACCGCGTACGCCCGGGGCGAGCTGGGCGAGGCGCGGCGGCGGTGGGCCGAGGCGCTGGCCGCCGTCGCACCGCTCCGCGACCGCCGCCGGGCGGCGGAGCTGCACCGGAAGATCGGCGTGGCGACCTGGGATGCCGGGGAGCGGCAGCAGGCGCTGGACCACCTCGAGCACGGCCGGCTGGCGCTGGCCGACGACACGCACAACGCCGAGGCCGCGCGCCTCTACCAGGCGCTGGGCCGGATCCACTTCCGGCTCGGCAACCACCAGGAGGCGACGGCGTGGGCCCGGCGCGCGCTGGCGCTCGGCGGCGAGCTGGGCGCGCCCGACGTGGCCGCGCAGGCCTACAACACCCTCGGCGTGGCGCTGGCGCGGGCCGGCGACATCGAGCAGGCGGCCGAGCACGTCCGCCGGAGCCTGGAGACGGCGCTGGCCCACCAGCTCGGCGCCGCGGCCTGCCGGGCCTACAGCAACCTCGCCGTGATGTACGCGGCCCTCGACCACGTCAAGTCGCGCGAGTACTGCGAGGCCGGGCTGGCGCTGGCCCGGAAGATCGGGGACCAGCTCCAGCAGGCCTGGCTCTTCTGCACGCTGGCCGGCGGTCACTGCACGCTGGCCGGCGACTACGACGAGGGCCTCAAGGCCGCGGAGGCCGCGGCCGAGGTCGACCGCCGGCTGGGCCAGCGCAGCCACCTGCCGGTGCCGCTCATCATCCTGGCCCAGATCCACCAGTGCCGGGGCGATCACGAGCGCAGCGCGCGATACTATCGAGAGGCCCTGGAGGTCGCGAGCGAGGTCGGCGAGCCGCAGCTCCTGTTCCCCTGCTACGACGGGCTGGCCACGCTGGCCATCGAGGCCGGCGACGAGGCGGAGGCGGAGCGGTGGCTCGCGAAGAGCCGCGAGGTGCAGCAGGCCACCGGGTGGACGAGCGACACGTTCCTCGTCCTGCCCTTCCTCTGCTGAAGGAGCACGGCATGGCAGGCATTGACATCGGACAGCCCGCGCCGACGTTCCGGCTGCCCGCCGGCGACGGCGGGCAGGTCGGCCTCGACGACTATCGCGGGCGCAGCAACGTGATCGTGTGGTTCACCAAGGGCATGGCCTGCCCCTTCTGTCGCACCCAGATGTCCCAGCTGGCGCGGAGCTATCCGCGGCTGAAGGCCGCGGGCGCGGAGGTGCTGCAGGTGACGCCGACGAAGCCGGCGCGCGCGCAGTTCTACGCCCGCAACTTCCCGATCCCCTTCCGGTACCTGTGCGATCCGGACTACGAGGTCCATCGGGCGTGGGGGCTCGGCGTGCGGTCCCACTCGCTCGGCTGGTACGCGAAGACCCTGATGGCCGTCTCGCGGATGCCGATGCCGCCGCCGGCCGAGATCGGCGACCCGCGTCCGACGCTCGGCGAGCGGCCCACGCTGCTGCACGACACCGACATGGGATTCTTCGTGCTCGACCGCGACGGCATCGTCCGCTACAAGGCCTGTGGCGGCTACGCCGGCCCGGAGGGCGTGCGCGAGATCCCGAGCGCCGACGAGATCCTGCGCGCGCTCGAGCGGTGCGGTGGCCCGCCGGCGCCGCAGGCCGGCGCGGCCTCCGGGTAGCCGGTCAGCCTCGCCGGCGCGCCCGCAGGGCGCGCCAGACGCGCTCGGGCGAGAGCGGCAGCTCGCGCAGCCGGATGCCGGCCAGGCGCGCCAGGGCGTTGCCGACCGCCGGGCTGACCGGGATCAGGCTGCCCTCGCCCGCGCCCTTGGCGCCGAACGGGCCACTGCCGTCGCCGTTCTCGGTGAAGCGGCACTCCAGCGCGGCCGGCACGTCGTCCGCGCGGGGCACGCGGTAGGCGAGCAGCGTGCCGTTCAGCAGGTGGCCGTCGGCGTACGTCATCTCCTCGAAGAGCGTGTGGCCGAGGCCCTGCACGACGGCGCCCTCGTCCTGGCCCTCCAGGATCAGCGGGTTGACGGCGCGCCCCACGTCGGCGACGGAGACGTAGCGCTCGACGGTCAGCGCGCCCGTCGCCTCGTCCAGGCTCACCTCGGCGGCGCCGACGGCGACTTCCCAGAACGGCGTGCTGCCGCCGAGCGGGGCCCTCGTCCGGCCGGGGGCGACCACCCCGCGACCGATGAGCTCGCCGCCGCTCATCCCGAAGCGCAGGGCGAGCACCTCGGGATACGCCAGGCGGCGGGCCGGCGGCGCGGCGCCCGCGCCGGCCTGGCCGGCCGCGCCGCCCGGCCCGCCGTCGGCCGCGTCGACGGTCACCGCGCCGTCGTCGAGGGCGAGCCGCCGCGCCGGCACGCCCAGATGGTCGGCCACGATGCGCAGGAGCTGCTCGCGCACGTCGGCGGCCGCCTCCTGCACGGCGCGGCCCGTCAGGGTCGTCGACCGGCTGGAGCTGGTCGTCTGGTCGTACGGGGTGACGGCCGTGTCGGCCGGCGCGACGCCGACGCGATCCATGCCCACCGCCAGCACCTCGGCGGCGATCTGCGCCAGGGCCGTGCGCGCCCCCTGCCCCATCTCCACGGTGCTCGCCAGCACCGTGACGCTGCCGTCGGCGTGCAGCCGCACGATGGCCTCCGACACGCTGGGCGCGATGGAGGCCTTGAGCATGGCCGACACGCCGCGTCCCCGGCCCGCCGGCGCCGCCGCCGTCCACCGGATCGCCTCGGCGGCGCGGCCCAGGCTCTCCTCGAACTTGCCGTCGATGGGCGTGTCGCCGGGCGCGAACTCCTCGCCGTGGGCCAGGAAGTTCTGGCGGCGGAGGTCGACGGGGTCACGGTCGAGGCGGTCGGCGGCGACGTCGAGGAGCGACTCCAGCGCCCAGGCCAGCTGCGGCACGCCGAAGCCCCGGAAGGCGCCGCCCGGCGTGGTGTTCGTGTAGACGGCGCGGGCGTCGAGCGCCACGTGGGGCACGCGATAGGGGCCGGTGGCCGTGTACGTGGCCTTCTGCACGACGCGCGGCCCGATGTCGGCGTAGGCGCCCATGTCGTAGTCGGCCCGGCACTCGACGGCCTGCAGCGTGCCGTCGCGGGCGAGGCCGACCCGCACGCGTACCCGCGCCCCGCAGCGGCGCACCGTCTGGAAGGCCTCGGCGGCGGAGGCGGCCAGCCGCACCGGCCGGCCGGCGGCGCGGGCGAGCACGGCGGCCAGCGGCTCGAGCTTCGCGTACGTCTTGCTGCCGAAGCCGCCGCCGAGATGCGGCACCACGATGCGGATGCGCGAGAGCGGCGCGCCGAACATCTTCGCCAGCTCCACCCGCACCGAGTAGGGGTTCTGGGTGCCCGCCCACACGGTGAGGCCTCCGGTCTCGTCCCAGGCGGCCACCGCCGCGTTCGGCTCCATCGCGTAGTGCTGCACGCGGGGGAACTCGAAGGCGTCCTCGACCACCAGGTGGGCGCCGGCGAGCGCGGCGGCGGCGTCGCCCCTGGCGTACGAGAATCGGTGGCAGACGTTCGTGCCGCGCTCGGGGCGCAGGCTCGCGAGGTCGGCGAAGTGGCCGGCCAGCGGCTCTCCAACATGGACGAGCGGAGCGCCGGGCCGCAGCGCCTCCTCCAGCGAGATGACGGCCGGCAGCGCCTCGTAGTCCACCCGGACCAGGTCGAGCGCCTCGGCCGCGGTGGCCTCGTCCACCGCGGCCACGGCCGCCACCGGCTCGCCCTCGTAGCGCGCCACGTCGATGGCGAGCACGGGGCGGTCGCGGAACGCGGGACCGCAGTAGGGATCGCACCAGGTCAGATCGGCGCCGCCCAGCGCCGCGAAGACGCCGGGCAGGGCGCGGGCGCGGCTCAGGTCGACGTGGACGACGCGCGCGTGAGGATGGGGCGAGCGCCGGACCTTGGCGTGGGCCATCCCGGGCACGACCAGATCGGTGACGTAGCGCGCGCGGCCGGTGACCTTCTCGAGCGCGTCCACCCGCGGCACCGACCGCCCGACGTGACGCAGCGGGCGCGCGCTCACGGTCGGCCTCCGCGGCCGCCGTGGCCGGCGTCGCCGGCGACGGCCAGGATGGCCTCCACGATCTTGCGGTATCCCGTGCAGCGGCAGAGGCTGCCGCGCAGGTGGTGCAGCACGTCGACCCGGCTGGGCGCCGGCTGCTCGTCGAGCAGGGCCTTCGCCGAGAGCAGCATGCCCGACGTGCAGAACCCGCACTGCACGGCGCCGTGGTCCACGAAGGCCTGCTGGAGCGGGTGCAGCCGGTCGCCGTCGGCGAGCCCCTCCACCGTCAGGACCGAGCGTCCGGCGGCCTCCACCGCCAGGTACGTGCAGGCGCTCACGGCCAGGCCGTCCACCAGGACGGTGCAGGCCCCGCACACCTGGGCGTCGCACGAGCGCTTGGCGCCCTTGAGGTCGAGACGATCGCGCAGGACGTCGAGGAGCAGGTCGTGGCTCCGCACCGCCACTCGATGCCGGCGCCCGTTGACCACCAGCTCGATGGCCTCGGCCGCGGGCGCGCCGCCGGCCGCGCGGTCGTCGGCGGGGCCGCTCACGCGAGCACCGCGTGCGCGTACCGCGCCGGGCCCTCGCCGCCGCGGGCGCGCGCCGCCGCGGCGCGGAGCGCGCGCCGCGTGAAGACGGCCACCATCTCGCGCTTGTAGTCGGCCGAGCCGTGCAGGTCGTCGGCGGGGTCGGCGCTGGCCGCCGCCCGCTCGGCGACGGCGCCGGCGACGTCCTCGAGGTCGCCGACGCCGCAGCCGCGCAGGCGCGCCTCGGCGTCGGGGGCCCGCGCCGGCCGGGGGTTGACGCAGCCGATGGCGATGCGCGCGTCGGCGACGCGCCCGGCGCCCGCGCGCCCGTCGCGGTCCTCGACGCCCAGGACCACCGCGATGCCGAGCGTCGGCCGCTCGTGCACCCCGAACTTCACGTACGCGGCGGCCACGCGCCCGAGCCCGGGCGGGACCACGACCGCGACCAGCACCTCGTCGGCCTCCCGCGCCGTCTCCCACGGGCCGCGCACGAAGTCGCCGACGGGCAGCTCGCGCCGCCCGCGGGGCGAGACCAGCGCCACGGTGGCGTCCAGGGCGAGGAAGACCGTCGCCAGATCGCTGTGCGGATCGGCGAAGGCCAGGTTGCCGCCGACGGTGCCGACGTTGCGCACGCGCACGTTGGCGACGTGGCGCGCGACCGAGGCGAGCACGGGACAGGCCGCGGCGACCGGCGCCGAGCGCTCGACGGCCCGGTGCGTGGCGGTGGCGCCGACGAGGAGGCCGCCGCCGCCGGCCGCGATGGCGTCCAGGCCGGGGATGCGCTTGAGGTCCACCAGGTGGCGGGGACGGAGCAGGCCCTCCTTCATGAGCAGGAGCAGCTCGGTGCCGCCCGCGTAGGGCACCGCGTCGTCGCCGAGCCGGCCCAGCAGCGCGCACGCCTCCTCGGCCGTGGCCGGCCGGTGCAGCGCGAACGGGCGCAGCACGCTCAGGGCGCGAGCGCCGAGGCCGGCTTGACGATCTCCTCGGCGATCCTGCGGAGGTAGTCGATGCGCGCGGCGGCCCCGCGCGGCAGGCTGTAGATGGTGAAGCCGATGCCGTCCAGGCCCAGCGCCCGGGCCCGGGCGATCGTCTCCACGCATTGCGCGGGCGTGCCGTGGATGGTCCAGTCGTCGAGGCTCTGCTCGAAGCCCAGCTGGAGCGGGACCATGGTCGGCTCCTGCATCTGCCAGCCCCGGTACATCGCGAACGTGCGCTCGAGGTAGCCGCGCGCGGCGGCGACGGCGGCTTCCCGGCTGGGGCCGACGATGAGGCTGCGCGAGGCGTACGCCGTGCCCGGCGTGCCCGGGCCTTCCGCCGCGCGGGCCTCGCGATAGACGCCGACCAGGTGCGCGACGTCGCGCCAGGCCACCTGCGGGCCGAAGAACACGGCGTCCACCAGCCGCGCGGCGCGCCGGGTGGCGCCCACGCTCTGCGCGCCCATCTCCAGCGGCGGATGCGGGCGCTGGCTCGGCAGGATCCCGAGCCGGCCGCCCTCCACCCGCGTGTAGGCGCCCTCGAACGTCACCTCGTCGCCGCGCCACAGGCGCTTCATCAGGGCCAGCGACTCCTCGAGCTTGGGCACGCGGTCCTTGCGCGTGAGCCCGGCGGCGAGCAGCTCCTTCTCGCGGTAGCCGATGGCCACGCCGAGGTCCAGCCGGCCGTGCGCGATGTGGTCGAGCGTGGCCACGTTCTCGGCGACGTCGACGGGGTTCAGGAGCGGCAGCAGCAGCATGGAGGTCTTGAGCCGCATCGCGCCCGTCTCCGGCGCCAGGCGGGCCAGCAGCGGGATCGGGGCCGGCCACACGGTGGGATGCGAGATCCAGTGGTGGCCCACCGAGACCCACGCGAACCCGAGCCCGGCGGCGGCGCGCACCACCTCGATCGCCTCGTCGATGATGGCCGTCGGGGGTCGGTCGGTGGGGCTCCAGAACGGGGTCAGGTGGACACCGATGCGCATGAGCGACGGAACCTTACCCCAGGAGCGCGGGGCTGTCACGGACTTCCCGCGTCGCCGCCGCGCGGCGTACGGCCGCGCGGCGGCGACCGGCGCGAGGCTCACAGCGCCCGGTACACCTCGGTCTCGAACGCGGTCAAGACCGCGAGCACCGCGTCGTCGAAGAACGGCAGCACCTGCGAGAGCAAGACGCCCGACACGCCGCGGGAGCGGTCGATCCAGAAGTACGTGTTCGCCAGCCCCGCCCAGGCGAGGCTCCCGGCCGAGCGGCCCGTGGGCAGCGGATCGCCGGTGATCAGGAAGGACAGCCCCCAGCCCTTCCGCACGCCGGGGAACAGGTCCACGTCCTTCGACAGCGCCGGCATGGCGGTCTTCATGGGCGCGATCTCGAGCGCGCCGATGTGGCTGCGGCTCATGAGGTCGACCGTCTCCGCGCGCAGGACCTGGCCGTTGTCGCCGCGGCCGCCCCGCAGGAACATCCGCGTGAAGGCGAGGTAATCACGGACCGTTCCGTAGAGACCGCCCCCGCCCATGCAGAACTCCGGGGTCTCCGGCAGCGCGAACTCGATGGCAGCCAGCGCGCCGCGCTCGTCCCGCTGGTGCACGCTGGCCAGGCGCGCCCGCTGCGAGGCCGACAGGCGGAAGGACGTGTCCGTCATGCCGAGGGGGCCGAAGAGGTTGTCCTGGAAGTAGCGGTCCAGCGTCTGGCCGCTGGCGGCCTCCACCATCTTGCCGGCCCAGTCGATGCCGATGCCGTACTCCCAGCGGTCGCCGGGGTCGAAGAGCAGCGGCGTCGTCAGCGCCGCGTTCTGGCAGGTGATGATGCCCGGCGTCCCCGTGGCCTCCTGATACCGGGCGATCTCCGGCCGCCAGATCTCGTAGGAAAAGCCCGCGGTGTGAGTCAGGAGATGGCGCAGCGTGATGGGCCGCCTGGGCGCCCGCAGCCGTGGCGCGCCGCTCGCGTCGAAGCCCTCCAGCACCTTCGCGGCCGCGAGCGGGGGCACGATCTCCTGCGCGGGCTGATCGAGGCTCAGCGTGCCGCGCTCGACCTGCTGCATGGCGGCGGTCGTGGTGATCGCCTTGGTCATGGAGGCGATCCACACCACGGTGTCCACGGTCATGGCCGCCGCCTTGCCGGCCTCGCGCCTGCCGAACGCGCCCTCGTAGACCGTGCCGTCGGCGGTGGCCACGGCGGCCACGACGCCGGGCATCGCCTTCGACTCGACGGCCTGGCCGAGGATCTTGTCGAGATGCGAGAGCTGGGCCATGAGTGTGCCTCCCTCCTGGGGGACCGGGGTGTTCGTGCCCGAGGATGCCGCCGCGCGGACGACTGATGTATACGCCGGCTCCGCCGGCGTGGTCAACCGCCCCGCGCGCGCCGGGGCGGCGGGCGGACGCGACACCGTACCCGCTCCTCCGGCGGGCCGCGCCGACGGGCTATCGTCCGCTCGAGGAGAGCAGGCGCTCGCGGACGTGGGCGGCGCCGATGGGCACGGCGAGGATCTCCCCGGCCGCGTCGCCCAGGGCGTCGGCGACGGCGTTGGCGATGGCCGCCGGCCCCGGCACCGCGGAGCCTTCGCCGGTGCCCTTCACGCCGAGGGCGTTGCCCGGCGAGGGCGAGTCGCAGCCGGTCACGTCGATCCCGGGCACCTGGTCGGCGCGCGGGAGCGCGTAATCCATCAGCGTGCGCGTGAGCAGCTGGCCGGCGGCGTCGTAGACGACGGCCTCCGACAGCCCGGCGCCGATGCCCTGCACGGCGCCCCCCTGCGTCTGGCCCTCCACGATCATCGGGTTGATCTCGTGCCCGGCGTCGTGCACGGCGTGATAGCCGAGCACGGTCACCGCGCCGGTGTCGCCGTCCACCTCCACGGTGGCGACGTGCACGCCGGCCGCCCAGGTGACGGAGGCCGGGCTCACCCAGCGCGTGGCCGTCAGGCCCGGCTCGCCGAGGGCGCGCACGACGTCGGGGCGCCGGGCCAGCGCGGCGACGTCCCGGAGGTCGAGCGAGCGGTCGGGCACGCCCTTGACCGCGGCGCGGCCCCCGGCGACGACGACGTCGTCGGCCGCGCACTCGAGCGCGCGCGCCGCGACCTGGCGCACCTTGTCGCGCACGGCGTCCGCGGCCTGGGCCACCGCGTTGCCCACGATGACGGCGACGCGGCTGGCGAAGGTGCCCGCGCTCGACGGAAAGCGCGCGGTGTCCCCGGCCGCCACCGCGACGCGGTCGAGCGGCACGCCGAGACGCTCGGCGCACACCTGGGCCAGCGTCGTCTCGTGCCCCTGGCCCTGCGAGGGCGCCCCGACGGTGACGCGCACGCGGCCGTCGGCGTCGACGGCCACGCTGGCGCCCTCGTGCGGGCCGATGGCGGTCGCCTCGCTGTAGGCGGCCACGCCGATGCCGAGCCGGCGGCCCGCGCGCCGCGCCGCCCGCTGGCGCTCCCGGAAGCGCGCGTAGTCCGCGCGCGCCAGCGCCGTGTCGAGCAGCGCCGGGTAGTCGCCGGAGTCGTGCACCAGCGGCATGCCGTCGCGGTACGGCAGCCCGCGGTCGTAGGGCATGGCGGCGGACGGGATCAGGTTGCGCCGGCGCAGCTCGACGGGATCCAGCCCCAGGCCCCGGGCGGCGAGGTCCATCAGGCGCTCGACGACGAAGGCGGCCTGCGGGCGGCCGGCGCCGCGGTACGGCGCCGCGGGCACCTTGTGGGTGACGACGATGCGGCCGCGGCAGCGGAACGCGGGCACGCGGTAGAGGCCGAGCAGGTGCGGCGCGGTGACGCCGGCGACGACGGCGCCGCGCGGCAGGTAGGCGCCGGCGTCGATCAGGAAGTCGTCGGCGAGCGCCAGGATCGTGCCGTCCGCGGCGAGGGCCAGCGTGGCCGCGTGGATCTGGTCGCCGGCGTGGGTGGTGCTGCCGAAGCTGGCCTCGCGCGTGTCGGTCCAGCGGACCGGGCGCCCCAGCCGGCGCGCCAGCGCCGCCACGACGATCTCCTCCGGGTACACGGGGCCCTTGGTGCCGAACCCGCCGCCCACGTCCGGCGCCGTCACCCGCACGGCGTCGGCGGCGAGCCCGAGGGCCTCGGCCACCCGCTGGCGGACGCCGTACGGCATCTGCGTGCTCGACCAGAGGTGCAGCGTCGCCGTGGCCGCGTCCCACCGCGCGGCGACGGCGCGCGGCTCGAGCGGCAGCGCGGTGAGGCGGTCGCAGCGCAGCCGGCGCGTCACCACGTGGGCGGCGCGGGCGAGCGCGGCCTCGACGCCCCCGGTCTCCATGGTGACGGTGGCGGCCACGTTCGTGCCCCAGTCGGCATGGACCAGCACGGCCCCCGGCTCGATGGCGCGCTCGGGATCGACGGCGGCGGGCAGCGGCTCGTACGTCACGCGGAGGGCCTCGGCGCCGTCGGCCGCCCGGTACGCGTCGGTGGCGACGACGACGGCCACCGGCTCACCGACGAACCGCACCACGCCGTCGGCGAGCGCGGACTGGCGGTAGGGGCGCACGGGGGTGGCCGGCACGACGGGCGGAGGCAGGCAGCCGCGCAGCTCGGGCAGGTCGGCCAGGGTGAAGGCCCCGGCGACGCCCGGCACGCCGCTGGCGCCGCCGGTCTCCACGCCGAGGATGCGCGCGTGGGCGTGCGGGCTGCGCACGACGGCCAGGTGCAGCGCCCCCGCCAGCGGGAGGTCGGCGACGTAGCGTCCGCCGCCGGTGAGCAGGCGCGCGTCCTCCCGGCGCCGGACGGAGGCGCCGATCATCGTGTCCGGGTGTCGGCGTCCCCCTCCGACTCTTCCAGCGCCCAGAGCCGCGGCGGCGCGCCAGGGAAGCCGAGCTCCGCCCAGCGCCGCGACACCGAGTCGTACACGCTGCGGCGCACCTTCGTGCGCTTCGAGAACTGCTTGATGTAGCGGTGCTCCATGCAGGCGTTGATCAGGGCCTTGGACCCGTAGGGGCGCTCCTCGGGCGGGTTCTGGGTCGGGTCGAGCCAGGTCGACCAGGTCTGGCGGAGGATGTCGATGTCCTCCACCGGGTTGCAGCGCGTGGCCATCGCCCACAGCACCTGGTCGATGTTGGAGGGGTCGACGTCCTCGTCCACCGCGATGATCCACTTCGCGTAGTACGCGCCGCCCGGGCACTGGGCGGCGAGGGCCAGCGCCTGCGGCGCGTGGCCGGCGTAGCGCTGCTCGAGCGAGACGACCGTCATGCCCCAGCCGCCCGCGGCGGCCGGGTGGCTGTACACGCCCTGGATGCCGGGCACGCCGAGACGGTCGAGGTCGTTCCAGATCTTGGCCGAGCGCGCGATCGAGTAGAGCAGGCTCGTCTCGTTGGCCGGATAGTCGGCCATGAGGGCGTGCGTGAGGATCGGATCGGTGCGGTGGTGGATGGCCTTGACCTCGACGACGAAGGCCAGATCCTCCGGGCGCCCGTAGTAGCCGGTGAACTCCCCGAACGGCCCCTCCCGCCTGAGGGCCTGCGGCGGCACCACGCCCTCCACGACGATCTCCGCGCGCGCCGGGTACGGCACGCTGCCCGCCTGCCCCTTGCAGAGCTCGACCGGCCGCCCGGTGATCCCGCCGATGAAGTCCAGCTCGGACACGGTCTTGGGGAACGTCAGCGAGGCGGCGATGAACATGGCCGGGTCCACGCCCCACACGGCGACGACCTCGCAGGGCTCGCCGCGGCTCCAGGAGCGCTCGATGTGCAGGCGCGCGTCCTTGCCCGGCGACAGGTAGAGCCCCACGCGCTTGCCGTCGTGCACCATCTGCCGGTAGCAGCCGACGTTGAGCCAGCCGGCGTCGGGATCGCGCGTGATGACGGCGTCGGCGGTGCCGATGTAGGGGCCGCCGTCCCTCGGCCAGTGGCGGCCGGCCGGGAAGATGGTCACGTCGACGTCGTCGCCGTACCGGCTGTGCTCGTTCACCGGCGCCTGGCTCGCGTCGACGTACGCCGGCCCCAGGCTCCGCGTGAAGCGCCCCTTGCAGCGGCGGATCAGCTCCATCACGGGCAGGCCCGCCGGCTCGCCGATGGCCAGCGCGAAGCGGTCGGGGCTCGAGCCGATCAGGTTCCAGAGCGCCCGGAAGCCCTCCGGGCAGCCCTCGACGCGCTCGAACAGGGGCGCGGGGGCGCCGAGCGTCTGGTGGGCCATGTACGTGATGGCGCCCATCTCGTCGCGCCCCACCGTCGGTCGGATCCGGTGGATCTGCCCGATGGCCTCGGCGCGCGCCAGCCACTCGCGCAGATCCCGGGGCACGTCGGTGGCGCCGGTCTCCGGGGCCCGGCGGCCGGCGAGGCCCTGGCCGGTGGCGATGGTCGTGGCGCGAGCGTCGTCCATGAGGACACCTCCAGCCGGCCGTCGGGGCGGGCTCGGGATCGGAAACGTGACGTAGGCTACTCCAGCGCGCCGTGGCAACTCAAGGCGCGACCGGCCGCCGCCGGCCCCGCCCCGACCACGCGCGCGAGGCCGGCGCCGCCGCCGTCCCGGGGCCGCGCGTCCTCCGGCCGCCGGAACGGCCCGGGTCCGGGCGGCGGTTGACGGCGGGCGCGGCCCGGATGCATATTGATGCGATATGAAGAATGAATATTCACCAGGGGCGGCCGGGCGGCGCCGGCACGAGATCGCCCGCCTGGTCCGTCGCGGGCCCGTGCTCTCGCAGGACGCGCTCCAGCAGGCGCTGCGCCGTCGCGGCATCCGGGTGGCCCAGCCGACGCTCTCGCGCGACGTGCGGCGGCTGGGCCTGGTCAAGACCCCGGCCGGCTACGTCGCGCCGGACGCGCCGGCGCCGCGGCCGGCGGCCGCCGACGGGCTGGGGCGCGCGCTGCGTGATCTCGCGCTCTCGGTCCGGCCGGCCGGGTCCCTGGTGGTGATCCGCACGCCGCCCGCGGGCGCGCAGCCCGTGGCCCGCGCCCTGGACGAGGCCGATCTCGCCGACGTCGCCGGCACCGTGGCCGGCGACGACACCGTCTTCGTCGCCACACCGGATGCCGCCACGGCCGCGCGCCTCGCGCGGCGGCTCGCCGCCCCGGCCGGCGCGCGACGTCCCGCGGCCCGACGCCCCCGCGCCTGAGCGCCACGCGCGGCGGCGCGCGCACCGACGTGGGATCCCGACGTCCCCTTTGCCGACACGAGGAGGCCTCGACCATGACCGCGACCGACGTGGACACCGTCCCGGCCGTGCACGAGCTGCGCGACGGCCGCGTGCTCGTCAGCACCGACCGCGCCCGGCTCGACCTCGACGCCATCCACGGCTTCCTCTCGCGCGAGTCGTACTGGGCGGCGGGGGTGTCCCGGGAGACCGTGGAACGCTCGATCCGGCACTCGCTGTGCTTCGGGGCGTACGAGGACGACCGCCAGGTGGGCTTCGCCCGCGTGATCTCCGACCTCGCCACGTTCGCCTACGTCGCCGACGTGTTCGTGCTGCCCGCGCATCGCGGCCGGGGGATCGGCATGCGGCTGATGCAGTGCATCACCAGCCATCCGGCGCTGCAGGGCCTGCGGCTCTGGGCCCTCTTCACCCGCGACGCGCACGCGCTCTACCGGCGGTTCGGCTTCGGCGACGGCCGCTACCCCGAGCGCCTCATGGAGCGCCGGGCGCCGCCGCCCGCTCGCGGATGAGGCGCCAGACCGCCGGGGCCGTCAGCGGCAGCGGCACGTCGCCGACGTCGAGCGCGTCGGCGACGGCGCTGGCGACGACGGCCGGGGCGGGCGTGGTGCCGCCCTCGCCGCCGGCCTTGACGCCGAGGGGGTTGGTCGGCGAGGGCACCTCGTTCAGCAGCGTCGCGAACGACGGCAGGTCACCGGCGCGCGGCAGCGCGTAGTCCATCAGCGTGCCGGTGAGCGTCTGGCCGCCCGCCGGCTCCACCACGCAGGCCTCGCACAGCGCCTGGCCCAGGCCGGTGACGATGCCGCCGTGGGTCTGGCCCTCGACGATGAGCGGGTTGATGGCGCGGCCGACGTCGTCCACGGCCGCGTAGCGCGTGAGCCGGACGGCGCCCGTCTCGGGATCGACCTCCACCTCGCACACGTGGCAGCCGTTCGGGAACACCGGCTCGTGCATCTCGTTGTCGCGCGACACCTCGAGCCCGCCGGGCAGGTCGAACAGCCCGATGGCGCGGTCGGTGCCGGCGACGGTGAAGCGGCCGCGCGCGTACCGGATGTCGGGCTCGGCGGCCTCCATCGCCTGCGCCGCGCGGCGCCGGCCCTCGGCGATGAGGTCGTCGGCGGCCAGCGCGATGGCGGCACCGGCCATGCGCATGGAGCGGCCGGAGTGCGTGCCGCCGCCGAAGCGGACCACGTCGGTGTCGCCGAGCAGGACGCGGATGGCCGCCACGTCGACCTCGAGCCGGTCGGCGGCCACCTGCGCGAAGGCCGTCTCGTGGCCCTGCCCCGCCGGCTGGGTGCCGACGACGACCTCCACGACGCCGTTGCCCCCGCCGGGTCCCGGCCGCGTGCCGCCGGCCGCGCTCGGCGAGCCCACCCCCGGCGCGGGGCGGACGATCATCCGCGCCTGCTCGCGCGGCGTGCCCACCGACGACTCCACGTAGTTGGCCAGGCCGCGGCCGAGCCGACGCCCCCGGGCGCGCGCCTCCGCCCGGCGTCGCTCGAAGCCGTCCCAGTCGCCCAGGCGCATGGCCAGCGCCATGTTCTCGGCGTAGCGCCCGCTGTCGTAGACCATGCCGAAGGGGTTCCGGTACGGCATCGTCGCGGGATCGACCAGGTTGCGGCGGCGCAGCTCGACGCGGTCGACGCCCGTGGCCGCCGCGGCGAGGTCGACCAGCCGCTCGATCGCGAAGGTGACCTCGGGGCGGCCCGAGGAGCGGTACGCCTGCGTGGGCACGGTGTTCGTGAAGACGGCGCGCGCCCGCACCCGGGCCGCGGGGATGTCGTAGGGGCCCGTCACCAGCGCCGCGCCCTTGCCGAGGGGCGAGAACGACACGGCCCGGGCGCCGACGTTGGAGACGTTGTCGGCGCGCAGGGCGAGGAAGCGGCCGTCGCCGTCCAGCGCGAGCGCCACGCGGGTGACCAGGTCGCGGCCCTGGTAGTCGCTGATCAGCGTCTCGGCCCGCGTCGCCGTGTACTTCACGGGGCGGCCCAGCCGCCGCGCCGCCCACAGCACCAGACCGTACTCGACGTAGACGCGGTTCTTGGTGCCGAAGTTGCCGCCGACGTCGCGCGAGATCACCCGCAGGCGCTCGGGCGCGAGGCCGAGGACCTCGGCGAGCTCGCGGCGCTGGCGGAACGCGCCGCCGCTGCCGGCGTGCAGCAGGTAGCGGCCCGTGGCGGGATCGTGGGCGCCCAGCGCGGCGCGCGGCTCGATGGGCAGCCCGGTGACCCGGCCGACGTGGAACGTCCGCTCGACGACGTGGGCGGCGCGGGCGAACGCCGCGTCGACCTCCGCCGGGTCGCTGCCGAACGCGGTGTCGACGCAGACGTTCGAGGGCACCTCGTCCCACACCGCGGGCGCGCCGCCGGCGGCCGCCTCGGCGGCGTCGACCACGAACGGCAGCGGCGCCCATCGCACCTGCACGGCGTCGGCGGCGTCGCGTGCCCGCGCCGCGGTCTCCGCCACCACCATCGCCACCGCCTCGCCGACGTGGCGCGCGCGGTCGACGGGCAGCAGGAGGTGGGGGCCGACGAACACGGGGCCGCCGTCGGGCGCCCGCAGCCTGAGATCGTAGCGGTTGGAGGGCAGGGGCCCGTGCGGGATCGGCGCCAGCCCGTCGGCGGCCAGGTCGGCGCCCGTGAAGACCCCCACCACGCCGGGCATCGCGCGCGCGGCGGCGCCGTCGATGGCCACGATGCGCGCGTGGGGATGCGGCGAGCGCACCATGGCCGCGTACGCCTGTCCCGGCAGCGAGGCGTCGTCGCTGAACCGGCCGGCACCGCGCAGCAGCCGCGCGTCCTCGGTGCGGCGCAGGGGCTGGCCGATGGGACCGGCCGGCCGGCCGCCCGTCAACCGGGCCCCCTCACGCGGCCGCCGGCGTGATCACGGTCTTGACGCCGCGCCCGGCCGCGGCGTGGGCGAAGGCCGCCTCGATCCGCGCCAGCGGGAAGCGGGCGGTGACGAGCGGCGCGGCGCCGAGCCGCGGCAGCAGCGCCAGCGCGCGGCGGAAGGCGCGGCCGCGGCCGAAGGCCCCGTGGATCGTGATCTCGCGGAAGTGCACGTCCCAGAGGTCCAGGGCCAGGCGGCTGCCCTTCGGGCTCACGCCCACGAGCTGCACGATCCCGGTGGGGCGGACGAGCGCGAGCGCCTCGGCGACGAGCTCGGGCTTGCCCACGGCCTCGCAGACGACCTCGGGGCCGCGCCCGCGCGTGAGCGCGTGCACGCGATCGCGCAGGCTCTCGCGCGCGGGGTCGACGACGCCGGTGGCGCCCAGGCGCCTGGCCGTGGCCCGGCGCGCCTCGAGCGGATCGGACACGATCACGCGCCGCGCGCCACGGCGCCGCGCCAGCATCATGGTCAGCAGCCCCATGACGCCGCCGCCGATGACGACCACGGTCGCGCCCGGCGGCATCCGGAACATCTCGAGGTTCGCCAGGCAGCAGGCGGCCGGCTCGGTGAGGGCGGCGGTGACGGGATCGAGGCCCCGTGGCAGCGGATGCAGGCACGTCGCCGGCAGCACCACGCGCTCGGCGAAGCCGCCGACGCGCGTGCACCGCGCGCACTGCGAGACGCGCCCGTCGCCGCAGGCGCCGCAGGCGCCGCAGCCGTAGGACGGCTCGCACGCCACCGCGCGGCCGACCAGGCGGCGGCTCACGCCGCGGCCCACGGCCTCGACCACGCCCGTGTACTCGTGGCCGAGCACCAGGGGCGGCGTCCACGGGAAGAGCCCCTGCGTGGCGTGCACGTCGGTGCCGCAGATGCCGGCGGCGCGGACGGCCACCACCGCCTGGCCCGGGCCGGGCGCCGGCTCGTCGACCTCGTCGATGGTGAACGTCGTCCCGCCGCGCCACGTCGCGCGCTTCATCCCGCTCCTCCCTGCTCCCTGAGCCGCCGGCGGTCGACCTTGCCGGCCGGCGTCCGCGGCAGCGCCGGCACGCACTCGACCAGCCGCGGATACTCGTGCCGGCCGAGCCGCGCCCGGACGAACTCCTGCAGCTCGCGGGCGAACGCCGGCCCGCGGCGGGCGGAGACGACGAAGGCCTTGGGCACGTGCCCGCGCTCGGCGTCGGGGACGCCGACCACGGCCGCCTCCTGGACGTCGGGGTGCCCGAGCAGCGTGTCCTCGATCTCCACCGCGCTCATCGTGTAGCCGGCCGAGATGATGGCGTCGTCCGAGCGGCCGGCGTGGTGGAAGTACCCGTCGGCGTCCATGGAGCCCCGGTCCTTGACCGGGAACCAGGCGCCCTTGCGGAGGACGGCGATCTCGCCCACCGTGCCGGGCGGCAGGGGCTGCCCGGCGGCGCCCACCACGGCCACCTCCCGGCCCGGCACCGCCTTGCCGAGCGCGCCCGCACGGACCTCGTGGTCGGCGAAGCCGGGGTAGTCGGCGATGATGACGCCGACCTCGGTGCTGCCGTACATGCCGCACGGCCGGACGCCCCACGTGCGCTCGATCCACGCGAACGTCTCCGAGTCCATCGGCTCGCCGGTGTACGACAGCTTCCGCGGACGGAAGGCGTGGGCCTGCGCCAGGCCCGAGCGGCGGATGAGCCGGTACACCGTCGGCGCCGCGGCGAGGTTGTCGATGCCGAAGGCGGCGAGCCCTTCCAGCAGGCGGCCGGCGTCGAAGCGGCCCGCGTAGGCGCCGACCGGGATGCCGAGCGCCAGCGGCGCGACGGTGCCGTGCCAGAGGCCGTGGCCCCAGGCCGGCGAGGACGGGCAGAAGTAGCGGTCGCCGCGCTCGAGGCCGACCCCGTAGAGGGCGGCGATCATCAGCGTGACGACCGCGCGGTGCGTGTGGGCCACGGCCTCGGGCCGCGCGCGCGTCGTTCCCGACGTGTACTGCAGCACGGCCAGGTCGTCGGCGGCGCTCGACGGCTCGTAGTCCGCCGGCTCGCGCGCGAGGCGCCCGGCGAGGCTGTCGTCGGCGGCGAGCACGCGCAGCCCCGGCAGGCGCGCCGACCACGCCGCCGCGTCGCGCTCGACCACCAGCAGGCGCGGCCGGCAGTCGTCCAGGCGCAGGGCGACGCCGTCGGGGCCGAACAGCGTGAAGAGCGGCACGGCGACGGCGCCGCGCCGCAGGGCGCCGAACAGCGCGCCGTACAGGGCCAGCGAGGGCTCCAGCATGATGGCCACGCGGTCACCGCGGCCGACGCCCTCGCGCTCCAGGAGCCGGGCGAAGCGCGCCGACCACGCCGCCAGCGTCGCGAAGTCGTGCTCCTCGCGGCCGCCGTCCGCGCGCTGCAGGCGCAGCGCCGTCCCCCGGCCGGCGTGACGGTCCACGCACTCGTGGGCCAGGTTGAGGCGGCGCCGGTCGCCGTCGAACAGCGCCCACAGCGCGTCCCACGAGAAGCGCTCGCGCGCCGCGCGCGCGCTCCGGACGTCGAGGATGGAGGGACCCGTCTCAGTACGCGGGCGGGCGCCGGAATCCGCCGACGACATCCGCGATCCTGCCGGCCACGTCGATCGGCGTCGCGTCCTCCAGGTACGGGCCGACGACCTGGAGCCCGACCGGCAGGCCGTCGCGCGTGAGGCCCACCGGCACGACGGTGGCCGGGAGCCCCGTCAGGGTGGCGAACGAGATCCAGAAGAGCAGGTCCAGGTACGGCCGCGGCCCGGCCGGGGTCGTGAGCGTCCGGGACGTCATCGCGCCGCGGTGATCGTGCGGGAAGGCGGCGACGAAGGCCGTCGGCAGCAGGAAGACGTCCTGGGCGCGGAAGTGGGCCTGCCACGCGGCGCGCGCGGCGACCCGCTCGCGCTCGGCGGCGCGATGCTGCTGCAGCGTCGGGTTCTCGAAGCCGAGGGCCGCCAGGAGCAGCGACCGGTACGTGCGGTCCTGCTGCTCCGGGTTCACGCCGTCCGGCCAGCCCTCGCGCAGGGTCGCGCCCGCCTTCCGCAAGGCGTCGACGGCGCGCGCGAGCACGTCGCCGACGTCGGACGCGAGCGGACACCGGGGGTCGTCGACGACGTACCCGATGCGGTAGTCGGCCAGGCGCGCGGCGCGCGCGGGCGGCAGCGTCCAGCGGTACGCGCGCGCGTCCTCGACGGGACCGCCCAGCACCTGGAGCGCGATCAGCAGATCGGTCGCGCTCCGGGCCAGCGGCCCGGCGACGGGCAGCGTGGGCGGCGGCCCCATCGTCCCGGGCGCGGGAGGGATCTGACCGCGCAGCGGGACGACGTTCAGCGTCGGCTTGTGCGCGAAGATCCCGCAGAAGTGGGCCGGCACGCGGAGCGAGCCGCCGATGTCGCTGCCGAGCGAGAGATAGGTGAGCCCGGCGGCCAGCGCGGCGGCGCAGCCGCCCGAGGAGCCGCCGGGGGTGCGTGCGAGGTCCCAGGGGTTGCTGGTGACCCCGAAGATCGGGTTGAAGCTCTGCCAGTCGGCCAGCATGGTCGGGACGTTCGTGTGGCCCAGCAACACGGCTCCGGCCTGGCGCAGGCGCGCCACGGCCACGGCGTCGTGCTCGGGGACGTAGCCGGCCCACTGCTGCGCCCCGGCCGTCGTCCTCACGCCGGCGATGGCGAAGGAGTCCTTGATGGTGCACGGCACGCCGTGCAGCGGGCCCCACGACTCACCGCGAGCCCGCGCGTCGTCCGCCGCCCGCGCCCGCGCCAGTGCGGCGTCGGCCGTGAGGGTGACGATGGCGTTGAGCCGCGGATCGTGCCGGGCGATGCGGTCGAGCAGGTGCCGGTCACCCCGGTCGACGAGACCTCGCCCTGCCGGATGGCCCGCGCGACCACGTGCGCGGGCGCGAACTCGAGATCGGCGACGGCGGCGTCGGCGCGCCGCGGATGCCGCAGGCCCGCGCCGAGGAGCGCCACGCCGCCGGCGAGGAAGGCACGACGGCCGAGTCGAGACGTCGCCGCCACGGGCGGCAGCATATCCGGACGCCGCACCGCCGGCAACCCCGGCGCCCCGGCGCTCAGCGGCGCGGCGCGGCGGCGCCGCGCACCGGCAGCACGACGGTGGCCGTGCCCGCCGCGGTGACCTCGCCGCGCTGGTTGACGCCGCGCACGGCCAGCTCCACCACGCCGCCGGGCGCCTTGGCGGTGACCTCGCCGCGGCACCAGGTGGTGTCGCCGATCAGGTTGTGGCGGCGCACCTGGACGGCGAGCCGGCGCAGCACGCCGTCGTCGCCCATCCAGTTGGTGACGAGGTGGCCGAGCCACGCCACCCGCTCCGGCCCGTAGTCGTAGGCGCCGGGCACGCCGACGGCGCGGGCGAAGGGCTCGTCCCAGTGCACGCGCTCGGGCGGCTCCGGCACGCCGAAGGCGTTGGGAATGCCGAGGGCGGGATGGCGCTCGAAGAGGTCGAAGGCCAGGCCGTGCGCGCGCACGTAGAGGCTGCCCCAGCCCTGGACGAAGGCGATGACCGAGGTGACCGTCAGGGGCCCCTTCACCACGACGGGCAGCGCCTCGCCCACGGCGACGTCGTCCCACCAGCGCGGCTCGGCGCCGCGCAGCTGCTCGTCGCAGTAGGCGGCCCTGATCGCGTCCAGCTCGGCCTCGCCGTAGCGGGGCGGCTCGACGGCGGCGTACGCGCCGCGCTCGCGCGCCGTGTCGCGCTCGGTGCGGAAGCACCACGAGTCGGCCACCCCCACCACCTCGCCGGCCTGGTCGCGGAACGTCGTGCGGTAGATCTGCTGGATCGCGCGCCGGGCGAACGTCGAGGGCTTCTCGACGAGGTCGAGCAGCACGCTCTCGCCGACCACCGTGTCGCCGATGCGGATGGGCCGCTCCCACCGGAAGTCGGCGCCCCCGTACATCGCGTGGATCCCGGGCAGGCCGCCGACGTAGCCGGAGACGACGCGGTCCATGGCCAGCAAGATCGTCGGCGGGGCCACGCCGTGGGCCAGCCAGTGCGGGTTGCGGTCGCCGATGCCGTGCGTCCAGTGGCGCACGGCGTCGCGCGTGGCGACCTCGATGTAGGGCTCGGGGCGCGGCACCGGGCGGCCGATGCGCTCGCGCAGCGCGCCGAGCGCCGCCTCGGTGATGACGGGAAAGCGATCCATGGTCCGCTAGTATAGGGGGCGCCGGCGGCGCCCCGGCGCCGGTTCGGCCCGTGGCCGGGGCGGCATACAATAGCGCGCCGACACACGCCCGATCGGAGGACCGCCATGCCGAGAGCCAGGATGCCGCGTTCGGTCGTCGTCGCCACGTGGGTCCTCGTCGTGATCGCCCTCGCCCTCGCGCCCGGCGACGCCGTGGCGCAGGCGGACCGCCTGGTCGTGGCCGTCGGCCAGTGGGGCATCGAGACCCCGTTCGCCTGGCGCTCGAGCCAGTCGGAGAAGACGCTCTGGGACGTCATCTACGACCCGCTCATCATGCGCGACCCCAAGACCTTCGAGTACCGGCCGGGGCTGGCCACCGAGTGGAAGCCCTCGAACGACCACCGCACCTGGACCTTCAAGCTGCGGCGCGGCGTCAAGTTCCACGAGACGTGGGGCGAGCTGACCAGCGCGGACGTCAAGTTCACGATCGAGCAGCACCTCCGGCCCGACGTGCCGGGCGGCTCGGCGCCGTTCTTCCGCGCCCAGCTGGACCGGGTGGACACGCCCGACCCGTACACGGTGGTGATGCACTTCAAGTCGCGGGCGTGGGAGGTGCCCTCGCACTTCACGCAGTTCGTCGGCTACATGAACGTCACGTCGAAGAAGTACGTCGAGAGCGTCGGCGAGGACAAGGCCGCCCTCCACCCCATCGGCACCGGCCCGTACCGCCACGTCGAGGGCCGGCAGGGCGACTACCACCGCTTCGAGGCCGTGCCCAACCACTGGCGGCGGACTCCCGACTTCAAGGAACTCGTCATCCGCCGCCTCCCCGACCCCAACGCCCGCCTGGCCGGGCTGCGCACCGGCGAGATCGACATCGGGCAGGTGTTCGGCGACTACCTGGACCAGGCCACGCGCGCGGGGCTGCGCATCCACGAGGCGCCGAACGCCGGCCTCTACTGGGTCATGCTCTCCGGGCAGACGACGCCCGACCGCGAGGACCACTGCCCGACCTGCCCGTGGGCCGGCGACCCCGCGAACCCCAGGAGCCTCGAGAACGCGCGCAAGGTCCGGCTGGCGATGAACCTGGCCGTCAACAAGAAGGCCATCGTCAGCGGGCTCTGGAAGGGCAAGGGCTCGGAGACGCCCTTCACCTACTTCTATTACCCGTTCAACCGCGGCTACAGCCGGGAGTGGGCGGTCCCGCCGTACGACCCGGCGCAGGCCCGCAAGCTGCTCGCCGAGGCCGGCCACCCCAACGGCTTCGAGATCCGCGTGAACCCGATGGTGTTCACCTACGCGCTGGACGGCAACGACGTGATGGAGGCCGTGGCCCTCGACTGGGAGAAGGTCGGGCTCAAGGTGCGGCGCGTGCCCGAAGCCTTCGGCTCCTTCCTGCCCAAGGTCCGCGCCCGCAAGACGAACAAGACGGCGTGGGTCTACAGCGCGCCGCCCTTCGACGAGCCGGGGCTCGGCTGGCAGCGCACCATCTGGACCAAGGGCGCCTTCAACCTGGTCGCCGAGGGACCGTACGACGCGGAGCTCGATGCCATCCTGAGAGAGCTGGACCCCGAGAAGCGCGCGAAGCTGACGCACGACCTGGGGCAGAAGCTGTACCAGCAGTACCACGGCGTGATGCTCGGCATGAAGACGACCACGTGGGCCGTCTCCAAGAAGGTGGGCGGCTGGGCGACGCTGCCCTTCGTGCCGCTGGAGAACAACTACGAGTACGTCACCGCGGCCGGCCGCTGAGGCGGGAGGCGAGATGAGCACCCGCGTCACCGTCCTCGATCCCACCGGCTTTCCGCCGGCGATCACGGCCAGGGCCCTGGCGCCCCGGCTGCCGGCCCTGGACGGCCGCACCGTCTACCTGGTCGACTGCCGCTTCGACGACTCCGGGCTGCTCCTGGAGCAGGTGCAGGCGTGGTTCGCCGAGCACATGCCCGGGGTGCGCACGGTGCTCAAGCCGATCTCCAGCGTCTACCTGGTCGACGACCCGGCGACGTGGGACGAGATCCGGGCGCGGGGCCACGCCGCGATCCTCGGCGTCGGCCACTGAAGCACGTGCGCCCCGGCGGTCGCCGGGCACGCGATGACGCTGGAGACGACGTACGGCGTCCCGACGGTGGCGCTGCACACCGACAAGTTCGAGCGCGTCGTGCGCTCGGTCGCCGAGGTCGCCGGCATGCCGGGGCTGCGGCAGGCCTTCGTGCCCCAGCCCGTCATGGGCCGGACGCCCGCGCAGCTGCGCGGCTACGTCGACGGCCTCGACCCGATCACCGGCCGGCCCGTCATGCAGGAAATCGTCGACGGCCTCACCCGTCCGCGGTCCGACGACGCGCGGGGGCTCGACCGGTTCGACCGGTCGTCGCCCCGCCTGCTGCCGCCGGCCCCCGAGGAGGCGCTGCACCGCCTGTTCCTGGACAACCACTGGACGGACGGGCTGCCGATCGTGCTGCCGACCGAGGAGCGCGTGGCGGCGATGCTCGCCGGCACCCGGCGCAAGCCCGACGAGATCGTCGGCCGCATGCGCTCCACCCACACGCGCGAGGCGTGGGCGTACTCGGTGGAGAAGGTCGCCGTCAACGCCGTCATGGCCGGGGCCCGGCCCGAGTTCCTTCCCGTCATCCTGGCGCTGGCCGCCACCGGCGTCACCGCGCGGAGCAGCAGCTCGAGCGCCATGGCGACGATGGCGGTGGTGAACGGGCCGGTGCGCCACGAGATCGGCATGAACAGCGGCACCGGCGCCATGGGGCCCTACAGCCACGCCAACGCCACCATCGGCCGGGCCTATTCCCTGCTGTCCCAGAACCTCCAGGGCGGCTCCGTGCCCGGCCTCTCGTACATGGGCAATCAGGGCAACGCCTACGCTTACGCCGGCGTCACCTTCGCCGAGAACGAGGAGCGGAGCCCGTGGGAGCCGTTCCACGCCGGCCGCGGCCTGCCGGCTGACACCAGCGCGGTCAGCGTGTTCACCGGCTGTCGCTCCACGGCCTTCACGCTGGGGCTGCGCGAGCGCCACTGGCGGGAGCACGTCGCCAACTTGCTCAGGGGTATGGACCCGACGGGGCCGCCGACGCTGCTGCTCGACCCCATCGCCGCGCGGCAGTTCGTGGAGCGCGGTGGCTTCGTGAAGAAGGACGCGATGCTCGACTGGATCCACGAGACGGCGCGGCTGCCGGCGCGCGAGTACTGGGACTACCAGCTCGTGCAGAACTACATCTACCCGCGGGCGACGTTCGGCGAGGAACCGTGGGCGTCGCGGCTGCGGGCGGCGCCGGACGAGCTCGTCCCGATGTTCAGGCGCGAGGACGTGCACGCGGTCGTCGTGGGCGGCGAGACCAACGGGTACTGGCGCATCATGGGGTGCACGTACCAGAAGACCACGTCCGTCGACGACTGGCGGTAGCGCGCCGACCGTCGGCGCCCGCGGGCGTTTGCGTGCTGGCCGGCACGGACTTCGCGCTCGTCCGGTTCGAGAGCTCGCCGCTCGTCGCCCTCCAGATCGGTCCCACCGCGCTCGCGGCGCTGCGGGCCATGACCGATGTGGTGGCGCGCGTCGCGCTGGCCGCCGTCCTGCCACCGGCACGCCGCTGAACCGGCCCCGCGCTCGCCGCCCCTGCGAGCCCCGTTGACGCCACCGGGTGCCGGGCGCAGTATGCGGGCCACCATCATGATCCCGGAGGACGGCCCATGCCCCCGCGCTTCCCGCTCGAGACCTCGACGCCCGACGCCCTCGGCTTCGACGCGACGGCGCTCGGCCGGCTGGACGAGCTGATCAACCGCCACATCGCCGAGGGCCGCTACCCCGGCGCGCAGGTGGCCCTCGCCCGGCACGGCCGGCTCGCGCTCGTGAAGACGTACGGCGACGCGCGGCTCGAGCCCCAGCGCATGGCCGCGCGCGACGACACCCTCTGGCTCCTCTACTCGAACACCAAGGTCGTCACCGCCTGCGCGGTGTGGGTCCTGGCCGAGCGGGGCGCGCTGCGCTTCACGGACCGCGTGGCCGAGCACCTGCCGGGCTTCGAGGCCCACGGCAAGGGCGACATCACCATCGTCCAGCTGCTCTCGCACCGCGCCGGCTTTCCCAACGCCGACGTGCCGCAGCAGGCCTGGGACGACCACGAGCTGCTCCGGCGCGCCGTCTGCAACTTCACGCTCGAGTGGACGCCGGGCTCGCGCGTGCACTATCACGGCCGCGCGGCGCACTGGACGGCGGCGGCGATGATCGAGGCCGTCACGAAGACGGACTACCGGGCCTTCATCCGCGACGCGGTGACCGGGCCGCTGGGGCTGGGCGACGAGCTCTTCGTCGGCCTGCCCGACGCCCAGCACGGGCGGGCCGTGGAGATGCACGAGCCGTCGGCGGACGGCGGCGGCCAGGTCAGGCGCGCCGAGGAGAACAACGCGGCCTTCCGCCGGGCCGGCACCCCGGGGGGCGGCGGTTACGCGACGGCGCGGGCCATGGCGGCGTTCTACCAGATGATGCTCGGCGCCGGCCGCCTCGGCGGCGTCCGGCTCCTGGCGCCGCGGACGGTGCAGTACGTCACGCGCAACGTCACCGGCGACATGGTCGACGGCTACATGGGCATGCCGATGCACCGCGGCCTGGGCCCGCACCTGCGCGGCACGACGGACACGATCCGCGGCCTCGGCAGCCTCGCCTCGCCGCGCACCTTCGGCCACGGCGGCGTGGGCTCGTCCTACTGCTGGGGCGATCCCGACTCGGGCGTGAGCTTCGCGTACCTGACGAACAGCCGCATCCCGGACCCCTGGCACAGCGCCCGTCTCGACCTGATCGCCAACTGCGTGCACACCGCGATCGATTGACGCGCGCCGGCCGGTCGGCCCCGCGGCGCCCTCCGCTGGCGGCCGAGGGAGGCCCGCGGGCGCCCCGAGCCGGCCGCGCGCATCGAACGCCGACTGGCGGGCGCCGAGCCGGTCTGCGGCCGGGGTGCCACGCCGGCGGCCGTGCGCCGGCCGCTCACCGGCTCCCGCGCGAGCCGACCGCCGCCGCGAGCAGACCGGGTCCGACGACGGCGCCCCACGAGGCACGCCGCCAGCCGCGGCGCCTCGGGCAGCGGCACCGGGGTCACCTCGTCCGGAGCAGCCCGGCGACCGGCCGCACGAGCCGGTCGGCCCGCGCGTCCAGCTCGTCGGCCGTCAGGTTGGCGATGGGATGCGGGGTGACCACGAAGCGGTAGCCGGCCATGCCCCACGAGGCCGCCATGGCCTCGCCGGTGGCGGTGAAGGGCTCGGTCACCACGGCGACGGCGGGCACGCCGGCCCGCTCGAAGAGGATCGCGTCGAGCACACTGCTCGACGAGCACGACCCTCAGTCGCCGATGCCGGAGACCACCACGTCGGCCTTCTCGCGCAGCTCGGCGACGGCCGCCTCCTCGACCTCGTGGCTCGGCGAGCGCTTGCGGTGCATGAGCACGGGCTCGAGCCCGTGCTCGCGCGCCAGCCGCGCGGCGAGACGCTCGAGCAGCGCGTCGGAGTTGAACTTGGTGTTCTCGACCAGCGCCAGCCGCACGCCCCGGAGCGTGGCCGGCCGCGGCGCCAGCGCCACCGCCCGGGCGACCGGCGGCGACGTGGGATCGAAGAGTGGCATGGGTCCTCCCGGAGCGGGCGGCCCGGCGTCAGGCCGCCTCGCGGATCGGCATGGTCACGCTGCGCGTCCACTTCTTGCCCCAGCCGGGCAGGCACGCCGACCAGCTCCCGGCCCGGCCGCCGGCGCGCACGACGAGCAGGTCGTCGGGATCCTCGAACAGCGCGCGCCACGTCGACTCGTCGTCGGCCGTCGGCACGCCGGGCAGCCGCGCCGCGCGCTTCCAGTCGGCCACGGTCCGCCGCGCGTGCCCGACGACGAACTCCTTCACCTGCCGCTTGCTCCAGCCGCTCTGGCGAAAGAGCTCGGCGTGCTCGCCGGCGACGACCAGCAGCGCCTGGTTGAAGCCCTTCATGTTGGGGATGCCGAGGTTGCCGAGGGCGTCGGCGAAGCACCGGAGCAGCGGCGCCGGCTCGGCGGCGAGCTGGTTGTACACCTGGTAGAGGCTGTTCGAGGCGTAGACGGTGACGGTGCTCCGCTCGACGGCGAAGCCGCGCTCGACGTGCAGCGGCTCCCAGGGATGCTCGTCCTGGTCGGCGGCGAAGCAGAAGCTGTACTTGCCGGGCGTGCCGAGCGTCGCCCGGTCGAGCAGCCCCGGGCGCGTCTGCATCACGTTCGTCATCACCAGGCGCACGGCCCGGCCGATGGTGGCGTTGGCGCGCGCGCCCTGGCCGAAGGCGTTGTTGCCGGCGTTGATGCCGAGCCGGCGGGCGAGGGGGCCGTTGACGATCAGCACGATGGCCGAGCCGCCCGTCGAGCTGGCCGGGCCGTGGTAGGCGAAGTCGGGGTGGCAGAGGCCCTCGATGGCGGCCACCACGACGGGCAGGTACGCGGGCCGGCAGCCGGCCATCACGGCGTTGATCGCGACCTTGTCGGCGGTGACGCGCGTGTTGCGCCCCGGGATCTCGCCCAGCACCTCGCTCCCCGAGAGCCCGGCGCCGGCCAGCATGGCGGCGATGGACTTCTCGGTCGGGGGCACCACGGGCAGGCCGTCCGTCCAGCCCCGCTCGTAGTAGGCCTCGATCAGGTCCGCGGGGTCGTCGGCCATGGCGCCTCAGGCGTACCGGATGCCCATGATCTCGGCCACGAGCGCCGGACGCGGCTGCCCCTCGACCTCCATCGTGGCCTCCGACGTCACCCGCACGCCGTCGCCGTCGACGGGCTCCACGCGCGCGATCTTGAGGCGCAGCCGCACGCGCGAGCCCGCGGGCACGGGGGCGGTGAAGCGCACCCGGTTCGAGCCGTAGTTCACGCCGCGGCTGACCTTCTCGATCTTGACGAGCGTGGCGGCCAGGCGCGGCACCAGCGAGAGCGTCAGGTAGCCGTGGGCGATGGTCTTGCCGCCCGGCATCTCGCGCCTCGCGCGCTCGACGTCGACGTGGATCCACTGGTGATCGCCGGTGGCATCGGCGAACTTGTCGATCATCGCCTGATCCACCACCATCCATTCCGACGGGCCCAGCTCCTCGCCCACGTGCGCCATCAGGTCCTTGGGCGTCTGCACGGTCAGCGTTCCGGCCATGCCGCGGCGTCTCCTTTCAGGGCGGCGATCGACGTGCCGGCCGCGCGGCGGGCGCCGCGCGCGACGGCGGACGGGGACGGCCCCGGCCGCGCGCATTGTATCCCGCGGCGGCGCCGGCGAGGGCGCCAGCCGTCAGTGGCCGTTGCCCTGGACGGCGTGGGCGACGGCCAGGCGCAGGTTCTCGCGGACGGCCCCCAGGTGGGGATGCACGGCGAGGGCGCGGCGGAAGAGGGCGGCGGCCTCGCGCGCCTCGCCGCGCGCCAGGTGGCACAGGCCCTGCCCGGACAGGGCGCCGAAGTGGTTGGGGTTGCGGGCGAGCGTCTCCTCGCAGTCGGCGATCGACCCGTCGTAGTCGTCGGCGAGGTAGCGCACGGTGGCGCGCTTGTTCCAGCCCTCGGCGAAGTGGGGGTCGCGCTCGATGATGCCCGTGAAGAGGCGCTCGGCATCCTCGAGGCGGCGCGCCTCCATCGCCGCCACGCCCTGGCGCATGAGCGCGTTGATGGTGTCGTCCGTGGAGCGCGTCCAGATGGCCCACAGCGCGGCCTCGGCGCGCGCGGCCAGCGCGGGATCGTCGCCGCGCAGGGCGGCCAGGGCCTCGCGCTCGGTCACGGGGACCTCACGGGCGGAGTCTACCAGGCCCCCTCAGCCGCGGACGGCGGCGGGCACGGGCGCGCCGGCGATGGGCGGACGCCTCGGACGCTGCAGCGAGGGCGGGCGGGGCTCGGAGGGGGCCGTCGAGGCCCCCGCCTATGGACGATCAGGGCTGCAGCGCGACGCGCTCCAGCAGGTCCATGTCGTCCAGCAGCATGCCCACGCCGAGGGCGACGCAGGAGAGCGGGTCCGGCGCGACGGTGACGGGCAGCCCGGTCTCCTTGCGGATCAGGTCGTCGAGACCGGCCAGCAGCGCGCTGCCGCCCGTGAGCATGACGCCGTGCTCGATGACGTCGGCGGCGATCTCGGGCGGCGTCCGCTCCAGGCACACGCGAACCGTCTCCACGATGACGGACACGCAGTCGCGGATGGCCTCCTGCACCTCGTCCTCGTCGAGCCGGATGGTCTTGGGTACGCGGGTGACCAGGTCGGTGCCCTTGATGTCGATGGTGCGCGGCCGGTTGCCGCTGGACTGGGCCGCCCCCAGCCGCAGCTTGATCTCCTCGGCCCGGCGCTCGCCCACCAGGACGTTGTGGTTCTTGCGGATGTACTGGGCGATCACGTGGTCCATGTCGTCGCCCGCGGTGCGGGTCGACTCGCAGTAGACGATGCCGGAGAGCGAGATGACGGCGACCTCGGTGGTGCCCCCGCCCACGTCGACGATCAGGTGACCGCCCGGCTCCTGGATGGGCAGGCGCGCCCCGATGGCCGCGGCCATGGGGTTCTCGACCAGGTAGACGGACCCGGCGCCGGCCTGGGTGGCCGCCTCGCGCACCGCCCGCTTCTCCACCTGGGTGATGCTCGACGTCACGCCGACGACGACGCGGGGCCGCATGACCGACCGGCGCGGGGCGGCCCGGGCCATCAGCTCCTGGAGGAGGGTCTGGGCGACGTCGAAGTCCGCGATGACCCCGTTGCGGAGGGGCCGGATGACCTCGATGTTGCCCGGAGTCCGGCCCAGCATGGCCTTGGCGGCCTGGCCGACGGCGATCACGGTATGGCGCACCCGGTCCAGCGCCACGATGGAGGGTTCCGACAGGACGACCCCCTGCCCTCGCACGTGGATCAGGGTGTTGGAGGTGCCCAGGTCGATGCCGACGTCGTTCCCGGTCACGGCGGATGGCAGCTGCCACTTCATCTGGGCCGGTCCTCCTCAGCTCGCGTCACGGCGGTGTCCCGGCGCGCGCCCTGTGGATAGCAAGGCACGAGCCGATCGTGCGCCCCGCCAAAAGCCCGGCGTTCCGGGCGGCCCGCCGGCCGCGGCGTCCGGGAGCAGACATGTCGCCCCGGACACTGTCAGGGCGTCGGCGGTGGCTGGTACGTCTTGCCTTGGCGGGCATCGTCCGCCATCATCACCGCGCCGTCAACCATGTCTCGTCGAGGAAGCCCATGGCGCTGAGCCCCGGTCTCAAGCACGAGCAGGCCGTGACCGTCACCGAAGCCATGACTCCGGCGCACTTGCGCGGCGACGCCATCCGGGTCCTGGCCACGCCGGAGATGGTCAGGCTGGTCGAGCAGACGGCCATCCAGTGCGTGCAGCCCCACCTGGAGGCGGGCCGGACGACGGTCGGCACGGTCATCAGCCTGCGCCACCTGGCCGCCACGCCGGAAGGCATGACGGTCACCATCTCCGTCGAGCTCACCGAGGTCGACCGCCGTCGTCTGGGCTTCAAGTTCGAGGTACGCGACGAGGTCGAGAAGGTCGGCGAGGGCACGCACGAGCGGTTCGTCATCGACCGGGAGGGACGCCTGCCTCGTCTCCAGCAGAAGCTCGACGCCTGGAAAACTTCCCGACGGGGGTGACCCCGCTCGCCGGTCAGCCGCCCAGCGGCGGGGCGTCGGCGCCCAGCAGGTCGCGGAGGGCCGGCTTGTGGATCTTGCCGGTCGGCGTGCGGGGCATCTGCGCCGCCGTGCGGAACACCAGGCGCGCCGGCACCTTGTAGCCGGCCAGCCGCTCCCGGCAGAACCCCAGGATGGCGGCGGCGTCCGCCGTCGCACCCGGCCGCAACTCGAGCGCGGCGGCGACGATCTCGCCCCGGTCGCGGTCGGGCACGCCGACCACGTGGGCCTGCGCCACGCCGGGATGCTGCAGCAGCACCTGCTCCACCTCGAGCGGCGCCACGTTGATGCCGCCCGTCTTGATCATTTCCTTGAGCCGGCCGCGGAAGCGCACCCGGCCCTCGCCGTCCAGCAGACCCAGGTCGCCGGTGAGGAAGTCGCCTGCCGCGTCGAAGGCGTGCGCGTCGAGCTCGGGCGCCCGGTAGTAACCCGGGGTGACCCAGCCGCGCACGCACAGCTCGCCGACCTCGCCGGACGGCAGGGGGCGCCGCGTCGCCGGATCGACCACCCGGATCGTCATGCCGGGCAGCGGCCGTCCCTGCGTGTGCAGCCGCACCGGGAGCGGGTCGTGGGCGTCGGTGACGGCGCAGTTGCCGTACGTCTCCGTCGCGCCGTAGACGTTGCACAGCTCCGGCGCGGCCACGGCCTGCATCGTCATCTGGAGATCCTCGGGCAGCCCGATGGTCAGCCCCGTCCGCATCGCGTCCAGCCGGCGCCGCCGCCGGTCGGGATGCTCGAGCATCGCGCGCGCCATGTGGGCCATGCCGTAGTACACGCTGCAGCGCTCGCGCTCCAGCAGCTCCAGCGCCTCGCCGGGCTCGAAGCGCTCCTGCAGGACGACCGTCCCGCCGTGGGTCACGATGGCGGGCAGGGCGTTCGCCGAGCCGAACGACCAGAACAGCGGCACGGCGAGCCACAGCCGGTCGGCGGCGGTCAGGTGCTGGCGCTCGCCGATGTCGAAGCCGTTGGCGATGACGCCGCCGTGCGTGAGCGTCACGCCCTTGGGCGTCGCCGTGGAGCCCGACGTGTACAGGATGTAGCAGACGTCCCGGGGCCGCACGGCGCCCTGCGCGCGTGACAGGGCGCCGGCGCTCGCGCCGCCGGCGAGCGCGAGGAATCCCTCAAGGTCGAAGGCGCCGTCGTGCCGGCCGCCGTCCACGGTCACCACCGTCCGCAGCGACGGCAGGCGCTCGCTGCGCAGCGCGCCGGGGGCGCACCGCCCGAGCTCCGGGCACAGCGCGTGGAGGGCCTCGAGGTAGCGGTGCTGCCGGAACGCCTCCACGGTGACGAGCGCGGCCGCGCCGGAGTGCTCGAGCGCCCAGGCCAGCTCCGGCGCCGTCGAGAACGTGCTGATGGCCGCCACGACGGCGCCGATGCGCGCCGCCGCCAGGGCCGACACGAGCCACTCGGGGCGGTTCGGGAGCAGGACGGCGACCCGGTCGCCGCGCCCCACCCCGGCGGCGAGCAGGGCCCGCGCGAAGACGTCGACCTGCTCCCGGAGCGCCCCGTAGGTCAGCCGCACCCCGCGGGCCACGACGGCCTCGGCGTCCGGGTGGGCGGTCGCGAGCTCGTCGAGGAGCTCGCCGAGCGTCCGGCTCGCCGGGCGCCGGCCCATCACTCGTACCGCGGCTGGCGCTTCTCGCGGAAGGCCGCCACCCCCTCGGCGAAGTGCGCGCTGGCGCGCACGTGGTCGCCCAGCGCCTGGTCGAGCGCTTCCCGCGCGCGCGCGTGCTCGGCCATCGTCGCGCTGATCTGGCGCTTGACCGCCTGCACGGCGGTGGGGCTGTTCGCGGCGATGGTCTCCGCCGTGGCCAGCGCCCAGGCCATCAGGTCGGCCGCGGGCACGACGCGATTCACCAGGCCCAGCCGCGCGGCCTCGGCGGCGTCCACGAGCCGGGCGGTGAGGAGCAGGTCCATGGCGTGCACGTAGCCGATCTGCTGGACCAGCTTGATGGTGGCGCCGCCGAACGGGTAGATGGACCAGCGCACCTCGGGCAGGCCGAAGCGCGCGTGCGGCGCGGCGGCGCGGATGTCGGTGGCCAGCAGCAGCTCGAGGCCGCCGCCCGCGCAGTCGCCGTTGACGGCGGCCACGATGGGCTTGGCGTAGGCGTCGGTCTTGAGGAGCGCACGGTCGACGAGCCGCGCCGTCTCGGGGCTCGCCGACAGGTCGCCGCCGATGTCGGCGCCGGCGGTGAAGGCGCGGTCGCCGGCGCCGGTGAGCACGATGCACCGGCAGTCGTCGCGCCCGAGCTCGTCCCACAGACGGCCCAGGTCCGCCATCATCGCCCGCGTCATGGCGTTGCGGCGGGGCTGGTTGTCGATGGTCACCACGGCCACGTGACGTCCGTGGCGGCCGAGCCGGATCTCCATCACGCCGCTCCGGGGACGACGACGACCTTGCCGTGCGCGGCGCGGTCCGTGAGCAGCCGGATCGCCTCCACCGTCCGCTCGAGCGGCAGGCGGCGGGTGACCAGCGGGCGCAGGCGGCCCTCGCCGTACCAGCGCAGGAGCTCCGCGACCGAGCGTCGCAGCTTGTCCGGCGCGTGCCACCGGAAGTAGCGCAGCGACGAGCCGAGCGCGGCCCGGTGCTTGACGAGGAGCCGGTGGGCCGGGATCTGCGGCACGCCGCCGACGAATCCGATGAGCAGGATGCGGCCGCCCCACCCCAGCGAGGACAGCGCCGCGTCGAAGAGGTCGCCGCCGACGGGATCGAAGCACACGTCCGCGCCCCGCCCGCCGGTCAGGGCCATGACGCGCTCGGTGAGCGACTCCGTCGCGTAGTTCACGCCCTCGTCGGCGCCGCGGTCGCGCGCCACCGCGAGCTTCTCCGCGGTGCTGGCCGCCGCGATCACCCGCGCGCCCATCGCCTTGCCGATCTCGACCGCGGTGAGGCCCACGCCGCCCGCGGCGCCGAGCACGAGCAGCGTCTCCCCGGGCTCGAGCCGGCCCTGCCAGCGCAGGGCGACGTGGCTGGAGATGTACGCGATCGGGAAGGCGCCGGCCTCCTCGAAGCTCATCGCGTCGGGGATGGCGAACGTCTCGGCCTCGGGGGCCACCGCCAGCTCGGCCAGCCCGCCGTAGGCCAGGATCGCCATCACGCGATCGCCCGGACGGACGCGCGTCACGCCCTCGCCGCACGCGGCCACGATGCCGGCCGTCTCCAGGCCCGGACTGAACGGCAGCGGCGGCTTCGTCTGGTAGCGGCCCGCCACCATGATGGCGTCGGCGTAGTTGACGGCGGTCGCCTTCACGGCGATCAGCACCTCGCCGGCGCCGGGCCGCGGCTCCGGCACGTCGGCCACGGTCAGGTCGTCGACCGCCCCCCATTCGCGACAGAGCACCGCGCGCATGCGTTCCCCCGCGTCGAGATCGACGGCGCCCGCAGTCTGCCCGCCGCCGGCGCGCGGCGCAAGCCTCCGGCGCGTGGGCGCGCCTCGGGCGGAACGCCGTCACCGACGCCGCGCCCCCGGGCGCGATGCCCGCGAACCTCGCGACGTGGCGCGCGAATCTCAAGGAGCGAGGCCTGGAGGAGGGCCGTCGAGATGACCGTCGAGATGAAAACTCTACGAGCAGTCGCCGCGCTGGCCGCGGCCGTGACGCTGGCGCCGCTGCCGGCTCGGGCGCAAGCGCCCCCGGCGCCGGCGCGGTACGCGCCGCTGATCCACGGCTGGGAGTCGCACTTCACGGTGACGACGCCGGAGGTCTTCGAGCGCCGCGGGCGCCCGTGGCTCGCCGGCCACGTCACCAACCAGCACGGCTTCACGGCGATGCGCGTGCGGCTCCTGGTCGACGCCCTCGACGACTCGGGCCGCGTGCTCGCGCAGCGCGTGAGCTGGCTCGGCTCGCCGGTCCCGCCCGGCGCGCGCGTGTACTTCGAGATCCCGGCGCCGGAGGCGGCCGCGCGCTACCGCGTGGCGGTGTTCGCCTTCGACTGGCTGCAGACGGCGTCGATCGAGGCGCCCTGAACGATTCCGCAACGCTCGCGAGGCCGGCGGCGTCTCAACGGCGAAGGAGGAGGTGAGAACGATGAAGCGACTGACGATCGCGGTGCTGCTGGCGCTCGCGGCCCTCGGCGGTCTCACCGGCGGCCACGCCGCGTGGGCCGCGGACGAGGCCACGGGACCGGACAGCGTCCAGACCCCGTAGCGCGGCCAGCGGGCGGGGGGCACGGCCCCCCGCCCGTGTCGCCGCCGCCGACCTCGTCGCGCACCCGCCCGCCTCCGCCGTTCCCCGGACTCGACCACGTACCGATCGATCGCGGTGAGCGCGAGCCGAGCGCTCGCCGGGGCCTGGTGAAACGATGGCCACGGTGATCGCCTGAGCCGCTCCCTCTAGCCCTGCGCGGCGCCGGCTCGCGCCGGGCCCGCCGGAGACGCTCAGGCGCAGGCCGCCATGGCCGTCGCCGGCGGCGCCTTCCCGCGCCGGGGGTCGCGCCGGGCGGTCATGTACTGCCCCAGCCGCTCGCGCAGGAACAGCCGCGCCCGGTGCACGCGCGACTTGACGTTCGGCACGGTGAGGCGGAGCGTCTCGGCGACCTCCTCGTGCGAGCGGCCCTCGACGTCGTGCAGCACCACGACGGCGCGGTAGTCCGCGGGCAGCTCGTCGATCGCCTCGCCGAGCGCGATCCGCAGCTCGGCCTGGACCGACGGCTCGGCGGCGGCCGCCGACCAGTCGGCGACCGTCTCCCGGTGCTGGCCGCGCTCGCCGAAGTCGGGCAGCACGTCGTCGAGCGTCAGCTCGCCGCGTCGCGCGCGGCGGCCGCGCAGCTTCTGGTATGCCGCGTTGGCCACGATCCGGTAGAGCCACGACCCGAAGGCCGAAGCGCCGCGAAACGTGTCGATCCGCCGCACGACGGCCAGGAACGCGTCCTGCACGACCTCCTCGGCATCCTGGGCGTTGCGGGTCATGCGACTCGCCAGACGATACGCGCGGTCGCCGTACGTCTCGATCAGGCGCTCCGCCGCCGTCGGATCGTGGAGTCGCAGCGCTTCCACAAGGTCGGCATCCTTGCCAATCGTCGTCGTCGTCTCCCGTCCCCGCATCTCCATCCCTTCGACGTCCTCCGGGCATCGCGCACCCCCGCCCCCCGGGCGTCGCGCTGGTCGTTCGGGGAGGATCGATGCAGGTTCCCTGCCGGACCCGGCGCGCGCCAACGTCGCGCCGGATGAGCGTCACCGGCGGCGAAGCGGGCGAGATGCCCGATGCGCGCGCCCGACAGTGTTCCGATCCGGAACACCCGCGATCGGGGTGGGGTGGAACGGGCGATGCCGCGCGACCGGGCCCGCCGGTACGCGATGCCCGGCGGCGCGGCGCCACCGCGGCGGCGTCAGCGCGGCGGTCCGGCGGGCTCCAGGCGCACGATGCGCCCGCGCGGATGATCGGTGAGCAGGTAGAGCAGGCCGTCGGGCCCCTGCCGCACGTCGCGGACGCGCTCGCCGGGATCGATCACGTAGCGCTCCTCGTGCACGACCGTGCCGTCGCGCAGGCGCAGGCGCACCAGGCGGCCGGGTTGCAGCGATCCGACGAACAGGTCGCCGCGCCAGTCGGGAAAGGCCTGGCCCGTGTAGAACGTCGCGCCGGACGGCGCGATGACGGGATCCCAGTAGTAGACGGGCTGCTCCATGCCCGCGCGCGCGGCACCGACGCCGATGCGCGCCCCGGAGTAGTCCACGCCGTAGGTGATCACGGGCCAGCCGTAGTTGCGCCCGGCCCGAGGCTGGTTCAGCTCGTCGCCGCCCCGCGCGCCGTGCTCGACGGTCCACAGCCGGCCCTCGGGATCGAGCACGGCGGCCTGGATGTTGCGATGGCCGTACGACCAGATCTCCGGACGCGCGCCGTCGCGGCCCACGAACGGGTTGTCGGGCGGCGCGGCGCCGTCCGCGCTGATGCGGACGATCTTGCCGACGGTGACGGACAAATCCTGCGCGAGATCGCGGTAGGCGTAGCGGTCGCCCAGCGTGACGAACAGCGTGCCGTCGGGACGCCAGGCCAGCCTGGAGCCCCAGTGGGCGCTGCCGCGCACCTTCGGCTGCTGTCGCCAGATCACGCGGGTGTCCTCGAGCCCGCCCTCGCCGAGACGCCCGCGCGCGACGGCGGTGCCGGCCCTGCCCTCGCCCGGCTCGGCGAAGGACAGGTACACGAGCCGGTCCTGGGCGAAGCGCGGGCTCGGCGCGACGTCGAGCAGCCCGGCCTGGCCGCCCGCCTGCACGTCGGGGACGCCCGCCACCGGCGCGGACACCCGGCCGTCGGGTGCGACGATCCGGAGCCGTCCCGGCCGCTCGGTGACGAGCAGGCGGCCGTCGGGCAGGAAGGCCAGCCCCCAGGGATGCTGCAGCCCGCGCGCGACGTCGACGATGCGGGCGGGGAGCGCGACCTCGCGCGGCGTCGGCGATCGCGGCGCCTCCTGGGCGAGCACCGGCAGGGCCAGCAGGCCCGCGGCCACGGCGGCGAGCCCGGCGCGCGACGGCACGGACCACGACCGCGTGACCGAGCGAGCAGGGACCATCATCAGTCCGCACGTCTGCGCATCGGACCCTCCGTCTTGCAACGGCGATGCCCGGAGTGTCGGCAGACACGTTGCGAGGTTTGCTATAAGAACAGTGGAGCCGCCAGGCGTGTGTCGGGGAACGTGGCCGTGAAGATCGCGCAGGTCGCGCCGCTCTACGAGAGTGTTCCGCCCGTGCTCTACGGGGGGACGGAACGGGTCGTGGCCTACCTGACGGACGAGCTCGTCCGGCGGGGCCACGACGTGACCCTGTTCGCCAGCGGCGATTCCCGCACGGCGGCCCGGCTGGTGGCCCCGACGGCCAGGGCGCTCCGGCTCGACCGCGGTGCCGCTGACGTGCTGAGCCCGCACGTGCTCGAGCTGGCGCGGGTGTTCGAGCGGGCCGACGAGTTCGACGTGATCCACTGCCACGTCGACTACCTGGCCTTCCCGTTCGGGCGGCTGGTCCGCACGCCCACCCTGCACACCCTGCATGGTCGCCTGGATCTGCCGCACCTGGCGCCGCTGTTCCGGCACTTCCGGGACGTGCCGCTGGTCTCGATCAGCGACGCCCAGCGCAGGCCCGTGCACCCCCTGCGTCCGTCGTGGGTGGCCACGGTGCACCACGGGCTGCCGCTGGAGCGGTTTCCCTTCTCGCCCCGCGGCGGCGAGTACCTGGCCTTCCTCGGCCGCATCTCGCCCGAGAAGCGGGTGGACCTGGCCATCGCCGCCGCCCGCCGCGCGGGACTGCCGCTGAAGATCGCGGCCAAGGTCGACCCGGCCGACCAGGCGTACTTCGAGCGCGAGATCCGCCCGCTGCTGGACGACCCGCTGGTCGAGTTCGTCGGCGAGATCGGCGACGACCGCAAACCCGGGTTCCTCGGCGGGGCGCTCGCCCTGCTGTTCCCCATCGACTGGCCCGAGCCCTTCGGCCTCGTGATGATCGAGGCCATGGCCTGCGGGACGCCCGTCATCGCGCGAGCCTGTGGCTCCGTGCCCGAGGTGGTCGCGTCGGGGGTCACGGGCTTCGTCGTGGACACGCTGGACGAGCTGGTGGACGCGGTGAAGCGCGTGGGCAACGTCGACCGGGCGGCGTGCCGCCGCCACGTCGAGGCGCGCTTCACCGTCGAGCGCATGGCCGACGCCTACGAGGCGATCTACCGGCGGCTCGGCCGGGCCACGCGGGCGGCGTGATGGCGGCGGGGCCCGACGACGACCTGGTCGTCGGCGATCGCTACTACATCCTCGCCTCCAGCGTCGCGGCCGACCTGCCGCGGCTCGTCCTCAAGCACGACGACGCGTTCCTCGTCGCCGACCGCCGCGGCGACTTCCCCTCGCTGCCCGGCGCCGAGTTCGGCTTCTACGCCGAGGGCACGCGGTTCCTGCACCGGCTCGAGCTGCGCGTGTACGGCCGCAAGCCCCTGCTGCTCAACGCCGCGGTGTCCGACGACGGCGTGGAGGCGGCGATCGACCTGGCGAACGCCGACATCCCCGACGAGGAGATGCTCGGCACGTCCGGGGAGCCGGCGCCGGCCGCGCTGCCGGGGCGGACGGTGCGCATCCACCGCCTCGTGACGGTCTACCGGCACCACCTCTACCAGACGGCGATCGTCGAGAGCTTCGCGCGCGAGGCGCACTGGCTGGAGGTGGCCTGGGAGTTCGGCGCCGACTTCGCCGACGTGTTCGACGTCCGGGGTCATCCGCGACGCCGGCGGGGCGTGGACCTGCCCCCGTGCGTCGACCGGGCCGCCGTGCTCCTCCGCTACCGCGGCTGCGACGACGTCACCCGCGCGGCGGCGCTCCACTTCGCGCCGGCCCCCACACGGCTCGAGGCGGGGCGCGCGGTGCACACCCTGCGCCTGGCCCCCGGCGAGCGCGTCGAGCTCGGCCTCACCGTGCGCGCGACGGTGGGCGCGCCGACGGCCCTGCGGTCCCTGGGGCGGCCGGCCGCGCTCGCCGAGCGCCGGGCGCTCGCCGCGCAGCGCCGCGCCGGGGACACCACCATCGCGGCCGACCACCCGGCGTTCCAGGCGTGGGTCGACCGCAGCCAGAGCGACCTGCAGCTGCTCATGACGGAGCGGGCGGACGGGCTCGTGCCCGACGCCGGCATCCCCTGGTACGTGGCGCCCTTCGGGCGCGATAGCGTGATCACCGCGCTGCAGATCCTCCCGTTCCAGCCGGACGTCGCGCGCGCGACGCTGGCGTTCCTGGCCCACCACCAGGCGTCGAGCGAGGACGCGTTCACCGATGCCGAGCCCGGCAAGATCCTGCACGAGTACCGGACGGGCGAGCTCGCCGCGTGCCGCGAGATCCCGTTCGTGCCGTACTACGGCAGCGTCGATGCCACGCCCCTGTTCCTCGTGCTGCTCGGCGAGTACCTGCGCTGGACCGGCGACCTGCCGCTGGCCCGGGCGCTCTGGCCGGCCGCCGAGCGCGCGCTGGCCTGGATGGCGCGCTCGCCGGTGCACGGCGGCGGCTTCCTGCGCTACCAGCGCCGCTCGCACATCGGGCTGGAGCACCAGGGCTGGAAGGACTCGCAGGACGCGATCATGCACGCGGCCGGGGAGCCGGCCAAGGCGCCCATCGCCGTGGTGGAGGCGCAGGCGTACCACTTCGCCGCGCTCCTCGGGGCCGCCCGCGCCGCCGACGTGCTCGGACACGCCGAGGTCGCGCGCGAGTGCCGCCGGGGCGCCGAGGCGGTGCGCGAGCGGTTCGAGACGCACTTCTGGATGCCGGACGAACGGTTCTACGCGCTGGCGCTCGACGGCGCGGACGCGCCGTGCCGCGTCGTCGCGTCGAACCCGGGCCACTGTCTGTGGACCGGGCTCGCCCGCGCCGACCGCGCCGAGGCGGTGGCCCGACGCCTCCTGGCCGAGGACATGTTCACGGGCTGGGGCCTGCGCACGCTGTCCGCTCACGAGCGCCTGTACAACCCGATGAGCTACCACAACGGCTCCGTGTGGCCGCACGACACGGCGCTGGCGGCGGCCGGGATGGCGCGCTACGGGCTGGTCGAGCCCTTCATGACGCTGGTGACCGGGCTGTTCCAGGCCGTGCACCACATGGAGGGCGCGCGGCTGCCCGAGCTGTTCTGCGGCTTCCCGCGCGCCGAGCGCCACGGGCCCACGCGCTACCCGGTGGCCTGCGCTCCGCAGGCGTGGGCGGCCGGCGTGGTGTTCCACCTGCTCGGCGCCATGATGGGCTTCGAGGCCGACGCGGGCGAGAACCGGCTCACCTTCCTCCATCCGCGACTGCCGCCCTGGCTCGGCTGGGTGGAGATCCGCGGGCTGCGCCTGGCCCGCTCGCGCCTCGACGTGCGGGTCACGCGGGGCCGCGAGAGCGCGGCCGTGGAGTTGCTCTCCCGCACGGGGGACGCCGAGATCGTCGTCCGCCGCTGAGCGCGGCGCCGGCGCCGCCGCGCCTTGACACTCACGGGCGCCGGGCGCGATCCTGCCTCGGCCGTGACCCTCCGTCGCCTCGTGCTCGTCCTGGTCCTGCTCGCGGCCGCCTATGCCGCGGGCCGCGCCGGGCTGCCGGGCGCCCCGGTCGGCGGCGACGCCCGGGAGTCGCGCGCCGCGCCCGCCGCCGCGCCGCCCCGCGCGGCCGAGCCGCCGGCCGGCGAGGGCCTGACCGCCGAGGAGCGACGCGACATCGACATCTTCCGTCGCTCGCGCCCGTCCGTCGTGTTCATCGCCAGCATCGCGCTCAGGCGCGACTTCTTCTCGCTCGACGTGCAGCAGATCCCCCGGGGCGCCGGCAGCGGCTTCGTGTGGGACCGGCAGGGGCACGTGGTGACGAACTTCCACGTCATCCAGGACAGCAACGCCGTCGTGGTCATGCTGGCCGACCAGACCGAATGGGAGGCGAGGATCGTCGGCGCCGCGCCGGAGAAGGACCTGGCCGTGCTGCGCATCAGGGCGCCGGCCGACCGTCTGATCCCGCTGCCGCGCGGCGTGTCGCGCACGCTGCTCGTCGGCCAGCGCGTGCTCGCCGTCGGCAACCCGTTCGGGCTCGACCACTCGCTGACGGTGGGCGTCGTCAGCGCGCTGGGGCGCGAGCTGAAGTCGCCGAGCGGCCGGCGCATCCGCGACGTCATCCAGACCGACGCCGCCATCAACCCCGGCAACTCCGGCGGGCCGCTGCTCGATTCGAGCGGCCGCCTGATCGGCGTGAACTCGGCGATCTTCAGCCCGAGCGGCGCGTTCGCCGGCATCGGCTTCGCCGTGCCCGTCGACACGGTGAGCCGGCTGGTGCCTCAGCTCATCGAGCGGGGGCGCATCGCGCAGCCGGGCATCGGCGTGAGCCTCGTCCCGGACCACTATGCCGTGCAGCTCGGGATCGACGGCGTGGCCATCGCCGAGGTCGTCCCCGGCGGGCCGGCGGCCCGGGCCGGGCTGCAGGGCGTGCAGGTCGTGCGCGGGCGGCGGGTGGTCCTGGGCGACCGGATCGTCGCGGTCGACGGCAAGCCCGTGCGGTCGGAGGACGACCTGCGCGACGCCTTCGAGGCCGCCGGCGTGGGCGGGACGGTGACACTGACGATCGTCCGCGACGGCGCCCGGCGCGAGATCCGGCTGCCGCTCGTGCAGGTCGAGTGACCACGCACGGCCCATGGCCTCGCCGTGCTCGACCGGCAGACCACGCCGTGGCTCGCGATCCCCTGCATCGGTGGCAGCCGGGGCCGGGACGCCGCATCGAGGCGCGTGCGCCTCGGCCACGGCGCCCCCGGCCATCCGTAATTCGAGGCCGACCCTGGTTCGCCGCCCTGGCACGCGGGTTGCTGCCCCGTGGTCGCTGGACCCGAACGGGCCACGGAAGGAGAGCGCCATGGAACGCCGAACGTTCGTCAGCGTCGCCGCCGCCGGCGTGCTCGCCGGCGCCAGCAGCGCCCTGGCCCAGGCAGGCGCGAAGCCGCGGCAGTCCGATCAGCGGCCGCGGTGGGGCCGGCAGGCCGAGCAGGAGTTCCGCATGGGTCGCGGCCTGGCCCCGCAGCTCATGACCGAGGAGGAATGGAAGGAGCACCAGCAGAAGATGCGCTCGATGACCCCCCAGGAGCGCGAGAAGTACCGCCAGGAGGTCCACCAGAAGATGGTCGAGCGCGCCAGGGAGAAGGGCATCACGATGCCGTCCGGGCCGAAGGCTCCCGCGCGCCAGCCGGGCAGCTAGCGGGCGCGCGGCGCGAACTCGGCGCGGAGCGCCGGCATGACCTCCCGCGCGAACAGCGTCATGTTCTTCATGGCCAGCGCGTGCGGGAGGCTGCCTACCTGGAAGATGCCCTGGATGATGCCGCAGCCGGCGGCCTCGATGCCCTCGCGCATCTTCTGGCGCACCGTCTCCGGGCTGCCCACGATGGCGTAGAGGCCGTCCTCGGCCTCCTTCCACGACGACAGCAGCGAGATGAACTTGCGGCGGGCGTGGCCGGGACGCAGCAGCGACTCGACCGACGTGTGGCCCGGCGGGAACATGTACTCGCGCGGCAGCCGCAGCAGCTTCCGCGCCAGGTACCAGAAGTGCGGCTCGAACTCGCGCCGCGCCTGCTCGTCGGTCTCCGCCACGTAGATCATGCACGGCCAGCCGATGCGCTCGGGCGGCACCTCCTCGCCCAGCGCGGTGGCCGCGTGCTCGCGCAGCAGGTCGAAGTGCTCCTTCATCACCTCGAACTGCGAGTACGGCAGCGCGATCCAGGGGTAGCGCCGCTCGGCCACGAAGCGGATGGTCTCCATGCTGCCGGAGCCCGGGATCCAGATCGGGGGGTGCGGCTGCTGGTAGGGGCGGGGCCAGACGTTGACCCAGCGGAAGTCGTAGTGCTTGCCCTCGAAGTGGAAGGGTCCCGGCTCCGTCCAGGCCCGGACAATGAGATCGTGCGCCTCGCGGTAGCGCTCGCGCACGAACGTCGGGTTCACCTCGTAGGAGAAGGCCTCGACGCCCAGGCCGACGACCATGCCGGCGACGAGCCGACCGGCGGAGAGCACGTCGAGCATGGCCAGCTCCTCGGCCACGCGCTGGGGATGGTCGTAGAGCGGCAGCGCGTTGCCGAGGACGAGGACCTTGATGCGGCGGGTCCGCTGGATCAGCGCCGAGGCCATGATGTTCGGCGAGGGCATCAGGCCGTAGGCGTTCTGGTGGTGCTCGTTGACGCCGATGACGTCGAAGCCGAGGTCCTCGGCGGCCACCAGCTGGTCGAGGTAGTCGCGGTACAGCGCGTGGCCCCGCCGCGGGTCGTAGAGCGCGTTCGGCACCGTGAGCCACGCCGACTCGTGGCGCTGCTCGAAGTCGTCGGGCAGGTAGGGCCAGGGCATCAGGTGGAAGCAGACGAATTGCACGGCTCAGCCTCCCAGGAAGTCGAGCACGGCGGCGGCGAAGCGGTCCGGCTGCTCGAGCGGCGGCAGGTGGCCGCAGCCCTCGAGCACGAGCAGGCGCGAGCCGGCGATGCCGCGGTGATAGGCCTCGCCGAGGGCCAGCGGCAGCAGGCGGTCCTGCGCGCCCCACACGACGAGCGTGGGCGCGGTGATCCGGTGGAGCCGGCCGGTGAGCTTGCGGTACTGCGCGTGCGGGTTCCAGAGCAGCCGGGCCGCGGCCTCGCGCCCGCGCAGCGCCGCCTCCAGGCGCTCGGGGGGCGGGGCGTCGGGCAGGAGCGTGGTCGCGAGCGCCGAGGCGGGATCGGCGAACAGCAGCGCCCGCGCGCGGGCCGGCGGGCAGAGGAAGAGGTCGGGCCGCTCCACCCCGGGCACCCGCGTGCCGGCGGCGTCGACGAGCACGAGCCGGTCGACGCGCGCCGGATGCCGGAGCGCCAGCTCGGCGGCGAGCCAGCCGCCCAGCGAGAGCCCCACCACGTGCGCGCGGCCGAGACCGAGGGCGTCCATGACGTCGACCGTGTGGAAGACGAGATCCTCCATGGTCTCGATCTCGGCGAGGCCGTCCGAGCGCCCGAAGCCCGGGTGCACGGGCAGCCAGACGCGGTGGCGCGCGGCCAGGCGGTCGTGCACCGGCATCCACCAGTAGGTGCCGGCGCCGTGCAGGTAGAGGACCGGCGGGCCCTCGCCGCCGGCGAAGAGCTGCACGGGCGTGCCGCGCACGCGCAGCGTGGTCTCGGCGCCGGGCGCGGCGACGCTCACGACGTCAGCCCGCGCGGCGCGCGCCGCCGGGCGCGGCCAGCCGCACCAGGCCCTGGGGGAAGCACATGACGCACAGCACGTACAGGGCGCCGAGGAACACGAGCCAGTTGTCCGTCCACGTGCTGAGGACCTCCTTGATCCCGACCGCGATCACGGCGCCGACGAGCGCGCCGTGGAGCGTGCCGAGCCCGCCGAGCAGCGCGATGATGACGACCTCGCCGGACAGGGCGAAGTAGAGCAGCTCCGGCGAGACGAAGTTCTGGTGGATGGCGAACAGCCCCCCGGCCATGCCACTGAGCGCGCCGGACACGATCAGGGCCAGACGGCGGTGGCGGTCGACGTCGATGCCGATGGCCGCCGCCCGCGCCTCGCTCTCGCGGATGGCGATCAGGGCGCGGCCGAAGGGCGAGCCGACGACGCGGCGGGCGAGCAGGAAACCGGCGGCCACCAGGGCGAGCGCCACCCAGTACATGTGCCGCTTGTCGGCCAGGTCCAGCACCAGCGCGCCGGCGTGCAGGCGCGGCCGCGCCGCGCCGGGCAGGCCGTCGCTGCCCCCCGTCACCGCCACCCACTTCACGGCGATCTCGTAGAAGAGCTGGGCGAAGGCGAACGTCAGCATGGCCAGGTAGACGCCGCGCGACCGGACGGCGAACCAGCCGACCAGGGCGGCCAGCGCGGCGGCGGCCAGGATGCCGAGCCCGAGGGACACCGCCAGCGACGGGGCCACGTGGCGCAGCGCGAGGGCGGCGGCGTAGGCGCCGATGCCGAAGAACCCGGCGTGGCCGAACGACACCAGGCCGCCATAGCCGAGGGCCAGGTCGAGCGCGGCGGCGAAGAGCGCGAAGATCAGGATCCAGGTCACGAGGTTCAGGTAGTACGCGGAATAGACGCGGCCGACGCCGAGCGGCGCGAGCGCCAGCGCCAGCGCGACCGGCGTCCAGCGCAGGGGCGCGCTCACGTCCGCCTCGCGCCGCCGAAGAGCCCGGTCGGCCGCAGCACGAGCACCACCGCCATGACCAGGAACACGAGCGGCGTGTGGAAGGCGGGGAACAGCGCCACGCCGAAGCTCTGCACCTGCCCGAGCAGGAGCGCCCCGACGATCGCCCCGGTGAAGCTGCCGAGCCCGCCGATGACGACGGCGATGAAGGCGTCGAGCACGACGCCGCTGCCCATCTGCGGCGACAGGCTCGTCATCGCGCCGAGGATGACGCCGGCCGCGGCGGCCAGCGCCGAGCCGAGCCCGAAGACGACGGTGTTCAGGCGCGCCACGTCCACGCCGAGCACGGCGGCCATCGTCGGGTCCTGGGTGGCGGCCCGGATGGTGAGGCCCAGCGCCGTGCGCTCGACCACCAGCCACACGAGCGCGGCGAGCGCCGCCGCGGCGACGAGGGCGAAGAGCCAGTAGGTCGGAAACGTGATCCGGCCGAGCGTGACCGCGCCGGCCAGGGCGGCCGGCTTGTCCAGGGAGACGACGTCCGCCCCCCAGATCACCTTGGCCATGCCCTCGAAGAACAGGCCCAGGCCGAAGGTGAGCAGCAGCGGCAGCAGGTGCGAATCCGGGAAGCGCGTGCGCAGGGGCCGCAGCAGGCCGCGCTCGACGGCGGCGCCGAGGGCGCCGATGGCCAGGGGCGCCGCCGCCAGGCCCAGCCAGAACGAGCCGAGCCGCGCGGTGGTCGCGAGCCCCAGGTAGGCGCCGAGCATGAAGAGCGCGGCGTGGGCGAAGTTGATCACGCCCATCATCCCGAAGACGAGCGTGAGCCCGGTGGCCACCAGCACCAGGTTCACGCCGACGGTCAGCCCCATCAGCACCTGGGTCAGGATGGCCTCGGGCGACATGGCCTCAGAGCTTGCAGGCGCCCGTGTCGGGGTGGGCGACGTCCTTCAGGATGTCGACGACCACGTGGCGCAGCGGGCTCGCCTGCACGACGCGCATGTGCACGTCCTGGATGGGGTTGTGGTTCTTCGGGTCGAAGCGCAGCCGCCCCCGCGGGCTGTCGATCGTCATGCCCTCGATCACCTTCGCGAGCCGCTCGCCGCTGGAGGCGTCGCCCTTCGTCTCCCGCAGCGCGCCGAACAGCGCCTGGGCCACGTCGTAGCCGGCGCACAGGAAGTGGTCGGCCTCCTTGCCCACCTGCTCCCTGCACGCCTTCAGGAACCAGCGGTTCTTCGGGATGTCGTGGGACGGCGTGTAGTACGAGTTCGAGTAGATCCCGACGGCCGCCGGCCCCTGCGCGGGCAGGACGTCCTCGGAGACCAGGTTGGAGGGCGCGACGATCTTGACGCCGGGCGAGAGCCCGAACTCGGCGAACTGCTTCACGAAGGCCACCGCGTCGGGGCCGGCGAAGTTGGCGAAGACGACGTGCGGCTGGGCGTCCTTGATGGCCGGGAAGTAGGGGGCGTAGTTGGTCGTGCCGAAGGGCGGGAACGACTCGCCCACCACCTTGCCCCCGGCGGCCTCGAAGGCCTTCCGGAAGTGCGCCGCCGTCTGCTGGCCGAAGGCGAAGTTGAAGGCGCACAGGTAGGCGCGCTCGCCCGCCTTGCGCTTCGCCCACGGCGCCATGGGCGCCGAGGACTGCCAGCCGCTCGCCGAGAAGCGGAAGTGGTAGCGGCTGCAGCCCTGCTCGGCCAGCAGGTCGTTCGTGGCGATGGGGTTCAGCCAGAGCCGGCGGGCCTCCACGATGGGGTTGCGGATGGCGGCGGCGACGCCGCTGTGGATGGTGCCGACGATGACGTCGACCTCGTCCTTGTCGATGAGCTTGCGCACCTTGCTCACCCCCACGCTGGGGTCGGCGGTGTCGTCCTCCTTGACGATGGTGTACTTCCGGCCGGCGACCTCGGGCCCGACCTCCCTGGCGCCCAGCGTGAAGCCGGCCAGCGTGTTGTCGCCGAGCACGGCGAAGGCCTTGGAGAACGGCAGCAGGACGCCGATCTTGATCGGCGCCTGGGCGCGCGCCACGGCGGGAGCGAGGCCGCCGGCGATGCCGGCGGCGGCGGTGGTGAGGAAGCGGCGTCGGTGCATCGGCTCCTCCCTGGCGGTCGGCCTCAGGCGACCCCGAGGTACCGCTGCTGGATGTCGCGGTCGTCGCGCAGCGCCCGGGCGCTGCCCGCGAACTGCACGCGGCCCTGGTCCAGCACGTAGCAGCGGCCGGCCAGGGCCAGCGCCACGTCGAGGTCCTGCTCGACGAGCAGGATGGTGATGCCCTCGGCGTTGATGCGCTGCAGGATCTCCATGAGCGACTGGACGAGCAGCGGCATGAGGCCGCCCGACAGCTCGTCGATCAGCATGAGCGCGGGGCGCGTCAGGAAGCCGCGGGCCAGCGCGAGCATCTGCTGCTCGCCGCCGGACAGCTGCTGGCCGGCGTGGCCGAGGCGCTCGCGCAGGCGCGGGAAGTAGTCGAACACGCGGGCCAGCGCGGCCGGGTCGGCGCCGGCCGCGAGCGTGGCCAGGCGCAGGTTCTCGGCCACCGTGAGCCGCGGGAAGATGCGGCGGTCCTCCGGCACCAGCGTGATGCCGCGGCGGGCGATGGCGTGGGTCGGCAGGGCCGTGATGTCGGCGCCGTCGAAGCGCACGCGGCCGCGCCGCGCGGGCACGATGCCCATGATCGTCTTGAGCAGGGTGGTCTTGCCGGCGCCGTTGCGGCCCACCAGCGCCACCGTCTCGCCGCGCTCGACGCGCAGGCTCACGCCCTGGATCACGTGGCTCTCGCCGTAGTAGCCGTGGACGTCCTCGAGCGCCAGCACGGCTCAGCCCACCGCGGCGGGGCGCCTGATCCCGGCGCCGAGATAGACGGCCTGCACGTCGGGCCGGGCGCGGATCTCCTCGGGCGCCCCCTCGGCCAGCACGGCGCCCTGGTGCAGGACCGTGATGCGGTCGGAGATCTCCATGACGACCTTCATCTTGTGCTCGACCACCACCGCCGTCCGGCCCGCCGCGATGCGCCTGATGAGGGCGATGGTGCGCTCGGTCTCCTCCGGGCTCATGCCGGCCGTCGGCTCGTCGAGGAGCAGCAGCGTCGGCTCGCACGCCAGCGCGATGGCGATCTCCAGGTGCCGCTGCAGGCCGTGGCCGATGGTCGCCGCGACCGCCTCGGCGCGCGGGCCGAGATCGACCAGGGCCAGGATCTCGCGCGCGCGCTCGGCCACGCCGGGCAGCCGGCCGGCCGGCGTCCAGCAGTCGAGGATCGTGCGGCGGCACTGCACGGCGAGCCGCACGTTCTCGAACACGGTCAGCCCCGGGAAGATCGTGGTGATCTGGTAGGACTTCGCGATGCCCCGGCGCGAGATCGCGAACTGCGGCTGTCCGGTGATGTCCTCGCCGTCGAAGCGCACGCGCCCCGCCGAGGGCGCCAGCTCGCCGGCGATGACCTTGAACAGCGTGCTCTTGCCGGCGCCGTTGGGCCCGATGATCGAGCGCAGCTCGCCCCGGTGCACCGCCAGGTCGACGCCGTTCAGCGCGGTGAGGCTGCCGAAGCGCATGGTCAACCGCTCGATCTGCAGCAGCGCCGGTGCAGTCACGTGCCGCGTACCCTAGCGCGTCGCGCCGGGCAAGGCAACCCGGCGGGCCGCCGGCCCCGCCTCCCCATGAATTCACGATTCTTTCATGGCTCTCCCCATGCCCACCGGGTAGGAACCGGCCAACGAGCAGCGCCGGGGCGGCTCGCCCCGAGCGCTGCGGAGGGAGGGAGACGATGACCCACCGTGCCGTCGCCGCCACCACCGGTGCGCCGATCGCCCAGGCCACCGTCGAGGCGTTCGAAGCCGGATTGCTGGGCGCACTCATCCGCCCCGGCGACGACGTCTACGAGGAGGCGCGCAAGCTCTGGAACGGCGTCTTCGACCGGCGGCCGGCCCTCGTGGCGCGCTGCGCCGGAACCGCCGACGTGGTGAGCGCCGTGCGCTTCGCCCGGGACAGCGGACTGCCGGTGGCCGTGCGAGGAGGCGGCCACAGCTTCCCCGGCCATTCGGTCTGCGATGGAGGCCTCGTCATCGACCTCTCGGCCATGCGCGGCGTCCGGGTCGATCCCGCCGCCCGCACGGCGCGAGCCCAGGCCGGCGTCAAGTGGATCGAGCTGGACCACGAGACGCAGGCCTTCGGGCTCGCCACGACCGGCGGCACGGTGTCCGACACCGGCATCGCCGGGCTCACGCTGGGCGGCGGTCTCGGCTGGCTCTCGAGCAAGCACGGGCTGACCGTCGACAACCTCGCCTCGGCCGACGTCGTGCTGGCCGACGGCCGGTTCGTCACCGCGAGCGCCGAGGAGAACGAGGATCTCTTCTGGGCGCTGCGCGGCGGCGGCGGCAACTTCGGCGTGGTCACGTCGTTCGAGTACCGGCTCCATCCGGTCGGCCCCGCGATCCTCGGCGGGATGGTCGCCTACCCGCTGGCTCGCGTCCGGGAGGTGCTCGCCTTCTACCGAGACTTCAGCAAGACCGCCCCCGACGAGCTGACCGTCTACGCCGCGCTCGTCGATCCACCGGGCGGCGACACGGTGGTCGCGCTCTTCTGCTGTTACAGCGGGCCCGTCGACAAGGGAGAGGCGCTGGTCCGTCCGCTCCGGCGGCTGGCCGGGCCGGTGCAGGACGCGCTCGGCCCGATGCCGTACGTGGCCCAGCAGCGGATCTTCGACGGCGGGTTTCCGGCCGGGAGCTTCTACTACACCAAGGCGGACTTCCTGGGCGATCTCACGGCCGGAGCGATCGACGTCTTCGCCGAGTACGCGTCCCGGAAGCCGTCGCCGCTGTCGGGCGTGCTGATCCAGACCGTGTGTGGCGCGGCGAGCCGCGTGCCGCCCGACGCGACGGCCTTCGCGCATCGCGCGCTGCCCTACGCGCCCGTCATCGTCTCGCAGTGGCGAGACCGGGCCGACGCCGAGAAGAACGTCCGCTGGGCCCGTGACCTCTGGCAGGCCCTGCGGCCGTTCGCCGGGCGCGGCGTCTACGTCAACGACCTCAGCCACGACGACGTCGACCGCGTGCGCGACGCGTACGGCACCAGCTACGACCGGCTGGCGGCCCTCAAGAAGCAGTACGACCCCGAGAACCTCTTCCGGCTCAACGCCAACATCCCGCCGGCGGGATGACGGCCCGGACGCGAGGACCGCGTGACCACAGCGGACGCCGCGGCGCCGCTGTTCACGTGCCCGATTTCGCCCACCCTCCGGCGTGGCATGCGGGATGACGAGCTCACCCGCACCCTCGTCGAGGAGTCCGGGGACTCCGAGGAGATCGTCGCGCGGCTGCCCGCCGACGCGCCGGCATCCGAGGTGACCGCGGCGGAGCCCGGGAGGATCGCATGGCGGCCTACTTCGTGATCGATCTCGACATCCACGACGCCGCAGGCTTCGAAGCGTACGCGCACGCCGTATCGGCGATCCTGGAGCAGTACGGGGCCCGCTATCTCGTCCGCCGGCGCCCCGTCGAGGTCCTCGAGGGCGCCTGGCATCCGAACCAGCTCACCGTCATCCGGTTCCCGAGCCGAGAGCGGGCCCGGGCCTTCTACGAGTCGGCCGAGTTCCGCGCGGTCGTCGGCCTCCGCTGGAGGTCAGCGAGGACGAACCTGGTCCTCGTCGACGAGCCGCAGGGCGCGGACTGAGCGGCGCCGCCGCTGGCGGCCGCGCGCGCTACCTCGAGGCCGCCGGGCTCGACGTGGCGGCGAGCCGGCGCTCCAGCTCCTGCCGCCAGTACGGCATCCGCATCTCGTCGTAGAGCGCGGCTGCCGCCCGCGCCTCACCGGCAGCGTCGGCATGCCGACCGGCGCGAAGGTGGAGGGCCGCCCGCGCGGCCCGACAATGCGCGACGAGCGGCCGCAGGCCGAGGTCGTCGGCGAGCCGGAGGGCATGCCCGGTCAGGTGCGCGGCCGCGTCGTCGTCGCCACGCGCGCGGTGGACGCTTCCCAGGAGCCAGAACGCCCGCGCCTCGCGTCCGGGCTGGCCGCATCCGCGCGCGAGGGCGAGGGCGCGCTCGGCCTCGCGGCCGGCGTCGTCCAGGCGACCGGCGGCCAGGTACGCCTCACCCAGGTACAGGATGTCGCGGTGTCCGGCGAAGGCATCGCGTGCCGACGCGGCCAGCGCTCGCTCCAGGAGCGTCACCGCTTCATCCAGACGTCCGGCCAGCGCATGCGCCCGCCCGGCGAGGCCGGCGACGTTGTCGGCCAGCTGGCGCATGTCGGTCTCGCGAAGCGCAACTCGCATGTGCGCGATTTCCTCCAGCGCGCGCTGGGAGTCGCCGCGCTCCAGGTGGACGGCCACGCGAGCCCAGTAGGCGTGGTACCGGCGGTACGGATGCGTCGTCGCGTCCACGCGCCGCACGGCCTCGTCGGCGCTCGCCAGAGCCTCGTCGAACCGGCCCACGTCGGCCAGCGCGAACGTCAACCACAGCCGGGAGCCCAGCGAGGCGGGCAGCACGAGCGGCCAGTCGTCGTCGGCCGCCGCCGCCGCGATGAACTCGAGGTTGCGCGTCAGCGTGTCGACGGCCTCGCGATACGCGGCCCGGCCGTGCTGGACGCGGCCGAGCAGCGAGCCGGCGCGCGCCACCAGCCGCGGATCGTCGAGGGCCTGCGCGATGGCCACGGCGCGGCGGGCGCAGGCCTCGGCCGGCCCCATCGCGCCGGCGATGATGCCGTGATAGTGCGTCTGCATGATCAGGATGCGCGCGAGCCGGCGCTCGTCGCCGATCGCCGAGGCCAGCGCCGCCGCCGCCGCGAGGAGGTCCCCGACGCGGTGCACGTCGCCGCCGCCGGCGAACAGCGCCGCGCGCAGGTCGAGGCGCACGTCGATCGATTGCTCGATGACGTCCCGCCGCTCGGCGGGCAGGCGGTCGAGGGCGGCCAGCGCGGCCTCGAGGCAGTCCGCGGCCTGACGTAGCGCCGAGCGCTCAGCGGCCTGGGCGGCGGCGCGGCGCCAGTACGCGAGGGCCCTGTCCCACAGCGCGGCCTCGTGAGAGTGCTGCGCCAGCGTGAGGGCGTGCTCGTCCAGGCCCTGTCGGTGGGCGTGCTCCAGCACCGTCACCACGCGGGCGTGGATGAGGCGCCGCCGCTGGGGCAGCAGCGCGCCGTGGGCGACCTCGCGGATGCGGTCGTGGGTGAAGTGGAACCGCTCGCCCACGCCGCTCAGGATGCGGCGGCGCACCAGCTCCTCGACCCCGCCCGCCGCCTCGTCCTCGGACAGTCCCGCCGCCTGCTGGAGCACCGCGAAGTCGAACTCCCGCCCGACGACCGCGGCCACCGCGACCAGCGCCTGGGCCGTGTCGCCGAGCCGGGCCAGCCGTGTCGTCACCAGTTCGCGCACCCGATCGGGCAGCGCCGGGGGAGCGCCGGCGGCCGCGCTCGGCTCGTGCCCCCACGCGCGCAGGGCCTCGAGGGCCACGAACGGATTGCCTTCGCTCGCGGCCCACACCCGACGCTCCAGCCGCTCGGCCCGCTGGAGGTCCACGCCGTGGCCGAGCACGCCGCGCACCAGGTCGGCGACGTCGGCGCGCGTGAGAGGCGCCGCCGTCAGCTCGTGCGCCAGCCGCTCGCGACGCAGCTCGGCCAGCGTGCGCTGCACCGGGGGGGCGTCGATGGTCTCGTCGTCCCTGACGGTCACCGCCAGCATGACGGGCCAGGCCCCGACGCGACGGGCGACGAAGGCGACCAGCCCCAGCGTCATCTCGTCGGCCCAGTGGCAGTCCTCGAGGACGACGAGGGTCGGCCTCGTTCGCGCCACGTGATGGAGCAGCCGGACGACGGCCTCGAACAGCGGCAGGGGCAGCTCGCTGGAGGCGGGCAGGCCGGGCGCCGCAGCCTCGGGAAACAGCCGCGCCAGTTCCGCCCGCCAGGCCGGGCCCATGCCGTCGAGCACGCCGGCCTCGATCACACCGGCCAGACGAAACGCCTCGACCCACGGCCCGAACGCGAGCATCTGGGTGCTCGCGTGGCACCGGCCCAGCAGGACGTGATCGCCCCGCGCGAGCGCGTGGGCCGCCAGTTCGGCTACCAGACGGCTCTTGCCGGCCCCCGCCTCGCCGGAGACGACGACGACGCCTCCGAGTCCGCTCCTGGCCTGTTCGTGGAGACGCCGGAGCCGATCCATCTCGGCCGACCGGCCGACCATCGCCGTGTCGTGCACGGGCAGCTCGGGCGCCGCGATCGCGATTGCCCCGGCGACGGGCGCCCGCGCCGCCGCGGATTCCGCGCCACGTTCCTCATCGGCCAGCGTCCCGGCCTCGGCCTTCGGCGGGCCGGCTTCGGCGGACCGACCTCGCACGATGGCGCGGTACAACGACGTCGTCTCGGGCTCCGGCTCGCTCCCGAGCTCCCGCTGCAGCGCCGCGACACACAGCTGGTACTGGCGAAGGGCCGCGCCGCGCCGGCCCTGCCGGACGTAGAGCCGCATCAGCGTCCGATGGACCGCCTCCTGCAGCGGGTCGAGCGCGAGCAGGCGTACCGCGGTCTGGATGGCGCGGTCCACCCGCCCGTGCCTGGCGTGCGCCGCGAGCAGCCGCGCGAGAACGTCGAGCACCAGCTCCCGCAGGCGCTCGCGCTCGCCGAGGAGCCAGGCCTCGAACGCCGGCTCGCTGACGGTGAAGCCGGCCAGCAGATCGCCCCGGTACAGGGCGGCGGCTCGCTCCAGGGACTCCAGGTCCTCGGTCGCCGCCAGCCGCTGCAGGGCGCAGACGTCGACGTCGATCCCCCGCGGATCGAGCCCCACGGCGCCTTCGCGGGCGAGCAGGGCCACCGCGCCGAGGGTCCGGCGGATCTCGGTCAAGGCGTGGCGGAGGCTGTCGCGGGCCTGGGCGTCGCCACGGTCACCCCACAGCAGCGCGGTGAGCGCATCGCGGGGCTGCTCATCGCCGAGGCGCATCGCGAGATACGCGAGGAGGGCCTGCGTCTTGCGAGTCGGCAGATGGATGGCGTCGCCCGATGCCGTGCGCAGCTTGAAGCCGCCGAACAGAGCGAGCGAGACGCGGGCCATGGCAACTCCCACCCCTGCCGTCGCTGCGACCGACACGGTGCGCGCCGTCGCGGGGACCGTCCGCGACGGCCGCTCACGGCCCTGCCTTCTCGGCCGCGGGCCGCGCCGGTGGGTGAGGAGCTTACGTGATCGGCCCCCACCGGACAAGGCGCGCGCTCGGCGTGGTACAAGGGAGCGCCATGGACGACCTGCTGATCCGCGGCGGCCACGTGATCGACGGCACCGGGGCGCCGGGGCGCGACGCCGACGTGAGCATCCACGCGGGGCGCATCGTCGCCCTCGAGCCGCGCTCGACGCGTCCGGCCCGCCGCGTCGTCGACGCCCGCGGCCTCGTGGTGGCCCCGGGCCTCATCGACATCCACACGCACTCGGACTTCACGCTGCCGCTCAACCCTCGTGCCGAGTCGAAGGTGCGCCAGGGCGTCACCCTGGAGGTCGTCGGCAACTGCGGCTTCTCGGTGGCCCCGGCGCCGCCGGCGCGCGTGGACGTGCTGCGCCAGTACCTGGCGTCGAGCGCGCCCTGGCTGCCGTTCCGCGCGACGACCTTCGCGGACTACGTCGCGACCTTTCCGGCGACGTCGGTGAACGTCATCCTCCAGGTCGGCCACAACACGCTGCGTCTGGTCACCGCCGGCATGGACGCCCGCCCGGTCACCGCCGAGGAGCTGGCGGCGATGGAGCGGCTGCTCGGCGAGGCGCTCGCCGCCGGAGCCTGGGGACTGTCGTCGGGCCTCTTCACCGCGCCGGGCTGCCACGCCGACGCCGCGGAGATCCACGCCCTGGCCCGGGTGCTGCGCCGGCACGGCGCCGCGTACTCGACGCACGTGCGCGACGAGGCCAACCACGTCGACGAGGCCGTCGCCGAGGCCATCGCGGTGGCCGAGGCGACCGGGGTGCACGTGCAGATCGCCCACCTGAAGCTCTCCGGCGTCGACAACTGGGGCGGCGCCGGCCGGGTGCTCGAGACCATCGCCGCCGCGCGGCGGCGCGGGGTCGCCGTGGACTGCGACGCCTATCCCTACGACACCGCCACCAATCCCCTGCGCAACCTGCTGCCGCGCTGGGTCGTGGACGGCGGCATCCCGGCGATGCTCGAGCGCCTCGGCCGCCGCGACGTGCGGCAGCGGCTGGCCGCCGACATCGCGCGCGAGGGCCTGACCAACTTCGGCCGCATCCCGTCCTGGGACGCCGTGCGCGTCGCCGTCGCCCCCAACCTGCCGCAGGAGGCCGGGCGGACCTTCGCCGAGATCGCGACGCGCCGCGGTGTCGACCCCCTCGACGCCGTCTGCGACTTCATCGTGGCCGACCGCGGGGAGACGCGCATCCTGGTGCGCTCGATGAGCGACGCGGACGTGCACCGCATCACCGGCACGCCGTGGGTGCTGGTGGGCTCCGACGGCAACGCGCTGGCCACCTCGGGCCCCACGAGCCAGGGCAAGCCGCACCCGCGCTACTACGGCACCCACGCCCGGCTGCTCGGACCGTGCGTGCGCGACCTGCGCCTGCTGACGCTGCCGGCGGCCATCCACAAGACCACGGGCGCCGCCGCGCGCGCGCTCGGGCTCGGCGACCGCGGGCTGCTGCGCGAGGGCTACTGGGCGGACGTGACCGTGTTCGATCCAGCCCGCATCGCCGACCAGGGCACGTACGACGACCCGCACCGCTACGCCGCCGGCGTCGGCACGGTGGTCGTCAACGGCGCCGTCGTCGTGGACGGCGGCGACCACACCGGCGCGCTGCCCGGCCGCCTGCTCCGGCGCCGCTGACGCCAAGCGCGCCGCCACCCGGGTGACGTCGCCCTCCCTCGGCCTCGCTAGGCTGCGCTCTTCGCGCGGCGTGCCGTAGCGCTCGTGAAGCTGTCGCCCCTAAATCGTCGCGGCACCGCGCTGATTCGAGCCGGCATCCTCGCCGGTCCTCACGTCTGCTGGCTGACGCATTTTGTCACTCACCGTGCCATCCCGGTCGCCGGGATCTATGGCTCAGAGACAAGTACCCGGAATCGTTGATGGTCAATATTTGGCACTGGCCGTGCGTACGGAGCGGCCAGGCAGTCTCGACCCTGGTCACCGGGAGAGGGCGGCGATGCTAGGAACGATCAGAGGACCGGTCAGATTCAAGGAACCGCTGAGCTTTCACACCTCGCTGCGGATCGGTGGTCCCGCCGAGTTCCTGATCGCCCCGCAGGACATCGACGACGCGCGCCACGCGGTGATGTTCGCCCAGCAGGAGGGACTGCCGGTCATCGTCGTCGGCGGCGGCAACAACCTCCTCGTCGCCGATCGCGGCGTGCAGGCGGTGGTGCTGATGCTGCAGGGCATCCTCAACCGCGCGCAGCTCGACGGCGAGGAGGTCGTGGCGGGCGCGGGCCTGGCCCTGTCCGAGCTGATCCGCTCGGCCGCCGCGCAGGGGCTCGGCGGCCTCGAAGAGCTGGCCGGCATTCCCGGCAGCGTGGGCGGGGCCCTGGTGATGAACGCCCGGAGCGGCGGCCTGGCGCTCGCCGACGCGTGCACGGCCGTCTACTTCCTGCACCCGGACGGGACGCTGGGCGAGATCCGGCCCACCGGCGGCTATCTCCTGCGCGACGTCGACCTCCGGTCCGCCGTGCTCCTGGGCTGCCGCCTGCGCCTGACGCGGCGGCCGCCCCTCGAGATCCAGCGAGACATCCAGCGCCGCATGAAGCTCCGGCGCACGTCGCAGCCGCTGGCCCTGGCCTCGGCCGGCTACGTCTGGAAGCAGGCGGGCGCCGAGCCCGTCGAGCGCCTGATCGAGCGCGCCGGCCTGTGCGGCAAGCGCATGAACACGGCGGAGATCTCCGCCAAGTGCGGCAACATCATCGTCAACCGCGGCGGCGCCACCGCCGCCGACGTGGCCGCGCTCATGGAGATGATGGCGGAGACCGTGGAGCGCCGGTTCGGCATCCTGCTCCGCCCGCAGATCCGCATGCTCGGCTTCGAGGCAGTGCCCGCCGAGACGGAACACCGCGAGCTCGTGGCCAGCTGAGCGCGCCGCGCCCGTTTCACACGGGCGCGGTGGTCGGTCAGGCGCGACGCCGCCGCCGGGAAGCGGTCTCGACCCCCGCCGCCCCTCCCGGCGCCGGCGTCCGCGCGGCGGGCCTCGACAGCCGGCGCGGCGGCCAGATGCTGGCCTCGAGGCTCCGCGAATAGTGCACGAGCGCCGGCGGGCCGGAGACGGCGAGCCCGCTGGCGCCCGCCAGCGTGTTGTCCTCGATCCTGACCTCCGCGCGCTGGAGCGGCCACGGCACGTGATGGATGTCGGCGCGCCACACCTGGCCGTCGCCGGTCACCGCGTAGAGGCCGTAGCGCTCGGTCAGCCAGGCCTCGAGGCTGCCGGCCGGCGCGCGGGCGACGGGCGCGATCGGGCGATACGAAGCGACCAGCCGCGCCGGGGGCGCCGCCGGATGGGCGCGCCGGCTCGTGACGTGAGTCCATCCTCCACGCGCCGTCACGCCGCCCGTCGCGAAGAAGTACGGGAGCGCGTACCAGGCGCGCGCCCCGGCGACGGCGAGGCGGCTTCCCGCGTCCAGGCTGAAGAACACCACGCCCGGCCTGTCGTCGAGGGTGACGTAGGTCCGGACGTTGACCTCGTGAAAGGACGACAGCCACGGCACCGCCGGCACTCCACGCCCGCGCGCACGGCTCAAACGGAACGGCGTGATGCCGAGCCAGGCCGAGCCGTCGAAGACGTCGGCCCTCAGGGGCGGCGGCAGCAGGCCATCGAGCGCCGCTCTCGGCAGGGGCCAGTGCAGGAACGCGAGGTCTTCCCAGGTCTGCCGCATGACCCACGAGGCGCGCGGGACCGGCCACGGGCGGTGGTCGTCGGGCGGCAGTCGCTCGCGCTCGAATCGCGCGCCGACGCCGCCGGCGATCACCTGGGCGGCCGTTCCGGCCAGCTCGCGCAGCGCGGTCGACAGCCGCGGGCTCATGGCCACCGGAGACGGCGAATTCCGTGCCACCGACCGCGGCGGCACCGCTCGGGTGTCGGCGCGGCCGGGTCGCCTGGCTACCCTTCGTAGGCCTTCCTGAGGGCCGCGATGTCGAGCTTCTTCATCTGCAGCATCGCGGCCATGGCCCGGCTGGACCTCTCGGGGTCGCCCTGGAGCATCTCGTCGAGCGCCGTCGGGACCACCTGCCACGAGACGCCGAAGCGGTCCTTCAGCCAGCCGCACTGGACTTCCTGGCCTCCGGCCGACAGCCGCCCCCAGTAATGGTCGATCTCCTCCTGGGTCTGGCAGTTGACGACGAACGAGATGGCCTCCGTGAACGCGAACACGGGCCCGCCGTTGAGGGCCACGAACTCCTGCCCGTCGAGCTCGAAGGCCACGGTCATGACCGATCCCGCCCGTCGTCCGGCGGCCCTGGCCGAGGCCTCGTCGTAGCGGGCGACGGCGCCGATGCGGGACTTCGGGAAGATCGAGACGTAGAAGTTCGAGGCCTCTTCGGCCTGGTCGTCGAACCACAGGAAGGGCGTGATGCGTTGCCTGACGCGGCTCATTCCTGCCTCCTGTCCGACGTGTGTCTCCGCGCATGGGTCGAACGGGGCGACGGGAAATCGACAGGCCGCGGCAGGTCGTGCCGTCACGCTACCGCCCCGGGGTCGTGACCACTCGGGTCGATGGCCGAATGACGGTCCCGGCGGCGCGCCACGGCTGCGCGGGGCGTACCGAGCGCCGGGGGTGTGTGCCCGGAAGATCGGCACGGGAGGCCAACATCGACTCCAGTGGTGACGCCGGGCGCCGTGGGAATCGAGGGCGATGTCGAGGTCCTCACGTCGGCTAGAAGGGCAGCCGCCGATGGTCGATAATGAGCCCGCCGCCTGGAGGACAGCCGTGCCCGGTCGCGTGGATGTGGATCCCCTCGAGCTGTCGGCCGACGTGCTGGTGGTCGGGGGCGGGCCGGCGGGCGCCTGGGCGGCCGTGGCGGCGGCCGACGCCGGCGCGCGCGTCGTCCTGGTCGACAAGGGCTACCTCGGCACGAGCGGCGCGACGGCGCCCTCCAACACCGGGACGTGGTTCGTGCCGCCGGGCGAGGGCCGCCGCGCGGCCATCGAGCAGCGCGGGCGGCGCACGGGCGGCCTCACCGACCCGCGCTGGATCGACCGCATGCTCGATACGGCGTGGGACACGCTCCACCGCCTGGCCGCCTGGGGCTATCCGTTCCCCATCGACGCCGAGGGCAAGCCGTACCTCGCCAACCTGCGCGGCCCGGACTACATGCACTTCATGCGCCGCCGCGTGCTGGCGGCCGGCGTCACCGTCCTCGACCACCATCCGGCGCTGGAGCTGCTCGGCGACGGCGATGCCGTCGCCGGCGCCGTCGGGCTCGATCGCCAGCGGAACCGCCCGTGGCGGGTCCGCGCCGGCGCGGTGGTGCTCGCGACGGGCGGCTGCGCCTTCGGCGAGCGCATCCTCGGGGCGGCGACGTCGACCGGCGACGGCTACCTGATGGCCGCCGAGGCCGGCGCGGTCATGTCGGGCATGGAGTTCTCGGCGCAGTACGCCTTCACGCCGAAGCCGAGCGCGCTCAACAAGGGGCTGCCGTTCCGGTGGGCCACCTTCACCCGGCACGACGGCGCGCCCATCTCCACGGCGGGCCGCGACCGCCACACCGCGGTGGCCGAGGCGCTGCTCGAAGGGCCCGTCTTCGCGCAGTACGACCGGGCGGCGCCCGAGGTGCAGGCGTGGCTCAGGCGCGGCCAGCCGAACTGCTTCCTGCCGCACGAGCGCAACGGCGTCGACCCGTTCGCCGAGCGGTGGCCGCTGACGCTGCGCTGCGAGGGCACCGTGCGCGGCGTCGGCGGCATCAGGCTCGTCGACGACGAGTGCGCCACCGGCGTGCCGGGCCTGTACGCCGCCGGCGACGCGGCCAGCCGCGAGCGGCTCACCGGCGCCATCAGCGGCGGCGGCGGACCCAACTCGTCGTGGGCCATCGCCTCGGGCAGCTGGGCGGGGCGGGCGGCGGCGGCGTTCGCCGCGCGCCTCGGCGGGCGCAGCGCCGACCGGGCGGTGAAGCCGCTGGGCGAGGCGGGGCTGCGTCCGTCCGGAGCGGCGCGCGCGGACGTCGACGCCCGCGCGATCGCCGGCGTCGTGCGCGAGGAGATGCTGCCGCTCGACCGCAACTTCTTCCGGCGGGAGGCGACGCTGCGCCGGTCGCTGGATCGGCTCGACGCGTGCTGGACGGAGCTGCGGCGGCACCTGACCGCCGCAGGGGTCACCGCCGTCAAGGCGCGCGAGGCCGCGGCGCTCACGGCGACGAGCCGCTGGGCCTACCGCAGCGCGCTGGCGCGAACGGAGAGCCGCGGCATGCACCGCCGGCGCGACCGGCCCGAGCTCGACCCGGCACTCACCTGCTCGCTCCACGCGAGCGGCCTCGACGATGTGCGCGTCGTCCGCGCCGACGGCCGGTCGCCCGCGGTCGCGCCGTGATCGAGATCGTCTCTGCGCGCCGCTGCATCGCCTGCGATGTGTGCGTCAGGGTCTGCCCGGCCGACGTCTTCGACGCCCGGCCGGATGCCCCGCCGGTCATCGCCCGCCAGGCCGACTGCCAGACCTGCTTCCTGTGCGAGATCTATTGCCCGACCGACGCGCTCTACGTCGCCCCGGACGCCGAGCGTCCGACACCGGTGACGGAGGCTCAGATCGAGGCCGGCGGCCTGTTCGGCAGCTACGCCCGCGCCCTCGGCTGGCGCCGCGGCAAGCCCGGTGGCGCCGAGCACGACCCGACCTTCCGCCTCCGCGTCGCGGATTGACTTACATGGGGGCCCCGACATGGCCCCCAAGCCCCCCGCCTTCGTCGCCCCCGGCGGAGCCGGCGGGCTCCTCTGGACCCCGCCCACTTCGTCGGGGGCCCCGACATGGCCCCCAAGCCCCCGCCTTCGTCGCCCCCCGGCGGAGCCGGCGGGCTCCTCTGGACCCCGCC
>Ga0073934_10001104_pt1 | contig 68444 bp, 56 predicted proteins | sample LarsenN4metaG_FD_76834 | JGI IMG/M metagenome (GOLD analysis project Ga0073934, IMG submission 76834) | Hot spring sediment bacterial and archeal communities from British Columbia, Canada, to study Microbial Dark Matter (Phase II) - Larsen... ... | reverse complement strand
TCATCTCCCATACGTTCCCTCTGGAGCGCATCAACGAGGCCTTCGAGCAAGCGTATCAGCGCCGGGTCATGCGGGTGTCATTAGTGCCGTAAAGGCGGGGTTTATGGCAAGGCTCTAGCAGCTGCTTTCGCTTGACATTGCCAAGGCCTTGATTATATGATGGCTTCTCCGTTCATTGGGGCCAAATGACCAGGCGCGAGGCAGAAAGGGTGGCTATGGCACGGATTTCCTATGTGGAGAAGGAAGAGGCAGCGCCAGAAGTGCAGCCGATCTACGAACGCTTCGAGAAGGCGCTGGGCCGAGTCCCCACCATTTTTAAGGCGATGGCGCACGCTCCGGTGTTTTTGCAAAAATTTATCGACTTCGACGGCGCGATGCGCTCTGCCAAGCTCGACCGCAAGCTGCGGACGCTGGCGTATCTCAGGGCGTCGCAGGTCAACGGCTGCGATTACTGATTCAAGGCCCACTCCGCCCTTGGTCTAAGGGCAGGCCTAACATCGGACCAGATTGAGCAACTCGACCGGTATAAGACGAGTGCGGTCTATGATGACCTGCAAAAACTGGTCATCGCCTATGCCGAAGAATTGACGAAGAACGTGCGTGTCCCTGAAGCCTTGGTGAACCGGCTCAAAGAGCGGCTGAGCGAACGGGAACTGGTGGAGCTGAATTTGACAGTGGGTATCGCTCAGGTCACCAATCGCTTCAATGAAGCGTTTCAGATCGACATAGATTTTTAGAGGAAACACGCGGGAAGAATAGAAAACGCCGCTCAGGGAAGGATGCATGCCAAGAAGCACCGGTCACGCCCGAAGGGGCCGTGTCCTCTTTCTCTTCAGCTTCATGATCGCGGCCGTGATCGGGTGGGATGGAGTGGCCCCGGCGGCCGAAACCCTCTGCGAACCAGGCCTCGTCCATCACCCTCCAACAGCCCCCAGAGCCGTCCCCGTGGCTTTTCACCCCGCTGTCGCTGCGTCTGGCATGGTGACGATTCAATGGATGGGCCACTCGAGCTTTCTGATCGTCACGCCGAGGGGCACTACTGCCCTGACCGATCCACACTCCTGGCATCCTGCCCCCGTTGCACCCGACGCGGTTACCATCAGCAATGAGCACCCGACCCACAACCAGGCGAGGCCTGTGCCGGGGAATCCCCGCATCCTGCGTGGACGCATGCCGGACGGGGAATGGATCGAGGTCAACGTCACCCTCAACGATCTGACCATCAAAAGCCTCCCGAGCTCGGGGGGAAATTCCTTGCAGGTTTCCGCACGCAATTCCATCTTCGTGTTCCGCGCTGCGGGCCTGTGCATTGTGCATCTGGGGAATCTCCGCCAACCGCTTGGGGAGGAGCAACGCCGCCGCATCGGTCGCCCCGATGTCCTCATGGTGCCGATCGATGGCCACTGGACGCTGAGCTACGATCAGGCGGCATCGATCATTGCCGATCTCAGGCCATCGATCGTGTTGCCCATGCACTATGATCTTCCCGAGCATGCTCGCCTCTTCATGGAATTCATCAAAGCGACCGTGCCCGTGAAAACCCAGGCCGAATCAACATTGAAACTCACTCGTGGGGCCCTCCCCACCGCAACGGAAGTGATCATCCTCGGTTATCGCGAGGGATAGCCGCCGAGGCGCCATGACGAACCTCAACTGGCGCAACGTCAGTTCACTGTAACTGCTACGCAAAGGAGCCACGTCATGCCGAAAACCCTGCAAATTAAAGCAGAACCCCTCACCCCCGAGGCTTATCGCCCGTTTGGACAGGTCGTTGGGGCAGATAAAATTCACATGAAGATCATCAACGACCGCTTCCGCATGGGCGTCATCCACATGGCTCACCAACCCTTCCGCATCACCCATCTCAATCGCCACATCAAGAGCACTCAGGCCCTCATTCCCCTGGGAGGCAAAGCCAGCGTCATCGTTGTGGCGCCGCCGACCGTCAACCTCGACCATCCCGAGGATTTGAAAGAAGTGCGCGCTTTCATCATGGACGGTAGCTGTGGGGTCAACATCGATCTTGGCACCTGGCATATGGCCCCACTCCCCCTAGGTCCCGAAGTGAACTTGGTCAACATTCAAGGAGAGCATTCGGGAGAAGATACCGAGGAGCGATCGTTCGCCGATCAGTTCGATACCGTCATCGAAGTCGTGTTGTAAGGAGGTGGTTTGTGTGCCGATTTTCCCCATGTGCAGGTAAACGATCCGTGGTCTATATCCGAGGGCGGGTCATCCTGATCTTGATGCTGGCGCTGGGCTTGGGATTTGTCGCTGTCAGTCCCTCCCCAGTCTCGGCGGCGGAGAAGCCTGATAAAGGCGGCATCATTGTCTGGGCGGTGCATGAGAGCATGCCCAGCTTCGACATGCATTACGATACCAGCTATATCCTGGCGCAACCGGTCGGCCCGATTTACAACGGATTGGTGACGCAGGATCCCTATAACAACGGCAAGATCGTCGGCGATCTGGCCGAACGCTGGGAGATCTCCGGGGACGGCAAGCGCATCACGTTCTTCCTCCATAAGGGCGTGAAGTTCCACGACGGATCAGATTTCTCGTGTGCCGACGCGCAGTACACCATGGATAAATTGGCGGACCGGAAGCGGACCCATCCCACGTTTGTGACCGTGATCGAAGAGGTCTACGACAACTCCTCTTGCACCGACGACTACACCCTGGTGGTCTCCCTCAAGCGTCCTTCCGCAGCCCTGATGACGTTACTGTCGGGGGCGCACGCGGCGATGATGAAGAAGGGGATCGCCGAGACAGTGGACCGCAAGGATCCCAAGTTTCTGGTCGGCACTGGACCGTTTAAGTTCAAATCCTACACTCCAGGGGTGGATTTCCAAGGCGAACGCAACCCGAATTATTGGAAGCCAGGCCTGCCCCACATCGAGGGCTACCGCGCCGTGGTGATGTCCGACCTGACGAAAATTTTCGCGTCGTTTCGGGCTCGTCAGCTGACGATGACCGGCATCGGACGCCATTTGGAACGACCGGAGGCCGAGATCCTGAAGCGGGATTTTCCGGATGCTGTGGTGGCCATTGGACCACGGGCGACTTGGGATAACTTCATCATGAACGTCAGCAAACCCCCTTTTAACGATATCCGCGTCCGCAAAGCCGTGGCGCTGGCAACCGATCGCGAGAAAATGATCGAGATCGCCGTAGAAGGGTGGGGGTTGCTGGGGGGGTTCATCGGACCCCATACGCCATTCGCCCTGCCTACTGAGGAACTGCAGAAGTACCCGCAGTTCGGCCCTGATATGCAAAAGCGTCAGGCCGAGGCCAAGCGGCTGTTGGCTGAAGCTGGCTATGCGAACGGCTTAGATGTGGAGTTGATGCTGCGTCGGGGTCCCCTGTACGAACGCGGAGCCCTCTCTCGTCAAGACGATCTGAAGAAAGTCGGTATCAATGTGAAGATCAGCCTCGTGGACACTGCCGCCAATTCGGACCGTCAAAAAAAGAGCGATTTCCAAGCGAACACGGCGCCGGCGGCAGTGCATATGGATGACCCCGACCTGTACTACGCGCGTTTCACCTGCGGCGCCCCGTCCAACTACGGCAAATACTGCAATCCGGAGTTCGACAAGCTGTTCGACGAGCAGAGCCGTACGTTCGACGTGGAGAAGCGGGCCGAGATCACGCGCAAGATGGAGCGCATCCTCCTGGAAGATATCCCCGACGACCGCGGCTATTACTGGAAATCGTCCATGGGCTACTGGAACCGCGTGCAGAATTGGCCGCCGTTGCTGGGGACGACGGTCTATAATTACGGCAAATTCGAGCAGGTGTGGTGCCAAGACGGCCGGTGTATGTAACCGATGCGAACCTATATCCTCCGACGCATTCTGCTGATGGTCCCGACGCTCCTGGGGGCGGTGACCCTGATCTTCTTAATCATGCGCCTGCTTCCAGGGGATGTAGCCCTGTACATCCTGGGTTCGGATGAGAGCAGCCAGATGAATCAGGAGGCACTGCAGCGCATCAGGAGCGAGCTTGGGCTCGACCAACCGTTGATCGTGCAATACTTTGAGTGGATCTGGAACGCCGTTCGACTCGATTTCGGCAATTCGTTTTGGACACGGCAGCCGGTGATCGAGGAGTTGGGGCGCCGCTATCCTATGACCGCCAACTTGGCGTTCCTGAGCTTGCTGCTGGGCACGTTGATCGCCATTCCGCTCGGCGTGCTGTCGGCGGTGCGCCAGGATTCCGTGATCGATTACGCCGCCCGCATTTTCACCATCGCCGGGCTCTCCTTGCCGAGCTTCTGGCTGGCGATCCTCATCATCCTGGGCTTGGTGCACTACTTTCAGTGGCTGCCGCCGCTGGATTACGCGCCCTTGTGGGAAGATCCCTGGTTGAACTTCAAACAACTGGTATTCCCAGCGCTGGCGACGGGGTATCGTCTCTCGGCTATCGGTGCCCGTATGACGCGCTCAAGCGTCCTGGAAGTGCTCCGCGAGGATTACGTGCGGACGGCGCGCGCCAAAGGGGTGCGGGAAAGCCTGGTGGTCCTGCGACACGCGCTGAAGAACGCCCTCCTGCCGGTGGTGACCATCGTCGGCGTGGAGTTGCTCGTCCTTTTCGGCGGGCTGGTCGTCGTCGAAACGGTGTTTACGATTCCAGGCATAGGGAGGTTTCTGGTCGATGCCATCACGCACCGCGATTATCCGTCGATTCAGGCGCTGGTGTTCGTGTTTGCTGCCTTCGTGCTGGTGGTGAACCTGCTGGTCGACATCGTCTACGCTGTGTTAGACCCCCGCATTCGTTACTCGTGATGGGATGAACCTCGACGCGCTCAGCGATCGCCTGTAGAGGAAGACTGCCGAATGAGCGACAAGGCTCTTGATTTAACGGCCGATATGGCGGCTGGTCTGCTCCCTGAGAAGCGGGGTGCCGCACGGGTTTGGCACGCTCTCGGCCTGTTTATCCGCAAAAAGCCGCTGGGGGCGATCGGCGCGCTGATCCTGTTTGCCTTCATCTTCGTGGCGATCTTCGCGCCCTGGTTGGCTACCCACGATCCTGACCTGAATAACTATCGAGCCCGCGTCAAGCCGCCGTCGGCGGAGCATTGGTTCGGGACCGACAATTTCGGACGGGATATTTACAGTCGTGTGATCTATGGCGCGCGCATCTCGATCTATGTGGGGATCCTTTCCACCCTGATAGGCACCTCGATCGGCGCGCTCACCGGGCTCTTGAGCGGATTCCTCGGGGGCAAGGTCGACCAAATCGTGCAGCGCATCGCCGACGTCATGTTTACCATCCCCGGTCTGGTGTTGGCGATGGCTATCGTCACGATGCTGGGTCCGTCGATGCTCAACGTCATCATCGCCATCGCCATCCCACGCATTCCCGATACCAATCGCGTCATCCGCTCGGCTGTACTCTCCGTCAAGGAAAGTCTGTACGTCGACGCCGCCCATGCCATCGGCTGTGCCAACTGGCGCATTATGCTGCAACACATTCTGCCCAATGTTACCGCGCCGTACATCGTCATCGCCTCGGCCGGTTTAGGCGGGGCCATCCTAGTTGAGGCCTCCCTGAGCTTTCTGGGCATGGGGGTGCCACCGCCGGCCCCGTCCTGGGGCCGCATGCTATCGACCGAGGGCATGCGGTTTTTCGAAACCGCTATCTGGATGGCGATTTTCCCCGGGCTATTCATCAGCGCCGCCGTGTTCGGGGCGAACCTATTCGGCGATGCCCTGCGCGACGTCCTCGATCCCAAGCTACGTGGGCGGTGAGGGGGTGTCCGTCAGCGCAGATCCGTGTGGCGATGGCAAGGAGGGCCGCCGGTCGCGGATTAGGCGAAGATCTGATCGACCGGCAGAGCGAGCTCGGCCAGCACTTCCGAGCGCACCGTCATTCCCGTGCCGAAGATGCCTAGAGTATGGATCTCTTCTGGCGATAAGCGCAGCACCTCGACGGTCTGCGCCTCAGGGCTGACGATCCAGCATTCGCGCACGCCGATGGCTCGATAGTCCTCCAGCTTGTCGGCGGTCTCGCGCCGGCTATTGGTGGGCGATAAGACTTCGATGACCAGATCCGGTGCGTGCTGCAGGAGTTGGAGCCCTTGCAGCTGCGCACCCCCGGCGATACCGCTACGCTCAGCGCTGAGATAGAGAATATCTGGTTGGCGCGTACGCAAAGGATCACGCCTAATTATGATATCCACAGGCGCTAGAAGAACGATACCCAGGCGGTTGAGTGCGACAAAACCATGGAGAGCCCGATACAGATTGCCGACGATCCATTGATGAAACGGGATAGGTGCCGGTGACATTCTCAGCTCTCCATCGATGATCTCATAGCGTCGCTTCATTTCAGGCATCGCTAGATACTCTTCATAGGTCAGCTTTTGCGCCGCGACCGCCATAGCATCCTCCTAGCGCAGCCAACGTTTGAGATGGCCCCCAACACGGCAAGCCCTACCGCTGCTCCCTCTCTTAATGGAAACAGGAGGCGGCAAAGCGAGGAAAACTGGCCTCGCCTGCCCCAACAGAGGAAGACTCCCGCCAGGCAAGTCTCCTGGTCAGGTTAGCGGCCCTGGAACTGCGGCGGACGTTTTTCCACCCACGCCCGCGGGCCCTCCTTCGCATCCTCGGTTGCACGGGCGATGATCATTGCGTGCTCGGCCGAGCGCAATTCCTTAAACAGATTATTTGTCTCCAAGCCCTCATAGACGAGGCGTTTGGCCAGTTCGATGGCCACCTGTGGGCCTTTGGCCAGCTTTTTGGTGTAGGCCATGACGGTGTCCATCAGTTGCTCCGGCGCCACCACCTGGCTCACATAACCGGTGCGCAACGCCTCCTGGGCATCCATTGTACGGCCGGTCCAGATGAGGTCGAGCGCCCGCGCCACGCCGATGATGCGGGGCAGATAATAGCACCCGCCGTCGCCGGGGATGATGCCGACGTTGACATAGCTCATCGTGAACGTGGCGGTTTCCGAGGCGAAGCGCATATCCGCCATGCTGGCCATATCCATTCCAGCCCCCGCGGCGGGGCCATTGACGGCGGCGATGTACGGTTTGTCCAGGGTGCGCAGGGCCAGTGGCACCCGGTGGACGCTGTGTTGCAGCCAATAGCGCCCATCCACCACCGGATTGCCGTCGGTGTGCTCGCGCTCGCGGAAGCTGCGGACATCGGCCCCAGAGCAAAAGCCACGGCCGGCTCCGGTCACCACCACGGCTCTGACTTCTGGGTCGAGCTTGGCCTCCTCGATCGCTCGAGCCCATTCTTCGATCATCACCGGTGTGAAAGCGTTCAGCACCCGGGGACGATTCAACGTGATGGTTGCCACCCCCTCCTCTTTTGTGTAGATGATCTGCTCGTAGTTCACTGCCCCTTCCTCCAGGCTCTATGGGCGATCACGAAAATCGCTCCGCCATTGAAGACGTTGTCGAGGATATTCGCGCGGGCCAAATATCTGGATGAGCCCCGCTGGCGCGATTATAGGGCTGAGGGCACTTAAGTCAAGTGCTTTCGGCGCCTCACGGACCCGGGCTGATCGCCTTGAGACCACCCCAACGGTGGGCCATGTCTTCCTCCGAGCTGCTGCGTAGCAAAATTCTGCATGGCATCCTCTGAGCCCATATAATACACACCCGTGTAGTTCATAAGACCGGTTTGGGTTGAGGAGATCGCACGTGCGCCAAACGGAGAAGAGGCGGTTGTTTTATGGTTGGGTTGTTGTCGCTGGTGCGTTCACAAGTTTCGCCGTCAGCGCTGGCGTGATGCATTCGTTCACGGTATTCTTCGTCGCCTTCCTGGAGGAATTCGGCTGGTCGCGAGCGGATACCTCAGTGGCCTACTCGGTCGCCCAATTGATCAGCGGCGCCAGCGCCCCACTGATCGGCGTGCTGGTCGACCGCCTCGGTCCTCGCCTTCTCGTGTTGCTCGGTGGGATCATCCTGGCGGTGGGGCTGGCCGCTAATGCCTATGTCACGAGCCTGTGGCAACTGATCCTGTTGTATGGCTTGGTTATGACCCTTGGCGCCAACTGCCTCGGATTATTGGTCTCCGCCCCCTTGGTATCGCGCTGGTTTGTGCGCAAACGCGGCATGGCCATCGCGATCGTGCAATCCGCCAATGGTTTTGGGCGTGCCACCTCGACTCCCCTCGTGCAACTGCTGATCTCCGCGGTAGGTTGGCGCGTGGCCTACCTGGTACTGGCAGTCTTTATGGCAGTGCTGATCGTGCCGCTGATGCGCCTGTTTCAAATCCGCGAACCAGGAGACATGGGGCTGCTTCCCGATGGCATCGCCCCCAGCAGGACTCAGGGCCTTTCAACCTCCACGCCGTTCTTTCGGGGCGGGGTACGCCAGGCGCCGCCGCACGACTGGAGCCTCTGGGAGGCGATGAGGACGCCGCACCTGTGGCTACTGTTCGGGGTTTACACCTTCACCGGCCTCGGGAGCTTTTTCGTGTCACTGCACCAACTGGCGTTTGCCGTCGATATCGGTTTCGACAAACTCTATGCGGCAAGCGTACTCGGCATGGGGAGTTTCCTGACCATCGGCGGGATCATCAGCATCGGTACGATTTCCGATTACATCGGTCGTGAGATTGCGGCTATCCTAGCCTATCTGATCTCGATCATCGGGGTGACCTGCGCTCTGTTCCTCGTCAGCCCGCAGCAGACGTGGTTGCTGTGGCTGCACGCCTGCTTTTTTGGCGTCACCTGGGGCGCACGGGGACCGCTCATCACCGCCAAGACGGCCGACCTCTTTCAGGGCAAGCATCTGGGCGCTATCTTCGGCGTGATTTCTATCGGTACGGGGCTTGGTGCCGCCGTGGGCTCCTGGGCGAGCGGTTGGATTTTCGATCTAACGGGCAGCTATCGCCTCGCCTTCGTGCTGTCGATCGCTTCGTATCTTGGGGGCTGTGTGACGTTCTGGCGGCTGCGACGGCCGCCGAAGCGCTAACATGTTCGACACGCCTCACATGGACAGATCGCCCGCAGATAGTCATAGGAGTAGATGCCAGTGTCGTGGCCATCGCTCCACACGAAGCGCAACGCATAGTAGCCCACTTTTTCGGCGCCGGTAACCGTCACCTCGCCCGGCTTCAGTGCGCTGGTGACGACGCGCAACGGATCATCGGTCACCGCCAGGCGCGCCTCGCGACAGACCGCACAGGGACACTCCTTGCGCAACAGGTCGAAGGCATAGACACTGCGGTGGCCATCGCCCCACTGAATCGTCAGCCTGCGGTCGGGGATGTGCACCTCGATATCCGCCGGATCGGTCTTACCAAGCGGTCGCATAGCTCCACTCTCTCTTCGCCCGTCGGTTGCAACGTCAAACCGAGTAAGCCCCCGTCCCCGCACACTCAGCCATGGTCAGTGGGACATGACCTCCTCTATCGCCGGTGTCACAACACAAAATCGTAGATGATCAGCTGGACGTGTGACGACGGAGAAGCCATAGTGAGGATCGCCACTCCCAGGTGTTGGGTGGGCTTGCGAGATCGCCAAGGGAGGGCGATAAGCTATAGGTATTAGCCAGCAATGCGGTCGTGTGAGCGTCGAGAATCACTCCGTAGCCCAGCGACACCCGCCCAAAGTTCCCCACTAACCCTAGGCGCCAACGAGGAAGGAAGAACGGCGTGGCGAGCAAGAGGGCGAACAACGGGGGTAGGGGCCAGACGCATCATCGTGGTCGTTATCTGGCTAGGTTGCTCCACCCAGAGCTACTAAGGAAAAGCCCCGAAGTGGCCGTCTTGACGACGGCCCGGAGGACAAGGCCGGGCACTTCGGGGCCCGGTGATTGCTGGGATTCCGCACGCGTGGACCCAGCACACGCCACAGCGGTCTGAGATCCCGCCTACGTTACAATCACCTCACGTGTCCCAGTTTGTTTGCGCACTGGATCACCTCCTTTCTCGTGTACCTCCACCTTAAGCGGGATCTGCCCAGAGCGCAACAAAAAAATGAGGGGGGCAACTTCCCGTCGGGTATATATGGCGACCTTACGGGCGCCGCGACGGAACGACCTCTGATCGGGGTTCGATTCCATACGGCCGTGAGGATGGCTTCACTCCATCCGAACAGCTTTAGCGGAAATAGACCCGAATCCCAAGCCGTAGGCCGATGTCGTAAAAATCGAGATCGTCTTCGTCATTTTGATAGAGGTCATCGGTCGCGAGGGCAAAGAACAGATGCGACTCGACGGCGAAGTAGTTGCGGATGAACCACTTCAGGCCCAGCCGTGGTTCGAAGGCTAGGGCAGCGTTATCGTCGCCGAAATCAGTGTCCACAAATGAGAGCAAAACGTCAGCTCCCACGTATGGGACAAGACTCGGCCACCTTCGGGCGAAGGCTTGCGCGAGGTGATATTCGGCAAAGCCACCGAGACCATATCGGAACGCATCATCGAAATTGCCTGAAAATTGTCCTACCCCACCGACCTCCAGGTTATCCCGGAGAAAGTAGCCATAACGAGCGATCAGATCGAGCGTGGTATCGCCCCGATTCTTAAAATCGAGTGCTCCGGCCAAGGCTAACTCTTGGGTGCCTCTTTGGAGCAGTGGGGCTTGCTCTTGAGCTATGGCGCTGCAGGAAAGTACGAGCACAACGATGGTTGCAGCTGCGTGTCGATATTGGTGCATTTTCCCTCCCCCTCGTCACCCTAAGAAGCGCTGTCATAGGACTAACCACAGGTGCGGGGGATTGTCGGGGCAGCAGCGACCGATTACTCAAGACATCTGCCGAGTCGCATTATATCGTAATTTTTCCGTTGATCTTATAGAATTGTTTCTTTTGCACCAAATTATTTCAAAATATTACCTGAGTTGCCGAAAAATCCCGGCCGGTGCATTACCAGATTGCCGATGCCATGGGAATCAAGGAAGAACTTGAAGAGCCAGGAAACGTTTGATGCCCAAAGGTGGGTATGCTTTGAGTTCAAGCCAAGCAACATCCATCAACGCGCATGGCTTACCCAGCGACAAACCCTGTAAAAAGCTCTGGAGATCCTCTCTGGCGCATTCCCCAGGGGAGATTTTTTCTGATGCCCCGGTCACTCCCAATATTGACCGCAGTGGAGGGATCGGGTATAAGAGCTCAAACGTTGTCCATACGCTGGAGGCGCCACCGTGGAAGCCAAGAGAGGGCACCCTAATGGAACGTAAAACCGTCATCGGGACCGGAGGCGAGCTGTTAGTCCATCAACTGCTCGCGCAGGGAGTTGAATACGCCTTCACCAATACGGGGAGTGCCGAGGCTGGGTTTTTCAACGGCCTTCTAGCCGTCCCCGGTGTCCAACCTATTCTATTGCTGGCCGAGCCGCTGGTGCTGTCAGCGGCCGACGGTTACGCCAAAGCCGCTAGGAAGCCGGCATTCGTCAACATCCATCTGGCTGCCGGCACGCGGCAAGGCTCTGGACAGCTTCAAAATGCCTACTTCGACGGCACACCCATGGTGGTCACCGCCGCGATGCGCGACTCTGGTTCCTTTGGCGATCACGTCGTGTTGGGCTCCAGCGGCGGGTATTCGCAGATGGGCGTCGTCGAAGACATCACCAAGCGGCGCTGGGAAGTGTGGGATGCTCGTGGCATTCCCACGGTGACCCGGCGAGCCTTCCAAGAAGCGATGTCGTTTCCCACCGCACCGGTCTACGTAGCCTATACCAGCCAGGCTCTGGATACGCCCGATGTTGAGGCGACGATTCAACCTGGTGCCGCACCGTTGATGGGACGTTTGCCAGAGGAAGGCGTGTTGCGCACCATCTTCGATGCCTTGCTGAACGCCGAGCATCCGCTGCTGGTGTGCGGCCCCGATATTCGCGCCGCCCATGCCGAGCGTGAGATCGTCGAGCTGGCTGAGCGCCTCGCCCTGCCGGTCGCAACCACCACGCTGGATTACGGCAGCTTCCCGGTCCAGCACATGAACTACGTGGGCGCTGTGGAAAACATCTCTGAGGAACCCTACGACGTGGTGTGTTGCGTGGGTTATCGACAGAGCTGCCGCGGCGGAGCCGTCGATCTGCGCTTCCAAAAGGCCGGCATGATCATTGCCCTGGGCCACGACGACACACTCCTGGGCAACACCTTCGGGTTGGACATCAGCGTGTGGGCCAACGTCCGGCCGCTGTTGCAGGCGCTCAACGCTTTTTGGAAGCCGGAGTACGCCAGCCAGCCGCACATCCAACGCCGGGCCGCCCATCTGCGTGAGCAGGGCGAATGGCGCGCTCGCCAGCGCCAAGAGGAGATGCGAGCCCTGGCCTCAGAAACGCCCATTCACCCCAACTATCTGGCCTATGTCGCCAGTCGCGTGTTGCCAGAAGACACCCTCGTCGTCTCCGAGAATTTCCGGGCTGCAGATCACCTGATGCCCTTCGGGTTTGACAAGGGACAATGGCGCCAGATCCGCACGTTCGGCGGTTCCTTGGGGTACGGCATCGGGGCGGCGGTGGGCGCGCAATTGGGCGCTCCGGATCGACCGGTAGTCTGCAGCCTCGGCGACGGCGCGGTGATGTATAGCTCGTCGGGCTTCTGGACGATGGCACGCTACGGCCTGCCCATCCTCACCCTGGTGTGGAATAACCTCAATTACCAGACGGTCCGTACCAACTTCGCCAACTGGGGCGGTGAGATGGCGAAGCAGAATAAGTACCCCGAGGTCTACCTCGGCGACCCCGAAATCGATTTCGTCATGCTGGCTAAGTCCCAGGGTATCAACGGTGCCAAGGTGACCGCGCCACAGGATTTGGAGCGCGCGCTGCGCCGGGCGGTTGAGGTGATTGCTGGCGGTGAGCCGTATCTCCTCGACGTGCGCGTTTCACCGGTGGGCCCGGGCGCCGACTCGACGTGGTACAAGGCGTTTAAGCTACGGCGATAGGTGGTGACCGTTGCACTTAAGATGGTTCCCTGTCGCAACTGGGGTTTCGCTGTCTGGAGGGTAATCAATGGTCGCAGACCATCGCACCTATGTCTATGTGGGCGTCGCCGGCGAGGGGGAGCATATCGGCTCCGGCGGTCTTTATCGCTGCACTGAAGAAGGCGAGTGGGAGAGCATCACCAAGGGGCTACCGCCAAACCCGCAGGTGCGCACCCTGCTGATCCATCCCGAGAACCCGGCGGTCATCTATGCCGGTACCCAACAGGGGCCTTACCGCAGCGATGACCGGGGAGAACATTGGGAAGCCTTGGAGTCCCCGCATGCGGCGATGGATGTCTGGTCATTGGCGGTGCATCCCCGCCACCCTGACGTCATCTATGCCGGCTACGAACCCTGCGCCATCTCGCGCTCCGAGGATGGCGGCGCGCATTGGCAGCGGATGAACACGGAAAAGGTCGTGTTCCCGCACATTACGACGTATATGCCTCCTTTGGCGAAGCGCGTCATCGACATCGTCGCCGACCCCGTCAATCCGCTCGACATGTATGCCGCTGTCGTAGTGGGCGGTCTACTGGCCAGCCGTGATGGGGGCGAGCACTGGGAGTCGGCCATCGATGGGGTGTATGTTCGCAACAATACGCTAGATTTACATGCGGTGCAGGTGAGTCCGGCTGCCCCTGGAACGGTGTATATCGCCACGCAGATCGCCCTGTTCCGGAGTCGGGACCGCGGTCATCGCTGGCAGCATGTGCAGGTCGAGGAGATGTTCCCCCGTGGCTCATACTGCCGCGACCTCTTGGTGGCGCCTGATAATCCTCAGGTTATCTATTTGGCCGCTGGCGCTGGCGGCGGCGCTGCCCCACGGGGCACGCCGGAGGCGGGGGCGCTGTTCCGCAGCGCAGATGCTGGCGAGACCTGGGAGCGCGTGGATATCGGCGAGACCCCGCCCAGCCGTATGGCCGCAATCGCCATTGACCGGGCTCGGCCGAGCTCTGTCTTTTGCTGCACCCGAGAAGGCCAGCTCTACGGCAGCCAGGATGGCGGCAAGACCTGGTGGAAGGGTCCAATGGTGCCAGAGGAGATGTCGCGTCGTCGCCATGTGTACGCGCTGGCCTGTGGTTGAGAGCATGCGCAAGAATCTCTAACAAGTGAGCGCGATAGGTCCGCGAAAACCTTACACTACTGCTGTCGCGGGCCATGAATGGGCGGCGACGGCACCCGCAGTAGCGCAAATCAAGAGCCGTGCCGCCCGGCGAAGCACCCACAGCATGCTATCGTCGATAGCATCTTCTCTCGGAGACAGAGGGCGGCATACAGCCGATGCTTCACTGTGCTTCGCCCTGGTTCTCAGCTGTGCCAATGGCGAGTTAATGTGTGTATCTCGCCATTGGCCATGCAGCTTCCAAAGGTCGCGGGCTATCCGCTCTGTAGGTCGGCAATGGCACCGTCGGTGTAGAGAATCTGCACCGTCGCAAGGGCACTGCGCACGATTTGGCTGCGCTGGGTGCTGTCATAGCCTACGCAGAGCGTGTCGAGGATGGTGCCGAGGGATGTACGACCATCGATCAGCCTCACCAACTTAGCCACCAAGCCGCTGCAGGGTAGGCCCTCGGGATAGCCTGCTGTGGTCAGCACATACCCCCAAACAAACTCCCCTGCGGCCAGCACTGGTTGACGTTCCAAGCGCACATCGGCGGCTAGGCGGGGGACCGCCTGGTAGAAGGCGACGTGCTGCGTGTCTGACGGCTCGAGCATGACCGCCAGCCGTGCCCGACGCGCCGCCCGCTCCGCTTCTACAAGATGCACGCCGCGCACAAATTCCGGTGGCGCTTCCCCCTGCTCCAGGACGACTCGCTCATAACCGCGTGGCGGCTGGCCGGCGACTGCATGAATGAATGCCTGTCGGGGCGAGAGGGTGTTCGGCTCTCCCAACAACCGCCGCGCCTCCCAGAAATAAGACTCCACGGTGCGATTGCTGGCGTAGAACAGCGCCGCCATGTCGCGAAAGTGGCCGTATTCCTTGTAGTAGAGCTTTTTGTACACCAGGCTGGCGGCCTCCTGCATGCCGGGATCCTTTAACGCCGTGGTCACGTAGGCCGCTGCCAGCACGCCCGCCATCAACGCCAGATGCACGCCGGAAGAGAAGAGCGGGTCCACGAAACAGGCGGCATCGCCCACCAGCACGTAACCATCGCCCGCTACCTCGTCGGAGACGTAGGACCAGTCCTTGATGACGAATGGACCGTGGACGAGTTGCGCCTGACATAGCAACTGGGCGGTGTAGGGTGCTTGCGCGATGTGCTCCTGCAGGAACCGCTGCGGGCCGCTATGGCGCAGCCCCTCCTGCCCAGTCCGACTATCCACGACCGCCCCGACGCTCATCCAAGCGGTATGCAAAGGGATGTTCCAGAACCAGCCGTGGGGATAGGATTCCACCAGGATATTCGTCTCGTCGGGTGCCGGTAAACGCTGTGCGCCCTTGAAGTAGGCGTACACCGCCAGGTTTTGGAAGAGCGTATCCCAACGTCGCAGGCCGAGTTGTCGTCCGAGCAGCGCGCTCTGGCCGCTGGCATCGACGACGAAGCGGGCGCGGGCGGTGTGCTCTGCACCATCGTCGGCGACGAAGCGGATGCCCACGGCGCGTCCGCCCTCGAAGAGGACTTGGCGAACCGCATGGCCTTCTCGCACCTCGACGCCGTGGGTGCGGCAGTTGTCCAGGAGCAGATGGTCGAACTGCGGCCGCCAAACCTGGTAGGCATGCGGATACCGCTGGTTGGTCTCGCGAAAGTACCAGCTCCAGGGCGTTTTGTCGCGACCCCAGACCATCGTCGCCCCCCATTTCGGCAGGAAGCCAGCCTGCTGGACCGCGGGCAAGGCACCGAGTTCTTCCAACACCGGTATGCTGGCGGGCAGCAGCGACTCGCCGACGTGGTCGCGGGGAAAGCGCTCTCGTTCCAGCAGCAACACCCGCCAGCCCTTGCGCGCCAACATAGTGGCGGCGGTGCTACCGCCTGGACCACCGCCGATGACGACCACATCTGCGGTAAGATTTGCCTCGCGTGTTGAGGCCATGGCGTATCCTCTAGGTCTCTCTCATAGGTCTGTGAAAGGTTCTGTCCAAGCCGCGAATGTCAGGGGTGCCCACCTTCTCCCTTCGGCGGATGGTTGGCGTAGGAAACCCAAGCGCGCGACAGCAGTCAGCCGCCCTCACCCTCTTCCGCTGGGAGAGGGGACGAAAACCTACCCGGCAGAGCTCGATGGGGAAGCCTTCGGGTGGGTGTGGTATCAGCACTGGTTCCCCCCCAGCCCCACCTTTCCCCGCGCTGGAGGGATGAGAAGGGGGGAAAGGGGAGTTGAGGCGACTTAGGCCTTAATCTCCGGCGGCGGCTCAGCGGAGGGACCGGCCTCGGCGACAGTGCCACTGCCAACGGCCTTCGGCTCAAGGCGCTTGCCGGTGGCGGGATCAACCTCGAAGGGACCCGGCAGGTCCAATTCCTTGGCGATCTCGCGCACGGCGGGAATCACTTCTTCCCCCATAAGCCGCAGGCTGCGCATGGCGTCGTCGTGGGTCATGGCGCCGTCGCCATCCCAGAAGAAGATGCTGCCGGGGCGTAAATACTCCAGGACGTGGCGAATACGCGGGATCACCGTCTTCGGCGTCCCCGAAATAATGGTGTAATCGGCGATCTGTTGCTCATAAGGCCGCCCCAAGGCCCCGGCCACGCCACCGCGAGCGCGCGTGGCCACCACCTGCGTCGGCAGTACCCGTGTCCGCGAGGTCAACCCCGGCAATACCGCCAGCGCTGGGTTGAAAGTGCCCTCGTTGCCGGCTAGGAAGGGATTGCTTGGCCCCTGGACGAACTTGCGGCCGACCCGGTCGGCCAATTCCTCCGTCTCATCCACGTGCACCTTCCAGAGGTAGCCGATGTTCTGAGGACCCGACTCATAGCCCAGGCCCTTGGCATACTCATGGTAGAGCTGGAACGCCTGCCGAGTGGGCTCAAGCTCGGTGGCCAGCATGATGTACGGAATGCGCTTCTCCGCCGCCCAACGCAACGAGTCGCGGCTGACGACGCCGGGCAACCAGATGGGTGGGTGCGGCTTTTGGTAGGGTTTCACCCAGGGGTTGACATGGCGATAGTGAAAGTGCTTGCCCTCCCAGCGGAAGGGGCCCGACGTCGTCCACGCCTTGACGATGAACTCGTGTGCCTCCTGAAAGCGCTCCCAGTTATAGTGCGGCGGGGCGTTGTGGGCCACGCTCTCGCGGCCGGTGCCACGCACCCAGCCGGACACTAGGCGGCCGCGGGAGATGAGGTCGATCATCGCCAGTTGCTCCACCAGCCACAGCGGGTCGTCCCAGATGGGCAAGATGTTGCCCAGCAAGACGATTTTGGCCCGCTGCGTGATGCGCGCCAGAATGGAAGCCTCCACGTTCATGGCGCCCCCCATACAGAACGGGGTGCCGTGGTGCTCGTTGAGCATCAGGCCATCGAAGCCCATCTCCTCGGCGTAGATTTTTTCGTCCAAATAGCGATTGTACAGCTCTGCCCCCAATTCCGCGTCATAGATCTCATTGCTGACCGCCAGATCCTTGATCGGTTTGCCGGTGGCGCCAAAGTATCCCGATTTGGGATCCTGATACGGTCGCTCGGTGAAATAGCCGATGAACATAGCGCCCTCCTCCTAGCGCCCTAGCCCTCCGCCAGAAACGTCTGGACCACCTGGACGAATTCCTCGGTGTGTTCCATTTCCGGGTGGTGGCCGCAATTCTCCAATACAGTCAGCCGCGAGCCCGGGATCGAGGCCTGGTACGCCTCTGCAGCGCTTAGCGGCACGATGGCATCCTGCCGCCCCCAGACGATGAGCGTCGGAAGTTTCCGGAGTCGGCGCAGTAAATGCGGCAGGGACGGATCGTGCATATAAGGCCGCCAGCCCAGACGGCAGGCTTGCTCGCGCGCTACCTCCCAGGCTTCCGCTTGTTCAGGAGTGGGGGTCTCAGGGCAGATGCGCGCAAACTCCGGGGTGTCGGCGGGATTGAGGAAACTGGCCGTGAGAAACTCCTTCGCCACCTCCAGGAACATATCGTAGATCTCTCCGGAGGGCGGCTTGACCCCCACGGCGCCGACCAACACCAGTCGCCTGAAGCGCTCGGGGCACATCGTCGCCATCTCGGCCGCCAGCCAACCGCCCAACGAAAAGCCTACCACAGGCACTCGCCCCAGCCCCAGATCGTCGAGGGCATCGAGATACCAGACCGCCATGTCGCGGATATTCAGGATCCAATCCAGTGGCGGCGACTTCCCGAAGCCTGGATGAGACGGGATATAAAGCGTGTGTTGCTGGGCGAGCGCTTCGTGGACGCGCAGCCAGCCTGGGTATCCCATCTCATCGTGCAGGATGAGCAACGGCTCGCCGCTGCCGCCTTTGACCAGCTGGATGGTCGTGCCCGCAGCCTCTACGATTTCATCAGTCCAGGTTTGAGTCAGTGTCGTCATCGCCATGCATCCTCCCTCGGCAGTCCGCTTCCCCCTCACATCGTGGCCCATTGTAACATATCGACTGGTCCGCCAGGCAAGCCGGAATGCATCGTCCGGAGCGGCCGATCCCTATAACGTGCTGAGATAGAAGGCCTTTGTCTTCCCTCCTGTCGCTCACCCGCGCTCCCTCGCAGACCATACCCGGCCAGTGAATACTCCCCGCTAACCAGGCGCGTATGCCATCCCGGCAGGAGATGGGGGCTTTTTCCTTCGGCTAGTCCCATAGGGTCGAGGGGGAGAAGAGGACGCCGGCAGGACAAAGCGCTGACGCCTGGCCACGTGAACATTCCCATTGACACGTGGGTTTAACCGCCCTACACTCGGGTTACCCATGCCCCGGCTATGAGAGTGCGAGCGCACGCTAAGGCAAAGAGCGCATTTTGCCCTGTATCGACAGGGGGGTGCCGACCGGTATCAACCGCAGGAGGGCCAGCCTATGGCATCATCGTGGGAGACTATCCAGGTCGACGGCAGCGATATGCGGATCTACATTAGCGCGCCCGAGGGAGCAGGCCCCTTTCCCGCCGTCGTCGTCATTCAGCATCAGGGCGGCGTCGATACCTTCGTGCAAGAGATGACCGATCGTCTGGCCAGCGCTGGCTATATGGGTGCCGCGCCGGATCTCTACCACCGCGACGGCCCTGACTGCCAGGACGATGGCCCAACGCGGCGAGCGCGGCTGCGGGATGTCAACATCATCAACGACGTCAATGCCACGGTCGACTTCCTCAGAGGCCATCGGGCGGTCGATGGCCAACGGCTCGGCATCGTTGGTTTCTGCATGGGCGGGCGTGTGGCCTATCTGATGGCCGCCGCCAACCCGCATTTCAAGGCCGCCGTGGACTATTATGGGGGGAACATCTTCGTGCCTTGGGGTGATGGCCCTGCCCCCTTCGCCCGCACGGCGGAGATCCACTGCCCGCTCCTGGGGCTGTTTGGGGAGGAGGACGCCAATCCGTCGCCCACTGATATGCGCCGACTGGATGCGGAGCTGACTCGGCTCGGCAAAATCCATGAATTTCACGCATACCCTGGGGCCGATCACGCCTTCATGAATCGGCATGGCGCCCGCTACAACGCCGATGCCGACCGCGACTCCTGGCCGAAGACGCTAGCGTTTTTCGGCAAGTACCTGGGCAGAGTCTCCGTGGCGGCGAATTGAGGCCTCTGGAGCTGAGTCGAGGGACAGTAGGGTTGAGCAGAGCCCTACCAAATCTGACCATAGAAGATTGGTACACCGGGGAAACTTCCCCTCATCCTCACCTTCCCCCGCACCGGGGGGAAGGAAACAGGGCTGAGCATCCATCACCGTGTGCCAATGTCCTGTGGTTCGATTTAGGGAGGGTTGGGGTGAAGATCGACAATGCAGTCGATGTTGCGGAGGGAGGATGATCATGAGCTACCGCCCAAAATATCTCGGCCACGTCAACATTTTCGTGCGCAACGCCGAGCGTTCCCGGCAGTGGTATGAAGATGTGCTCGGCTTGCACACCTATGACTTCGTCCCCGGCCGTGCTGCCTTCATGTCGGCCGATCTCGAACAATCGCATGAGGTGGCGCTCATTCAGGTGGGAGACGATGCCCCCGGTCAGCAGAAAGGGCAGGTTGGCCTTAATCATATGGCGTGGATGATGGCAAGCCTCGACGACCTCAAAGAGATCTATCAACGCCTCAAAGAGAAACAGGTCCCCATCGAGCGTGTCTCCGATCATGGCATCTCCGTCGGCATTTACTTCCGCGACCCCGACGGCAACGGCATTGAAGTCTCTTACGAGCTGCCTCGCAGCCAGTGGTATAGCCAGGAGCGGATTTTCTCCAGCGAAGCGCGCCCGCGCGGCCTGTTCTCCGGCCCCTGGGACGAACACCTGGCTGAGCGCGAGGCGGTGGCGCGTTAAAACGCCAGATCCGTGGGTGGCAGGCCGAGTTCAGCGCGGCTGAAGATCGCCGCCATCTTATCGGGGTTATTGCCGCTGTGTGCCCGCATGGCGTGAACGTCACGCCAGGCGCGCTGGATTGGATTGTTGAGGAAGATCGCACGGCCACCGCTGGCCTCGAATAAGCGGTCGACGGCATGCGCGCTTAAGGCGGTCGCATGCGCGGCATGCCATCGGCAGCCGGCTCGCTGTGTGAGGGGAATCTCCAGTCCGGCTGAGGCGAGGCGCATCATGTCGGCGAAGTCGCCGAGAAGCCGATCACGCGCAGTTTCCACCGCCGCTGCGGCATCCGCCAGGCGGAATTGCACGAACGGATCTTCGGCCACCCGTGAGCCGTCTCGGGCCCAGAAGCGTGTCTTGGCCTGCTCGCGGAAGCAGGCCAGGGCCCCGAGGGCGACGCCGATGGCAGGGGCGGCGATGCCATAGGCGAAGACGCACCCGAAGGGCAAGCAGTAGAGGGGCGCTTCATGCAGGGCCAAACCGGGACTGCGCAGCTCGAACGCTTCGCGGTACGAGAAGGTCCGATATTCCGGCACGAAGGCGTCTGTCACCACCAGATCTTTGCTGCCCGAGCCGCTCAGTCCCATCACATGCCAGTTGTCATCGATCAGGTAGTCTCGACGCGGCAGCAGGAAGCAGCGTCGGTCACCCGGCTCGCCCTCCTGGGCTGACGGAATGACCCCACCGAGGACAGCCCACTGGCAAAAATCGCAGCCGCTGGAGAACGACCAGCGGCCGTGCAAGCGGAAGCCGCCGTCGACGCGTTCGACGGCGCCCGTGGGCGCCAGGGCGGAGGCGATCAACAGGCTTGAGTCGTCGCCCCAGACCTCCTCCTGGGCGTGCGCAGGGAAAAGGGCGAGTTGCCAGTTGTGGACGCCGACCACGCTGAGGACCCAGGCGCTCGAGCCGCAGACGGTCCCGATATCCATGACTGCCTGGTAAAACGTGCCGGGATCGAGTTCGTACCCGCCGTAACGTTTAGGCTGCAGGGCACGGAAGAGGCCGCTCTCCTGGAATTCTTTGAATGTCTCGTCTGGCAGGCGCCGCAGATGCTCCGTGTCAGGTGCACGCTGGCGTAAAGCTGGGAGCAGGGCGCGGACACGCTCAAGGTATGCTTCAGGCGTCATGGCAGTCCTCCTCAGCGGCGGTCATCACGCCAGCATCGTCGATGATCCACGCTCTCCTTCGCAACAGCTGGACGAGCATAGCACGAATGCCTACCCAACGGAAATCGAAAAGAGCGGGGGGGTGCGTCAGCGCGTTGCATGGCGGTGGCAGGGTTTGCTGCTCGCCCCCTCTTCCCCTGGGACATGACTAGGGTGAAGGGAGAGGGCATCGGCTCTGCGAGGGTGAAGCAAAAAGCTGACGCGCATCGGAGCGAGGGCAGGGTTTGCTTGTCAGTCCGCTGTTGGTTCACCGTCCAGGAGCATAGGCGCCGGATTAGGCCGCTTGCGCCCAGGCTAGGGAGGCAAGAACTCCCCTCTCCCGCCGGGAGAGGGTCAGGGTGAGGGCGGTTCGAGCCTGTTCAGCATTTTGACTTCCTTCACCGCAGCCCTGTCCCTGGGAAAGGGCGAGGTGAGGGTCGGAGAGGGGTGCGGGAAGGTCTGTGGGACCAATCTTGCCATGTGTGGATAAGAAATCCGCCCTAGCAGGCTGCTGAAAAACTATTTTTGACCCTTCCATCGAGGTCAGGCGATTTTCTTAAGTCTTCGATTTCATTGAAGAGTGATTTTTGAGAGACTCAGCAAAACCCCATTTTTATACCTCAAAGGTGAGTTTTTCAGCAGCCTGCTAGAGCTGAAGTGATAGTCGGCACATTGTTCCGCTGGTAGGGAGTTCAGCCTCATCGTAGGCATCAGCTTCGCACCCCTCGGATTCATGGCGGCGATGTAGCCAGGTTATCGCAATGCCGGAGAGACGTCTCTTTTCCCGGAAGACCTTGCCTCACCCCTGTACCATCAGCGCAGCCCCCTCTACAAGATGTCACGCTTTTCTCTTGACCTCAGCGAAGCCTCTGCGCTATGGAAGAGGCTACATCCTGTGACGTTGTGGTTCGCCGGGCCATCGTGCTTCCGGGAAACTCAACCGCCCTTCGTGCCTAGCTAGATCGTTTCAAACGTCGCAGCTCTTCGTGGAGACGGGAGCAACATCAGCGCCAGTGGAGCTGCCCAGGGGGTCCCCACGCCTGCTGATCCACCCTGGCACGCCGCCTGGCCACCACCGAAGGAGGAGACCCAATGAGCTGGCAGTGGACACGTCGACAGTTTCTGGCCCGCATGGGAATCGCCGCCGCAGCCATCCAGGCGGTCGATCATCTCGATCTCTGCTGTGCTCTGGCTGCCGACACCAAGACCGCGACCAAAGATCTTTTCGACATGCACCAAGTGGCGGACGGCGTCTATGCCGCCGTTGCCGCCCCCCAGTACAAGGTCAACTCAAACGCCGCCGTCATCCTGACCAACGACGGCGTGGTCGTGGTAGACTCCCATTCCAAGCCCTCGGCAGCCCAAGCGCTGTATCGGGAGATCCGCGGCATCACCAAGAACCCAGTCCGCAAAATCATCAACACCCATTTTCATTGGGATCACTGGCAGGGAAATCAGGTCTATGCGGCGGAATACAAGGCCCTGGAGATCATTGCCTCCGAGCGCACGAAGGAAAACTTGACCAGGCCGGATGCGGGCGTCGGCGGCGTACCGTTCATCGAACGGCAGTTGGCCAACTTGCCCAAGGAGATCGAACAGTTGAAGAATGACATCATGCGGGCCACGAGCCCTGAACAGAAGGCCCGCCTAGAGGCCAACCTGCAGCAGGCGGAGGCATATCTGGCGGAACTGAAGGACCTTAAGCCAACCCTCCCTACTCGCACGGTGTCCAACACGGTCACGCTTCATGAGCAAGGGCGAGAAATCCAGCTACTGCTGCTCGGCCGCGGGCACACCGACGGCGATGTCTATGTCTACTTACCCAAGGAAAAAGTGGTCGTCACCGGGGATGCGGTGATCGACTGGATGCCCTTCCTGAACGACGGCTATCCCGAGGAATGGGTGCAAACCTTGACCGCCCTGGAACAAGTGGACTTCACCCACATGATCCTCGGCCATGGCGAGGTGGCGACCAAAGCGCACCTGGCGTTCTTTAAGGGATACCTCACCGACTTGATCGCCGCGGTGAAGAAAGCGGCTGCAGAGGGCGCCACCCTCGACGAGATGAAAAAGGGCGTGGCCGATCAACTGGCGCCGCAATACGAACAGGGCATGTCCAAATACCCGTTAGGACGGTATCGGGACCGCGTCGGGCTCAATATCGAGATGATCTATCAGAAGGTGGTCAAGAAGGGCTAGCGTCGCCAAAGGGGCTCGAGGCGGATCCGCATCGTCCACCGTTGGGCGGGAAAAGGTGGCCTTTTTGGGCTGGTATAGCTCGGGTCAGTGACGGAGCGACGGAGGGCAGTCGTTGGCCCTCCGTCCGCAGCATTAGTGTCTTACACTTGCGGCACAGCGCGTTGGGCTAGCGGTTTCGGCCACCAAAAATCTTCCCATTCGCTCCACAGATCGCGCAGGTGGGGCATCACTTCCTTGGCGAACAGCTCAGTGTTCTTGCGCGTCCGCTCTTTATCCAGATTGCCAAACTGGCACAGCACCATGAGGTGCCCGACGTTCAGCATTTTGATGGCTTCGCGCAAGCGCTCGCGCACCGTGGCTGGGCCGCCAGCGATAACATAGCCCTGCTCGAGCAAATCCTTCCAGGTTAGGTTCTCGCGGATCCGCTTGGCCTCTTCGCCGATTTGCGGTCGAATGCCGGCGCGGATCGTCTTCACGGTGCGATACCCCGGAGCCTCCGCAAAGCCAGGATAGACATGCAAGCACTTATTATAAAAATAATCGGCAGCCGCGGCGTAGTCGGCTTCCGCCTGAGCATCCGTTTCCGACACGCCAACGAGCTGTAAAAAGCCAGCGCGGTAGGGATTGCGGTCGGCGCCCATCTTGTCGACCGTTTCCCAAAAACCGTCCAGCACTTTCTTGCCGCGGATGAATCCGTAATAGCTCAGATAGGCGTACATATGGCCCTGGCGCGTTACCCATTCCCAGGTTTCGATGCTGCCGCCGCCAGGGATCCACACCGGCGGATGTGGCTTCTGCACCGGGCGTGGCCAGATGTTGACGTAGCGGATCTGGGTGTATTTGCCGTTGAAGGCAAAGGGCTCAGGCCGCGTCCAGGCCTGAATCACCAGATCGTGCGCTTCGTAATACTTGTCGCGCAGGATCGCCGGCACCTGGCCGTAGGCGAAGTTGGTGTCCATCGAGGTGCCCACCGGAAAGCCCGCCACCAGGCGTCCGCCGCTCATGACGTCGAGCATGGCAAACTCTTCAGCGACGCGGATGGGTGGATTGTACAACGCCAGACTGTTGCCGAGGACGATCAGGGCGGCGCGGGAGGTGCGTCTGGTCAGGGCGGCGGCGATGAGATTGGGCGACGGCATGAGGCCGTAGGCGTTGTTGTGATGTTCGTTGCAGCAGATGCCGTCGAAGCCCATGTGCTCGGCATATTCCATCTCGTCGAGGAACTCGTTGTACAGATGGTGTCCCTTCTCGGGATCGAAGAGATGGCTGGGTACATCCACCCAGACGCTACGGTATTTTTTCGGAAAATCGTCTGGGAGAAAGCGATAGGGCATCAAATGGAACCAATTAAAGTTCATCACGCCACCTCCTGTGTATCCATTGACAGGATTGGATTGCTGAACTCATACGTTCTGCCGCCGGGAAGCCGTGGCGTTATCCTATGGATCACCCCTCATGAAGCCATTTGAAGATGAGGTTTCGAGGCGACGGTTTCCCAAGGATAGCAAGAACAGCCATGTAAGAAAGCCACTCCGCCGTTGCCGACCACCTTCTGCGCCTACGCTACCCAGTGTGAGCGCTGTTGTCAAGGGGAAGGAGAGGCGTAGGAGGTACCAAACCGGGAACACCGATCAGGCTTGGAGCCCCCATGACCGAGCACGCCGCACTGCCTCCATATATGCCTGGGCTTTGTCGGGGTCGATAGGGGCCATGACATCCGGACGTGTCTTGAGCGACCGGCCCACAATGATGCCATCGGCGATGCGCAGTGCCTCCGCCACGTTCTGCGCATCGCTGCCGCCCCCGAGGAAGACCTGGATCGAGGGAGATGACCGCTTGATCGCCTGGATCATCTCCATGGACTCGGCAAAGCTGCTGCCGGTGATCACCACCACGTGTGCCTGGCAGGTGCTGGTCGCCTGGCGGGCCGCCTGTTCGATGGGCACACGGCCGATGGGGACGCTATGCGTTTCGTAGACATCGGCGAAGATCTGAATGTGCTTGGCATCGAGCAGGGTGAGAAATTGTGTGGCCTCATACGCGCAGCCATAGACCGGACCATGCGCCGTGATGGCCATGCCGATGTAGACGTGCTCCAGACGGATGAACGACCCGCCGACTGCATGGCAGACGGCGATAGTGGCTTTGGGGACGTTCCAGCAGACGTTGACCCCGAGTGGGACCGACGGATGGGAACGACGCACGGCGGCGCCGACGACCGACATATACGCCACTTTCTCTGGGCAGACTTCTAAGGATGCCGGACGGTCGCCAGCGTTCTGCATGAGAAAGCCGTCGAAGCCCGCCGCCTCCAGGATGTCGGCCTCGCGGAGGGCATGGGCTACGATGTCTTCCAACGGCTGCCCTGCATAATTATACGACCCCGGCAACGGCGGCAGATGCAGCATGCCGATGATCGGCTTGGATACCTGGGGGAAGAGTTTCGCATTGCTCATCACATGCCTTTCGATCGTTTTGCCGCACCCCGATGAAGCCTGGGAACACAAAACATTGTGGCTGACATCGACGGCGATCAGCCCATGAAATGCCGAAGCTCGACTGTTAGCACCACAGCCATAATCGTCATCCAAGGCCTCGCGGGCTCGCTGGTGGCTGATCTCGCCTTACGAGGAACGTCGAGCGTCATGTTGCTGCAGCAGGCGCCGGATGGTGAATGCCCACTCATGTACCTCGATGGGTTTAATGAGAAAAGCGTCAATACCTAAGTCCTTCGCCTTCTCGGCATCGATGTTGTGGCTGAAGCCAGTACAGAGAATGATCGGGATGTCCGGACGGATGCGCCGCAGCTCTTGTGCTAGCATCGCACCGGCCATCTTCGGCATGGTTTGGTCCGTGATGACGAGATCGAACCGTTCTGGCGCCGCGCGGAAGATTTTCAGCGCCTCATAGCTGCTGGTCTGGGCGACGACGCGATAGCCTAACGGCTCTAGCATTTCCCGCCCGAGCTGCACCAGATCCTCCTCATCATCGACGAAGAGAATACATCCCTTCCCCTCCGGAATAGGCGGCGGCGCTGGCAGGCTTTCGGCAACCGCCTCCTGCAGTCGCGGCAAATAGATGGTGAAGGTTGTCCCCCGTCCCGGTGTGCTATCGACGGTGATCGCCCCTCCGTGGCTCGTCACAATGCCGTGGACGACGGCCAATCCCATGCCCGTGCCTTCGCCCACCCGCTTGGTGGTGAAAAACGGTTCGAAGATTCGCTCCATGACATCGGGCGTCATACCGTGGCCGGTGTCGCGCACCGTCAGGCGAACATAGGCGCCTGGCTTAAGCTGGAGATGTGCCGTCGCTGCGACAGCGGCACCATCAACGGCCTCGAGGCGAACTTCGAGGAGGCCGCCCGTCTGACGCATAGCGTACTCGGCATTGGCGCCCAGGTTCATCATGATCTGATGGATCTGGGTTGGATCGGCGAGCACGCTTCCCACATCGGGATCGAGGAAATGGCGCATCTCGATCGTCGAGGGCAGCGAGGCCCGCAGCAAGGCCAAGGCTTCACGCACCAGAGGAAGCAGTCGCACGGGGCGGCGTTCGACTTCCGTATGCCGGCTGAAGGCCAGGATCTGCTGGACGAGGTCCTTGGCGCGTCTGGCGGCCTGCAGCGCTTCTTGCAGATTCCGCCTGATCGGACTGCGGGGCGGAACCTTGGCTTGGGCGAGCTCGGTGTAGCCCAGAATCACCGCCAAGATGTTATTGAAATCGTGGGCAATGCCCCCTACCAAGGTGCCAAGCGCCTCCATTTTCTGCGCCTGTCGCAGTTGGGACTCGAGGTGTTTACGCAGAGTGATGTCGCGCACAACGCCGACGAAAAAGCGGTGGCCTCCGACCTGCGTTTCGCTCAGAGTCATATCCACCGGGAAGGTCGTGCCATCGCGCCGTTGGCCGATCGCCTCATGGATGGTGCCAAGCCGCGTGGCCGCCCCACGATCGAGCTCGAATGCCCCGTTGTCGCTGCAATCCTCGCCAGAGAAGGCTGGCAGCAGTCGGCTCACGGGCCGTCCGATCACTTCGTGGGCCGGGCAATCGAACAACCGCTCGGCGGCGCGGTTCAGCGAATGAATGGCGCCGTCGGCATTGAAGGTGATGATGCCGTCGGGAGCGGTATCGAGAATGGCTTGGGTATTCGCTTCGCTTTCTCGGAGCCGACGAATCAAGGGGGTGCTGATGCGGAGAAAGATGAAAATGCCGACCAAGATGACGATGACGGCACCACCCCCGGCCATCATCCCGGCGGTAACGAACGGTGCGCGGATCTCACTCAGGTCCATCTTGGCCACGATCCCCCAGTGCAGCGTCGCCACAGGCTCATAGGCTGCCAGCACCGATACGCCTCGATAGTCCGTCCCAACCATGGTGCCCGACTGCCCTGAGAGTGCTCGTCCGATCGGCTTCTCTTGCATGGCGGCGAATGGTGCGGCTTTGAGGTCGATCAATGTGGCATGGCGTCGGTGGAGCAGGAACTGGATCATGTCGCCATCGCGGCGAGCGAGCGAGAATTCACCGCTTTCTCCAAATCCGCTGAAATTCTTGTGGGCCAATGCCATGACCAGCACGGCATCTTCAGAGTTCGGCAGCGTGGCCGCGATCGCCTCCAGCAGGCGTGCCTGGCTTTGGGCGATCTCGGCCAACCGCCGACGTTGGCTTTCAAAGGCCACCTCAAAGAGGCAAGACATCACCACGGCGGCTACGACGACGGAGATTGCGGTCATGATCAGGATCGAACTGCAGAGGATTTTTTTGCGCTCATCCATAGGCTGATTCCTGTCAGCTACAACCAAGAAGTATCCCCATAGAAGGCGGTAATCGATCTTGTTCCGATGACGGGCTCATTCCTGATACAGGACACATGACGTTCAAAGTGCGAACAGATTCGTTGACACGTCGGGAATTCCATGAAGCATGCAGATGAATCATGGAATGCCTCCTCAAAACTCTTACGTGCAACAAAGTACAACGCATGCTACGCTCAATACACTACCGTGTCAACTGCTTTGCGCATCCCTCTTGATCATCACACGCTTGATTGCCATGGCGAAATCCACTACAAGAGAATCGATGGACCATAAAAAGGTCGTCAGTGTGCATCGGCGACGTGCGCGGCGTCAACCCGCTCGACGTACCACCATGCGAGCTATGAGAGAACTTGTCAGCTCGCGGACAAAGAGGAGGTCGACATGCCAGGGGCGGCAACGTTGGTCTTGCACCATGGGAAGGTCGTCACGATGGATCGCGGTGGAAGCATCGCCGAGGCGGTGGCGATGGCCGATGGCACGATCCTGCACGTTGGACGATCGGCGGAAATGCAACCGTTCATCGGGCCAGAGACCCGTATCATCGATGTGGGCGGCCAATGCGTCATCCCGGGGTTTGTCGATACGCATGCCCATATGGATCGCGAAGGGCTGCGGACGCTTTTCCCCTCGGTGGCTGGCGCCCACACTGTGCCAGAGGTCGTGGCGCGTGTCGCCAACGAGGTGGCGAAGATGCCCCCTGGGGCTTGGCTGGTGACCGCACCGTTGGGGACGCCGCCATATCATTTCGACATCGCCGCCATGCTGGCCGAACACCGGGTGCCGACGCGCTGGGACCTCGATGCCGTCTCTCCAGCGAACCCCGTCTATATCCAGGCCATCTGGGGATATTGGGGATGGCCACCGCTGGTGAGTGTGCTCAATAGCCGGGCGCTGAGGCTCTGCGGCATCACCCGCCACACCGAGCCGCCATGGGAGGGGGTGGAGATTCTGAAGGACCGCCACGGCGAGCCCACTGGCGTCATCCTCGAACACAGCTTTGTGCCGACCGTCGAATTCACGCTGCTTGAACGGGCGCCGCGCTTCAGCATCGCCCAGCGCGTCGACGGATTAAAGATCTCCATGCAACGCTACAACGCCGCGGGTACGACCAGCATCTATGAAGGGCACGGCATCGATCCCGACCTGATGCTGGCGTACAAGCGGCTGTGGGCTCGAGGTGAGATGACGGTGCGCTCGCATCTGCTGTTCACCCCCCCGTACAAACCCACCGCGGAGTTCCGAGAGCAAATCGAAGACTGGGCACGATTGGCCAGCGGTGCCGGATTCGGCGATGATCTTCTGCGCGTGGGGGGTATTTGTTTCCAACTGACTGGCAACCCTACCGTGGCGAGGCTACGTCGACGGGCCAAGCCCTATACGAGCTGGGCCGGGCACTACCACGATCCGGTGACGCCTGAGCAGCTGCGCGAACGGGTGTTGATCGCCGCCGAGAACGATCTGCGCGTGTGCGTCTTGGCCGATCAGATCGCCAACGTCGAGGTCGTCCTCGATGCCTATGAGGCGGCGGACCGCCAGGTGGGCATCCGCGACAAGCGCTACGTCATCCAGCATCTGCAATTCGCCACGCCCCAACAACTGGACCGTATCAAGGCGTTAGGCCTGGTCGTCGGCGTACACCCGAACAACCACATCTGGAAGCGCGGCAAACGCCACCTGACGCCGGAGGGGCGCCAGCAGATCGATCGCGTCACCCCGATGCGCGACCTCTTCGACCGCGGCATTCCGGTCACCATCGAAACCGACGGCAGCCCCATCGAGCCGTTGCACGCCCTCTGGGCGGTCGTCGCCCGGCGCGAGCGCGAGACGGGTGAACTCGTCGCTCCGGCGCAACGTGTCTCCCGTCAAGAGGCACTGCAAGCTTTGACGATCAACGGAGCCTACCTCACCTTCGAGGAGGCCAAGAAGGGCTCTATCGAGCCGGGGAAATGGGCCGACGTTGTGGTGCTGGGTGAGGATCTGTTCGAGGTCGCCGAGGAGCGCCTCAAGGACATCCGCATTGCCATGACGATCGTCGCCGGCCGGGTCGTCTACGAGTCATCGGCCGTCTCGCCATCATCCGAGACCTCTCCGCTGATGCCAGGGGCCGCAGCTCGTGTTTGACAACCCGGCGATTTTCCGATAGAGTGGGCGGCAATGCCGGTGAGAGAGCTTCTGGGGCTCACCGGGCGGCTCAATGCATGAGAGTAGCTCAGGCTTGGGGGAGCGTAGAACAAGGGGCCAGGGACAGAAAGGGGGACCGTTATGGCGTCTAAAGTGTGGTATATGAATGCGCGCTCGGAATCGCCACAAACCGGGCTAGTGGCGAAGATGCTGACGGTGTTCGATGCCGCAGGGTTTGAAAGCCTGATCAAACCAGGAGATATCGTCGCCATTAAAATCCACTGTGGCGAATATAACAACACCGCCTACCTCCGGCCCGTATACCCCCGCGCCATCGTCGATAAGGTCAAGGCTTTGGGGGGACGGCCCTTCGTCTGCGACACCACGACGCTGACCTATCAGCCGCACGCCTCACGGGCCACCGAATTGGACCTGCTGATGACCGCCGAGCGCAATGGCTTTACATCGGCCGCGCTGGGCTGCCCCTTCATTGTCGCCGACGGCTTCATCGGCACCAGCGATTACCGTGTCGATCTCCCCGAAGGCTATATCCTTAAGGAAGCCTACGTGGCGCAGGCGATCGCCGCGGCGGACGTGCTGATCACGCTGACGCACTTCAAAGGCCATCCACTCGGAGTCATCGGCGGCGCTATCAAGAATCTCGGCATCGGGGCACAGTCGAAGCGCGGCAAGCATAACGTCCACCTGGGCGGCCATCCCAAGTACAGCGTGGCCAACTCGGCCATCTGGCATCCGGAAAACTTCAAAGGCAAAGAGCACACCCCCGACTGGAAGATCCTGGAAGATTGCTGCCCGTACAACCTCTTCGAAGTGAAGAACGGCACGATCACCTGGGATCGCGCCAAGTGTACCAGCTGCCTGGGGTGCATCGGGGTGATGGTGCCGCGTGGGCTGTTCGAGATCCCGCAATCGAACTTCGAGGCCACGGATGCTGCCATCGCCGACGCCTGCTTTGCCACCATGAAGGCCGTGGATGGCAAGGTGGCCTTCATCAACCTGGCCATCGACGTCTCGCCGCGCTGCGACTGCGTGAACTTCGCCGATATGCCGATCACGCCGCATCTGGGCGTCTTCGCCAGCTATGACCCGGTGGCCATCGACATGGCCTGCCTGGAAATGGCGCGTCAGGCACATGGTACGCCGGGCTCGGCGGCCGAGGACTACGATATGCACCATCCAGGCGATTATAAGTTCGAGAACGTCTCGGCTTGGTTCCATGGCCTGAGCGAAGAAGCGCAGATCAACACCGGCGCCATCATCGGCATGGGCAGCCGCGACTACGAACTCGTCGAGGTGGAGCCGCAGAAGGCGATCGACCACGTCTTCCACTTCGACAAGCGCCCGACGCGCGTGCGCTTCGGCGAGAAGTTCAAGAAATTCATGCCGTTCCCGTACGATCGTTACGATGGCAAAGGCTTCAACCGCGAAGAGGAGATCGACGTCGAATTCGTTAAACGCTGGCATGGCGCCGGCCACGGCAATGGTCATGGCGCGAGCGCCGAGTCGGGCCAGGTCGAGGAAGCGGCGCGGGGCGACTAGAGATCGTCGCCAGGTGCCGAGGTCGCCATAGCATGACGATGGGGGACGCTGGGCGGGGCGTTGCTTTGAACGAATGCGTTGCGCGGCGTCCCCTTTCTTTTCGAGGCCCCCTCTGCCTCCTCACCCTGACCCTCTCCCGACGGGAGAGGGGACTTCACGCCTCCCCTGCCTAGGGAGTAAGCAGCGTAACTAGGTACATACGCCGGCGAGGGGTGAGGCCGGGCGCTGACCGTCGCGCTGCTATACGGGGGGGCCTGGTCAAATAGGCCCAGAAGGCGTTAGTAGACGTAGAGGAGGACAACAGGCATGGCGTTAACCCGTTCGCAGGAGAATCTCGAAGCCACGCTGGCTGTGTGCCAGCGCCTACTCTTGGGTCTGGATGGTGCCAGCGGCAGCATCGATGCGGCGGCCACTAAAACGGCGCTGTCACAGATGATGGAGACCATGGCTGAGATCAAAGAAAAATTCTTCATGAAGACCAACCCCAGCATCCCGCCCACCGTCACCTGTAAGAAGGGCGCCAGCCAACTCGAGGAGTTGGCGGGAAAGGGGGATTGGGCCGGGTTCGGTACGGCGTTCGCCAAATTTCAGACCGACGTCAAGGCGCTGGTCGAGAAAGCCAAGATGGAAGGGACCACGATCACATGAGCGGGCCCGTGCTGATCACCGGTGGCGCCGGCAGTGTCGGGCGCATGCTCGTCGCCCGGCTCCGGCAGGAGGGACGCGCAGTTCGTGTGTTCGATCTGCCGATGCTGAACTACGCCGGTCTTGAAGGGGTCGAAGGTATCGAGGTGATCAAAGGAGACATTACCGACGCGGACGCCGTACGGCGGGCGGTGGACGGCGTCGACGCCGTTATCCATTTGGCTGCCATCCTCCCGCCGGCCAGCGAGCGCGATCGCGCCAAGACCTTCGCAGTCAACGTGGACGGCACCACTCACATCGTCCACGCCCTTGAAAGCCTGGCGCCCCATGCCGTCCTGGTTTTCAGCTCGTCGGTGAGCACCTACGGTGACACCGCGCAGGAGGCACCACCGGTCGCCGTCACGCATCCTCAGCGTGCCATCGATATCTATGCCGACAGCAAGATCGCCGGTGAGCAGGTATTGCTGAGCTCGAAGGCAGCCTGGGTGATCTTGCGCATCGCCGGCATCGCCGTGCCGGCTTTTCAAGAGCCACCGGCGGTGTGGCCGTTCATGCCCGAACAACGCGTCGAATTGGTGCACCGCGATGACGTGGTGACCGCCATGCATCGCGCCATGACCGTGCCAGAGGCGCGTGGCCACATCTTCAATATCGCCGGGGGACCGACTTGGCAGATGACCGGGCGACGCTATGTGGAAGGGCTCTACGACCTGATGGGCGTGCCGCACGAGGAGGCGAAGTACCGCGACACCCCCGGTTGGGTCGACTGGTATGATACCGCGGATTCGCAACTCACGCTGGGCTATCAGAACACGCCCTATGACATATTTTTGACCCAGATCAAGGCGGAGGTCGACCGCCTGATGGGCGACATCGACGATGTTGACGACGAGGCATCCTAGGGGATCTGTGGCTATTCCGCATCTCGCCAGCTTTTTAGGCATCAGGCCAGCGCACTGCGTGAGCATCATGGGAGCCGGCGGCAAATCCACCCTGATGAATCGGCTCGCCGATGAGTTGAACGTGTTAGGCCGCACCGTCGTGCTCAGCTCCACCACCAACTACCATCGCCCTAAAAGTTTACAGTCAGAGCAGATCCTGCTAACGCGCGACGTCCGCGATTGGCCCGCCAAACTCGAGGCCCTGGGACGCCGTTGGAATCGCCTCCTCGTGCTGCACCACGACCTGGGCAGCGACATGGTCAAGGGCATCGACGTTGCCGCCGTGCACACCATTCGGGAGTGCCTTCCGGACGCCATCGTCATCGTCAAGGCGGATGGGGCGCGGAAGCGCTGGTTCAAAGCCCCCAATCGGTCCGAGCCGGTGATCGCGCCATGGTCCCAGTTATGCATCACCGTGGTCAACCGCGAGATCCTCGGCCAGAGGCTGACTGAGGCCTTGGTGCATCGGCCGGAACGCGTTGCGGAACTCACTGGGATGCGGCTGGGCGACGTCATCACTCCGCAGACGGTGGGTGCCGTGCTCGCTCATCCACAGACCTACCTGCCGAAAATTCCCGCCGGGGCGCGCCGCGTGGTGTATATCAGCCATGTGCAATCGGCGGCGGACCTAGCGCAAGCCGAGGCCATCGCCGCCCATCTCGACCATACCGCCGTCGATGACGTCGTGGCCGGAGACACACCGACTGGCATGTTTTATAGCATCTCTATTGCCCCCTCTCCTGTCGGGAGCTGACGAGGGTAGGTTTTTCTCAAACGCGACCCTGATCCTAAGGCCTTGCTCCCTCTCCCTCGGGGAGAGGGGCGGGGTGAGGGAAGTCGAAGCGCTGAGCCGACTGAGAACCGCCCTCACCCTCTCCCTCTCCCCGAGGGAGAAGGAATCGTGGTTCTCCTTTTGATGGTTTCTGGTGCCTGAGCTTCCGCCGGGAGGTGGCCTCGGCGCCGAGATGACATGGCAAAACGATGACCTCCACCCATGGCGGAGCCCTGGCTTGACCCCTCTCGGAAAAGCTTTTAAGATACGCCACCGCATCAGCCTGATCAAAGAATGGGTACCGGCCACCCCGCGATAAGGAGCACCCGCAATGGATTTTCATCTCACCCCGGAGGAAGAGGTTTTTCGCGACGAGGTGCGGTCCTGGCTGCAGCGTCACCTGCCCGAGGGCTGGCCCGATCATCCGCCGTATCGCACCGAGCGGGAGCGCACGGAATTTCTGAAGAACTGGCAGCGCCAGCTCGGGGCGGCGAAATTGGCGGGCATCGCCTGGCCTAAGGAGTATGGCGGCCGTGGGGCGACGTTGATGGAGCAAGTGATCTTCAACGAGGAAATGGCTAAGGCGAAGGCGCCGCCGATGATCAATATCATCGGCCTGCACATGGCGGGTCCCACCATCATGGTGCACGGCACCGAAGAACAGAAGCGCCGTTTTCTGCCCCAGATCATCAGCGGCGAAGAGATCTGGTGTCAGGGGTTTTCGGAGCCCAATGCCGGCTCGGATCTGGCGGCCTTGCAAACACGCGCCGTCCAGGACGGCGATGATTACGTGATCACCGGCCAGAAAGTCTGGACCAGCTGGGGCCATCAGGCACACTGGTGCTTGTTGCTGACGCGTACCGATCCGGATCTCCCTAAGCACAAGGGGCTGACGATGTTCCTCGTGGACATGCACAGCCCTGGCGTCGAAGTGCGGCCGCTGGTGCAGATGACCGGCGAGGCCGAGTTCAACGAGGTGTTCTTCGACCACGTCCGCGTCCCCAAGGCCAACATGCTTGGCAAGCTCAACGATGGCTGGAACGTCGCCATCACTACATTAATGTACGAGCGCGGCACGACTTGGCGTGCCTCCTGGATACCGGTGATCATGGAAGAGCTGCTGGCCCTGGCCCGCACTCCTGCGACCGACGGCATGCCGCCCTTGAAAGATCCGTTGATGCGGCAGCGCGTGGCGCAAATGTACATCGAGACGCAGGCGTTGCGTCTTACCTATTACCGCAATCTGACCCGCCTGATGCGGGGCGAGGTGCCCGGATCAGAGGGCTCGATCATCAAATTGCACGCCAGCGAGCTGCATAAGCGCATCACCGACACCGCTATCGAGCTGGAAGGGATGCGCTCCCAAGTCTTAGCCGGCTCGCCATGGACGGTAAGGAACGGCTACTGGCAGCGGGAGTTCCTGTGGGCTCCGGCATCAACGATCGCCGCCGGCACCTCGGAGATCCAAAAGAACATCCTCGCCGAGCGGGTGCTGGGCTTACCGAAAGATCGCTAATGGAGGAGCACAGGCATGAATTTCGGCTTTAGCGCGGAACAGGAGTTGCTCCGCACGAATGCCCAGGCCTTCCTCGGCAAAGAATGCACCAGCGCCTTCGTCCGTCAGGTGATGCAGGACCCTACCGGCGATATTCCGGCTCTATGGAAACAGATGGCCGACCTGGGCTGGATGGGCATGCTCATCCCCGAAGATTTGGGAGGGCTGGGCTTGACGCTGATCGACTTGGTCATCGTCCTGGAGGAGATGGGGCGTGTGCTGCTGCCGGGGGCTTACTTTCCGACGGTGGTTCTAGGCGGGATCACGCTGCGCCTCGCCGGCGACGCTTCCCAACAACAGGCTCTCTTGCCACGCTTAGCCTCGGGCGCATTGCGCACCACCTTAGCGCTGACCGAGCCCAACGGACGTTGGGATGCCGGCGGCATCGCCACGCGCGCGGTGCCCACTCGGGACGGCTATGAGTTGAACGGCACGAAACTCTATGTGCCGGAGGCCGATCTCGCCGACGCCATCATCGTGGCCGTTCGCACCAAAGACGGTTGGACATCGGAAGATGGTATCAGCCTGTTTCTGCTCGATCGGCACAGCGCTGGCGTGACCTGTACACAGCTGCCGACGATGGATCCGACACGCCGCTGGTATGAGCTCAAGCTCGACCGCGTGCGCGTCACACGCGATGCCTTGCTAGGACCATTGCATGGCGGCTGGCCGATCCTGACCCAAGTCATCGATCAGGCCACGGCCGCTCTGTGCGCCGAGATGTGTGGCGCTGCCGAGCGGGTGTTGGAGATGAGCGTCGAGTACGCCAAGCATCGCGTCGCCTTCGGCAAGCCCATCGGCGCTTACCAGGCAGTGAAGCATAAATGCGCCGACATGTTGCTGCAGCTTGAAAACGCCAAATCCCTGACCTATTACGCAGCGTGGGCTTGCCAGGAAGGGGTGCCGGAGGCCTCGCAGGCGGCCTCCATGGCCAAGGCCTACTGTACGGAGGCGCTCTGCTATGTCGTCGCCGAGGGTCTGCAAATCCACGGCGGCATCGGTTTCACGTGGGACCACGACATGCATCTATACTACAAGCGCGCCCAATCGTCCCGCTTTACCTTCGGCGACGCCAACTGGCATCGCGACCGCGTGGCGCGCACGTTGGAGGGGGAGAGATAAGCGGTGCCCCCATCCGGCGGCAGGGGGCACCTGTCGGTATGGATCTATTGCGTCATCTTCATCGCCACATAAAGCACATTGTTGCCGCGGCGGATTAATAACAACAGCGAGTCAGCGCTGCTCATACGGCCGATGGCGGCGCGGTAATCCTTCAGCGTCTCGATTTTCCGTTGATTGACCTCGAGAATCACATCTCCACGCCGCACACCCGCCTCATCGGCTGGGCTGCCATCTTCGACATTGGTCACCACCACGCCTTTGGTCTCAGACACGCCCAGACTACGCGCGATCTCCGGGGTCAGCTCCTGCACGGTCATGCCGAGGTCTTCCTCGAGCGTGCCCCCCGCAGCCGCCATCCGCTCCTCTTGCATCTCGGCGATGGTCACTTGCACTACCCGCTCCTGCCCCTTCCGCAGCAGCTTGACGGGCACCTCCGTGCCAGGCGCGGTGTTGGCGACGACGCGCGGCAAATCGGTCATTTCCTCGATCTTGCGACCGTTGAACTCGACGATGATGTCGCCGCGTTCGATGCCAGCCCGCGCCGCGGGGGTGTCGGGCATCACGTCCGCCACCAGCGCTCCCCGCTCACGGTCGAGGCCGAAGGATTTCGCCAACTCCGGCGTCACGCGCTGCACCTGCACCCCCAGCCAGCCGCGGACCACACGCCCCTTCTCGCGCAACTGCCCCAGCAGATCCTTCGCCATATTGATCGGGATGGCGAAGCCGATCCCCTGGCCGGTGGCGACGATGGCGGTATTGATGCCCACGACCTGGCCGTTCATGTTGAATAAGGGCCCGCCGCTGTTCCCCGGATTGATGGAGGCATCGGTCTGGATGAAATCGTCATAGGGGCCGGCGCCGATGATCCGCCCCTTGGCGCTGACGATCCCGGTCGTCACGGTATGGCCCAACCCGAAGGGGTTGCCGATGGCCATCACCCATTCGCCAACGCGTAGCTTATCGGAGTCGCCCAAAGCGGCGGCTGGCAGGTCTTTTCTTGTGTCGATCTTTATCAATGCCACATCCGTCTTGGGGTCGCGCCCGATGACCTTGGCATCGTATTCATCCTTATCCGTAAGCGATACCTTGATATCCGTGGCGTTCTCGACGACGTGGTTGTTGGTGACGATATAGCCCTCTTTATTGATGATGAACCCAGAGCCCAAGCTGCGGCGTCGGAATTCACGCTGGGGCCCTTCGCCACCGAAAAAACGTTCAAAAAATTCCTCGAAGGGATCACGCTCACCAAAGGGGCTGGGGAAGGGAAAACGCGGCAACATCCGGCGTTGGCCCTTGACGACTTGGGTGGTGCTGATGTTGACCACTGAAGGCCGTAGATGCTCTGCCAGGTCCGCGAAATTCGGCGCCTGGATGATCGGCATGCTCTTGGGAGGGGTCTCCGTCCAGAACGGCGCGCCTTGCCCCCCAGAGGACGTATCGACCATCGTCCCGACACCTATGCCGATGAGCAGCACGAGCAATACGATCACACCATAGCGCACGCGCATCAGATGATACATACAGAACCTCCTTCTCTGTGAGACGGCAAGGCACTTCATCATCGCCGTGACGTTGCAAAATGGGCAGATCTTGAGAACTATTGTAGTCCCTTCTCGCCAGCGGTAAAAGGTGGTGACCGCGAAACCACCAGGAGCGAGGCTGAATGAAGAGGAGCGACGGGTAGATCCCGAGGGCAGGGGTCGATGATTCAGGTCGACCTTGATGCCGAGATCGTCGCCCGCTAGAGGTGGGCCGTCTCCTTCGTGGCAGGGGCTTGAAAGCTCCCGGTCGCATGCCGCTGCGCAGGGTCACGCCTATTCGAGGCATCACGCCGTTAGACGTTTGGCCACAGGCCGATGTTCCCTATATCTTACCCAGCAAGCATGGCGCGAAATTCGTCCTCTGAAAGGATCGTGACCCCCAACGCCCGGGCACGGTCGAGCTTCGATCCTGCATCGGCCCCGGCGACCACATAGCTCGTGTTGCGGCTCACCGACGAGGCCACGCGTCCGCCGCGGGCTTCAACTAGGCGTTTGGCTTCCTCGCGGGGGTACGACTCCAGCCCTCCGGTGAACACAAACGTCTTACCGCGCAGCGATTGATCCACTGTTGGGGTTGCGCTATTGGTCACCTGCAGGCCGGCGCGCTGCAGCTTCTCTAGGACGGCTTGGTTACCGGGCTCGCCGAAGAAGGCCACAATACTCTGCGCAATGCGCGGCCCGATCTCATGGATGGCCTGCAATTCAGCGTAGGAGGCACGTTGGAGATCTTGCCAATGGGGATAGTGTCGCGCCAGGACCTGGGCTACATGATCGCCGACATGGCGGATGCCCAAGGCGTATAGGAAACGCGGCAGGGTCGTCTGTTTGCTGCGCTCGATGGCGGCCAGAAGATTACTGGCCGATTTGGCCGCCATGCGCTCGAGTTTGAGCAAGTCATCCTTGGTGAGATAATACAGATCGCCGACATCCTTGACCAACCCACGCTCCACCATCTGGTCCACGGTCTTGTCGCCGAGGCCCTCGATGTCCATGCCGACCTTCGAGGCGAAGTGGACGATGCTTTCCTTCAGCTTCGCCGGGCAGGCAAGATCGACACAGCGCGGCACGACTTCGTCTTCGAGCCGGATCACGGCGGAACCGCAGACGGGACAGTGCGTGGGCATCTCAAAGGGTTTCTCATGGCCGCTGCGGCGGTCCTTGAGCACTTCCACGATCTCGGGGATCACGTCGCCTGCCCGTTGCACCACCACCCAGTCACCGGCTCGCACGTCTTTGCGCGCCACCTCGTCCGGGTTGTGCAGGCTGGCTCGACCGACCTCGACGCCGGCGACTTGCACAGGCTCTAGGATGGCCACCGGCGTCAGCGCTCCCGTACGTCCCACCTGGACAGCGATCTCCTTGACCCGCGTGATGGCCTGCTTCGGCTCAAATTTGTAGGCAATGGCCCAGCGCGGACTGCGTGAACGCGCACCCAGCGCTGCCTGCAGCTCACAGTCGTTGACCTTAAGCACCACACCATCGATCTCGTAGGGAAGCTCTTCGCGCTGCTCTCGCAGCCGTGCGTAGTAGGCCAAGGCGGCATCGATGCCGGCACAGACCTCACGCAGGGGATTGACTTTGAAGCCCCAATCGGACAGGCTCTGCAACATCTCCCATTGGGTGCGGAAGCTGATGCCCTCCACCCGGCCGACGCCGTAGCAGAAGATGCTCAACGGGCGGCCCGCCGTAATCCGCGGGTCGAGCTGGCGCAGCGACCCAGCCGCGGCATTGCGCGGGTTGGCAAACGTCGGCTCTCCCTCCTCTTCCCGGCGGGCGTTCAAGCGCTGAAAATCGCGCTTGGTCATGTACACCTCACCGCGCACATCGAGCAGTGACGGTATGGGCGGGTGACCCTTCGCTAGCAAGCGTAACGGGATGCTCTTGATGGTGCGCAAGTTCTGCGTCACATCCTCGCCGCGCACGCCATCGCCTCGCGTGGAGCCCTGCACGAAGCGCCCCTCGTGGTAGACCAGTTCGATAGCCAGGCCGTCGATCTTCGGCTCGGCCACGTATTCGATGGGGGAGGTAAGCCCGAGCTGACGCTTAACGCGCTCATCGAACTCCCGAACCTCCGCGGCCGAGAAGGCATTGTCCAAGCTCAGCATGGGCACGGCATGGAGCACGGTGCCGAATTCCGCCAATGGCGCGGCGCCGACGCGCTGCGTCGGTGAATCCGGCGTGATGAGATCGGGGAAGGCGGTCTCTAGCTCCTGCAAACGACGCATCAGTTGGTCGTATTCGGCGTCGGTGATCTCTGGCTCGTCGAGCACATAGTAACGATAGTTATGGTAATGCAGCTGTTGACGTAACTGCTCGATCTGCTGCTCCGCCTCACGCCGCTCCATCCGTTCTCCTTTGAAGACAGGGCTGAGTGCCGAGGACCGAGTGCTGAGAGGGAAAAGGACTCGGGTCTCCGCACTCAAGACTATTCTGAAACTGACAACATTACGGCATTCTGCCGCAGCGCGCCGATTTGACCCGTAGAATAGCCAGGCTCCAGCAGGATCTCACCCATGTGCTCGCCCTTCTCCAGCTTCCCCCTCGGTCCATTCGCCGCGAGCCTGGAGCACCTCTTTGACGAGCTTCAAGCCTTCCACCATGGTGGGGACGCCGCCATAAGTGAGCATCTGGAAGATGACCTCGGCGACCTCTTGCTTGGTGGCCCCGACGTTGAGGGCGGCGTGGATATGCAGGCGCAACTCTTCCGTGCGGTTTAACACCGTCAACGCCGCGATGGCGCACAGCTCCCGCACCTTCTGCGGCAAGACTTCACGCGCGTACAGTCGACCCGTGAAGAACATCGAGATGTGACGGGCCAGTTCGGGGTCGAACTGCCGCCAGAGGTCATAGACGCCTTCTCCCTTTTTGGGGGGCCCGAACAGCATCTCCGCCGTGCGTCTGGTGATTTCCCTCAGATCTTCGTCCACGCAGAGCCTCCTCATACGATCCATGCCGCCACGGTGGCTTTCGCCTGTGCTTTGGGCTCTTGATTATAACATACCGCTTTACCCGGCTCACCCCGCCCTGCTCCTCTCCGTGAAGGCTTGCCCACAGCGCTGTCGTAAAAACCAAGTCCCCTAGTCAGGATGGAGAGTGTGTCAGCGTGTTGCCGCGGTACCAGGTGCCTGTCCCTCCGCCATCCCGACCTTCCCCCGCGCGGGGGGTAGGGAATGTGACGCCAGAGCGGTTCAAAACTCTGGCGCGCAGCCGTCAGGAGGTCGCCCTTCGCGCTTGCCTCTGATGGCGCCTAGCGTCTACCCCGCACTGACGACCGGTCGCGCTTGACAGGCTATGGGGAGGAGGGTAGATTCACTGGGTCGGATTTGATCGATGACTGTGTTACAAAGGGGTGATCGCAGCCGAAATCGCCGCGCTCAAGCTAAATACGATACCTGGAAAGGACACGAAGCCACGACAGATCGTATCACGACGTCCTCGCTACATAGGCCAATTGGAAAGGCGCCACCATGGGGGTTTCACTGCGGGAGAGCTTGAAGGTCGGGAGCTATGTGTTATGGCATCGCTTGAAAGGCACCGAGCGGTTTCCCTTGGTGCTGATGCTGGAGCCGCTGTTCCGTTGCAACCTCGAATGCGCTGGTTGCGGCAAAATCCAATATCCCCCCGAAATCCTGCGCAAGCGTCTCTCCCCGGAGGAGTGCTTTGAGGCAGCCGAGGAATGCGGTGCGCCAGTGGTTTCGATCGCTGGCGGCGAGCCCTTGATCCACCCCGAGATCGACGCCATCGCCAGCGGCTTGGTGCAGCGTAAAAAATTCGTCTATCTCTGCACCAACGCCATCCTGCTCGAGCGCAAGCTGGGCCTCTTCACACCGTCGCCTTATCTGACGTTCAGCATTCATATGGATGGTTTGGAGAAGCGCCACGATGAACTGGTCTGCCGCAAAGGCGTATTTAAGACGGCAGTACAAGCCATTACAGCGGCAAAGCAGGCGGGGTTTCGGGTGACGACGAATACGACGATCTTCGACGGCGAGGATCCAGAGGAGCTGCATCAGTTGTTCGACTTTTTAATGGACCTCGGCGTCGACGGCATGATGATCTCTCCCGGTTACGCCTATTCCAAGGCGCCAGACCAGGAGCATTTCCTGCGACGCCAGCAGACGGTACGGCTGTTCCACGACATCCTCACCGGCGGCGCCCGATTGAAACGCTGGCGCTTCAATCATTCGCCGTTTTATCTGGCGTTTCTGCGCGGCGAGCGTTCGTATCAGTGCACGCCCTGGGGCAATCCCACGCGCAATATCTTCGGCTGGCAGCGCCCCTGCTATCTGATGAGCGATGGCTACGCCAAGACCTTCAAGGAGCTACTCGACACCACGGAGTGGGAGCGCTATGGCACCGGGCGCGACCCACGCTGCGCCGATTGCATGGTGCACTGCGGCTACGAACCCACGTCGGTGCTGGATTCGACCAAGAATCCGCTGAATATGCTCAAGGCGGCCAAGGCGACGTTTTTCTCCTAAGCTTTCGCAGAGGCAAGGATTTACAGATCCCAGGCGGCACGGGCGAGCATGTAGGTGATAAACGCCATCAGGAGAGCGCAGATCAGGAAGATGATGGGAAAGGAGAACTCGCTGGGATGGATGGCGACCTTCATGGCGGAGAAGTTCAGTTCGAAGCGGTAGCCGAGGAAATTGATGAAATATTGCAGGGTGCGTAAGCCATTGGTGAACACGAAAATTCCCGCTAACACGGCGATGGCCCGCTTGGCCCACCTCGAAGTCACCCAGCCATATGCATACATAATGACCCCGAACAGCGCCACGAACACGGCCCCGATGAGTAAACCGACGAGGGGCGGGGTGCCGCGTTGCGGCGAGGTCCCCGCCACGAGGGTCAGGAGGATGACCAGGATGCCAAGGCCGACGTAGGCCAGGGCTGCCTGGCGAAATTTATCGGCGCGGGTTGTCATACCAGCTCCACCTCGATCCGGATCCAACCCACCGTGGATATTGCTATCTCCTCCCCCCGTGGGAGGAAGCAGGTTGCCGTCTCACCTCTGCCGCTGTCATTTCCAAAGGGGAGAAGCTCCTAGAGCAGTGTTCAAATCGATGTCTGACAGGAGCAACCCTGGAAGCACTCGACTTGGCACTATCTACCCTCACCCCGCCCTCTCCCGGTGGGAGAGGGGGAGGAGAGGTCGGCTCCTTCGCAGGAAATCAGCGAGCACTTGGCGCTGCAGAGGAGGTTCGGAAGGCGCCTCTGAAAACCGAGAGAGGGGAGGGATGATCACGGATCATACGGTCAGTCTCAAGGGGATCAACAGTCGCACGTCCAGTCGCGTCATCGGATCATCGCTGCTCAGCAGCTCACCAGCATCGCAACGACAGCAGCCACAGGAAGCGAACTCAACTCAGCATCTACCCCAGCAGGCATCACCGCATCTATCGCATGTCAGCTCAAGGATCGGCCCTACCGTGAGGCTCAGATCATCAGCTTCCACAGGAACTTCAGCTCCAGCTCCTGTCTCTGTTCCATCGAACGCATCTCATCGAGCATCTCAGCGTGTAATTCCACGGTCAGCAACATCGGCTCAGCGTCAGTTCAACGGTCATCACCACTCAGTAGGTACGCTAGCACAACAATCGGCACAATCGTTCTGCCACCACTGCCTACGTCCGCACATCCGCTTGATCTGTGCCCACCCCTCCCTCATATGTTCAGGACGGTTTCCCTACACATCCGGGTGTTAAGGACGGATACCCTGCACATTCGGGATTTCGTTCAGTGCAGTCGTTTTTGCAGATCCTTTGGGGGGATTTGTCACACGGGAATCAGGATCACTATTCCCTTCTTGCTTCGTCTTCGTATAACCCGCGATCATCTCTGCCATCATTTGGCGACCTACTTCGATGCCCTGTTCGGCCGCTTCCAGGGTAATCAGCGACAAGCGCTGCTCGCGGGCATAATCCTCGATCTTGCTCCGGGTGATGTCGCGCATGAAGCCTTCCGGCACGCGGTTGAGCCGAGTTACGGCTGACTGGGTCCAGTCGAAATCTCCCAAGCGCATCACCGGATCTGACGGCGCTAGCTCGGCTTGTGGGGCGTCGCTATGGGTGCCGCGGCCGCTGCTGGTCTTCGCCCCATGGCCGCTGGGGGTGGCCCCGATAGCCTCCGCCTCGACGAGGCTTTCGTTGACGATCGGCATGACGAAGTCGTGTGTGATCGTGGATAACGCCCGCACGCGGGCGGTTTTCTCGATGCGTGCCTTGGCTCGCCGCCGCATATAGGCTACGGGGATGCGTCGTAGCTCCTCTTTGGCCTCGAGGGTCCAGCGCAGTTTGACGCCGTCAAAGGTCTCCTCGGCTTCAACGCCCCCCTCCTCAGCGACCATCGCCTCGACGGTTTCGGGATCGAGGCGCACAAACCGTTCCGTCGTGCTGCTGCAGACCGGGCACTGCACTGGCTCGCTGTCTTTGGCGACGTAACCGCAGACCTCGCAGATATAGGTCGTCGTGCCCTCGGCCTGGAGGCGCTGCAAAGCCAATTGTTCAGCTACCGATTCCGCCATCGCCGCCGTCTTTTGGGGCATGAAGATGGCCATCACTTCGTCGATCACTGACGAACTGACGATCGAATGCCCTTTCTCGATGGCATGGCGCAGCACAGCCGTCCTGGCGATGCCACGCACGAAGGCGGGAACGCGTTCCATGCGCTGTAACGCCTCTTTGGTCCAGTGAACGCTCTCCTCCGCTTTCACATCCAACGGCGGATAGTATTTGCCGCTGACCAGCATCACATGACAGGGCGCCAGGCGCAGCAGATTCTCGGCGTTGCCGCCGATGTCCATGGTGTCGTCGCTGTGTACACCGATCTTGCCGACGATGAGCAGCCAGGGAGTTGTTTTGCGCACGTGCTCCAGCAACTTTTCGAAGGCTTTGCCAGCGTGCAGGGTGATTTTCAGTTCGACACCAGCTTCGGCGGCCACCTTTTTGGCGATTTCCAGGTGGGATTGATAGATCCGCGCTAGCCCGGTATCGATGATCTCTTCGTGGAGTTGTTCCTGTTCTTTGAAGCGAAAGATCTTGGCGGCCTGATCGGAAAGGACGCCGACGATGCTGTTGAACATGGCGTAGTGCAGATACGGATCATAGACCGCCACGGCCTCGACGGGCCGGTCGAACGCCTTCCCGAAGGCCACCGCCGCCTTGAGCGCGGCGAAAGACTGCGGGCTACCGTCGATCCCCACCGTGATGCCGCCCGTTTGCTGCTCCTCCCATGGCCGGATGTCTTTCACGACCAGCGTGTCCGTGGCGACACGGCGTACGACGCGTTCGCAGACACTGCCGAGGAGGCTATCTTTGACGGCTCCCATGCCGAGGGCGCCGATGATGACCAGATCGTAAGAGTTGGCGCGGATATCGTCCACCAGCGGCTGGAAGGTCCGTCCATCATACGTCCGACGCTCGAAGGGAATGCCGAGCTCCTGACAGCGCCGCTCCATGACATCGAGGTATGAGTCCGAGATCAGTTGTAATCCCATCGTAATCAGCGAGTCATGGATTTTCCGTTGGCGTTCGAGCTCTTTTTCATCCTGATATTCTTCAGGCAGGGTATACTCCATCTGCTTGAAGCGGTAATCATGCATCTTCGCCGCATAGACATGACTGCCGATCAGTGTGGCCCCAAAGGCCTGGGCCCATGCCACCCCAAGGTCGATACACCGATTCGAATGATCGGAGTTATCGACGGGGATGAAGATTCGTTTGTACATTCCCCTGCACTCCCTTCACGGTCGGTCACCTGCCAGGCAGCTCTGCGTGAAAACAACGCGGCGGAAATTATCAAATCGCTCTAGGCTTGTCAACGGAAAATTTCTGCCAGGGTCGGACGCAGCATGACATGCCTTCCCGAGGCGGCAGGGGCGCTGATACGGGGGTTTGTGCCATGGGAACGCGCCTGCAGGTCGTCGGAGGGCCTGGAGGCGCGAAGAGTCGCTTGCAATATGTAAGCTGACTAGCTATATTTACAACCGGTTGCATTTTCCAGCCTGGTTGCTGGCCAAGCCCACGCAGATGCGTGGTGGGTGAAGGGCCTCCGCGCATCATCCCCTCATCAACCCCTTCGTATAGTTGTGATCGAGGATTTATGATCAAGAAAATGCTCATCAACGCCGAGGATCCAGAGGAAAATCGTGTGGCGATCGTCACGGATGGCATCCTCGAAGAGTTCGACATCGAAACCACCCACAAAGAACAAGTCAAGGGCAACATTTACAAAGGCGTTGTGGTGAAGGTCGAGGCCGGACTGCAGGCAGCGTTCGTCGATTACGGCGGCAAGCGCGCCGGTTTTCTGCCATTAGGCGAGGTGCATCCGACATGTTATGTTGATCCCGAGCTGGCCAAGCGGGGCGGTCGCGTGCGCATCCACGATGTCTTGAAGCGTAATCAGTCGCTGCTGGTGCAGGTCGTCAAGGACGAAATCGGCACCAAGGGCGCGGCGCTGAGCACGTACATCTCGCTGCCGGGCCGCTACCTCGTCCTGATGCCAGGGGTCGATGCGACGCGAGTATCCCGCAAGATTGAGGACGAGTCCCAACGGCGTAAACTGAAAGAGATCGTGGCGCAGCTTGAGCCGCCGCCGGGGATGGGGGTGATTATCCGCACGGCGGGCCTGGACCGCACGAAACAGGAATTACAGCGCGACTTGGCCTATCTCCTCAAGTTGTGGGAAACCATCCTCTCCCAGGCCAAAGAACTTCCCGCCCCTTCCGTCGTCTACCAGGAGCGCGATCTCGTCATCCGTTCCATCCGCGACTACTTCACCCCAGACATCTCCGAGATCCTGGTCGACGACCGCGAGGTCTTTAAGCGGGCGCGCGAGTTCCTGCAGGCCATCATGCCGCGTTACGTCAACCGTATCAAGCTATACCGTGAGAAGCGCCCGATCTTCTCCAAATATCAGCTCGAGGAACAGATCGAAGCCATCTTCGAGGACAAGATCCCCCTGAAATCCGGCGGCTCCATCGTCATCGAACGCACCGAAGCCATGGTCTCCATCGATGTCAACTCGGGACGCTCGACGCAGGAACGGGGCATGGAGGAGACCGCCTTCAAGACCAACATGGAGGCGGGCGAAGAAATCGCCCGACAGTTACGGCTGCGCGATTTAGGCGGGCTGGTGGTGATCGACTTCATCGACATGCGGGACCGCAAACACATGCAAGAGGTGGAGCGCTGTCTGAAAAACGCCCTGAAGCGCGACAAGGCGCGCACGGAGATGTCGCGGATCTCCAAATTTGGCTTGCTCGAAGTGTCGCGCCAACGCCTCAAACCCGCCTTACAGGACGAAACGACCTTGCCGTGCCCACACTGTAAGGGACAGGGCCTGGTGCGCTCCCCTGAATCATTGGGGCTCACGGTTTTACGGAAAATCCAGGCCGCGGCGGTAAAGGGCAACTTGTTGACGGCGAAAGCGAGAGTCCCCCTTGAGACGGCCAATTACCTCTTGAACGAAAAACGCGATCGCCTGCTCAAGCTGGAGCATGAATACGACATCCGCATCCATATCGCAGGCGACGCCCTCCTCACTGGCTCGCAATTCAACCTGATGCTCGACAAGAAAGATATTCCCGATCTTCTGCTCACCGACGAGGAAGTGTCGGAGATGGAACCTGAAGCGGCACAGATCGACGACGGTACCGCGGCGGTGGCAGGTGAACTCGAGCAGGAAGACGAAAAAGAGGTTGAACCGTCTGTGGAATCTGCCGCGATCATCGCATCGCCTGCTGAGGAGGTGGTGTCGGTGGAAACCTCCGCCGACACCAAAGACGCTCTTGCCGTCGAGGGCAATGGCTCACGTAACCGTCCAGCGGCAGCTCCCACTCCGAATGGCCATACAACTCACCCCAGGCCTGAGCCAACTTCGGCGCCATGGTCGCCTATCCGACGCCGAGGGCGATTTTGGTGGTTGCGGCGGGCGGCTGCAGCAACTCATCGCGTCGTCGAAGACTGCCCACGGCCTGCTCTCAGCCAAGAGGGAGCGTCGGAGCCTGTACCGCCGCCGCCGTCTGAGCCTCTATCATCCACCATCCTGACCGCTGAGGGCGAAGACGTGATTGCTGTCCGACGCCTCGATGCCGACGCGCCGTGGCGGCGTATGCTACCGCCAGTTAAACCTTACCGTCAACTGCCGCGGCGCGGTGGCGATGACGCCGCGGCAGGGAATTCCACATCCCTCTGATAGAGCAGCGCTCGAGCCCCTTGGCGGAGACGTCGCCGCCATCCCCAGCCCAAGGGGCAGCGATCACTGCTGACTACGCAAGCCCGCCCCTGGCAATACCTATCCCCTTGCCAGGACGGTGGGACGAGGGAGCATCCAGCGATGCCCACGCAAGTGAAGCTCTTCACCCGCCCATTAGCGGGATCCCCCAGCGGGTTAGTCGAGATCGAACAGGTCATCAATGCATGGCTGGCCGAGTACCCAACCCTCGTCGTCACGCATACGGAAACGCATGTGTTTTACAATCAAGAAACGCGGAAGAACGACATCGTCGTGTTGATCTGGTACCGCTCTTGAGCGCTCGCGCCTTTATGACATCAATGCACATGTGCGGAGGGTGTTTTGGTGATCGCCGCGGAGGGTGGTCGACCATATGTTTCGTTCCTACCACCCTCATCTCCCAGAGAGGCGGATTAGCCTCTGGGAAATAAACTGCGAGCGTGAGCAGCACACTGTCCGTTGGCACGAAAAGGCGTTGACAAGGCGGCGTGGCAAGTGTATCAAGGAGCCGTCAGAGGACTACTCAGGACGCTCACAAACGGCGCCGACCCGTAGGGTGTGAAGGAGGGGATGAGCATGGCTGGCATCGTGGCGTACGGCGCGTATATCCCGCTGTTCCGGCTAGGCAAGGGAACGGCCGGATGGGAAAGTCCGACGGAGCGGGCCATCGCCAACTTCGATGAAGATAGCGTCAGCATGGCGGTGGCGGCGTTGCGCGATGCGCTGACCGGCATGGATCCGAATAGCATCGATGCCCTCTACTTCGCCACCACCACCCAGCCGTATGCCGAGAAACAGTCTGCGACCACGGTGGGATGGGGAGCTAACCTCCGGAGCGAGCTGTTCACCGTCGATTGCACCGATAGCCTACGGGCCGGAACCAACGCCCTTAGGCTCGCCATGGACGCCGCCAAGGCGGGGTCGGCGAAGCGCGTTGCCGTAGTCGCCGCGGATACGCGCCTAGCGCAGCCGCGGTCGTCGTTCGAGCGCACCTTCGGCGATGGCGCTGCGGCGCTGGTCGTCGGCGAGGATCGGCCGATTGCCACGATCGAAGGTCATGTGTCGCTGGCGCACGAGATCATGGACACCTGGCGCTCCGCCGATGAAGACATGGTGCGTGCGTGGGAGGACCGCTTCCGCCTGGAAAAGGGTTTCATCGAAGCTCTGCGGGAATCGGTCGCCAAGGCCCTGCAGAAGTTCGGGACCACCGCTAAGGACTACGCCAAAATCATCTTCTCCGCCCCTGATGCCAGGGCGCACCGTGAGGCTGTTCGCGTTCTCGGCCTTGAGGACTCACAAATCCAGGACGGGCTGTTCGGCGCCTTGGGCCACACCGGCACGGCGTTTCCCTTGATGCTGTTGATCGCGGCTCTTGAAGAGGCCAAGCCGGGAGACCATTTGCTGCTGGCTAGCTACGGCGATGGCTGCGACGTCTTCAGCCTGCGGGTCACCGAGGACAAAGCTCAGCTGCCGCCGCGCCGCGGCATGAAAGGCCATTTGACGGCGAAAAAGATCCTGCCCAACTATGAGTTGTACCTGAAATGGCGCGGGCTGCATCAACCCGACCCGGGGGTGCGTCGTCCACCGATGCCAACGCCCTCCGCCACGGCCTTGTACCGCGAACGCGAGCGCAACTTGCGGTTTGAGGCCGCCAAATGTCGCTCCTGCGGCACTGTGCAATATCCGCCACAGCGGGTGTGCACGAGGTGCAGCAAGCGCGACGATTTCGAGCCCGTGCGCTTGGCCGATCGCCCTGCCAAATTGTTCACCTACGCCCTGGACTACATCGCGGGCTCAGTGGATGTGCCGTTGGTGGTCTGCATCGTGAATTTCGAGGGCGGCGGTCGGGCACTGATGACCATGACCGACCGCGTCGTCGAAGAGATCGAGGTCGACATGCCCCTCGAAATGAGCTTCCGCAAGCTCTACGAGGCCGAGGGCATCCATAACTATTTCTGGAAGTGCACTCCGGTGCGGGTAAAAGGATAGGACTGAGTGCTGAGGACTGAGGACTGAGTGAGACAATGCCGAGAATCAATGGGGGTTTTACTCAGCCCTCAGCACTCAGTCCTCTCGTATGAGGAGGTAGCTATGGCCGAGAGCATTCGGGACAAAGTGGCGATCATCGGCATGGGCTGTACCAAATTCGGGGAACGCTGGGATGCCTCATTGGAAGACCTCCTAGTGGAAGCAGGCTATGAGGCCTTCGCGGACGCCAAGCTGGAGGCCAAAGATATCCAAGCGGCCTGGGTTGGGACGGTAGGGTCGGACCGCACCGGACAGTTTTTGGCCAACGCTCTAAAATTCGACTACATCCCCATTACACGCGTAGAAAACGCCTGTGCGACGGCCACAGACGCCTTTATGAATGCTTGCTTCTCCGTTGCCGCCGGAGTGTATGACATCGTGATGGCCGCTGGGGTCGAGAAACTCAAGGACAATCCATACACGGGGCTCGCGGTTGGCGGCGGCAACCTGACCAGCGGCGTCGAGCCCGCCGTGCCCCCGCCGGTGCAGTTCGCCCTGGCCGCAACGCGCTACGCGCATCATTACGACCTGCCCATGGAGGAACTCAAACGGGTTTTGGCCAAGATCGCCGTCAAGAACCACGCCAACGGCGCCAAAAACCCGAAGGCGCACTTCCGCCGCGAGATCAAGGTTGAGGATGTCCTCAAAGCGCCGACCGTCGCCTGGCCACTGGGCTTGTATGACTGTTGTGGCGTGAGCGATGGCGCCGCTGTGGCGATCATCACTCGGCCTGACATCGCCAAGAAGATTCGCGATGATTACGTGCTGGTCAAGGGGCTTGGCTTCGCGGTCTCCGGACGGCAGGGTTTGCTGCAGGACGATTACGACTTCGTGGACTTCGAAGAAAACGTGCGGGCGGCGAAGATGGCCTATGAACAGGCTGGCATTCGCGATCCCTTCAAGGAGATCGATGTCGCTGAGGTGCACGATTGCTTTACCATTACCGAGTTGTTGATCTATGAGGACTTGGGATTTGCGCCGCGTGGCCGAGCGCGAGAGCGTGTCGATGCCGGCACCTTCGAGCTGGGCGGCGAACTCGCCGTGAATCCCGATGGCGGACTGAAATGCTTCGGGCATCCGATCGGTGCCAGTGGTCTGCGCATGATCTACGAAGTATACCAGCAACTCCAGGGCAAGGCGGGACCTCGTCAACGCAAAGACCCACAACTGGGCCTCACGCACAACATCGGCGGCCGTCCAGGCTCGTTCACTTGTTCGGTGGCTATCTTCGGGCGCTAAGGTTGGCGCCGGGGGACGCGGCTTGCTGCGTCCCCCCACTCCCTGTTCTTTATCCCCTTCTATGGACAGCACCACACATCGGAGTGTTCAATGTCGGACTGCTGCCCGAACGGGAGCAGCCAGCACTTTCGGGATCGACGGGGGCAGTGGAATGGATGCGTGACGGCGTTCCATGCTGCCATGCGCTGCCAGAGCTTGACCTTCCCATCGGCCGTTGGGCCGCGCTTATGGCGGTTTTCAGATCAATGTCTGGCAGGTGAGGAACGCAGCGCCTGTCCTTGGCTCTATCCCGCCCTTGCCCCGCGCTCTCCGATGTGATGATCATCCGCTGCCGCTGGCATCTGTCGCCCTGCTCATCGACTTGGCTGGAGCGTGTCGCGAAGGCGGCCACAAGGGTCAGGGGAGAGATCGTATGAACATTGCCATCGGATCAGATCACGCAGGGTTTCGGTATAAGGAGCGTATTCGAGTGCTCCTCACGGAGTGGGGGCATAACGTCACCGATTTTGGTACGTCCTCCCCCGAGCCGGTGGACTATCCATTGATCATTCGCCCCGTGGCGGAAGCCGTTGCCCGGGGGGAGTTCGAGCGGGGCATCGTGCTCGGTGGCTCGGGCAATGGGGAGGCGATCGTCGCCAACCGCGTGCGCGGGGTACGATGTACGCTGTGCTGGAATGTGGAGTCGGCCCGCTATGCTCGGCTCCATAATGATGCCAATATGCTGTCCATCGGCGAGCGATTGGTGCCCAGAGATGAGCTGGTGCCGATTCTGCAGGTGTGGCTTACCACACCCTTTGAAGGCGGTCGCCATGAGCGTCGGATTCGGCAGATCGATGTCACCACGAGCTAGCTCGGCCGGGATCCAATCCGCAGGAGCGCACGGCACATTCCAGCCGTTCGCCTGTCTTCAAGGTGACATAGCATGTCGACTCGTCTTTATCTCACCACATGGGCTGCGACCATAAGCGTATGAGATATCGTCGGTTATTTCTCCTCTCCCTACTCCACCTTTCGGGCGCGGATGAAAGCGCGGGTTAATCCCACACCCCTGGGATCTTCGCCTGGCACTTTGGGCAAGCGCCATCGCGCAGCATATTTTGCCGGATGGTATAGCCTCGACGCTCGATCAAGAGAGCGTGACAGGCGGGACAGTAAGTATTCTCGAAGGACCCCACGTGCCCCGGCAGATTGCCAGCGTAGACGAAGTGCAGGCCCGCTTTGACGCCGATCTCCGCCGCCTGCAGTAGCGTCTCGACGCTGGTGTTATCGCGGTCGCGCATCTTATAATCCTGGTGAAAAGCCGTCACATGCCAGGGGATGTCCGGCGAGACGTCCACCAAAAACTCGGCGATCTGCCGCAGCTCGTCGTCTGAATCGTTAAAGCCGGGCACGACCAGGGTCACGATCTCCAGCCAAAAGCCCTTGCGATGCAGCAGGCGAATGGTCTGCAACACGTTGTCCAGCACACCGCCGAGCTCACGGTAATGTTTATCGTCGAAGCTCTTCAAATCCACCTTATACAAATCCACCCATGGTCGGATATAATCCAGCACTTCGGGGGTACCGTTGCCGTTCGAGATGTAGGCACACTTTAAGCCGTGCTGTTTTGCATGTTTAAACACCTCTACAGCCCATTCGCTGGTGATGAGCGGTTCGTTGTAGGTGCTGGCGACGATCGGTGCTCCCAAGCGCAGAGCCTCTTGGACCAACCGTTCTGCTGAGACGACCAGCGGTCGGGCGTATGCATCGGAGGTCGGATCTCGCAAGGTTTGCGAGGTAATCCAGTTCTGACAGTACGCACAATGGAAATCGCACCCCAGCATGCCGAAGCTCAACGCCAATGAACCCGGCAGCGCGTGGAAAAAGGGTTTTTTCTCAACGGGGTCGCACTGGAGGGCGCCGACATAGCCGGCCGGTACTTTGAGGACGCCTTTGTCATTGAAGCGCACCTTGCAAACCCCCAACCGTCCCGGTGGAATCTTACAGCGGTGGCCACAGGCGTAGCATTGTAGCCATTCATCTGCCAGGCTCTTGTAGAGCGCCCCCGGCCGCGTCAGTTGGGCCAGGACGGCACCCAATGCTTGACCTGACCTCGCGGTTGCCATCGGAAACACCTCCTTGCATTTCGAGGCCGAGATAGCCATTCGCATGATGCTGATGTCGAAATGGACCAAGGCCTGAGCTGATTGTGCCGCTCAGCCGATACGACGTGTTGCTCATGGTTGTGGACTCTGAGCCAGCGAAGATGGGACGATAGCTAGGGATAGACATCGGCGTGAGGCGAATCCGATCCCCAGCAGTCAGTGGCCAAAGCTGCGAAGCGCGTGTGTGGTCGCATACCAGGGACCCCTTGCAACGACGCCATAATTTTGCCATACTGGCAGCACACACAGGGCTGTAAGGGGGGATCATATGACCGTCACCGTTTCGGTGGACCGCATATATACCCTGCTGAAAGAAGCTGGCTATCGTCTCACCAAGCCGCGACGCGCCGTGTCGCGTGTCCTACTGTCGACGCAAAAGCCGCTCAGCATCGAAGAGATCCATACTCGTCTCGACGACCGCTCGATCAATCGCGTCTCGATCTACCGTACGATTCAACTGTTGTGTGACCTGGGAGTCGCACGTCGTCTACAGTTTCACGAAGGATTCGCGCGCTACGAACTGGCCGATCCCTTCGGCAGTCATCATCACCATTTCGTCTGCAATCTCTGCGGCAAGGTCGAGGATATCGATGCCTGCCCCCTCGCCACTACCGAACAGGTCATCATCCGCCGCACGCAATCGCGGATCACCTCGCACTCCCTGGAGTTCTATGGCGTGTGCGGGGCATGCGCCCAATCCATACCTGTCTCCACTTCATGACGTCGCTGGAACGCGGCGGAGTGAGGCGCACTCTGATTTTCCAAGATAATCCTGTGGTGTTCAATCATCGGCTCGATGTCTTGTAGCCACGTGGGTTGTCGCTTGCCATGGACTTTCACGGCACCGTAACGAGCAGCCGTGGCGAGGTGAGGATCAAGTCAGCGCCTGGTGAATCGAGGATGTACGTCAGCCTTCTGCAGGGGAGATTGGCGGGGCGCATCACCTCCCCTCACCCCCACCCTCTCCCGGTGGGAGAGGGTGAGAAGGGCGCGGGGTCAGGATCGTGTCGGAAAAAACCTACCCTTGTGAGCCCACCGAAGGGCAGGAGAGCTTTCAACTCATGCCTTCGCCGGCACGACCACGTTCAACGCCTCACGGATGATGTCGACGATGCGATCCACCTGCGCCGCCGTGATCACCAACGCCGGTGACAGCATGATGACGTCGCCGCGCGCACGTGTGTACAAGCCGCGCTGCATGCACTCTTCGCGGATGCGGTCGCCGATCTTTTGCGCCGGGTCGGTGGGCGCCTTGGTGGAGCGATCGCTCACCAGCTCCACCGCCGCCATCAACCCTAAGCCACGGACATCGCCCACGGCTGCAAAGTCGTAGAGCGTTTTGAGGCCTTCGAGCAGCCGCGCCCCCATCACCTCGGCGTTCTTGACCAAGCCTTCCTTCTCGATGATTTCAATGTTCTTGATCCCCACGGCGCAGCAGGTAGGATGGCCGGAATACGTGAACGCATGCATCCAGCGATCTTCGTAGGGGGCTGACAGCACGGCATCGCGGATCTTGTCCGAAATCATGATGCCGCCGAGCGGCAGGTAGCCGCTGGTCACCCCTTTGGCGAAGGACATGATGTCTGGTTCGACGCCCCAGCGTCCCAGGGCAAACCAACTGCCCGTCCGCCCAAACCCGGTGATCACCTCGTCGGCGATGAACAGGACGTCGTACTTGTCGCAGACGCGGCGGATATTGACGAAATAATCATCCGGCGGCACGATGACGCCACCCGCCCCCTGCACCGGTTCAGCGATGAACGCAGCGACGGTGTCGGGCCCCTCGGCCAGGATCTTCTCTTCCAGCTGGCGTGCCGCTGCCTGACCGATGGTTTCACCCGGCTTGACCCCTTCGAAGCGATACGGATAGGGCGATTGCACATGCAAGAAATTCGGCACCCGCGGCTCGAACATCTTCCAATACGGCGCCATACCGGTGGCGCTCATCGCCGCCAACGTCACACCGTGATAGGCGTGTTGCCGGGCGATGACCTTCACCTTCTCGGGCTTGCCCATGGCCTTCCAGTAGAAACGCGCCGTCTTAAAGGCGCTTTCATTGGATTCAGCGCCGCCGCTGGTGAAGTACACGGTGTTGAGGCTGGGATAGGCCAGCGAAGCCAGCTTCGAGGCCAGCTTCACGGCGGGGATGTTGGTCGCTCCTGCATAGGACGAACAAAACGCCAATTCGGCCATTTGCGCCGCAGCGGCTTCGGCTAATTCCTTGCGCCCGTGGCCCACGTTGACATTCCACAGCCCAGCTAAGCCATCGATAAATTCTCGCCCCTCAGCATCCCACATCAGGACGCCCTGACCCTTCACCCAGACCTTCGGGGCCTGATGATCGGCCGGATGGTGCAAGGGATGGAAGAGATGCTCTTGATCCTCCTTCACCAGATCAACGGTGCTGACTTGGGCCATCGCGATGCCTCCTTTCTATGAGGAACGATCGAACAACCGCATGAATTGCTCGAGAGAGGCCGGCGGAACTTTGGCCACCGCGAGATTTTCCTCGACATGCTGGACTTGTTTCATGCCGACCAGCGCCGTGCCCACCCCTGGCGAGGAGCGCACGAACTGCAGGGCGCGCTGCGCATCGGTGTTGAGGTTGAAAACCTGGGCGAGCACCTGCGGCAGGCCTTGGGCCAGCCGACTCTGCAGAATGGAGGCGCTGCACATCACGTATATACCATGCATCTGGGCCGCTTCGAGGAGCGTCAGTGTCTGGTCGTCGAGCAGCTGATTCTGCCGGGTCAAGGCTTCGGGCATCGCCAAATTGTGCGGTAATTGAATCACCCGAAAGTTGTGCTGCTCTCCCGCCACATCGCGCGCGGCGGCGACCAGTTCGCTCAACGAGAGGTAATCTGTTGCGTCTGATGGCTGGCGATAGCCATTCCAGGTCGCGGTGCCGTACCAGCGGATTTTTCCGGCGGCGACGTTGTGCTCCAAGAGCTGAAAGGCCTGTCGCATGCGGGCGATGAAGTCCTGGCGCGGGATTTCCTCCAGTTGCTGCTCGGGATTATGCACGAAATACACGTCAACGCACTCTAAGCCGAGATTGCGTAAGCTCGTATCCAGCTGATGTTGCAAATACCTTGGTGCCAGACAGTGACAGCCCGCCACCAGGTCCGCCGGGCGGATGATGCCGGGGCGCAGAAAAGTGTCCTCGATGTAACGTATGAATTCCGCTTGCGTGCGCGGCGGCCCGCCATCGAATGGGATGTAGCCTCCTTTGGTGGAGATGACGACCTCGTCACGCTGGAGGCCTCCCGTCTGGAATCGCGTGGCCAGGGCCTGACCGATCACACGCTCGCTCTGCTGAAAGCGATAGTTAATCGCCGTATCGATGAGGTTACAGCCGAGGTCGAGGGCGCGCATGATGGCATCGCGATATTGCGCATCCGTGTGAGCATCAGGCTCACCGAGATAGGTCCCGAGGCCGATCGAGGAGATATTCAGGCCCTCGAACTGGCGAAAATGGCCGTCGGCAACCGTTCCCTGGAGACGCGCCGCATAGCGAATCGTCCCTTCGGGTGTGGCGCATCCGGGAAATGCCATGAAGATCTCCCCTTGCTCCGTCTGCAGCTTCTTGGGAGCGCTGAATGAGTATCGATGCTACACCACATGGGGGCTGACAGCGATCGCTATGGTGGTCAGCCCTTGCGGCCGCGGACACTGGTGTCTCTACTCTAGCATAGAATCGGATACCAGGAAAGGCAGGGACTGAAGAGACCTGGAGAGCGTGAGGCGACACGGCGTCCATCACAAGCCCTGGAGCGCCGGCAAGACCTCACGGCCGAATAGCTCCACGCTGCGCCGCGCTTTGGCAAACTCCATATCGCCGAACATGACTTGCATCTCCGGCTGAATCGGGCCAAAGACTTCCCGCGCCTGGCGTATCTGGTCGAGCACCAGCGCAGGATCGCCGATGAACGCCCGCACCTCCGCTACCACCCGATCATAGGTCAACTCGCTGAGGCGAGCCTGTAACTGCTCATAGCCGCGATACTGCTCCGACAGTCGGCCTGTCCATGCCGCGGCAGCCTCTTTGAACACGGCGACATACTGTTCGACGTAAGGCTGTGCCTCTCGCCGGGCGACCGCTGTCGATTCCGCTAGGTAGAGATGGAACGCCATCGAGGCCGGCGGTGGCTCCTGGCCGCTATGATGCTCGCGAAAAGTGCGGCGATACAGCGCCAATTTCTGCGCCAAGTCCTGAAAGTCGCTGAGGTAGGGGACAAACATCAAACCATAGCCCTGCGCCCCGGTCCACACAAAGGATTCAGGGCTGGCGATGGCCGCCACCAGGATGGGAGGATGGGGCCGTTGTACGGGTCTGGGCAAAAGGGTGACATCTTTGAAACGGTGGAAGTGCCCCTCAAACGTCACCTTTTCTTCGGTCCACAGGCGCTTCACGGCGGTGATGCCTTCTTCGAAGCGCGCCCGGCTTTCTTCCATGCTGACCGCGAAGGCCTCAAACTCGTGCGGCAAAAAGGCGCGGGCGAATCCTGCGTCCAGGCGCCCGCCGCTGAGGCAATCGACCATCGCCAGTTCGGCGGCTAATTTGAGAGGATGATTGAAAGCCGGGATGACGGCGCCGGTGACCAGGCGAATGCGTTGAGTGCGTTGCGCGGCAGCGGCCAGGAAGATGAGCGGGCTCGGGCTATAGCCGCCATACGGTCGGAAGTAATGCTCGACGATTTTAACGGTGGCATAGCCCAGGTCGTCGGCGAGCGCACATAATTCCAAAGCTTCACGGAAGTAGACCTCCGCCGACTTGCGTTCAGGACGGCACGATGGGAAAAAGTTCAGCCCGCACTTCATAGATCCCTCCCGCCGCTCTCAGCCCTTCTGCGCCCTATGAGGCGACCTCCAGTTCGACATGCAGGGCGATTTCGCGTAAGACGCTGGCCACCTGTTCGCACTCGGCCCAGCTCCCCACATAAGCCACGGCCTGCCCATGCGTATGCGCCGTGTAGGTGATGTGAAAGGCCTCCGCCGGGCTACAGCCGGTCGCCTTCTGCACTTGGGTGATCACTGCGTCGAACGTGTGGTGATCGTCGTTAAACAGGATGACCATCCACGGCTGGTCTTGCCCCGTCCCCAAACGATGCTCAGGCCGGGTTTGCGTCTGTGTTGGCACACCTCCACCCCCTTTCCAGACCTATCGAGCCCATGGTAGCCATGGCAGTAGTGAAAGTCAACTCGCCCGACACCTGAGAGATAGATGGACCCTCCCTTTGATAGGCCCATGAGCCCAGGTCGTTTTTAGGCATCACCCTGGCCCAAGTGCTTTACGCCCTCTCCCTCCGGGAGAGGGCTGGGGTGAGGGGAGATGAGATGAAGAAGCGATGGAGTTCGACACTCGATTTGCGGGGGGTATGTGGCTCCTTCCCCCCGGCGGGGGAAGGTGGAGATGAGGGGGAAGGAGGGGGGACGCATCAGCGCCCTCCTGATCACATTTGGGCCGAACAGTCTTGACTCTCTCCCATACAGGCGGCAAGGGGATTGAAAAGCGTCAGGCTCTGTCAACCTCTCCACCGCTATGGTATTCAACGTTTTAGATCGAAGCCGGGATTTTCATAATGCCACCTATCCTCTTTGATGCTAAATTAGGGAGGTCGGCTCGGCGTGCTGCAGCTTGCGCGGCCCCTCAATTTGTGGACCCGATCGTGGGAGCCCGATTTTCCATGCCGGATGTATCCTTTCACCCACTAGTACTCCGATGGTTTAAGCAGCGCTTCACAGCGCCTACGCCGCCGCAGGCTGCCGGCTGGCAGCACATCGCCACCGGAGCCGACACGCTGATCGCCGCTCCGACGGGTTCGGGTAAAACCCTGGCCGCCTTTCTGTGGTCGATCAATCAACTGATCGTCCAAAGTGTGAACGGTACCCTGGGCGATCGCATCCACGTGGTCTATGTCTCGCCGCTGAAGGCCCTCGGCAACGATATCCAGAAGAACCTGCAGCTCCCGCTGGGGGAAATCCTCACCCTGGCGGTTGGCGAGGGGTTGGCTCTGCCGGAGATTCGCACCGCCGTGCGCTCGGGCGATACGCCTGCACGTGAACGCCAATCCATGGTGCGCCGTCCGCCTCACATCCTGATCACCACGCCGGAATCCCTATATATCCTGCTCACCGCCGAGCGCAGCCGTCAGGCCTTGTCCACCGCCGAAGCGGTGATCGTCGATGAGATTCATGCCATCGCTGGCGATAAGCGCGGCGCGCACCTGGCCTTGTCGCTGCAACGCCTCGACGCTTTGGTGGGACGTCGCCTGCAGCGCATCGGGCTTAGCGCCACCCAGAAACCGATCGAGGAGATCGCTCGCCTGCTCGTGGGCACCGGTCGCATCGCCCCCGATGGTCGCCCCACCTGTGCCATCGTCGACATGGGGCACCGCCGGACGATGGATTTGCGCGTCGAGGTCCCCGAGCAAGAACTCGGACCCATCGCGACCCATGAGATGTGGGCCGAGCTCTACGAGCGTATCGCGGCGCTCGTCCAACAGCAGCGCTCGACCCTGGTCTTCGTCAACACCCGCCGCCTGGTGGAGCGTGTGGCCCATCAGCTGACAGAACGACTGGGAGAAGGCAAAGTGGCCGCCCACCACGGCAGTCTATCGCGTCGGACACGTCTTGAGGCCGAGGAGGGCTTGAAAAGCGGTGCCACCCCGGTGGTTGTCGCCACCGCTTCGCTGGAACTCGGCATCGACATCGGCCATGTTGACCTCGTCTGTCATCTGGGTGCACCGCGCGCCATTGCCACCCTGTTACAACGCGTCGGGCGCTCCGGCCATGGCGTCGGAAGCGTGCCCAAGGGCATTCTGTTCCCACTCACCCGCGATGAACTGATGCAGTGTGCCGCTGCCGTCCGCGCGGTGCAGGCTGGTGCTTTGGATCACGTACTCATCCCCGAGGCCCCCCTCGACATCCTGGCGCAGCAAATCGTCGCCTGCGCCGCCAGCGAGGAGATCACCGAAACTGCGCTGTGGGAACTCGTGCATGGGGCCTATCCGTATCGCCATCTGCGCCGCCGGGACTTCGACGCCGTGCTGACGATGTTAGCCGAGGGCGTGAGCACGCGGCGTGGACGCGGCTCCGCTCTGCTGCACTGGGATCGTGTCCACGGTCGCCTTCGCGGCCGCCGCGGGGCACGGCTGTCGGCCATTACCAGCGGTGGGGCCATCCCCGATACTGCGGATTACGATGTCATCGAAGAACCCGCCGAGACCTTCGTGGGCACGGTCAACGAAGATTTCGCCGTCGAGAGTTTGGCGGGAGATATCTTTCTGCTCGGCAATCGCTCGTGGCGCATCCGTCGCGTCGAGGCCGGCCGTGTACGCGTAGAAGATGCCCAGGGGGCGCCACCTACCATCCCTTTTTGGCTGGGCGAGGCGCCGGGACGGACCGTTGAGCTGTCGCAGGCGGTGGCCGAACTGCGCGAGCAAGTGGCGGCGCGTCTCTCAGAGCCTGGCTTGGCGCAGCAATGGCTGCAAGCCGAAACCGGCGTGGATGCGGCAGGGGCGGAGCAGATGGTCGCCTACATCGCCCAGACCGTGAGCGTGCTCGGCGTGGTGCCGACGCAGCGGGTGCTCGTGGTGGAGCGCTTCTTTGACGAGTCTGGGGGCATGCAGGTGGTGCTGCATGCGCCGTTCGGCGGGCGTATCAACCGTGCCTGGGGCCTGGCTCTGCGCAAGCGGTTTTGCCTGACGTTCGACTTCGAACTCCAGGCGGCGGCCACCGACGATGGGATCGTACTGTCCCTCGGCCTCCAACACAGTTTCCCGTTGGAGAACATCTTCGCCATGGTGCGCACGTCCACCCTGGAGCGGGACCTCATTCAGGCGGCATTGGCCGCCCCGATGTTCGAAAACCGTTGGCGGTGGAACAGTACCCGCGCCCTGATCATCCCGCGACATCACGGTGGGAAGCGCGTCCCGGTGGCGCTCCAACGCATGCGCGCCCAGGATTTACTGGCGGCCGTCTTTCCCGCACAAGTGGCCTGTCAAGATAATCATCATGGACCGATCGAGCTACCCGACCATCCACTGGTCAAGGAGACGATCGACAATTGCCTGCGGGAAGCGATGGATATCGATGGCCTGCGGGTGTTGATCGACATGATCGAGCAGGGGGTCATTCGCACCGTGGCCATCGATACCCCCATTCCCTCACCGATGTCCCACGAAATCCTCAATGCCAATCCTTATGCGTTCCTCGACGATGCCCCGTTGGAAGAGCGGCGAGCCAGAGCGGTGTCGCTGCGGCGGGTCGATGCCAATTTGGCCGCGGGCATCGGCGCCTTAGATCAGGCTGCGATCGATGAGGTCCGGGGGCAAGCCTGGCCCGACGTACGCGATGCCGATGAACTCCACGATGTGCTGTTGACGCTGGGCGTGCTGCCGGTCGCGGAGGCCGAGGCCTGGGAGACTTACGCGCGGGAGCTGCTGCGGGACGGACGCGCGACCCTGGCACGCTGGTCGAACGGCAGTACCGGTGGCTGCCAGGCGGGATTCGTCGCCGCCGAGCGCTTGCCTCTGGTGCGCCTGGCTTTTCCCGGTGTAACCATTGCGCCAGACATCGCCCTTCCGGCTCACTTGCCCGGCATCGAAGAGGCGCTCAGCGAGGAAGAGGCCCAGCGCCGCATCGTCCATGGCTGGCTGGAGTGTCTCGGCCCGACGACGACGGCGGCGTTGGCCGACCGTCTCGGCCTCGCACCTTCCCGTGTGCAGGCGGCTTTGTTCGCCTTGGAGGCCGATGGCATTGTCATGCAGGGACACTTCACGCCGGGGGGCCCGACGGAGACGATGGAATGGTGCGAGCGCGGCTTATTGGCTCGCATCCATCGCCTGACGATCGGGCGCTTACGACGCGAGATCGAGCCCATCTCAGCGGCGGACTTCATCCGTTTTTTGCTGCGCTGGCAGCACGTTCACCCTGGTACGCAACTGCATGGCCGCAGCGGGCTCCTGCAGGTGATCGGCCAGCTTCAGGGGCTCGAATTGCCGGCCCCAGCCTGGGAAGGCGAGATCCTGCCGCGGCGCATCGCGCGGTACGACCCCGCCATCATGGAAGATCTGTGTCTGGCCGGGCTCGTCAATTGGGGGCGCCTCGCCCTAAAGCCACCGGGGACCTCGGCTCAGGATTCACCCCCAGCGTCTTCGCCGGGGCAAAAGGGGTGGCGTTCACCCGCCCCGACACGCGCCGCCCCCCTGGCGTTCGTGCTGCGCGAGGACCTACCCTGGTTATTGCATCCCGCCGAGGAGCCGTTCGACGCAGCGCTGAAGGGTTTGTCCACCGCCGCGCGGGAAGTGCTCAACGTCCTGCATCTGCACGGTGCCTCCTTTCTGAGCGACATCGCTCGCTATGCGAAACGCTTACCGGTGCAAGTGGAAGAGGCGCTGTGGGAGCTGGTCGCCTGCGGCTTGGTCACGGGGGACGGCATCGCTGGCTTGCGGACGTTGCTGCTGCCGGAGATCAAGCGTCGGCCGTCGCGCCGTCCGCGCATCGGGGGAACACATGGCCGACACACCGCTCGCCTGATGCCGATCGGACGCTGGTCGCTGCTGCGCGGCCAAGGGATGCTGGCATCCGACGACAACTCGGCGCCGCCGCGCAGCGAAGCCATGGCGCGGCAATTATTGCGTCGCTATGGAGTCGTCTTCCGCGAACTCCTGGCTCGTGAGAACTATGCCCCACCGTGGCGCTCTTTGCTTGGAATCTACCGCCGCCTGGAAGCCAGGGGTGAACTTCGCGGCGGCCGTTTCGTCTCCGGGTTCATCGGCGAGCAATTCGCCTTGCCAGAAGCGGTAGACACCCTGCGCGCCGTGCGACGACAGCGCCAGGAATTGGAAGTGGCCATCGTGTCGGCGGCAGATCCACTCAACTTAGTGGGCATTCTCACTCCTGGCCCGCGTCTATCTCCCTTCGTGCACCAGGTGATCGTCTACCGCGCTGGCGTCCCAGTCGAAGTCGGTACGCTGGGAGCCGTCAAGAGCCATCTGCACCGTCAGACGTTGCAGACCTCAGAATAATCTCATCACGCTATCCCTGCCTTCGTATCCTCGGTGAATACGGTAACGGGCTCGAATCGTCCCTACCTCTGTCATCCAGGCGGCTTTCACTTCGGAGGCAATGGACATCTCCAGCAAATCGAATGGGGAGTCCATAGCCTCAAGGGCGCGGTGTAGATCTTCGGGATGGGGCTAGCCTCTGGATTCGCCTATACGCTTCAACCGCAGGGACGGGCTAGAGATCTTCACGGGCTCGCAACCTTGCACAAGTTATGGCGGTTTTCATATGTGTGTATGGCAGATTCAGCCCCGCGAGCACTCTCTCGGGCGCTATACACCCCTCACCCCGCCCTCTCCCGAAGGGAGAGGGGGAGAGATCAAGTCGCATGGCCGAGGCATTCCTTGCCGAGGCCAAACGCCCGCCCTCTTCCAAAGGGAGAGGGGGAAGAGATCAAGGGGTAGGGCGGGTTGGGGCCGTCCTCGCCTTATTGAATTCGGTGGCGATGTCATGAGCATGCCATTCGCTGGTAGGAACGACCACCGTATCCCTTGCATCGACTCGCAAAGGCCAAGCGGTCCTGCTCAAATCCTGATCTCCGGTGGCATCAACACCAACGCCGGTTCAGTGAGCATATGTCCGAGGGCTCTGAACGCCTCCTCCCAGGCTGCGGACCCAACCACAGGCCAGGGAGTGGCTTTGCCGGGCCGGATGGTCAGCAGCGGCACGTCCGCATCGAGGGCGATGCCGGCCAGCGACTTAGCCTGCCGCGTAGCCGTCTCGAAATCGCCGATCTCATCGATCAACCCACGACTGAGGGCCTGTCGCCCCGTCCACACCCGCCCGCGCGCTACCGCTTCGATGGCTTCCAAGGATTGTCCTCTGCCCGCCGCAACCCGCGCTTTGAAACGCTGATAGATCTCCGCCATCCAGTGCTGCAGGATATCCCATTCGAATGCCGTATAGGAGGCGAAAGCCGACGGCATGGAGGCGGTGGCCCCACGGCTGATGATCTCACGGCGCACACCGGCCTTCTCGAATAGGCCGCGCACATTGATCTTACCGGCGATGACCCCGATCGATCCGGTAAGGGTGGTGGCGCGGGCCACGATATGTCGCGCGCCGCAGGCCACATAATAACCGCCAGAGCCTGCCACATTGCCCATACACACGACCACCGGCTTGCGCTCTTGTAGACGCGTCACCTCTCGCCAAATGAGATCCGAGGCGACCGCCGACCCACCCGGCGAATCGACATAGAACACGATCGCCTTCACAAGAGGGTTCTCCTCAGCTCGCCGTAGCCCACGCGTGATGGTCTCATGACCAGCGAGCCGTTGTCCCAGAAGGGGCAGCGGAACCGGCAGGTCGCGGCTCTCGCCCGGGATGATCATCCCAATCAGTGGGACTACGGCGATAGCCTGGCGTTCGAGCGACCGCCATCGGTAGGCTAGGCGGACACGGGAACGGGCCCGATCCCACGGCTGAATGCGCACCGGGCGGTCATGCCGGCCCAACCAGGCGGGCAGCTGATCGGCGAAGGCGATATGATCGACGAGGCCGCGCCCCTGAGCATCGGCGGCCGACAACAAGCCGCGATCGATAGCTGCACCGATAACGGCCTCGGATCGTTGACGCGCTGCGGCAAGGGTGGCTACCACTTCTTCGTAGACGCTTTCTATCAAGGCGTTGAGCATTTCCCGTTGCGGCTCCGGCATGGTGGGGTAGAGGAAGCGATTGGCAGCCGACTTATATTCGGCGATGTGATGGAACTGGGGGACGATGCCAAGGGCGTCGAATGCCTCTCGCAGAAACGTCGCCTCGGTTCGTAGTCCGTGTAACGATAGCTCGGCGCTCTCTGGGGCAACGATGGTGTCAGCGATACTGGCGAGATAATAGACCCGCAGGTTGGCGTGCACCAGGAAGGCGACGAGCCGCTTGCCCGAGCCCCGAAAGGCCCCCAAACTCCGACGCAGGCTCTCCAAAGCTGGCAGTTCGGCCTGCAGGTCGCCGATGGTCAGGATCACGCCTTTTACACGCGGGTCAGCCGCAAGCGCATCGAGACGTTCACGCCACTCCTCAAGACTGTCCTGAGCCATGTGGAACCGGCGCTGTATCCAGCCGCGTAGGCCATGGGGACGCAACCGGCGCTCGGGCAGTCGGCCCGCGACCTCAAGGACCACGAAGTCCGGCCCTGGCCCAAATTCGGCAAGCCGATTGTGGAGCCAACGCCCGCTATTACGCAGGGCTTCAATCATGACAGCGATCGGGCTCATTGCATATCCTCATTTTTACTGAAGTATCCATTTTCATATACAAATTCGCCTTCGTCAAGGCGTAATCCGTTTCAGAAAATCGTTCGAAGAGCCGTTAATCTTTTGGTAGAATATTGAGCTTGCATTCAAGGGTGGCGGAAGAACACTCATGCGGTATCGTGACCTTCTAACATGATTTCTTCCGCTTTCCTAGTTTATGGGGCAAACACCCTCGTGGAGGGCTTGAATGTCAAAGGCGCCAGCGATGAACCTCTCAACATCCACAGAGGAGCGGTATCGCGTCCTTGCCGAACTGACAACCGATTATGCTTACGCCTTGCATGTCACAGAAGAGGGCAACCTCGTGTACGAGTGGGTAAGTGAGAGCTTCACCCAAATCACTGGGTACACGCTTGATGATCTCATCCAGACGGGCAATTGGACCTATCTCATCCATCCCGATGACCAGTCACTGGCGGAGCAGCGCCGTCAGCGCTGGCTTTCCGGCCATTCCGATGTCTGTGAATGGCGCATCCGCACCAACAAGGGGGAAGAGCGTTGGGTGTGCGATCGGGCCCGACCACTCTGGGACGTGACGCAAGGACGCGTCATCCACATCTATGGCGCGGGGCAGGACATCACGCAGCGGAAACGAGATGAAGAGCTTGCACTGCAGGCGCAAAAAATGGAGGCCATTGGACGGTTGGCAGGGGGCATCGCCCACGACTTCAACAACCTGCTGCAAGTCATCACCGGCTATAGCGATATGTTGCTCAAGCGGCTCCAACGTCAAAAGCCCCTACGCGAGTATGTGCAAGAAATCAGGAACGTCGCCGAGCAAGGGGCGATTTTGACCCGACAACTGATGGCCATCAGCCGCAGGCAGCCCCTCCAACCACAGGTCGTGGAGCTACGCAGCATCATCGCTAATATCACGCCCATGCTCCGCCGTCTTTTAGGCGAGGATATCGAGTTGGTGACCGTGCTCGATGCAGACCTGGGGAGGGTCAACGCCGATCCTGGCCAGATCGAACAGGTCATCTTGAATCTGTCGGTGAACGCCCGCGACGCCATGCCCCATGGGGGGCGGTTGACGCTAGAAGCGGCGAATGTCCAACTCGACCGCTCAGCCGCCGAACCATTGGGGGGGATCAGCCCGGGGCCATATATCCGTCTCATCGTGAACGATACCGGCTGTGGCATGGACGCGGACGTGCAGGCCCACATCTTCGAACCGTTTTTCACCACCAAGGCACCCGGTAAAGGCACAGGACTCGGCCTGTTCACCGCCTATGGCATCATCACTCAAAACGGCGGTCACATGACGGTGGCAAGCACGCCGGACGTCGGCACGACGTTCACCATTTATCTGCCACGAGTGCACGAACCTGCCGCTGAGACCAAGCCCGCCACGACGCCGCGGATTGCTGTGCGGGGGGGTGAAACCATCCTCCTCGTCGAGGATGAAGCTGTGGTACGGAATTTAGTCCGCCAGATCCTGCAGACCGCCGGCTATACGGTCTTAGAGGCAGCGACGGGCGAAGAGGCCCTGCAGCTCTGTGGGCAACACCCTGGCCCCGTGCATTTGCTGCTGGCGGATGTCGTGCTGCCGGGGATAAGCGGCCTTGAGTTAGCCAAACAGCTAGCCTTGGAGCATGCCAATTTGCCGGTTTTATACATGTCGGGCTATGGCCAGGACATCCTTGCGCGCTATGGGGAAGTGGATCGGCACGGTGCGCATCTCCGAAAACCCTTCACCCCCGACGATTTGTTACGCCTGGTCCGCAACGCCCTCGATG